>Ga0160451_100544_pt1 | contig 19524 bp, 18 predicted proteins | sample HID1975M_E1MG_FD_108270 | JGI IMG/M metagenome (GOLD analysis project Ga0160451, IMG submission 108270) | Enriched soil microbial communities from UW Madison campus, WI, USA - HID1975M_E1 MG | ecosystem: Environmental > Terrestrial > Soil > Unclassified | place: USA: Madison, Wisconsin... | reverse complement strand
GGCTGGTGCCCGCCGGGCATGCTCGGCATCGGCATCGGCGGCACCGCCGAGAAGGCGATGCTGCTGGCCAAGGAAGCGCTGATGGAGCCGATCGACATCGTCGACCTCAAGGCCCGCGGCGCTTCCAACCGCGCCGAGGAGCTGCGCCTGGAGCTGTACGAGAAGGTCAACGCGCTGGGCATCGGCGCGCAGGGCCTGGGCGGCCTGACCACCGTGCTCGACATCAAGGTCAAGGATTACCCGACCCATGCCGCCAACCTGCCGGTGGCGATGATCCCCAATTGCGCCGCCACGCGCCACGCGCACTTCACCCTGGATGGCAGCGGCGCGGTCGCGCTCGACCCGCCCTCGCTGGAGGACTGGCCGAAACTGACCTACAACCCGGCCAACGCACGCCGGGTCGACCTGGACACCATCACCCGCGAGGAGGTGGCCACGTTCAAGCCGGGCGAGGTGCTGCTGCTCAACGGCAAATTGCTCACCGGCCGCGACGCCGCGCACAAGCGCATGGTCGACATGCTCAACCGGGGCGAAAAGCTGCCGGTCGATTTCACCGATCGCTTCATCTACTACGTCGGCCCGGTCGATCCGGTACGCGACGAGGTGGTCGGCCCGGCCGGCCCGACCACGGCCACGCGCATGGACAAGTTCACCCGGCAGATGCTGGAGCAGACCGGCCTGCTGGGCATGGTCGGCAAGTCCGAGCGCGGCGACGCGGCGATCGACGCGATCCGCGACAACCAGGCGGTCTACCTGATGGCGGTGGGCGGCTCGGCGTACCTGGTGTCCAAGGCGATCAGGGCGTCGAAGGTGCTGGCCTTCGAGGACCTGGGCATGGAGGCGATCTACGAGTTCGAGGTCAAGGACATGCCGGTGACGGTGGCGGTCGATTCCAGCGGCGAGTCGGTGCACAAGCGCGGCCCGAAGGAATGGCAGGCGCGGATCGGCAGGATTCCGGTGGTGGTGGCCTGACGGGCCACCCGGACGCGTGTCGGAAAACCCGACGACGCGGCTTCCTGTAGGAGCCCGTCTTGCGGGCGACCCGGCTACGCTTCCGCACGCGTCGTAATTCCGGTGGCGCCGGGTCGCCCGCAAGACGGGCTCCTACAAAGGCGATGCCAGCGTCCCGTCTGCGGCTGGGGCGATAATCCACCATCGCTCCTGGAGCCGCCCATGCCCATCGTCCTCTACGGTTCGCCCAGCACCGCGTCCCTCGTCGTCCACTGGCTGCTGATCGAACTGGGCATCGAGCACGAACTCCGCCAGCTCGACTTCGATCGACGCGAGCAGAAATCGCCGGACTACCTGGCGATCAACCCGGCCGGCCGCGTGCCGACCCTGCTGATCGACGGCCAGGTGCTGACCGAGTCGGCGGCCATCGCCATGCACCTGGCCGACCTGTACCCGCAGGCGCAACTGGCCCCGGCGCCGGGCACGCCGGCGCGCGGCGACTACTACCGCTGGATGTGCTTCTGCGTCTACACGCTGATGCCGGCGTACCGGGACTGGTTCTATCCGGACGAGCCGGCGGGCGAGGCGAACATCGACGCGGTGAAGGAACGCGCCCGCGCCCGGCTCGAGGCGGCCTGGCAGCAGGTCGCAGACCACCTGGAACGCCACGGCCCGTACATGCTCGGCGCGAGGCCCTCGGCCGTGGACTTCGTGCTGACCATGCTGATGCGCTGGTCGCGCAACATGCCGCATCCGACCGATACCTGGCCGGTGCTGCGCGACTTCGCACGCCGGATGAAGGATCGGCCCTCGTTCGCCGAGGTCTACCGGCGCGAAGGCATCGACGACTGGACCTGAGCGCGCCGTCGCGCGCGTCCGCCGCTTCGTCGCCGCCGTGTCCGGGCAGCGGCGCAACTCCGGCGCCGACGCATGGCCGGACGGGATGCCGGCTTCAGCCGAGCAGCTCCAGCACGGTTTCCGGAGGACGGCACAGCCGCGTGCCGCGCGGTGCGATCACCACCGGCCGGTTGATCAGCGCCGGATGGGCGAGCATGGCATCGAGCAGGGCGTCGTCGTCGGCGTCGGCCAGGCACAGTTCGGCGTAGGCGGCCTCCTTCGTGCGTACCAGCCCGCGCAGGCCGACGCCGCTGTCGTCGGCCACCCGCAGCAGGGCGGCGCGGTCGGGCGGGCTCGACAGGTAGTCGACGATGACCGGTTCGATCCCGCGTTCGCGCAGCAGCTGCAGCGCGCCGCGGGAATTGCCGCAGCGCGGGTTGTGCCAGATCGTGACTTCGAGCGCGGCCATCAGAACCACTCCAGCAGGGCGAAGCCCACGCCGACATACGTGGCCTTGTGGTTGTAGTCGATCAGGCTCTCGCCGTAGCCGTCGAACACCTGCACGTGGCCGCGCAGCAGGTTGTTGATCGGGAAGCCCCAGTCGAACTGCAGCGAGCCGTGCGCACGGTCGCCGCCGCGCAGCGAATGGCGCCCGGTCAACGCCAGTTCGTGGCCATTGCGGTTGTAGACCAGCATCGCGTCGCCACGGCCGATGAAATCCTCGATGTCGGGATTGTTGTCGTCCTTGGCGCTTTCCTCGAAGCGGTACCAGGGGCGCAGCACCAGCGCCCAGTGTTCGCGGTCCAGGCCGACGCTGAAGATCGCGCGGTTCCAGCTGCGCGAGAGCGGATCGCTGCGGCCGTTGGACTGGTGGTTCAGGCTCACGCCCATCATCCGCCCCTTCCAGCCCAGCAGGCTGTAGTTGTTGCGGACCACCAGCATCACTTCCGGCTCGTAGTTGGTCTCGCGGAACGGGCGCGAGATCTCGGCGTTGTAGGCCTGCCAGCGCGAGCTCTGGCTGTAGGCCGCCCAGATGTCGCCGTTGCCGCCGAACAGGTCCTCGACCAGCTTGGTCTTGAAGCTGAGCTGGAACTTGGCCTCGATGCTGTCCAGGTTCTGCGACTCGGTCACCGTGTTGTTGGGATTGGACGAAGTCGGGGTGTCGTTGACCCGGCTGGTCCAGAACGCCGGCAGCACATAGACCGGCTTGTAGGCGCGCAACTGGAAGATGCCCAGCTTGGAGTCCTTGGCCAGCTCCCAGCGGCTGTCCAGCAGCGAGCCGCGGCCGGCGTTGGCGACCGTGTCGCGGTCGGCCGGGTCACGGGCGAGATCCTCGTCGCGGAACAGTTCCCCGGTGCGCTGGCGCGCCCGGTCGGCCAGGCCGGCGTCGGCGGGCAGCGCGGCCGCGCGTTCCTGGGCGCGCTGTTCCTCGATCTTGGCCTGCGCCTCGCGCGCGGCCTCGTCGGCCTGCTGCGTGGTGGGCGCTTCGAATCCCAGTGCGGCGTCGTAGCAGGCCAGCCGCTGGGCGTTGGACGCGATGGCCAGGCAGGCTTCGGCGGAGGCGGGCCGGGCGGTGATTTCCTGCGCCTGGGCCGCGAGGGACGTGGCCATCGCGCCAGCCAGTGCGCATGCGGCGATGGGAAGGGGAACGGTACGATTCAAATGCGTCTCCTGGGGGCGGGGAGAGTCGGACGGGATTCAGAAGAACCAGGCCAGCACGAACAGGCCGACCATGGCGAAGGCCAGCGCCAGCTTCAGGACCGTGCCCAGCAGCAGGCCCATCCAGGTCGCCAGTCCGACATGGGTCGCGCGGCGCAGGGCGCGGGTATGCCACAGCTCGCCGAGCAGGGCGCCGAGGAAGGGGCCGGCCAGCAGGCCCAGCGGCCCGAAGAATATTCCGGCCAGGGTACCCAGCGCGGCGCCCCAGACCGCCATCGGCCCGGCCCCGACCCGCCTGGCGCCGGCGGCGGTGGCGATGAAGTCGGCCGCCACCGACAGCGCGGTCAGCAGTCCCAGGATCACCAGCGCCAGCGGGCCGATCCGCTGGAAATCCCCGGCCCAGGCGGCCAGCAGCATGCCGGCGAAGACCAGCGGCAGGCCCGGCAGGGCGGGAAGGACGACACCGGCCAGGCCGACCACGACCAGGACGGCGGCGACGGCGTACCAGAACAGGGTGGGATCCATGGGGGCAGGGTCCAGGAAGGGTCCGTCCGCCGGGCCGCGGCAAGTCCTTGCCATGATTGCATTTCCCGGAAACGCGGGGTAATTTTGGGGCCGCTGCGCTTGGCAAGGTCACCGTGAACCGTGGCCTGAAGCTGTAGGTTCCGATGGTGATGGTCCGCTGCATCGCTACACCTCGCGTACTCCTTGCAACCAGCCGCCGTGGCAACGGCGTAACCACCACCCAGCAAAGTTCGAGGAGTCAGCAGTAATGGCAGAGCGCGAGACCGGCACCGTCAAGTGGTTCAATGATGCCAAGGGATTCGGATTCATCAGTCGCGAGAATGGCGAGGACGTGTTCGTGCATTTCCGCGCCATCCAGATGCAGGGTTTCAAGAGCCTGAAGGAAGGCCAGAAGGTCACCTTCACCGTCGTGCAGGGCCAGAAGGGCCTGCAGGCGGATGCGGTCCAGGCCGCCTGAAGCGCTGCTACAACTCCGCTGCACCCGGAACGGCCCGCCAGTAGCGGGCCGTTCCTTTTTGCTCCTTCCGGCGGACAGCGCTGAGCCTCAGCGCAGCACGACCTTGCCGTTGACCACGCGCACGTAGGTGTTCTCGCGGATGCCGCCGAGGTCGCGCTGGTTGATGACCACGGTACGTCCGTCGTCCATGCGCACGTGGACGTTGTAGGTGTCGGAGGTGGCGCGGTTCTGGATCGCGTTGCCGGCCATCGCACCGGCCGCGGCGCCGGCCACGGCCGACACGTTCTGGTTGCCCTTGCTGCCGCCGGTATGGTCCGAGATCTCATGGCCGGCCACGGCGCCGACGATGCCGCCGAGGATCGCGCCGGTCGCGGACGGCGCGCTGCGCCCGGAGGGGATCACTTCGATCCGCGTGACCAGGCCGCAATCGGCGCAACCGACCTGCGAGGGATAGGCCGGCGCGGAACTGCCGTAGCCGTAGTTGGGCGAGGTGGTGGTGGCGCAGCCGGCCAGGGCCAGCATGCCGATGGCGGCGAATCCGATCAGGTGGCGTTGCTTCATCGCGTTTCTCTCCTTGGTGACGAATCGGTGGACCGGAATGGTGCTGGATGTCCGTGCGCATGCGCTGTGGCCATCGTGTTCGGGCAGGCGTGAACGCTACGCCAACCGCGACGGCCGGCGCACGATGACGCAATGCGGTATCAGCGGCTGTTCAGCGGAAGTCGCGGTGGCAGGCCTTGCAGTCCTCGCCGACGCGTTCGTTCACCGCGGCCAATTGCGCGCAATCGGCGGGCGGCGACGCCAGTGCCTTGTCCAGCGTGGCGCGCAGGCCGCTGGCGGCGGTGCCGAAGCGGGCGTCGTCGCGCAGTCCGGGGAAGGCCGGCTCGATGTCGTTGGCCACCGCGCGCAGCGCCTGCAGCCGCGGCAGCGCATCGTTGGCCGTGCAGCGGTTGGCCTTGGCCGCGTCGCGCAGCGCGCCGGACTGGTGCGCCATCACGTTCATCAGCGCATCGGGGAAGGGATCGGCCCGTGCCTGCAGTGCGCGCAGCAGCATGACCGCGGCGACCGCGCCGATCGCCAGGCCGAGCAGGAACAGGAACAGGTAGCGTCCGGCGTTGCGGGTGCGGTGGGGTTCCTGGCTGGCCATGTGGCGGGCTCCCGTGGGTGGCGTGCGTTGATGGATGCCGGGGATGATAGGGCGGCGGCGGTGTGCGGTGCACCCCCGGTAGAATGCGCGCATGGATGCATCCGTTCTCGAACGCTTCGCCGGGATCGACCGGCTGTACGGCCGCGGTGCCGTGGAATTCCTTTCGACCCGGCGCGTGGCCGTGGTCGGCCTCGGCGGCGTCGGCTCGTGGGTGGCCGAGGCGCTGGCGCGCTCGGCGGTGGGCACGCTCGAGCTCATCGACGCCGACGACCTGTGCGTGTCCAACACCAACCGCCAGCTGCCCGCCCTCGCCGGCCAGTACGGGCGCAACAAGGCCGAGGCGATGGCCGAACGCTGCCGCGCGATCAATCCGGCGATCCAGGCCCGGCCGGTGCCGGCATTCCTCACCGGCGCCAACCTGGAGCAGCTGCTCGGCGGCGGCTTCGACCTGGTCATCGACGCCTGCGACAGCTTCCGCAGCAAGGTCGAGGCGATCGCCTGGTGCCGGCGGCGCAAGCAGCCGGTGCTGACCGTCGGCTCGGCCGGCGGCCGCATCGATACCACGCTGGTCCGCGTGCGCGACCTCTCGCGCACCGAGCACGACGCGATGCTGGCGCTGGTGCGCAAGAAGCTCCGGAGCGAATTCAACTTCCCGAAGAACGCGCAGCGCTACTTCGGCGTGCCGGCGGTCTATTCGCTGGAGAACGTGAAGTACCCGCAGGCGGACGGCAGCGTCTGCGGCCTGCGCCCGCAGCTGGGCGCCGACGCGGCGCTGAAGCTGGACTGCGGCGCGGGCCTGGGCGCGGCCACCCACATCACCGGTGCGTTCGCCTTCGCCGCGGTGGGCAAGGCGCTGGAGATGCTGCTGAAGCAGCGCGCTGTGTAGGAACCCGTCTTGCGGGCGACACGGGCGCCGGAACCCCGAGGACATCGCCTGTGCCGGCATCGTCGCGTCGCCGGCAAGACCGGCTCCTACCACGGCGACGCGGCTTCCTGTAGGAGCCCGTCTTGCGGGCGACCCGGGCGCGTCTGTGCCGACGTCGTCGTGTCGCCGGCAAGACCGGCTCCTACGGGATCGGGGGCGCGGGCAATCCGAACAGGCGTTCGGCGTTCGCGCTGGTGATCGCGGCGATCCCGGCCGGGTCCTGGTCGCGCAGCATCGCCACTGTGTCGAGCACCCGTCGCAGCCGCGCCGGTTCGTTGCGCTGGCCGCGGATGTCCGCGTCCGGCTGGTCGGGTGCGTCGGTTTCCAGCAGCAGGAATTCCAGCGGCATCTGCGCCACCAGCCTGCGGAGGCGTTGCGCGCGGTCGTAGGTCAGCGGGCCGCCCAGTCCGACCAGGAAGCCCAGGTCCCACAGCTGGCGGGCCTGCTCCGGGCTGCCGGAAAAACTGTGCACCACGCCGCGCAGGGGCATCGCCGCGTTGCCGCCGAAACGCCGGATCGAGGCGATGACCGCGTCCACCGCGCGGCGCGCGTGCACCACCAGCGGCAGGCCGGTGTCGCGCGCCAGCCGCAACTGGCCGTCGAAGTAGAGCGCCTGCGCCTGCGGGTCCATACCTTCCACAAAGAAATCCAGGCCGCATTCGCCGATCGCCAGCGGCCGCTCTCGCTCGATCCATGCGCGCAGCTCATCCAGGTGCGCCGGCCGGTGCGCGGCGAGGAAGGTGGGATGCAGCCCGTAGGCCGGGTACAGCCCGGGACGCAGGCGGCAGACTTCGCGCAGCCTGGGCCAGCTCGCCGCGGTCACTGCCGGGACGATCTGCCGGTGCACGCCCGCCTGCCACGCGCGATCGAGCACCTGCGCGCGGTCCGCGTCGAACTCCGCGGCGTCCAGGTGGCAGTGGCTGTCTACCAGTTCCATCGCAATCCGCCTCGATCCACCGGTACCTGGCGGCTCAGCGCGGACGCTGGTCCGGCAGCGGGGGCGGATCCTTGCGCCGCTTCCAGTTGGCCAGCAGCAGCGTGGCCAGGCCGAAGGCGATCTCGTCGACGAACGGGATGGGGTCGGGCACCAGCAGGTTCACCGCGAACGCCGCGGCGGTGATCTTGAACAGGGTGGGGAAGCGCAGGCCGCGCGCCCATTCCATGAAGGTCATCAGCAGGGGGCTGGGCATGAAGGCGGCTCGTCGGGGAACTCGCTGGGGATCGGCCGGAAAGCTAACATGACGGGTCGATACCCGCGGAACGACCGCTGTACACGGTGTTCGGGGTCCTGTTCAGCTTTGCCATGATGCAATCGCACCCACACGCTGCGGGAGCCGCCCGCGAGGAGCCCAGACCATGAAGCAAGCCACTACCGTTTTGATCGCCGCCGGTGCCCTGCTGGTCGGGGGCATCGCCACCGCGGCCTTCATGAACAACCGCCATCCGCAGCCCGAGCCGGTGGTCGCCCCGGGACTGGTCCAGGATCCGGCGCTCGCCGCCGACGATGCCCCGGCCAGCGAGGACGAGGTGGCGGCCAACACCCTGCAGTACGCCGACATCGTCAGGGTCGATCCGGTGACGGAGAAAGAGAAGGTCTACGCCACCGTGATCGGCACCGAACCGGTCCGCGAGACCACCCAGACCACCGTGCCGAAGGAGGTCTGCGAGGACGTGGTGGTGGAGGAGCGCCTGCCCGAGAAGGACGGCAACGTCGGCGGCACGGTCGCCGGCGCGGTGATCGGCGGCCTGCTCGGCAACCAGATCGGCGGCGGCAGCGGCAAGAAGGTCGCCACCGCGGCCGGCGCGGTCGCCGGCGGCGCGATCGGCAACCAGGTCGACAAGCGTCATGTCGGCGGCAAGGTCGTCACCCGCACCGAGCGCCAGTGCCATACGGAGAACTCGGTCTCCGAATCGAGCAAGGTGACCGGCTACAACGTCACCTACCGCAACGCCGACGGCACCACCGGCACCATGCGCATGGCCAGCAAGCCCGGCACCCGCGTGGCGATGGGCAACAGCGACAAGGTCGTCGGTTACGACGTGACCTACCGCTACAACGAGCAGGAAGGCACCCTGCGCATGGACCGGAAGCCGGAGACCGACCGCCTGCCGGTGGTCGATGGCCAGGTGGTGACCTCGACCGCCGCGATCGAAGCGCAGGATTCGAACAGGCAGTAACCGGACTGCGCGTATCCCGCAGCCAGAAGGCCGGCCCCGCGCCGGCCTTCTTCGTTTCCGGCGCGTATCGCGCCGCGCATTGCCCGCACCTCGGGGCGGGCCGATACAATCGCAACCATTCCCAGACCCGGTTCCCGCCATGGCCCTCTCCGCCTACGACCTGTTCGACGTGCGTTCCCTGCTCAGCGACGAGGAGCGCGCCGTGCAGGAGGCCGTGGCCCGCTTCACCGACGAGCGCGTCATCCCGATCATCGGCGACTGCTTCGACCAGGCCCGCTTCCCGAAGGAGCTGGTGCCGGAGATCGCCAGCCTGGGCCTGCTCGGCTCCTCCCTGCCCGAGGAATACGGCTGCGCCGGCCTCAACGCGGTCAGCTATGGCCTGATCTGCCAGGAACTGGAGCGCGGCGACAGCGGCATCCGCAGCTTCGTCAGCGTGCAGTCCTCGCTGTGCATGTACCCGATCTTCGCCTACGGCAGCGCCGAGCAGCGCCGCCGCTGGCTGCCGGACATGGCTGCCGGCAAGGTGATCGGCTGCTTCGGCCTGACCGAACCGCATGGCGGCTCTGACCCGGCCAACATGAAGACCCACGCCAGGAAGGATGGCGGCGACTGGGTGATCAACGGTTCCAAGATGTGGATCACCAACGGCAACCTGGCCGACCTCGCCATCGTCTGGGCGCAGACCGAGGAAGGCATCCAGGGCTTCGTCGTGGAGAAGGGCACGCCCGGCTTCAGCGCCCAGGAGATCAAGCACAAGATGAGTCTGCGCGCGTCGGTGACCTCCTCGCTGTTCTTCGACAACGTGCGCGTGCCCGACAGCAGCCGCCTGCCGAACGTGAAGGGACTCAAGGGTCCGCTGGGCTGCCTGACCCAGGCCCGCTACGGCATCACCTGGGGTCCGGTCGGCGCGGCCATCGCCTGCCTGGACGAGGCGCTGAACTACAGCAAGGAACGCATCCTGTTCGGCCGCCCGGTCGCGGCGACCCAGAGCGCGCAGCTCAAGCTGGCCGACATGGCCCGCCGCATCACCCTGGCGCAGCTGCTGGTGCTGCAGCTGGGCCGGCTCAAGGATGCCGGCACCATGCAGCCGCAGCAGGTCTCGCTGGCCAAGTGGAACAACTGCCGCATGGCCATCGACATCGCCCGCGAATGCCGCGACCTGCTCGGTGGCGCCGGCATCACCACCGAGCACGCGGCGATCCGCCATGCGCTCAACCTGGAGTCGGTGATCACCTACGAGGGCACCGAGACCGTGCACCAGCTGGTGATCGGCCGCGAGTTGACCGGGATCAGCGCGTTCTGAGAGCGGAGCGTCGGTTCCCGTGGGGGAAGAGGTCGTGGGCGGCGGCAATACGGGATGCCCGCGCCCGCTTCGTCTCCATGAATGCTGTTTCTGAAACAGGATGCGCGGCATACCGATGGATCTGTCCGGACTGCAACTGGAAACCCCGCGCCTGCTGCTGCGCCTGCCGCGGCAGGAGGACTTCGAAGACTGGGCCGCGTTCCTCGCCGACGAGGAGGCCACGCGCCACATCGGCGGCCTGCAGCCGCGCGCGCTGGCCTGGCGCAGCCTGGCCGGCATGCTCGGCGCCTGGCACCTGAAGGGCTTCGCCATGTTCTCCGTGATCGAGAAGGACAGTGGCCGCTGGGTCGGCCGGGTCGGGCCGTGGCAGCCGGAAGGCTGGCCGGGCACCGAGGTCGGCTGGAGCATCGTGCGCGACCGCTGGGGCCGCGGCTACGCGCCGGAAGCGGCCGCCGCCTGCATCGACTGGGCCTTCGACACGCTGGGCTGGGACGAGGTGATCCACACCATCTCCCCGGACAACGCCAATTCCAGGGCGGTCGCGGCGAAGCTGGGCTCGCGCTTCCTGCGCCTGGGCCGGCTGCCCGAGCCGCACCAGGACAAGCCGGTGGAAATCTGGGGCCAATCGCGCGCCGAATGGTTCGGCCGGAAGGGGCGGGCATCGTGATCACCGTCTACGGCATGTCCATGTCGGGCAACTGCTACAAGCTGCACCTGCTGCTCCGTCAGCTGGGCCGCGACTACCGCTGGATCGAGGTCGACAGCGCCCGTGGTGGTACGCGCACCCCCGGGTTCCTGGCGAAGAATCCCAATGGCAAAGTGCCGATCATCGAACTGGAGGATGGCCGCGTGCTGGCCGAGTCCAATGCGATCCTGTGCTGGCTGGCCGAGGGCAGCGCGTTCGTGCCGGCCGATCCCTGGCAGCGGGCGCAGGCGCTGTCGTGGATGTTCTTCGAGCAGTACAGCCACGAGCCGTACATCGCCGTGGCCCGCTTCATCCGCGGCTGGACGCCGGCCGATTCGCCGCGCCGCGCCGACCTGCCGCGGCTGCGCGAACGCGGCCAGCAGGCGCTGGAGGTGATGGAACGGCACCTGCAGTCGGCGGACTGGTTCACCGGTCCCGGCTACGGCATCGCCGACATCGCCCTGTTCGCCTATACCCATTGCGCCGCGGACGGCGGCTTCGATCTCGCCGCCTACCCGCGCATCGGAGCATGGCTCGCCCGCGTGCGCTCCACACCCGGTTTCGTGCCGATGCCGGCGGTCGACGCCGAGGCGGCGGCGTTGCTCGCACTCCAGGACCGAACCCCCGCATGAACGCACCCGCTCCCATCCCCGCCTGGAAGAAGGGCATCAACCGCGCCGAAATCTGCGACCGCAACTTCAGCGAGTTCGTCCGCGCCTGGACCGGTACGCCCGCGCCGCGGCCGCGCGACGGCGACCCGGTCCTGCCCGGCAGCGCGCTGGACGCGCGCGGCTTCCGCGAACTGCTCGAATCGCAGCTGGTCAGTCGCCACCTGGACCTGATGGCGCGCGTGCTGCGAGTGCAGAACAAGGTCTTCTACACCATCGGCAGCAGCGGCCACGAGGGCAATGCGATGGTGGCCCGGCTGACGCGCCATACCGATCCGGCGTTCCTGCACTACCGCAGCGGCGGGTTCATGGCCGAGCGTTTCCGCAAGCTGCCCGGAATGGACCCGGTGATGGATTCGGCGCTGAGCTTCGCCGCCAGCGCCGAGGACCCGGCCTCCGGCGGCCGGCACAAGGTGTGGGGCAGCAAGCCGCTGTGGGTGCTGCCGCAGACCTCGACGATTGCTTCCCACCTGCCCAAGGCGCTGGGCACGGCGGTGGCGATCGAGCAGGCACGGCGCATCGGCCGCGCGCTGCCGGTGCCGGACGACAGCATCGCCATCTGCTCCTTCGGCGACGCCAGCGCCAACCACGCCACCGCGCAGACCGCATTCAACGCGGCGGCCTGGACCGCCTACCAGAAGCTGCCGGCGCCGGTGCTGTTCGTGTGCGAGGACAATGGCATCGGCATCTCGGTCAAGACGCCGGACGGCTGGATCGGCACCCGTTTCCGCACCATGCCCGGGCTGGACTATTTCGCCGCCGACGGCCTGGACCTGACGGAAGGCTACGGCCAGGTCCAGGCGGCAGTCGACCACTGCCGTCGTACCCGTCGGCCGACCTTCCTGCACCTGCGCACCACCCGGATCATGGGCCACGCCGGCACCGACTTCGAGATCGAGTGGCGCAGCATCGAGGAACTGTGCGCGGTCGAGGCCACCGACCCACTGCTGCGCAGCGCGGCCATTGCGCTGGAATCGGGCCTGATGACGGCCGATGAGCTGCTCGACCTGTACGAATCCACCCGCAGGCGCTGTTTCGCCGCCGCCGAGGACGCCGACCGCCGGCCGCGGCTGGCGTCGCTGGCCGAGGTGGTCGCGCCGCTGGCGCCGTACACGCCGGAGGCGGTGCGCGCCGAAGCGCAGCGCGCCGCGCCGCACGATGCCCGCGTCGCGGCCTTCGGCGGCGAGGAGAAGCTGCCGGAGCGGCTGGCCCCGCGTCACCTGGCGATCCAGATCAACCAGGCCCTGCACGAGCTGATGGCCAAGTACCCGGAGTCGCTGCTGTTCGGCGAGGACGTGGCGCAGAAGGGCGGCGTCTATACCGTCACCAAGGGATTGCAGAAGGCGTTCAAGGGCGCGCGCGTGTTCAACACGCTGCTGGACGAGACCATGATCCTGGGCCTGGCCCAGGGCTACGCCAACATGGGCCTGCTGCCGCTGCCGGAGATCCAGTACCTGGCGTACTTCCACAACGCCTGCGACCAGATCCGCGGCGAGGCGGCCAGCCTGCAGTTCTTCAGCAACGACCAGTACCGCAACCCGATGGTGGTGCGCATCGCCGGACTGGGCTACCAGCGCGGCTTCGGCGGCCATTTCCACAACGACAACTCGATCGCCGCGCTGCGCGACATCCCGGGAATCGTGGTCGGCTGCCCGTCGCGCGGCGACGACGCGGCGACCATGCTGCGTACGCTGGCGGCGCTGGCCAGGGTCGACGGACGGGTGACGGTGTTCCTGGAGCCGATCGCGCTGTACATGGCCAAGGACCTGCACGAGGCTGGCGATGGCCAGTGGCTGTTTCCGTATCCGGAGCAGGGCCAGGCGATGACGCTGGGCGAGGGCCGGGTGTACGGACCGGAAGCCGACGACCTGGTGGTTTTCACCTACGGCAACGGCGTGCCGATGAGCCTGCGCGCCGCGCGCCGGATCGAGACCGCGCACGGCTGGAAGGTGCGCGTGGTCGACCTGCGCTGGCTGGTGCCGCTCAACGAGGCGTTCATCGTCGAGCAGGCGCGCGATGCGAAGCGGATCCTGGTCGTGGACGAGGGCCGGCGCAGCGCCGGGGTGGGCGAGGGCGTCATCACCGCGATCATCGAGGGCGGTTTCGGCGCGCGGCCGTTCCGGCGCGTGGTCGGCGCCGATACCTACACGCCGCTGGCCGGTGCCGCGTTCCTGGTGATCCCGGGCGAGGACGACATCGTCGCCGCGGCGGCGGAACTGGCCACCTGAGTGTCGGTACCTGTTGCCGTGGGGTAGTCCCCCGCCGGCTTCGAATGCGTTCCGTAGCGCGCGGCTTGTCATGCTGCTTCCGCTTGCACGGCCGGCAGGAGCAGTGGGGGCGAGCTCCGCTTCACGGGGCTGAGCCGCCTTCACTTCGCGTCGTCGCGGCGATGCCTAGCATCGGCGCGTCTCTCCCATCCAGGACACGGCCATGGACGTGCGCAAGGTCGCGGTATTCGTCGGCAGCCTCCGCCGGGATTCGTTCAACCGCCAGCTGGCGCACGCGCTGGAGCGGCTGGGCGAGGACCGGCTGGCGTTCGACTACGTCGACATCTCCGCGCTGCCGCCCTACAACCAGGACCGGGATGGCGACTATCCGGCCGAGGGCAGGGCGCTGAAGGAGCAGGTCCGTGGCGCCGACGCGGTCCTGTTCGTCACCCCCGAATACAACCGGTCGGTACCCGGCGTGCTCAAGAACGCCATCGACCTGGCTTCGCGCCCCTATGGCGACAGCGCCTTCGCGGGGCTGCCGGCGGCGGTGACCGGCGCCTCGCCCGGCGCGATCGGCACGGCGATGGCGCAGCAGCATCTGCGCAACATCCTCTCCTACTTGGACATGGCGGTGATGCCGCAGCCGGAGGCCTACATCCAGTTCAAGGAGGGTCTGGTCGACGGCGATGGCAAGGTGACCCGGCAGGACACCCGCGAATTCCTCGAGGATTTCGTCGACCGCTTCGTCGAGTGGATCGACCAGCAGCACGGCTGATCGCGTCCCTGCCGGCCAGCCCGGCCGCAGCTGAGCCATCGGCCCGGTGCGTGCCTGCCGGTTGGCCGCATGTGGCCGAGCCCGCCGCCATGGCGGCGCTCCCCAACCCGGCCGCGAAAGGTCTTCTTCCAGCGCCCACCCGGGCACACCCTGATCCTGGTCAAGCGTGCCTGGGCCACCCGTGGCGAAGGGCCTGCGGAGACCTCGGCGGGGCCGGCTATACTGCACGGTCCGAACACCATTCACGGATGGTGCTTTCCAAGTCGAATCAGTCACTTGGGGCACATTCGGGATGTCACATCTATTCCGGTGGCGCATCGCGCCGCAGTACCCCGGGGAACCGACCGCCGCATGCGCCTTTCCACGATCAAGCTGTCCGGCTTCAAGTCCTTCGTCGACCCCACCACGCTGCACCTGCCGACCAACATGACCGGCGTGGTCGGCCCCAACGGCTGCGGCAAGTCCAACATCATCGACGCGGTGCGCTGGGTGATGGGCGAAAGCTCGGCCAGCCGCCTGCGCGGCGACTCGCTGACCGACGTGATCTTCTCCGGCTCGGCGGCGCGCAAGCCGGTCTCGCAGGCCACGGTCGAGCTGATCTTCGACAACGCCGACCACGCCATCGCCGGCGAGTACGCCGCGTTCAACGAGATCTCGGTCAAGCGCACGGTCAGCCGCGATGGCCAGAGCCAGTACTACCTCAACGGCGCCAAGTGCCGCCGCCGCGACATCACCGACCTGTTCCTCGGCACCGGCCTGGGCCCGCGCAGTTACTCGATCATCGAGCAGGGCATGATCAGCCAGATCATCGAGGCCCGGCCCGAGGACCTGCGCGTGTACCTGGAGGAGGCCGCCGGCATCTCCAAGTACAAGGAACGGCGCAAGGAAACCGAAACCCGCATCCGCCACACCCGCGAGAACCTGGACCGGCTCAACGACCTGCGCGAGGAGGTCGACAAGCAGCTCGAACACCTGCGCCGCCAGGCCCGCCAGGCCGAGCAGTACCAGGCGCTGCAGGCCGATCGCAAGGTCAAGGACGCCGAATGGAAGGCGCTGCAGTTCCGCGCGCTGGACGTGCAGCTGCAGGGCCTGCGCGAGCGGCTGGCGGAGGAAGAGACGAAGCTGGAGCGGATCATCGCCGGACAGCGCGAGGCCGAGCGCGAGATCGAGACCGGCCGCGTGCGCCGCGAGGAAGCCGCCGAGGCGCTGAACAAGGCCCAGGCCGAGGTCTATCAGGTCGGCGGCGTGCTGGCCCGGATCGAGCAGCAGATCCAGCACCAGCGCGAACTGTCCAGTCGCCTGAACCAGGCCCGCGACGAGGCCGCCACCGCGCTGGGCGAGCTGGATCGGCACATCGACGACGACCGGCAGAAGCTGGAAGCCCTGCGCGCCTCGGTCGACGAGGCCGGGCCGCGGCTGGAGCAGCTGCGCGAAGACGACATGTTCAAGCAGGAAGCCCTGCGCGAAGCCGAGGCGGCGCTGGCCGACTGGCAGCAGCGCTGGGAGACCCACGGCCGCGAATCGGCCGAAGCCTCGCGCGCCGGCGAAGTCGAGCGCACCCGCGTGGACTATCTGGACCGGCAGTCGCTGGAAGCCGACCGCCGCCGCGAGGCGCTGGCCGCCGAACGCACCGGCCTGGACCTGGAGGCGCTGGCCGAGGCGTTCGAACAGGCGCAGGTCCAGCACGAGACCCAGAAGGCCGCGCTCGATGGCCTCAACGAACAACTGGAAGAACGCAAGCAGGGCGTGTCCGGCCTGCAGGAACAGCAGCGCGCCGCCCAGTCCGAACTGGCCGAGGTGCGCAAGCAGGCGCAGGCCGCGCGCGGCCGCCTGTCGTCGCTGGAGACCTTGCAGCAGGCCGCGCTGGGCCAGGAGCAGGGCGCGGCGGTGGCCTGGCTCAAGGCGCGCGGGCTGGATTCGGCTGCGCGCGTGGGCGAAAAGCTCTCGGTCGAGGATGGCTGGGAGAACGCGGTCGAAGGCGCGCTGGGACAGCTGATCGAAGGCGTGCTGGTCGAGACGCCCGAAACGCTGGTCGAAGCGCTGGCCGACCTGGGCGAAGGCCGCATCGCACTGGTGTCCGACGAGGCGGGCGAGGGCGCCTTCGCCCCGACCTCGCTGGCGTCCAAGGTGCGTGGCCCGCTCGCGGTCCGACGCCTGCTGGCCCGCCTGCACGCGGCCGAGGACCTGGCCGAGGCGCGCCGCCTGCTGCCGCAACTGGGCGAGGGCGATTCGATCGTCACCCGCGGCGGCGAGCGCCTGGGCGAGGGCTGGGTGCGCGTGTCGCGCTCCGGCGCCGCCAAGCAGGGCGCGCTGCTGCGCGAGCGCGAGATCCAGTCGCTGCGCGCCGGCATCGAGGAACTGCAGCAGCGCGAGGCCGAACTGGACCATCGCCTGGCCAGCCTGCGCGACCATCTGCTCGCCGCCGCACAGCAGCGCGAGGATGCGCAGCGCCAGCTGTACATGGCCCACCGCGGCATCTCCGAACTGGCCGGCCAGCTGCAGAGCCAGCAGGGCCGCATGGACAGCGCGCGGCAGCGCATCGAGCGCATCGAGAACGAGGTCGCGCAACTGGTCCAGACCCTGGATTCCAGCCGCGAGCAGGCGCGCGAGGCACGCGCACGCCTGGAGGACGCGGTCGTGGCGATGGGCGACCTGGAAACCGCGCGCCAGGCACTGGAGGCCGAGCGCCGCCAGCGCACCGAGGCCCGCGACCTGGCCCGCGACGCCGCCCGCGCCAGCCGCGACGCCACCCACGCGCTGGCCCTGGGACTGGAATCGCAGCGCACCCAGATCGCCTCGTTGACCCAGGCCCTGCAGCGCATGGACGCCCAGCGCGGCCAGCTGGATTCGCGCCTGGGCGAACTGGCCGCGCAGCTGAGCACCGGCGACTCGCCGGTGCAGGCGCTGGAGGCCGAACACCAGACCGCGCTGGCCGAGCGCGTGCGTGCCGACCGCATGCTGGGCGAGGCGCGCTCGGTACTTGAAGGCATCGACAACGAACTGCGCGGCTTCGAACAGACCCGCCACCAGCGCGACGAGCAGTCGCTGGCCCAGCGCGAGCGCATTTCCCAGCGCCGCCTCGACCAGCAGGCGCTGGCGCTGAAGGCCGAGCAGCTGGTCCAGGCGGTCACCGCCGAGGGCCTGGTGCTGGAGGACGTGGTCAACACCCTGCCCGAGGTCGCCGACGTGGCGCAGTGGGAGCAGGCGGTGGGCCAGATCGACGCGCGCATGCGCCGGCTGGAGCCGGTCAACCTGGCCGCGATCCACGAATGCGGCGAGGCCGAGCAGCGCAAGACCTACCTGGATGCCCAGAACACCGACCTGACCACCGCGCTGGAGACGCTGGAAGAGGCGATCCGCAAGATCGACCGCGAGACCCGCGGCCGCTTCAAGGACACCTTCGACCGGGTCAATTCCGGCATCCAGCAGCTGTACCCGCGCCTGTTCGGCGGCGGCCACGCCTATCTGGAACTGACCGGCGAGGACCTGCTCGACACCGGCGTGGCGATCATGGCCCGACCGCCCGGCAAGCGCGTGTCCAACATCTCGCTGCTGTCCGGCGGCGAGAAGGCGATGACCGCGGTGGCGCTGGTGTTCGCCATCTTCCAGCTCAATCCCGCACCGTTCTGCCTGCTCGACGAGGTGGACGCGCCGCTGGACGAGGCCAACGTCGGCCGCTTCACCGGTATGGTCAAGGAGATGAGCGAGAAGGTGCAGTTCCTGTTCGTCAGCCACAACAAGGCGACGATGGAGGCCGCGCACCAGCTCTCCGGCGTGACCATGCGCGAGCCGGGCGTGTCGCGCCTGGTCAGCGTGGACCTGGACGAAGCCGCGCGCCTGGCCGGCGCGGCGTGACCCGCGGTACGGCGGCGGTGCGGCCACGGGGTTTTTCCCCGGCCGCCGCTCGTGACATGCTTGCAACCTTCTGACCCCCGGCGGAGAAGCGTTCCATGTCCGACAAAGACCTGCTGCGCATCGGCATCCTCGTCGCCGGCCTGCTGCTGCTCGCCGCGATCTGGTACTTCGGCCGCAGCCCGCGCAAGGAGCAGCAGGGGCGGCGTCGCGAATCGCGAGGCTCGCCGGCGATGACCTCCGAATACGGCCACGCCCGGCGCGAGCCGTCGCTGGACGGCGAATCCCCCGCGGACACGGGCGACGGCGACTACAGCGGCGAGGAGGTCAGCCAGCCGGAGCTGGGCCTGCCCGCCGAGCCGGCGGCCAACAGCCACCTCGGACGCCGCGAAACCCAGGACTTCGACAAGATCGTCTCCCTGTACGTGGCCGCGCGCGCCGGCACCGCGCTGCGCGGCGAGGACATCGTGGTGGCCGCGGAGAAGACCGGCATGGTCTTCGGTCACATGAGCGTGTTCCACCGGCTGCTGGAAGGGCATCCGGAGCGTGGCCCGGTGTTCAGCATGGCCAGCATCATCAAGCCCGGCAGTTTCGACATGGCCACCATCCGCGAGCTGGAGACGCCGGCGATCGCCTTCTTCCTGACCCTGCCCGCGCCGGTGCCGGCGCTGGACGCCTGGGAGAAGATGCTGCCGACCGTGCAGCGCATGGCCGAACTGCTCGACGGCATCGTCCTGGACGACAGCCGCAACGCGCTGGGCCGCCAGCGCATCGCCCACATCCGCGACGATCTGCGCGCCTACGACCGCCAGCACGAAGCACCACCGCTGACCAAGGCGCCGCGCTGGTAATCGGCACCGCCGAGGGGACCACCCGCCGCCGCCGCTCCACGTAGAGCGGGGTTCGTCCCACTGCGTTACTTCTGGCCCTTCGTCCGATTCCGGAAGGTCGGCTTCAGCAGCGGGAACTGAGGGAGACGCACACACCGCAGGAGCAGGAGCGAAGTCGTCGGGTTGGGCGGGCTTCGGCGGGAGCCGCGGCAGTGCGGGGGTATGGCGCATCGGCCGGCTCCGGCGTCCTGCCTCCGACAGCCGAGCGCAGCACATCCGTGTGCTGCTTGCGCCATACCCCCGCACTACCGCGTCGTGGCTTCGTTCCTGGGTCGGCTCCCTGCGCGCCTGCCATCATTTCGGCTTTGCCTGCTTTCGTAGAGCGGGGCTTGCCTCGCTCTACGAAAGCCTGTTTCCCGGGCTTCGCTCTGATCGAAGCCACGACCTCAACGCTCGCGAAGGACGTCGTGCCCTGGGGGTCTGGCGCAAGCAGGCCAGGGATGGCCTGCGCTCGCTCGTCGG
>Ga0160451_100543_pt1 | contig 19535 bp, 3 predicted proteins | sample HID1975M_E1MG_FD_108270 | JGI IMG/M metagenome (GOLD analysis project Ga0160451, IMG submission 108270) | Enriched soil microbial communities from UW Madison campus, WI, USA - HID1975M_E1 MG | ecosystem: Environmental > Terrestrial > Soil > Unclassified | place: USA: Madison, Wisconsin | collected... | reverse complement strand
GCGCGGTGGCCGCCGAACGGCTAACCAGTGCGCGGTGGGACTGGATCACCGCCTTGGGCGCTCCGGTACTTCCCGAGGTCAACAGCAGCAAGGCCGTATCGTCGGGCTCCGGACGATGCCATGCAGCATCCGGGACAGGGCCGCCCAGGTCCTCGATGCATGCGAAGGCCAGGTCGGTCTCGCCCAGGCTACGTTCCAGTGTCGCGATGCCTTCGCGATGGGCAGCGCTGGTGAGTACCAGCGATACCGACAAGGTCGACCAGGCATTGACGATCTTCGCCAGATCCTTGTCGTTGGCCTCGTGGCTGGCAGGTACGGCGACGGGAATCGGATGCAGGCCGCACAGCACGCACGCCCAGAAGCCCGTCAGCATGCTGCGGTTGTCGCGCAGCTGCAACAGCACCCGCTCGCCGGGGCGCATGCCGCGAGCTCGCAGGCCGGCCATGACACCGGACGCTTCTTCGAGCAGCTCGCGATAGGTCTGCGTGGGACCGTCGCCGTTGGCATCGCCGAGATAGGTGATGCCATGGTGGCCATGGTCGCGAACGGCCCTCGCCAACATGTCGGCAAGCGAGAATGCCGTGTTTGGCGTCAACAGTTCCGGGCCTTCGGCTAGAGCCTTCGGCGCCTCTTCGTCGAGAGCCACAACGTCATCATCCGGAGCATCGCGCTGCCCCACGGGAGCGGGCCGGGTGAAGGAGACGCCGGGACGCTCCGATGCATCGACCCATTCCAGGCTCACTTCGCCTTGCTCGTGCTCGAGCGACAAGGCCAACGCGGCCTGGGTCGATTCGTCGAGGACGGCAAACTGCGCCAGCGACGCGACGTCTACGCGACCATCGCGCGTATAGGGGATGCGATTGAGGGGCACGTAACCCGAGGGAATGAATGCGGCGTCGAGTTCCTCGCGCAGCATCGCGTCGAGCGCTTTTGGCAGAATTTTCCGGTTCACGACGAGGTAGGCGACCAAACGCCACACACCGTGCACATCAGCCCTGGCCACGACGACCGCCGACGACACCGCCTGGATGCGCAGCAACGCCGCCTCGACACGATCGATCGGAACGCGCGTCCCGTCGATCCATTCGTGGGTATCGACGAATCCGTCGACGCGCAGGCCGTGTTCCGTCAAGCGGCCACGCAATCCGGTCGCCATCGGAACGGCCGTTGCCGTTGGTGCGTAGACCAGTTCGCCGCTGACGTCGCGCGGCAGCGGTTGGTTCAATGCGTTCACGCATCCGAACACGCCCCGGTGCGCAACCATAGCGGTCGCGCGGTCGGCGCGCCTCAACAGGTATGGGCCGCGCGCTTCTGTCGACCCCCAACACTGCCAGACGGCAGCACCGGAGATGTGCGTCGTTGCGGACGGCAGATCACCGTGCACGACGACCAGGCGGCACGCTTCCAACGGCGATTCCATGCCGGCCGCGAGATGCTCGATGCTGCGGAATTCGCTGGGACTCAACACCAGCACCGTCGGACGCACTTCCTGCAACTGCCCGGCCAGGGAGGCCGTGCTGTTGCATGTCCCGGTTTCGGTTTCGATGTCGGCAGTGCCGAGGGATGCACCGCTCGCGGTAGCCCACTCCTGCGCAGCGGCCGCCATATCGTTCGGCAGGTCGCGACCCAGTAGTATCCGGTCGACGGCTTCGAGCGGACAATGCGCGGCCAGAAGCGCGGCGCCTGAATCAATCGCCGCGTCGGCGTGCAACGATGCTGCCGGCGCAGCCGACAGCGACGCCATTAGCCCGGCTATCAACGCATCCGGATCGCCTACGGCCTGCTCCACGAGCTGCAGGAAACACGCTTGCATCCGCTGGATCGTCGATTCCGCGAACAAGGCGGCACGATACGTGAGTACGGCATTATTGGCCGTTTCACCGAGAAAGAACTCAAAGATCAGATCAAATTCGCTCGCTGAGCGCTGCATGTGCACCGGCTGCATCAGCAATCCGGGTAGCGCGAGGTCGCTGTCCTCGGTCGACTGCAGTGCGAACAGCACCTGGAACAGCGGTGGATGAGCCGCCGATCGCTCCGGACGCAGCGCATCCACGACCTGCTCGAACGGAATGTCCTGGTTCGAGAACGCCCCCAGCGCGATGGCCTTGATCTGCTGCAGGTAGTCGCGAAAGGTGGTGTCGGAAATGGTGGAGCGCAGCACCACCGTGTTGGAGAACAACCCGATCACCGGATCGAAACGCTGCTCGCGCCGATTGGCCACCGGCGTACCGATGCTGATGTCGCGGGCGCCCGAAAAGTAGCCCAGCACGAGCTTGAACGCCGCCGCCAAAACCATGAACGCGCTGGCCTTTTCACGCTCCGCCAGCGCGCGGATGTGTGCGCACAATGCCGTGGGCAGCGGGATCATCAGCGACGACGCGCGAAGATCCGTTGTTGCGTCCCGAGGCTGTTCGCACGGCATGGGCCAGCAACTTGGCGCACCGTCCAGCCGCGACGTCCAGTACTCCAATTGTCGGGCGGCTCCGTCGCGAAGCCAATTCCGCTGCCAGCGCACATAGTCCCGGTATTGCACCGCAGCGGCAGGCGCCTGTTGCCGGGCGCCGTGCAGGTAGTTTGCGTAAGCCTGGCTGAGCTCGCCTTCCAGCAAACGCAATGACCACCCATCGGCAACGATGTGGTGAAACACAGCGACGATGATCGAATCGTCGCCACCGAGATCAATGACCGAGACGCGCAGCAGCGGCCCGCGGTCCAGACGGAAGTTCACGGCAACCTGTTGGGCGATGGCTTCGTCCAGCAACAGTGGGTCGGCGGCGCACTGCGCATCGAGACTCGTCCGGTGCACAAGGATCTCGAGTTCGGCGGCGACTTCCTGTCTGGCCTGCCCGTCGACCTCGACAAAGCGGCTGCGCAGAATCTCGTGGCGGCGCACGATGTCGTTGATCGACCACTCCAGCGCATCCACGTCCAGGGCGCCGCGCACGCGCAGTACCGAAGCGATGTTGTAGGCGCTGCAGTTTCCCTCGATCTTCTCGAACAACCACATGCGCTGCTGCGCAGGCGAGAGGGAATCGTCGGGCTGTTGCGGGTCCACTCGCTCGGCCGCCGAAGCGGCATCGTCCGTTCGTGGCCGCCCGCTCTTTCCGAGCTTGGCAATCAATTCGTCCCGTTGTTCCGGGCGGAGCGCGGCCAGCCTTTCCTGCAGATTCTTCATGCCTACTACTCCGTCGTGGTTGCGAAACCGGATCCGATCGCGGACCGTCCGGTCTACAGCTCGGCCAGTAGCCGTTCCAGCAATTCCGGGTCTTCCAGCGCCACCTGCCGCTCGAACAGGGCCTGCGCGACACCGGAGATCGTCGGTCGATCGAAGATCGTTTCGACCGGCAACTCGACCCCGGTGATCTCGTTGATGCGCGTCATCACCCGCGTGGCCAGCAACGATTGCCCGCCCAGCGCAAAGAAATTGTCGTGCAATCCCAGGTCCTGCACGCCCAGCAGTTCTTCCCAGATGGAGGCCACCAGGGATTCGCTGTCGCTGCGTGGTCCCGACGGGTACGCCTGGTCCGGTTTGCGAACCGGTACCGCCGCCGGAACGGGCGCCACGACCGCACTCGCTTCCACACTGTGCGCGTCCGCTTGCACCAGAGGCTCGACCCAGCAACGGCGGCGCTCGAACGGGTACCCGGGGAGCTCCACCCTTCGGCATTGCCGGTGAGCGTAGACCTTGTCCCAGGCGACATCGGCGCCGCGCAACCATAGTTCGCCCAAAGCCTTGAGAACGGCCGTCTCACCGTCGGTTCCGCCCTGGCGCGCGGGCGCCGCGGCAATCGCCTTGAAGGGCTGCGCACCCAGGCTCGCCATCGTCATGCCAGCCGCCGTGGCGGCCGGCCCCATGTCGATGAAGATCTGGATGCCGCTCGCCGCCGCGCTCGCCACGCCGTCGGCGAATCGCACCGTGTTTCGCAGCTGCTCGACCCAGTACTGGGGCGTAGTCACCCGGCCCGGTTCGGCCAACTGGCCGGTCAGGCAGGAAACGAAGGGCAATTGCGGCATGCCGAAGGCGACACGCGTCAGCTCGGTCCGGAACTCGTCCAGCATCGCGTCCTGCATGCGCGAGTGGAAGGCGTGCGACGTGCGCAGGATCTGGCCCTCGCACCCCTGATCGCGCACCACGAGCAGGCACTGCTCGATGGCCTCGTGCGTGCCGGAGACCACCACGGCCGTCGTTGCGTTGACCGCGGCCAGATCGCATTGCCACTGCGGGTTGGCCTGCAGCAACGCTTTCGCCTCGCGCTCGGACATGCGCAGCGCCGCCATGCTGCCGGGCGCCATCCGGTGCATCAGCCGGGCGCGGCGGGTCACCAGCGCCAGCGCGTCGTCCAGCGTGAACACGCCCGCCAGGCAGGCCACCACGTACTCGCCCAGGCTGTGGCCGAGCAGCACGTTCGGCCGGACGCCCCAGCTTTGCCACAACTTCGCCATCGCGTAACTGGTCGCGAAGATGGCCGGCTGGGCAATGTCGGTCTGGTCCAGATGCGTCGCGTGCTCCGCTGCCGCGTCAATCAGCAACGGCTTCAGATCGATCGTCGATGCGCGCTGGACGGCGGCGCAGCACTCGTCCAGCGCAAGCCGGTAGGCCGGCTGCGCGCGGTAGAGGTCGGCCGCCATGCCGGGAAACTGGACGCCCTGCCCCGGGAACACGAAGGCGATGCCTGCGGGCTCCGTCGATGGCGTGCGGGCAGGAGACGCCCTACCCGCCTGACTGGATGCGACCAACGCGCCAGCGGCCTGTTCGACTGAGTCGGCGACGACAAAACGGCGGTGGCTGAAATGTTCGCGCCCGCAGGCCAGCGTGTGGGCGGTGTCGGCCAGCGCTGCGGCGCTGGCCGAGCCCAGATGGTCGGCCAGGCGCCGCGTCACGGCGTCCAGCGCGCTGGACGTCTTGGCCGAGCACAGCAGCAGTTCCGGACCGGCCCTGGTTGCTTGCGGCACGATGCGCGGCGCTTCCTCGACGATCACGTGTGCGTTGGTGCCACCCAGCCCGAACGAGCTGACGGCCGCACGGCGAAGTTCGCCCTCCGCCGGCCACGGGCGCAGCCGGGTGTTGACGTAGAAGGGCGTACTGGCGAAATCGATGGCCGGATTGGGCTGGTCGAAGTTGAGGCTCGGCGGCATCTGCTGCTGACGCAGTGCCTGCACGACCTTGATCAGGCCGGCCACGCCCGCGGCGGCCTCCAGGTGGCCGATGTTGGTCTTGACCGAGCCGACGGCGCAGGACTGCGGCCGGGTACGAGCGTTCCCATACGCCTCGGCGAGCGCCGCCATCTCGATCGGATCGCCCAGGCGGGTGCCCGTGCCATGGGCTTCGACGTAGCTGATCGACTCGGGGGCGACCTCGGAAAACGAAAGCGCCTGGTGGATGACGTCGCACTGGCGGTCGACGCTGGGCGCGGTGAAGCCGACCTTGGCCGATCCGTCGTTGTTCACAGCCGCGCCACGGATCACCGCCTGGATGTTGTCGCGATCGCGCAGCGCGTCCTCCAGGCGTTTGAGCACCACAATTCCGGCGCCGCTGCCGAAGACCGTTCCGCTGGCCTGCGCGTCGAACGCGCGGCAGCGACCGTCTGGCGAGTTGATGCTGCCTGCCTCGTAGGGATAGCCGCTGTCGGACGCGTTGATCTTCGCGCCGCCGGCCAGCGCCATGTCGCACTCGTGCGAGATCAGGCTGCGATAGGCCATCGCCACCGAGACCAGGCCCGAGGAACACGCCGTATCCACGCTCAGGCACTCGCCGCGCAGGTTCATCTTGTAGGCGATGCGCGAGGCCGCGTAGCATTTGTCGTTGCCCAGCAACAACTGGTGCATGCCGAGCGTACGAAGCAGGTCGGTACGCGGCAGCAGATTGTGCAGCAGGTAGGTGTTCAGGCCCACGCCGGCATACAAGGCAATAGCGCCCCGATAGCGGCTGGCCACGTAACCGGCGCTTTCCATCGCCTCGTAGGCGCATTCCAGCAGCACGCGATGCTGCGGATCGGTGATCTCGGCCTCCCGAGGCGTCATGTCGAAGAATTCGGGATCGAAGTCCTCCGCTGCCGGCATGCGGGCACCTGCCGGCACGAACGAGGGGCTGCTGCGCAGCTCCGCGGAAACGCCCAACGCCTCCAGTTCCTCCGGGCTGTAGCGGCGGATCGAGTCCACGCCCGCAGCGAGATTCGCCCAGAACTGGCCGATGTTCTCTGCACCGGGGAAACGCCCCGCCGCCCCAATGATCGCCACGCTCTGGAACGCGTTACCGTCGCTCATCTGGGCGCTCACTTCTCTGCTCCGCTGGTTGCCAGTTCGCGCTGCCGCAGCAAGGCGGCCTTGCGGCGATCCAGCTGCGCGGAGGTGTCGGCAACCGGCTCCTGGGGCTGATCCGGTGCCTTGCCGAGGTAATCCGCCAGCGCCGTGATCTTCGGGTACTTGAACAGGTCGACGACCGACACGCGCTCGCCGAACTCCGCCTTCAGCTGCTTGTGCATCCGCACGATCAGCACCGAGTCACCGCCCAGCTCGAAGAAGTTGTCGGTCACGCTGATGTCGGCCACGCCAAGGGCGTTCTGCCAGATGTCCAGCAGCGCCCGCTCGATCACGTTCTTCGGCGGAATCACCGTCTTGGCCGGCCTCTCGATCTCGCCGACCTCTGACAGCTTGCGCCGGTCGACCTTGCCGTTTGCGGTCAGCGGCAGCCTGTCCAAGTGCACGAACGCGGCCGGAATCATGTAGTCGGGCAGGTGCTGCCGCAGGCGCTCGCGCAGGGTGTCGCCGTCGGCCTTTGCCTCATCGGCAGGACGCGCGGGCTTGCCGCCGCTCCAGTGATCGACCTGTTGCTGAGTGATGCTGCCGCCGATCATGCTGTGCACGATCACCTGGCTGGAGTCCAACTGCAGCATGCCGGCGATCGCATCGTCGAGATAGCCGATCGGGCACAGGCCTACCAGATGCTCGGGCGAGGTTTCCATGAGCAGTTGCCCCATGTAGCCGGCTTCGATGTACAGGAACTGCTCGCCGACCGTCTCCCCATACACCGGGGTGATCGCATTGCGCTCCCCGATGAAGAACAACGAAAACGCTGCCTGGTCGAAGATCAGCGGGTTCTCGCCGACGCCGTACTGCGCGGCGGTCAGCCCGTCGCCAGCGCCTATGCGCACCAGACTGTGCTGCTCGGGGTGGTAGTAGTAGCAGCCGCCGGACAAGCCCTCCACGCGGCCGTCCTTGACATGCAGGTACACCTGCACCGCGTGCAGGCTGCCGGCCGAGGCATAGCGGTATTTCGGTAACGGCATGTCCTGGTCGTGCAACTCCGACAGGCTGAGCAGCATGTCGCTGAGCCGCTGAAACGTCAGCGTCGCGCCCAGATACTCGCGATAGCTCTTGCGCCGCCGGTAGGCCGACGCATCGGGCGCCGAACGCGGCAGCCGCAGCGTCACCTCGCCCTCGCGTTGCGGCCGCAGGCCGGGCTTGGTGAGCTTGAACTCGACCAGCCTGGCCTGAAGGGGATCCACGCTCTGCGGTTCCGCATCGGCCACAGCCGCCGACAGCGCATCGTCGCCCGCGGTTTCGTGCACCAGGTACGCCACCAGACGGCTCTTGTTGTTTCGTCCGGCTTCCTGGGCCGCGACCACCACCACGTCCTTGAACGCGTCGCACTGCTTGAGAGCCGCCTCGACCTCGCCCAACTCCACCCGGTAGCCGTTGACCTTGACCTGGAAGTCGTTGCGTCCGAGGAACTCGATATCGCCCGATGGGGTGAACCGCCCCAGGTCGCCTGACTTGTAGAGGCGCTGGCCGGTTACGGGATGGCGCAGGAACACCGCGTCGGTCCGGGCCGCGTCCGCCAGGTAGCCCAGGGCCAGGCCGTCGCCGGCGACGTACAGCTCGCCGGGTACCCAGATCGGGCACGGCTGCAGCTGCCCGTTGAGGACGTGGATCTGCTGGTTCCCCAGCGGCTTACCGTAGGGAATGCTGTCCTTGTGCCAGTCCTCGGGTTGAACGGGATGGCAGGCCGACCAGATCGAACATTCGGTGGGGCCGCCGGCGCCCAACACGTAGGTTTGCGGCCACAACGCGGACATTCGCTCGGGCAGCGCCGGTGGAATCCAGTCGCCACTGAGCACCACCGCGCGCAACATAGGGTCCAGCCGCAGCCCGCTGTCGGCGACATGGTCCACCAGAATCTGCATCAACGCCGGGACCGAGTTCCACACGCTGACCCGGTGGGCCTGGATGGAATCGCACCAGCGAGCCGGATCGCGCACGTCCTCCGGGCGCGGCATTACCAGGGCCGCACCGCACGACAACGTTCCGAACACGTCGTAGACCGACAGGTCGAAGTTCAATGCCGACAAGGCAAACACGCGATCAGCCGAATGCAGGCCGAACCGCCGGTTGATGTCGGCCACGGTATTGGCAGCGCCGCGGTGCGGCACCATCACGCCCTTGGGCTGGCCGGTGGAACCAGACGTGTAGATCACATAGGCCAGATCGTCCAGGGTCTGCCGCGGTTCCAGCAACGGAGTGCCGGCGGCGGCGGGCGCCACCTCGTCCACTTCCACGACCGCGCGATGCTCCCGGACGGGGGCGAGGCGATCCAGCCACGCGGCGGTGGTGACGATGGTGCCGACCCCGCTGTTCCGCAGCAGATAGGCCAGACGCTCCTCGGGCAAGGTCGGATCGATCGGCAGGTATGCGCCGCCCGCCGCTAGGATGCCCATCACGCTGACGATCTGCTGCCAGCCCTTGTCGAGGAACACGCCGACCAGCTCGGCCCGGGCCACGCCCAGTTCGCGCAGCCGGGCGCCCAGGCCCTGTGACAGCGACAACAACTCCTGGTAGCTCAGCACGCGATCGTGGGCGATGACCGCCGCCAGGTCTGGCATGGCCTGCGCCTGGACCTCGAACTGGCGATGCAGCAGGTCCAGCGGGTAGTCGGCCGCGGTGTCGTTCAGCGACGCGAACAGCGCCTTGTGGGTCGGCGGAAGCAGATGATCGGCGGCGACATCCAGCCAGAGGTCGTCCTCGTCCACGAGCCGCTCGACGAAGCCGCAATACGCATCGAACATGTCCTGGATCATGCCCTCCGGGAACAGCGCATCCACGGCGTCCCAGTTGAAGCGAAGCTGCCCCTTCCACTCCATGACCTGATGATCGAGCCATACCTGCGACGTCTGGCTGACGCCGAAGACCTCCTCGCCCAGTTCGTCGAGCGCGTCGCTTTCGTGCTCCAGCGTGCGTACGCCCAGAGTGCTGGTGAACACGATCGGCATGCTCACCCGCGATCCGTTGCGGCGGGTCATCTCGCGCAATACGTGAATTGCGCTGGCGTAGCGGTAGTCCAGATCGGCCCACAGCTGTTTCTGCACGCGCTCGGCGCGAGTGCGGAACGAGGCCGGGATGCGGTTGTCCACTTCCAGCAGGGTCAGCGAGGTGAAATCGCCCACGATCTGGTCGACTTGCTCGTGGAACGGATGCCGGCTGTACATCGTCAGGTTGATGGTGAAGTGCTGGTTGCCGCTCCACTGGCCCAACACTTCGGAGAAGGCCGCCATCAACAGCGCCGATGGCGTCATCCCGGCCGCGACCGCCCGCTGCTTCAACCGCGACCAGCGCGCCTTGTCCATCTTGTACATGCGGCGGACAAAGTTCGGGTTGGTCAGCGCCGAGGGCGATTGCGCCAGCGGAAGGTCCGGAGCTGCCGGCAGGGTCTGGATGCGGTCGAACCAGTACCGCTCGCTGTCGCGGTACAGGTCGGTGTCCTGCAGGGCGTGCTCGGCGATGACGTAGTCGCGGAAAGAAAACTCGATAGGCGGCAGCGTGCGTGCGGAATCCTGGTACAGTTGCAACCACTGCTCGATGAGCATGTTCATGCTCCAGGCGTCGACCAGCAGAATGTCGATGCTGATGCACAGGCGGAAGCGATTCTCGGTCGAACGCAGCACCTTGATGTCGAACAGCGGCCACTGATCGGCGGGCAGCACCTGGTGCGACATCTGCGCGCGCAGGGACAGCTGACGCTCCAGCGCCGCCGCCTCGTCCAGCGACTCCAGATCGACCACGTCGAACTCGTAGCGAGGCACGCGCTCGATGATCTGCTGCTCGCCGCTGGACAAGAAGATCGCCCGCAGCATGTCGTGACGCTGGATCAGCACGTTCCAGGCGTCGACGAAGCGCGCGATCTCGCCGTGCTTGATGTCGACTTCCAGATAGATGTGGGTGGCCACCTCGCCCAGCTCGACCGCGCCGCTGCGACCGACCCAGTAGGCCTGCTGGATGTCCGTGAGCGGGAACGGCTGGTGGCGGTTGGCGAAGTCCGGCTGGATGCGCGTCAAGCGCGTGGATGGCTCCACCGTGGCGCCGATGTCGACGCCGCCTGCCTCCAGGCACGCCACCAGGTCCGAAAACCGGGGGTTCTCGAACAAGTCGCTGAGCTTGAGTTTGATTCCCAGCCGGTCGCGGACCACGGCGGTCAACTGGGTCGCGAGCAGCGAATCACCGCCCAGCTCGAAGAAGTTGTCGTCTGGCGAGATCTCCGGCACACCGAACGCCTGCCGACACAGTTCCAGGAGGCTCTGCTGCAACGTCCGTCCCGACATCGCATGGGTTGCCGGTGAAACGCCCGGCGAAGCGGCAGCTTCCAGCCCGCCGCGGGCTTGCGCCGCGCCAGCGGCTGCCTGCGACACGGATTGGCCGCTGCCATCGATCCAGTGGCGCTTGCGCTCGAAGGCGTAGGCCGGCAACGGCACGCGCATACGCGATTCGCCGCTGTACAGCTTCGCCAACTCCACCCGGCACCCCCGCGCCCACAACGCTCCCAGCGCCTGCAAAAACACTTCCAGGTCGTGCCGCGAATCCTGCGCATGACGTGCCGACGGCACTGCGGACCCCGTAGCACCGAAGCTGCGCCGAGCCAGCGTGTTCAACACCTGTCCCGGCCCCACCTCCAGCAACAGGTAGCGCGGATCCTCCAGCAGGCGGCGCATGCCATCGCCGAAACGGACGGTTCCCCGCAGGTGCTCGACCCAGTACTGCGGATCGGTCGCCTGCTCGGCACGGATCCAGTCTCCACTGACGTTGGACAGATAGGGCCGGGACGGCGCGCTCAGGCCGACGTGCGCCAGACGCTCCCGGAAACGCGCCAGGATCGGATCCATCATGCTCGAGTGGAAAGCATGCGACGTATGCAGGCGGCGCGTCTCCACGCCCTTCGCCGCCAGCCCTTCCTCCGCCGGAACGATTGCCTTAAGCGGCCCGGAAAGCACGCAGATATGCGGGCCGTTGACGGCCGCAAGCGAACAATCCGCGGACAGGTACGGCCGCACCTCGGCTTCCGGCAGCGGCACCATCAGCATCACGCCGGATGGCAGCGACTGCATCAGACGCGCGCGCTCGGCCACCAGCGCGATGGCATCCTGGAAGCTCATCACGTCGGCCAAGCATGCGGCGACGTACTCGCCGATGCTGTGGCCGATCATGGCGTCCGGCTCGACTCCCAGGCTCTGCCAGAACTTCGCCGTCGCGTACTCGACCGCGAACAACGCCGGCTGGGTCAGCGCGGTCTGGTTGAGAGTGTCGGCGCCATCGTCGGCATCGGAAAAGATGATGTCGCGCAGGTCGCGGCCAAGCTCGGCACGGAACGCTTCCGCGCACTGGTCCAGCACCGCACGGAAAGCCGGCTCGGCGTCGTACAGGCCCTTCGCCATGCCCACGTGCTGGGCGCCCTGCCCCGGGAACATGAAGCAGACCTTGGGCGTCTGCTTCACCGGGCCGCAGATCGTCATTGCGCGATTACCCAAGTCGATCTGGCTGGCGGGGCTCATGGCGTCCCGCACCGCGACCGCCGCCCGGTATTCGTACTCGCGCCGGCCGATCTGCAGCGTGTAGGCCGCGTCGGCGACACTGATGTGGGGATGGCGTTGGAAATGCGCCGACACGCGCGCGATCTGGCGTTCCAAGGCGTTTCTCGAGCGCGCCGACAACACGATCAGGTGAGCCTCCCGCGTCGACGGCTGGCTGTTTCGCGACGGCGCCTCCTCGACGATCACGTGGGCATTGGTACCGCCAATGCCGAACGAGCTGACGCCCGCCCGCCGCGGGGTTTCACCAGGCTCCCACTCGCGCAGGGCGTCGTTGACGAAGAATGGTCCCTGGGTGAAATCGATGTTGGGGTTGGGCGAACTGAAGTTGATGCTAGGCGGAATGCGCGCGTGCTTTAGCGCTTCCACCGTCTTGATCAGACCGGCCACACCGGCGGCGATGTCGAGGTGACCGATGTTCGCCTTGACCGAGCCGATCGCACAGGTGCCTGGCGCGTCCGAACCTGCGAAGGCGCGCTTGAGCGCCGACACTTCGATCGGGTCGCCCAGAATGGTGCCGGTGCCGTGCGTTTCCACGTAGCCGATGCTGCCGGCATCGACGTCCGCGCGAACCAGCGCGTCGGCCACGACCTCCACCTGCCCGTCGATGCTGGACGCGGTGTAACCCAGTTTCATCGAGCCGTCGTTGTTGATCGCGCTGCCCAGGATCACCGCGTGAATGAAGTCGCCGTCGCGCAGCGCATCCTCCATGCGCTTGAGGACCACCACGCCGGCACCGTTGCCCTTCACCGTGCCCTTGGCCTGGCTGTCGAACGGCCGACAGTGGCCGTCGGGGGAAACGATGCTCCCCTCGCGATACAGCATGCCGGCCTTCTGCGGCATATCGATACTGACGCCTCCGGACAGGGCGATGTCGCATTCGTACGAAAGCAGGCTCTGGCAGGCTTGGTGGATCGCCACCAGCGAGGTCGAGCATGCGGTGTCAACATTCACGCTGGGGCCGCGCAGATTCAGCTTGTACGACACCATCGTGGCGGCGAAACTCTTCTCATTGCCGATGGAGATGCGCAGCGGCCCCACCGAGTCCAGCAACTCGGGGTTGGCGCTGAGGTTGCGCACGAAATACGACATCGACCCCACGCCCGCGTACACGCCAATGTGCCCGCGATAGGAATCGGTCGAGTAGCCCGCGTGATCCAGCGCCTCGTAACAGCACTCCAGCAGCATGCGGTGCTGGGGATCGGTGATCTCCGCCTCGCGCGGCGTGAATTGAAACAGCTCGGCGTCGAAGCAATCGGCGCCGTCGACCACGTAGGACACCTTGACGAAGTCCGGATTGTCGATCAGCTGTTGCGACACGCCCTCCCGCCGCAGCGTCTCGTCGTCCAGGCGGGTGGAACTCTCCACCCCGTTGACCAGGTTCTCCCAGAACGCCTCGACATCCTCTGCGCCGGGAAAACGCCCGGACAGTCCAATGATCGCGATGCCATTCGTACTCACGTTCAAGTCATCCATTGAGCTTTCTCTGCTTCATTCGTTGACGCATCTGTTGAACCGCCTGTTGTCCGTCGCGCACGCGTTGTGAGCCCTCGGCCTGTCGCGGTGCCGAGCCTTCCCGCTGCCCGATCAGCCGGGTCAGGCTGTCGATGGTGGGGAACTTGAACAGCTCGATGATGCTGATCTCGTATCCGAACTGCGTCGCAAGGTCCTGTTGCAACCTTCCCAGCAACAGCGAGTGGCCGCCGAGCTCGAAGAAGTTTTCGTTGACGCCCACGCTGTCGAGCTTCAGCAAACGGCACCACACCTGCGACAACTCCCGCTCCAGATCGCTGCGCGGGAGTTCGCGTGTCTGCCTCCCGCGCACCTCGCCTGGCGCGGGCAATGCCTTTCTGTCCACCTTGCCGTTGGGTGTCAGGGGCAGCGCGTCCAAGGCCAGTATCGCCGACGGCAACATGTGGCTCGGCAGGTGTTGGGCGACGTGCTGCAGCAGCTCGCTGGTGTCGATCGAAGCACCCGCGGCAGCCGCCACATAGGCGACGATCGCCGCTTCATGCTGCTCGGCGCCACGCACCACTGCGATCGCCTCCCCGACCGTCGGATGCGAGCGCAATGCGGCTTCCACTTCGCCAAGCTCGACGCGGAAACCCCGTACCTTCACCTGGTGATCGATGCGGCCCAGGAATTCAATGCTGCCGTCGTCGAGCCGACGTACCAGATCGCCTGTACGGTACATGCGTGAACCGGGAATGGTGGCGAACGGGTCCGGAATGAAGCGCTCCGCGGTCACGTGCGGAAGATTCCAGTACCCACGCGTCACGCCCTCGCCCGCGATGTGCAGCTCGCCCTTGATGCCGACCGGCAGCAGGTTCAGTCTCTCGTCCAGCACATGCAGGCGTGTATTGACGATCGGCGGCCCGATCACAACTTCCTCTTCCTGGATGTGCCGCACCGCCGACCAGACCGTGGTCTCGGTGGGCCCGTACATGTTGAACACGTGTCCACCGGTCGCGTTGCGCAGTTCGCGCGCCAGATCCGGCGACAGTGCCTCGCCGCCCACCAGAAAGCCCTGGATATTCGACAGATCCGCGGCGTTGTTCTGTTCGAGCAGCAGCTTGGCGAACGAGGGCGTGCACTGGATGTGCGTGGCGCCGGCACGGATGGAGGTCGACCCGGCGGTCGCGGCCCGCTCCTGGCGTGGCGCGATCGCCAGGCGCCGCAGCGCGTCCAGATGCTCGAAGCTGTCGGTGACCTTGTCACCTCCCACTCCGAAGTCGATCAGGCAGGCGATCTCGTCCACGCCGATGGCGTGCACGTCGTCCAGCAGCGGCTGGCAGGAACTTGGCGTACCGAACAACGCACCGGTGGCGAAGTAGCGGTTGAACCCCGCCTCCACGACCAGTTCCAGGTCGTCGCCCGCATCCAGTCCGTTTGCCTCGGCAACCGGCTTGAGCAGGTTGATCGAGGTTCGCAGGTAGTTCTTGAAGGGTTCGCTCACGATCTCGCGGACCGTGTCAAGATCTTCGCCGATGTATGTGTGCATCATCAGGGTCACGCAACCTGCATCCTGGCAGAAGCCGTTTTCGGCGCGGGCCTTGCGATAGATGGCAATCTTTTCCTGCAACTCGGCCAGGCTCTGCCCGAGCAGATGGGTCAGCACATTGGCGCCGATCTCGCCGGCATAGCGAAAGGTGTCGGGACTAGTGGCTGCGGTCAGCCAGATCGGAAGCTCGGCCTGGATGGGCCGCGGACGCACGGCGATCGGCGCCTCGTTGCCCAGACCGTCGGTCCGGGTGATGGAGCCGCCGGCCCAGAGCTGCCTGATCGTTTCGATTCCGTCGCGCATGACGCGATGCCGCTCGGTGAAGTTCTGCGGCGCCAGCACGAAGTCGTTGAAGTGCCAGCCCGAAGCGAACGCGATGGCCGCGCGTCCTGCGGAGAGGTTGTCGACCATCGACCACTCCTCGGCAATGCGGATCGGATCGTGCAGGGGCAACACGACGCTTCCGGCGCGCACCTGGATGTTGCTGGTCAGCACAGACACCGCCGCCGCGGCCACCGACGGGTTGGGAAACTGGCCGCCGAAGGCATGGAAATGCCGTTCCGGCACCCAGACGGCACAGAAATCATGGGCATCGGCGAAGCGTGCGCCGTCCAGCAACAGGCTGTATTTGTCGTCGGCCCGCGCATCCTCATCGGCGGCGAAGTAGAACAGGCTGAACTCCAGCGGCCTGGCCCGGGCCTCGCCCGCGGGCAGGCCCGGGCTGCGCCGCTGCGGCGATGCCGCCTGCGTGGTCGCGCCGGCAACGGCCAGCGTGGTGAGGTGATCGGTCTGCAACAGCACATGGTGGCCGCGCGCCAGCGTCCACAACAGCTCCAGCACCGAGATGTCGAAGCTGATGCTGGTCAGCGCGGTCCAGACCGGACGCCCGGAACCGGCATGGTTCGGCAGCGAAGGCGCCAGGCTGCGGTCGAGGCCATCGAACAGGTTCACCACGTTGCGGTGGGTCACCACCACGCCCTTCGGGTGACCGGTGGACCCCGAGGTGTAGATGACATACGCCGCATTGTCGCTGCCCACCCGCGCCTCGATGGCGTCGTCCGGAGCCACCTCCAGGCAGTTCTCCAAGGCCAGCACCGGTACCCCGGAGCAGGCCGGCGCGTGGTCCAGTGCGGGGCCGGCGGCGACGATGCACGCCAGTCCGGCATCGGCGGCGATGCTGGCGATCCGCCCGGTGGGGTACTTCGGGTCCAGGGGCACGTACGCGGCGCCTGCCTGCAGGACGCCCAACAGCGCCACGACCAATTCGGGAGACCGATCGATGAAGATGCCCACCCTGGATTCGGCCCCGACGCCCTGCTGGCGCAATGCGGTGGCGAGCGACCGCGAGCGACGCAGCAGTTCGACGTAGCTGACATCGGTCCCATCGAAGCTGACGGCGATTTCGTCCGGGGTTCTACCCGCTTGCGCCTGGATAAGCTGGTGGATACAGGCTTGGTCGTCGAATGCCACATCAGTGGCGTTCCACTGCGTGTGCGCGTCGCGCTCCGTGGGTCCGATCAGTTCCAGATCGCCGATGGGCCGGGCGGGATCGGCCACGATCTGCTCCAGCAGCCTGACGAAGTGCGCCGCCATGCGCTTCATTGTCGCCGGCTTGAACAGCGCGGTTCCGTACTCCAGACCCGCCATTACACGCTCCGCGCCTTTCTGCACGGTCAGGGTGAGGTCGAACTTGGAAATGCCGTTGTGGGCGGGCAACGCCTCCACCCTCAGACCGGGCGCCGGCGCGGCCACATTGGCTTCCTTCAGGATGAACATCACCTGGAACAACGGCGAATGGCTCAGACTGCGGTGAGGTTGCAGGTTCTCGACCACCTGCTCGAACGGGAACTCCTGGTTCTGGTAGCCCGACAGCGCGTTATCGCGCACGTACTCCAGGAGCTCCAGAAACGTCGTCTCCGGCCCGGACTTGAATCGCATCACGGCGACGTTGGCGAAGAAGCCGATCACATCATCCCATTGTCGTTCCCTGCGATTGGCGGTGGGCGTGCCGATAGCCACGTCCCATTGGCCTGTGTAGCGCTTCAACAGCACCGCGAACACCGCCACCAACGCCATGTACAGGCTTGCGCCGCGTGCCTGCGCCAGTTCCGTAATGCGTGCCACCAGACCGGCGGGAAGTTCGAATGGTTCGACCGCTCCGTCATAGCGCTGCATGGCAGGGCGCGGGTGGTCGATCGGCAGATCGATCAGCTCGGGAAGACCCGCTAGTTGCTCCACCCAGTAGCGCTTCTGCCGCTGGAATGCCTCGCTGTGCTGCCAGCGCGACTGCCAATCGACGAAGTCCTGGTAGCGCGCCTTACGGGGCTCTCCTTCAGGCGCCTGAAGCCCGGCCGAATCGCCTGCTGCGTAAATGTTCCACAGATCGCGTGCCAGCAGATCCATCGACCAGCCGTCGGAGACCACATGGTGCATGGTCAGCAACAGTGCGTGGTCGTCATCGGCCAGTTCCACCAGGGTGCCACGCAACAGTGGCGCGGTATCCAGGGCGAAAAGCCGCTGCGCTTCCTCGTCCACAAGGCCGGCCAACGCCGCCTCCCTCTCCGCGGGCGGGCACTGCTTGAGTGAGATCCTCGCCAGTTCCAGTTGCGGCTCGGGCGTCAACCGGGCGGCGAACTCGCCGGAGTCAAGGTGGAACGAGATACACAGAGCTTCGTGCAGCCGTGGAAGCCGGGCGAAGCTGCGCTGCAACGCGGCGACATCCAGGAGGCCACGGACCCGCCAGGCAGCAGGCAGGTTGTAGGCGCAGGACTTGTCGTCCATCCGGTGCAGAAACAACAGCCGCTGTTGAGCGAACGAGAGCCCCTCGACGCTGCCTGCCGCCGCACCCGCGGTGACGTCGATCTCCTCCTCGGGCATCGCTTGTTCGAGCGCCTGGATGATATCGGCCTTGCGTTCGGCCATGCGCCGTTTCACGTCGGCTGTCAACGCGTTGCTCGGCGCGGAGAAGCGCAGGTTGCCGTCCTCCACCCACAAGCGGACGTTCAGCATGCGCAGTTCGCGCATCAGTTCGTGCAAGCTCATAGCACGCCTACCTCCATGTCGTCGGTAACTGCTTGGTGGCGGACGTTCTCGCCCGGGGCCGGGGCGCCCATCCAGTGCAAGGTGTCGATCCGGTCCGCCAGTTCGGCCAGGCGCGGATGCAGGAATACATCGCGCACCGTGGTGCGCACGGCGAAGGCGGCGAGGATTTGCGCGTTTAGCGCTGTTGCCAGCAGCGAATGACCCCCAGCCGCGAAGAAGTCTTCGTTACGGCTCACGCGGGCAACGCCGAGCACTTCCTGCCACAGCGCAGCTAGGCGCACCTCGGTCTGGCTGGCCGGCGGTTCGAACGCATCGACACCGGACGCTTGCAGCGGGAGATCGTTAAGCGCCTTGCGATCCGTCTTGCCGTTCGCGGTGAGCGGCATCGCATCGAGAAAAAGCATCTGCGAGGGGATCATGTAGTCGGGCAACGAGCCGGCCAGACCGGCGCGCAGCGCTTCGGCCGTGGGCTGCACGCCTTCGTCGGCCAGCACGAACGCGACCAGCACGTCCACGCCCTCGCCTATCCTGCGCACCATGGCGATGGCCTCGCGCACTCCAAGACACGACGCCAGCACGCTTTCGATCTCGCCCAGTTCGATGCGGAAGCCGCGCAGCTTGACCTGGTGGTCGGCGCGTCCCAGATACGCCAAACGACCATCGGGGAGGTGGCGGACGATGTCACCCGTGCGATACAGGCGCCCGCCCGGGCTGTCGGAGAACGGATTGGGCAGGTAGCGCTCCGCCGTGAGGTGAGGCTGATGCAGATAGCCCCTCGACAGCCCGGCGCCCGCCAGGTAGAGCTCCCCCTTCACGCCGACCGGCACTGGCATCAGGTCGGCGTCCAGAACGAATGCGTGCGTATTTTCGATCGGACGACCGATGCTAGGCGCCTCGGTGCGGTCGCTTTCAACCCGGCAACCAGTCGAGTACGTCGTGTCCTCCGACGGGCCGTACAGGTTGTAAACCATGTCGACGTGAGCCCGGTCGTGCAGTTTGTCGACCAGCGAACGACTGAGCGCTTCTCCCGCCAGATTCACCACCCGCACCGAGTTGGGCAGCGCATCGGCCGCCAGCAGCGCCTCCATGGCCGACGGCACCGTATTGACCAGGCTCACCGGCCACCGCGGCGTCTGCTCGACCAGGGCCAACGCGTCGCGAACCAGCACGATGGTGTTGCCGGTGGCCAACGGAAGGAACAGCTCGAACACCGACAGATCGAAGCAGATCGACGTCGATGCGAGGGTGTAGCGCAGCGCGTCGGCGGTGAATTCCCGCGCGCCCCAGGCCAGCATCGCCACGGCGTTGCTGTGGGTGATCGCCACGCCCTTGGGCCGTCCGGTCGAACCTGAGGTGTAGATCACGTACGCCAGGTGACCCGGATCGGCCTGGAGGGATGCATTACCGTCCGGTGCCCGACACAGCTCGTCATGGCGCGCATCGGCCACCAACAGCATCGTGCCGGGGACGGTCAGTTGTGCGAGACGCTCGCAGCCGTCGGCATCGGTCAGCACCACGCGAGGGAGGGAATTTTCGAGAATGTGCTCCAGCCTCGCCTGCGGGTACTGCGGGTCTAGGGGTACATAGGCGCCACCGGCCTTTAGGATCGCCAGCAGCGATACCAGCAGCTCCGGCGACCG
>Ga0160451_100540_pt1 | contig 19725 bp, 18 predicted proteins | sample HID1975M_E1MG_FD_108270 | JGI IMG/M metagenome (GOLD analysis project Ga0160451, IMG submission 108270) | Enriched soil microbial communities from UW Madison campus, WI, USA - HID1975M_E1 MG | ecosystem: Environmental > Terrestrial > Soil > Unclassified | place: USA: Madison, Wisconsin... | reverse complement strand
TGATGGAGCGTCCGTTCTCCACCGCCACCGGCATCTTCAGCGGCCGCCAGTTCCAGCAGGGCGTGGGCTACCTGCGCTCGTCCGACAACTACACCGCCGGCCTGAGCGTGTTCAACCTGCGCGGCGCCGCGGGCGTGCGCAACGAAGGCACCGGCGTGGCCGGCCGCGTCACCTACGCGCCGATCAACACCGCCGACAGCACGCTGCACTTCGGCGCCTGGTTCAGCAACGAGAACAACAACCAGGGTTCGGCCGACCTGGTCGCCACCGCCAACTACGCCGGCCGCCGCGGCCCGGCGCAGACCATCGCCACCACCACCGGCGCCAGCCGCAACACGGTCTCGGTGTACGCGGTGGAAGCGGCGGGTTCGTTCGGCCCGGCGTTCTTCCAGGCCGAATACGCCAACGCCACGTTCGGCCAGCCGATCGGCGCCGACCAGGACGTGACCACGTGGTACGTGCAGGGCAGCTTCCTGCTCAATGGCGGCCACAAGGCCTACAAGCCGGCCAACGGCATCTTCGCTTCGCCCAAGGTCGAGGGCAAGAGCCTGTGGGAGCTGACCGCGCGCTACGACACCATCGAGAACAAGGACATCGCCAACCGCGAGGCCAGCAGCTGGATCCTGGGCGTGAACTACTACGTCAATCCCAACCTGCGCTTCATGTTCAACTACACGCAGGGCGAGAACGAAGTGCCGTTCGGTCCCGGCCTGAGGGGCGACGAGACCGCGCAGTACGCGCTGCGCACGCAGTTCAACTGGTAACTTGATCGCCGCGCGCGTTGCGCGCGGCAAGTCGGCTGCTGCGCAGCCTGTGAATGGGAAAGCCGGCGCTGCGCGCCTGTCAGTGGAGTGGCCTGTGCTGCTCCTCTCACAGGCGGCGCAGTCGCCGACTTTCGTGTTTCCGGGCGGCGTAGCCGCCGGCTTTTTCCGTACTGCGTCTTGTCCCGTATTGGGCTTTGCGCGCGGAGAGTCGGCTGCTGCGCCGCCCGTGAGTAGGAAAGTCGGCACTGTGCGCCTGTCAGTGGGCGCGGCTTGTACTTGCTCCTTCTCACGGGCGGCGCGGCAACCGACTTCCATACTCACAGGCGGCGCAAGCCGCCGACTTGCTCTTTGCAGGCGACGCAGTCGCCGACGCTTCCCGCTACTGCGTCTTGTCCGGATACCGGCACAGGTCGCGGATCACGCATTGCGGGCAGTCCGGTTTGCGCGCCTTGCATACGTAGCGGCCGTGCAGGATCAGCCAGTGGTGCGCGTCGTGCAGGAATTCGGCCGGTATCACTTTCAGCAACCTGTCCTCCACCGCGCGCACGTCCTTGCCCGGCGCCAGCCCGGTGCGGTTGGCGACGCGGAAGATATGCGTGTCCACCGCCATCGTCGGTTCGCCGAAGGCGGTGTTGAGCACGACGTTGGCGGTCTTGCGCCCGACCCCGGGCAGCGACTCCAGCGCCTCGCGCGAGCGCGGCACTTCGCCGCCGTATTTCTCCAGCAGGATCGCGCAGGTGGCGATGACGTTCTTGGCCTTGGCGTTGTACAGGCCGATGGTCGAGATGTAGCGCTTCAGTCCTTCCTCGCCCAGCGCCAGGATCGCCGCCGGCGTATCGGCGACGGGAAACAGCCGGCGCGTGGCCTTGTTCACGCCGACGTCGGTGGCCTGCGCGGACAGCGTGACCGCCACCAGCAGCTCGAACGGCGAGCCGTATTCCAGTTCGGTGGTCGGGTGCGGATTGAGTTCGCGCAGGCGCGAGAACAGTTCGACCACTTCCTCGCGCCTGAGCGTGGCGCTGCGACGCACGGCCGGACTCATCGTTTCATGCGCTCGGCGGCCTTGGCCTTGGCGCGCGCCAGGATGTCCGCGGCCGCGCTCGGCAACGCGGGCCTGGGCGAAGCCGCGGTGGCGGGCGATGCGGCGGCGGCACGGCGCGCTTCGCGTTCGGCCGCGCGGCGCGCCAACCGCGCGTTGCGCTGGCGATAGCGTTCGCGCGCATCCCACGCGATGCGCAGGCGCGCCTGCGCCTGCAGCAGCGATGCAATGGCGTCATCGTCCCTGCCGCCGCACGCGCATGGAACGAAGTCCATCAGTCCGGCCTCGATGGCCGCGTCCATGTCGTCGGACACCACCAACCCGTGCAGGCGGCGGACATGTTCGCAGCAGGGGTGGGACGCTTCGCTCATCGCGATACCGATGTGCTCAGCGACCGTCGAACGCCGGCTTGCGGCGTTCGAGGAATGCGCGCGTGCCTTCGCGCATGTCGTCGGTGGCGAACATCAGGCCGAACTGCGCCGACTCGTACTGCAGGCCTTCCTCGATCGCGCATTCGCCGCCGACGTTGACGATGTCCAGCGTGGCGCGCAACGCCAGCGGCGCCGAGGCGGCCAGCTGTTCGGCCAGCTTCTGCGTTTCTGCTTCCAGTTCCGCGGACGGCGCCACGCGGTTGACGATGCCCAGCTGCAACGCGCGCTCTGCGGTGATGGGCGCGCCGAGCAGGCACAGTTCCAGCGTCGCGGCGCGTCCGGCCAGCCGCAGCAGGCGCTGGCTGCCGCCGAAGCCGGGAATCAGGCCGAGGTTGATTTCCGGCTGGCCGACCTTGGCGGTATCGGCGGCGATGCGCAGGTGGCAGGCCATCGCCAGTTCCAGCCCGCCGCCCAGCGCGAAGCCGTTGATCATCGCGATGACCGGCTTGGGCATCGTCTCGATGCGGCGCATCAATCGCTGTCCGCGCAGCGAGAAATCGCGGCCCTGCGTGGCCCTCAGATCGGCCATCTCGGCGATGTCGGCGCCGGCGACGAAGGCTTTCGGCCCGGCGCCGGTCAGCACAACCACGCGTACGCTTTCTTCCTCGGCCGCCTGGCCGAACGCGTCGTGCAGCGCATCCAGCGTCGCCGCGTTCAGCGCATTGAGCTTGTCGGGCCGGTTGACGGTGATGCGGCGGATGGGGCCGTGGTCGGCGACGGTGATGGGATGGTCGGTCATCGGAGGACTCATGGCAGGCAAGTTGTAAATATTAGGTGAATCGGAGCGTCCAACCGGAACTTCGCACCCCCGAAGCGGTCCGAAAGGCCCGTCGTCAGTGGCGGTTAAGCGCCCCGGCGGCTATCCTAGCCCGTCCATTCCAGGCGGTATGTCCTGCCGCTACCACCCCGGAGAAATGCTTAGATGAAGTTGCGTTCGTTAGCGGTCGCTGTTGCTGCGTTTGCCATGGCCGGTAGCGCCCTGGCCCAGGACACCACATCCGAAAAAGGGAAGCTGAGCTACTACTTCGGCTATGACTATGGCAACAACCTGGCCGAACTCACCGGCCGCGGCGAGCAGCTGGACATCAACTCGGTCGTCAAGGGTCTGCAGGATGCCTTCGCCAAGAAGCAGCCGGCATTGACCGCCGATCAGCTGCGTCCGGCGCTGGAAGCCTTCCAGAAGCGCGAACAGGCGCGTGCCCAGCAGGCCAAGGCCGAGTACGACAAGGTCGCCGCCGAGAACAAGACCAAGAGCGATCAGTTCCTGGCGCAGAACAAGGCCAAGGCCGGTGTGCAGTCGCTGCCCAGCGGCGTGCAGTACCGCGTGCTGGAGAACGGCACCGGCGCCAAGCCGACGCAGGCCAGCACGGTCGAGCTGGAAGTGGCCGGCCCGTATCCGTTCGGCCAGCATCCGGCCGAAGCGCGTCCGCCGCAGAAGATGCCGAGCGTGAAGCTCAGCGAGGTCGAGATGCAGGCGATGCGCGAAGTGCTGCTGCAGATGCCGGCCGGCGCCAAGTGGGAAGTGGCGTTGCCGCCGGACAAGGCGTATGGCGCCGATCCGCGCACCGGTTTCCCGCCCAACCTGGCGGTGGTGTTCGAAATCAAGCTCATCAGCGTCAAGTGACGCAACGGCGCGGGCGCCTGGCGCCCGCCTTTGCCGTTGCGTCATCCCCGCGCAGGCGGGGATCCAGTGTCTCTAGCTGTTGCGTCATCCAACCGCTTCAACCAACCGCGCCGGCCCTGTGCCGGCGCGGTTTTTTACGGAGCCGCGCGCCCGTTCGCGCTAACCTCCCCGAATGTCGGACATCATGAATACCGCTTTCCGCGCCGTGCTCAGTCCCTGCATCGGCGTGTGCGCATTGAGGGAGGACGGTCTGTGCGAAGGGTGCCTGCGCACGGGCACCGAAATCGCCTGCTGGTCGCAGATGAGCGATGAACAACGCCTGCACCTGATGGACAACGTCCTGCCCCAGCGCGAGCAGCGCCATGCCTTCGTCGAACGGCTGCCCGAACGCGAGCGGTTGCAGGCACGCCTTCATCCCATCGCAAACGCGCCGCCCGGACCCGGCTGGAACCACGACGAACTGGTCGACCTGCTGCCGCCCGGCGAGTTGGCGCAGGCCGCGGTGCTGGCCGGGCTGGTGCCGCGCGCATCCGGCACGCAGGTGCTGTTGACCCGCCGCACCGACGGCCTGCGCCATCACGGCGGACAGGTCAGCTTTCCCGGCGGGCGCATCGAGCCCACCGATGCCGGCGTGGTGGCCGCCGCGCTGCGCGAGAGCCACGAGGAAATCGCGCTGCAGCCGGCGCAAATCGCGCCGCTGGGCTTCCTCGATCCGTTCGTGACGATCAGCGGCTTCCGCGTGGTGCCGGTGGTGGCGGCCATCGATCCGGATTACATCGCCCGGCCCGATCCGGGCGAGGTCGCCGACGTGTTCGAGGTACCGCTGGACTACCTGATGGCGCCGGACAACCTGCGCCAGGTGGTGATGGACTATCGCGGCCGCTCGCGCACCGTGCTGGAATACGGCTGGCCCGGCCAGCGCATCTGGGGCGCCACCGCGGCCATCCTGTTCAACCTGCGCCAGCGACTGCTGGGCCAATGAGCCGACCCATGCACTGGACCACCCTGGTATCGCCGTCCACGCTCGCCGCCCATCTGGGCGATGCGCAACTGCGCATCGTCGATGCGCGGTTCGCGCTGACGGATCCGCCGGCCGGCCGGCGCGATTACCTGCAATCGCATCTGCCGGGCGCGGTGCATGCCGATCTCAACGAGGATTTGTCCGACCTGCGCAAGACCGGGCAGGGCCGCCATCCGCTGCCCGATGGCGATGCCTTCGCGCGCGCATCGGGGCAGTGGGGCATCGGGGCGCAGCATCAGGTCGTGGTGTACGACGCCGCCGACGGCAGCATGGCCGCCGCGCGCGCGTGGTGGCTGCTGAAGCTGCTGGGCCACGAGCGCGTGGCCGTGCTCGATGGCGGGCTGGCCGCATGGCGCGCGCAGGGTTTCGCGGAAACCGCGGACATCGCCGACGTCTCGCCGCTCGCGCCGTATCCGGCCGATTTCGATCAGCGCCGCATCGTCACCGCCGGACAAATCCAGCAGCGCCTGGACGAGGACAGCGGCTGGCTGTTCGACGCGCGCGCGCCGGAACGTTTTCGCGGCGATGTCGAGCCCATCGATCCGGTCGCCGGCCATGTGCCCGGCGCGATCAACCTGCCGTTCTCGCGGCAGTTGCAGGACGGACGATTTCTGGCCGCCGATGCCTTGCGCGCGCAGCTGCAGCCGGTGCTGGCCGGGCGGCGGGCCGACGACGCGGTGCTGATGTGCGGCTCCGGCGTCACCGCCTGCCATCTGCTGCTGGCGTTCGAGCATGCCGGCCTGCCTGGCGCGCGCGTCTATGCGGGATCGTGGAGCGGCTGGATCGCCGATCCCGCGCGTCCGGTGGCGCAGGGCGACTAGGCCATATGCGGGTTGGTCATCTGATGGCGACCCGGCTTCATTTCCGTTTCCGCCGGCTGGCGCGCAAGCTGGGATAGATACGACCACTGCGGGAGAAGTGCGGATGAAGGCCTCTGTTGTCCTGGCGATGCTGGCGTCGATGCTGCTGCTGAGCGGCTGCGGGAAGGCGCCGCCGCCCGCAGTCGCAGCCGATACGCCGGAGCCCGCCTATGCCCAATCCATCGAGGCCTGGCGGCAGGAGCGCGAGGACAAGCTGCGCGATCCCGACGGCTGGCTGAGCTTCACCGGATCCGGGCAGATCGCGGCGGGCGAGCATCGCGTCGGCAGCGCGCAGGACAACGACATCGTGCTGCCGTCCGGCGCCGCGCATCTCGGCGTGCTGCGGCTGTCGCCGCAAGGCGAGATCGAATTCCGCAGCGTGGCCGGCAGCGACGCGCGCATCGACGGCGAGCCGTTCGACTCGGCCGCGCTACTGGATCAGAAACAGGAAGGGGGACCGACCAGCGTCCATACCGGCCAGGCCCGCTTCTACGTGGTCAGGACCGGCGACGTGTTCGGCTGGCGATTCCGCGATCCGCAGGCGCCGGCATTGCGGGCTTTCGACGGCGTGCCGCATTTCCCGGTCGATCCGTCCTGGCGCGTGCAGGCCGACTGGCAGGCATATCCGCAGCCGCGCGAGTTGCGGCTCGTCACTTCCAACGGCACCGAGGAATCGGCGCGAGTGCCGGGCAAGGCGGTGTTCGAGCGCGATGGCCGGCGCTACGAGCTGCTGCCGATCCACGAGGACGGCGACGACGAGTTGTTCTTCGTGCTGGCCGATCGCACCAGCGGCAAGGAGACCTACGGCGGCGCGCGCTTCCTCCATGCCGCGTTGCCCGCCGACGGCAAGGTAGTGCTGGATTTCAACAAGGCGATCAATCCGCCGTGCGCGCTGAACGGCCACGTGGTGTGCCCGCTCGCGCCGCCGGAGAACCGGCTGGATCTGCGCGTCGAGGCCGGCGAGAAAACCTATCCGCGCGCGCACTGAGGCCTCCGGCGCGCGCCGGAGGCGGCGTCACTTCTGCAGCCGCGCCATCAAGGCCTCCAGCGCGGCCTGCGTGTCGGGCGAATACCAGCTGTCGACGAAGCGCTCGATCTGGATGAGTTCCGGCGACATCGCCTCGAGCATGTCGCGGCGCGCCAGCGCGCGGGTCAGCAGCATCGGCTGGTGCGGCAACGCGAGCAGCGCCTGCAGCCAGGCGATGGCGCGCGCGGTGACGCCGGGCTGCTCGGCCAGTTCGTCGACCAGGCCGATCTCCAGCGCGCGTTCGGCCGGGACCATTTCGCCGGCCACCAGCAGGCGTTCGGCGCGGTAGGTGCCCACCACGCGGCGTAGCAGGCGCTGGATGCCTTCCGGCACGCTCAGGCCGACCTGCGTCTCGTTGAGGCCGATGGCGAACGGACGTTCCGGATCGACGCTGCGCGCCATCACCCGGTAGTCGCAGCACAGCGCCAGCACGCAGCCGCCGGCCGGCGCATGGCCGGTGATCGCGGCCACCACCGGTACGCGCGATTCAGCCAGCGTGCGCGCCGCGCCGAAGAACGCCTGCCAGCTGTCCAGCAGCGCGGCGCGGTCGTCGCCATGGGCGATCAGCGACGGCACGTCCAGGCCGGCCGAGAAGATGCGCTCGTTGCCGGCCAGCACGATGCCGCGGACGCCATCGCCCAGCGCGGCGTTGAACGCGTTGATGAGCGCGCGGCACAGTTCGGTGTTCAGCGCGTTGACCGGCGGACGCGCCAGGCGGATTTCGCGGATGTCGCCGTAATCCTCGATCTGTACCAGTGCGCTCATTCAGGGTCTCCGGCCGGGTCGGTCGTTATCATAGGCCGATGACGCTTTCACCGATACGCATGCTGTCCGCGCTGGCGCTGCTGGTCTGCGCCTGTTCCGCACACGCCGCCGGATGCCTGCCGCGCATCGAGCAGGGCTGGGTGCGTCCGCCGCCGGTGGCGATGCCGATGATGGCCGGCTTCATGCGGATCGAGAATCCGTGCAAGGAGACGGCGACCATCGTCGGCGTCCGTAGCGCGGCGTTCGCGGAAGCCACGCTTCACCAGACCACCCAGGTCGACGGGGTCAATCGCATGCGCGAGGTCGACCGGCTCGATGTCGCGCCCGGCAAGTCGGTCGTGCTGGCGCCCGGCGGCCTGCACCTGATGCTGTTCCGTCCGCAGACGACGCTGGCCGAAGGCGAATCGGTGCCGGTGGTGCTGACGCTGTCGGACGGGCGCAGCATCAGCGCCGATCTGCAGGTGCGCGCGCCCGCCGCCGCGCGCTGAAATCATTAGCGGCAGCGCAGGCATCTGCGCGCATCGTTTCGTTTTGCCGGGTTTTCCGGCGCTCTGCCTTGATCGACATCAACGCCCTCATCCGCCGTACGCGCTAAGGTGTCCGCATCCGCCGCAGGTAGAGAGGCACGAGGATGACGGATACGAAGCCTGCATCGCGACGGATGCCCGCACGTCCCTGGCATGCGATGGAGACCGCGCAGGTCCTGACGGAACTGCGGGGCACGCCGCACGGAATCGATGACGCAGAAGCCGCGCAGCGGCTCGCCCGCCATGGCCGCAACGCGCTGCCGCCGCCGCCGCGCCGCTCTCCGCTGCGGCGCTTGCTGGAGCAGTTCAACAACGCGCTGATCCTGTTCCTGCTCGCGGCCGCGGTGCTGGCCGCGTCGCTGGGACACACCGTCGATGCGGTGGTGATCGTCGGCGTGGTGCTGGTCAACGCGATCGTCGGCTTCGTGCAGGAAGGGCGCGCCGAACAGGCGCTGGCCGCGCTGCAGGCGTTGCTGGCGCCGAGCGCGCGCGTGATGCGATCCGGATCGCGCCGGACCGTGCCGGTCGATGAACTGGTGCCGGGCGACATCGTCATGCTCGAGGCCGGCGATCGCGTGCCGGCGGATATGCGCCTGCTGCACGCGCGCGGACTGCTGATCGACGAGGCGATCCTGACCGGCGAATCGGTCACCGCCGAGAAGGACGACGTCGCGGTCGCGGAAGCCGCGTCGCTGGGCGATCGCCGATCGATGGCGTACTCGGGCACGCTGGTGGCATCGGGGCAGGCGACCGGCATCGTGGCCGCCACCGGCGCCGATACCGAGATGGGGCATATCAACGCGCTGCTCGGTTCGGTGGAAACGCTGGCCACGCCGCTGCTGCGGCAGATCAACGCCTTCGGCCGCCGTTTCACCGTGCTGGCATTGGCGATGGCGGCGGTGCTGTTCGTCTACGCGATCACGATGGGCGGCTACGCCTGGCTGGATGCGCTGATGGTGGTGGTGGCGCTGGCAGTCAGCGTGGTGCCCGAGGGATTGCCGGCGGTCATCACCATCACGCTGGCCATCGGCGTGCGCCGCATGGCCGCGCGCCACGCGATCGTGCGGCGGCTGCCGGCGGTGGAAACGCTGGGGGCCACGTCGGTGATCTGCTCGGACAAGACCGGCACGCTGACCCGCAACGAGATGACCGTGCGGCGCGTGGTCACCACGACCGGGGTAGTCAACGTCAGCGGCGTCGGCTATTCGCCCGAGGGCGACTTGCAAACCGAAGGCGGCGGCGAGCCCGATGCGGCCGCGCGCCAGCTGATCCTCTGCGGGCTGCTGTGCAACGACGCCGGCCTGCACGAGCGCCAGGGCCAGTGGATCGTCGACGGCGATCCGATGGAAGGCGCGTTGATGGCGCTGGCGCTGAAGGCCGGCCTGGAAGCGGAACCGGCCCAGCGCGATCGGCCGCGGGTCGATGCGATTCCGTTCGACGCGCGCTATCGCTACATGGCCACGCTGCACCGCGTCGGCAGCGGCGAGGGCGAGTTGTTCGTCAAGGGCGCGCCGGAACAGGTGATGGATCTCTGCACGCGCCAGTCGAGCGCCGATGGCGCGCTGGAACCGCTCGAACGCGCGCACTGGGATCGGGCCATCGCGCGCGCCGCCGCCGACGGCGAACGGCTGCTCGGCTTCGCGATGAAGCGCCTGCCGCAGGTGCCGGCACGGGTCGGCTTCGACGACGTATCCGGGCTGGCGTTCCTCGGCGTGGCCGGTTTCATCGATCCGCCGCGCGAGGAAGCGCGCCTGGCCGTGGCCGAATGCCACAGCGCCGGCATCGCGGTGAAGATGATCACCGGCGATCACGCCGCCACCGCCGCGGCGATCGCGCAGCGGCTCGGCCTGTCCGAGGCCCCGGTCGTGATCGCCGGCGCCGAACTGGACGGCGTATCCGACGCCGCACTGCCGGCGCTGGCGGAAAGGGCGGACGTGTTCGCGCGCGCCAGTCCCGAGCACAAGCTGCGCGTGGTGCGCGCGCTGCAGTCGCGCGGCGCGGTGGTGGCGATGACCGGCGATGGCGTCAACGATGCACCATCGCTCAAGCAGGCCGACGTCGGCATCGCGATGGGCCGCAAGGGCACCGAGGCGGCCAAGGAAGCGGCCGAGATGGTGCTGTCCGACGACAACTTCGCGTCCATCGCCGCCGCCGTGCACGAGGGGCGCACCGTCTACGACAACATCCGCAAGGTGGTCGCGTGGACGCTGCCGACCAACGGCGGCGAAGTGCTGGCGATCGTGCTGGCGCTGATGTTCGGCCTGACCTTGCCGATGACGCCGCCGCAGATCCTGTGGATCAACATGATCCTGACCATCACGCTGGGACTGGTGCTGGCGTTCGAGCCGCCGGAACCGGGCGTGATGCGGCGGCCGCCGCGCCGGCCCGATGCGCCGCTGGTGTCGCCGTTCATGCTGTGGCGCATCGTGCTGGTGTCGCTGCTGTTCACCGCCGGCGCGTTCGGCATCTTCGCGTGGGCCATGCAGCGCGGGCTGGGCGTGGAAACGGCGCGCACGATGGTGGTCGATACGCTGTGCGTGATGGAAATCTTCTACCTGTTCAACGTCCGTTACCTGCACATGACCTCGTTCACGCTGCGCGGCCTGCGCGGCACGCCGGCGGTGCTGTGGGCCATCGCCGGCGTGGTCGTGGCGCAGTTGCTGTTCACCTACGCGCCATGGATGAACCGCGTGTTCGATACGCGTCCGGTACCGCTGGCCGATGGCGTCATCATCGTGCTGATCGGCGTGGCGACGATGGCGATACTGGAAGGAGAGAAGATCCTGCTGCGCCGGCTGGATCTGTTCGAGGAACTGCGCGTGGGCGAACACGCGCTCCAACGTCCGGGAGAAACCCCATGAGCCACGACGCCACCCCCTCCGCCACGCCGCGCACGATCCTGCTGGCGACCGATCTCGGTCCGCGCAGCGATCGCGCGCTGGACCGCGCGCTGTTGCTGGCGCGCCACTGGAACGCGCGCTTGATCGCGGTGACCGTGCTCGATCCGGACGCGGCGCAGACGCGCGACATCCTGGCCGGCAGCCATCCGCCGGCGTGGTACCGCGCCGAGGAACCCGAAGCCAGCGCGCGCCGCCAGCTCGGCGACGCCGCCGGCACGGCTGGAGTGCAGGTAACCACGCGGGTGGAGCAGGGCGATGTCGGCGAAGCGCTGCTGCGCATCGCGCAGGCGGAAGACTGCGATCTCATCGTCACTGGCGTGGCGCGCCACGAGATCCTCGGCCGCATCGCCTTGGGTTCGACGGTGGAATGGCTGGCGCGGCATTCGCCCGTGCCGGTGCTGGCGGTGCGCCAGCGCGCCCGGCACGACTACCGCAACCTGCTGGCGGCCAGCGATTTCTCCGATTCGTCGCGGCATGCGCTGGAATCGGCTGCGGCGATGTTCCCGCAGGCCGCGTTGTCGCTGCTGCACGGGTTCGACGTGCCGTACCTGGGCCTGCGCGATACCGGCCGCGAGGACGCGATCGCCCAGGTCGCCGAGCAGGCGAAACGCGACGCCGATCAGTTCCTGCGGCAGCTGCAATTGCCGGCGTCCGACAAGCCGGTACGCACGATCGTCGAACGCGGCGATCCCGCGTATCTGGTGCGGCTGTACGCGCAGCAGTATCCGGTCGATCTGGTCGTGCTGGGCAGCCATGGCCGCAGCGCGCTGTACGACATCGTCATCGGCAGCGTGGCCCGGCGCATCCTGGAGCTGGCGCCGGTCGACACGCTGATCGTGCGCGCGCCCGACGCAGGCGGACGCTGACGCTCCCCGTCAGCGGGAAACGTCGCGGATCGCGTCCGGCAGCGATGCGCTGCGGCCGGTCTGCGTGTCCATCCACACCACCACGACGTTGCCGTCCGAGTACAGCACCGCATCGTCCTTGGCGTCGACGATGCGGTGGCCGATGGTGACGCTGCTGGCGCCCAGCCTATCCACGTACAGTTCGACGACGATGTCGTGCGGCCAGGTCAGCGGCCGCCGGTAGTTGATGTTGTTGGCCGCCACTACCGGCGCGATGCGGTCGGTCATCGACACGCCCGGCACGGTCAGCAGCCAACGCACGCGCGCTTCCTCCAGATAGGAGATGTACTTGGCGTTGTTGACGTGGCCCATGCTGTCCATGTCGCGCCAGCGCACGCTGATCGGCACGCGCGCCAGCAACGGGCGGTCGGCGGCGGTGTCTTGTTTTTCCTGCGTGCTCATCGGGCGGCTTTCTTCCTGGGCGCGGTCTTCTTGGTGGCGGATTTGCGCGGCGGCAGCACGTCGGGTTTGGCGACGGCCGCCGGCTTGCTGGCCCTGGGCGTCTTCGACGCCGGCAGCAGCTTGGCCAGGAAGCGTCCGGTATGCGAGTCCGGATTGGCCGCGATGTCCTCCGGCGTGCCGGTGGCGAGGATCTGCCCGCCGCGATAGCCGCCTTCCGGTCCCAGATCCACCACCCAGTCGGCGGTCTTGATCACGTCCAGGTTGTGCTCGATGACGACGATGGTGTTGCCGTCGTCGCGCAGCTTGTGCAGCACCGCCAGCAGGTGCTCGATGTCGTGGAAGTGCAGGCCGGTGGTCGGCTCGTCGAGGATGTACAACGTGCGGCCGGTATCGCGCCGCGACAGTTCCTTGGACAGCTTGACGCGCTGCGCCTCGCCGCCGGACAGCGTGGTCGCGCTCTGGCCCAGCTTGATGTAGCTCAGACCCACGTCGACCAGCGTCTCCAGCTTGCGCGCGATGCTCGGCACCGGCTCGAATAGCTTAAGCGCGTCCTCGACCGTCATCTCCAGCACGTTGTTGATGTTGAAGCCCTTGTAGAGGATCTCCAGCGTCTCGCGGTTGTAGCGCTTGCCGTGGCACACATCGCAGGGCACGTACACGTCCGGCAGGAAGTGCATCTCGACCTTGATCAGGCCATCGCCCTGGCAGGCCTCGCAGCGGCCGCCGCGCACGTTGAACGAGAAGCGCCCGGGCGAATAGCCGCGCGCGCGCGCCTCCGGCACCTGCGCATACAGTTCGCGCAGCGGCGTGAACAGGCCGGTGTAGGTGGCCGGGTTGGAGCGGGGCGTGCGCCCGATCGGCGACTGGTCGATATCCACGACCTTGTCGAACAGATCCAGGCCTTCCACTTCGCGGTACGGCGCCGGCTTGTGCGAGGCGCCGTTGATCTCGTTGGCGGCCAGCGCGTACAGCGTGTCGTTGATCAGCGTCGACTTGCCGGATCCGGACACGCCGGTGATGCAGGTGAACAGGCCCGAGGAGATGTCCAGATCGACATCCTTCAGGTTGTTGCCGGTCGCGCCGCGCAGGTGCAGCGTCATCTTCGGATTCGGCTTGTGGCGCGCCTTGGGCACCTCGATGCTGCGCTTGCCAGACAGGTACTGACCGGTCAGCGAGCGCGGCGCCTTCAGGATGTCTTCCAGCTGGCCTTCGCCGACGATTTCGCCGCCGTGCACGCCTGCGCCCGGACCGATGTCGAGGATGTAGTCGGCCGCGCGGATGGCGTCCTCGTCGTGCTCGACGACGATGACGGTATTGCCCAGATCGCGCAGGCGCGTCAGCGTGCCGAGCAGGCGCTCGTTGTCGCGCTGGTGCAGGCCGATGGACGGCTCGTCGAGCACGTACATCACGCCGACCAGTCCGGCGCCGATCTGCGAGGCCAGGCGGATGCGCTGCGCCTCGCCGCCGGACAAGGTGTCGGCCTTGCGTTCCAGCGTCAGGTAATCCAGGCCGACATCGACCAGGAAGCCGAGCCGCTCGCCGATTTCCTTGATGATCTTGGTGGCGATCTCGCCGCGCCAGCCCGGCAGCGACAGTTCGCGGAAGAACGTCAGCGCGCTGTCGACCGGCAGCACGACCAGCTCGGACAACGCGCGATCGGCGACGAATACGTTGCGCGCGGCCTTGTTCAGGCGCGCGCCGCCGCATTCCGGGCACGGTCGCTGGCTGATGTACTTGGCCAGTTCCTCGCGCACCGCCGGCGATTCGGTCTCGCGGTAGCGGCGCTCCAGGTTCGGCACGATGCCTTCGAACTTGTGCTTGCGCTGGGTGCGTCCGCCGGCCTCGGTGAGGTAGGTGAAGGTGATGACTTCGCCGCCGCTGCCGTACAGCACCGCCTGCCGGCTCTTCTCGGGCAGCGACTGCCACGGCGCATCGACGTCGAACCGGTAGTGTTTGGCCAGCGAGGCGATCAGCTGGAAGTAGTACGCGTTGCGGCGGTCCCAGCCGCGCACCGCGCCGGCCGACAGCGACAGCTCCGGATGCACGACCACGCGGTCGGGATCGAAGAACTCGGCCACGCCCAGGCCATCGCAGCTCGGACAGGCGCCGACCGGCGAGTTGAACGAGAACAGCCGCGGTTCCAGTTCCGGCAGCGAGTAGTCGCAGACCGGGCACGAATACTTGGACGAGAACAGCAACGGCGCGGCCGCCGTATCGTCCAGCGACATCACCACGGCCATGCCGTCGCCGAGCTTGAGCGCGGTCTCGAAACTCTCGGCCAGGCGCTGCTTGATCTCCTCGCGCGGCTTGAAGCGGTCGATGACCGCCTCGATCGTGTGCTTGACCCGCAACGCCAGCGGCGGCACCGCGTCGATCTCGTACAGCTGCCCGTCCACGCGCACGCGCACGAAACCCTGCGCGCGCAACTGGTCGAACACCTGCGCGTGCTCGCCCTTGCGCTCGCGGATGACCGGCGCCAGCAGCATCCAGCGCTGCTCGCGGCCGGCCTCGGTCGCGCCCAGCGCCAGCACCTGGTCGACCATCTGGCTGACCGTCTGCGCCTCCAGCGGGTAGCCGTGGTCGGGGCAGCGCGGCGTGCCGACGCGCGCGTACAGCAGGCGCAGGTAGTCGTAGATCTCCGTGATCGTGCCGACCGTCGAACGCGGGTTGTGCGAGGTCGACTTCTGCTCGATGGAGATGGCCGGCGAAAGACCCTCGATGTGGTCCACGTCCGGCTTTTCCATCACCGACAGGAACTGCCGGGCATAGGCCGACAGCGACTCGACATAGCGGCGCTGGCCTTCGGCATAGATGGTGTCGAAGGCCAGCGACGACTTGCCGGAGCCGGACAGGCCGGTGATCACGATCAGCTTGTCGCGCGGCAGATCGAGGTCGATGTTCTTGAGGTTGTGGGTGCGGGCGCCGCGGATGCGGATGCTGTCCATCGCCATCGGGAGGGGGATCCGGTTGGGGCTGGGGGAGGCCGGTAGGCGGGTAATCGATCAGCCTAACGGCTCTCCGATTTGGGGGCAAATCCGGAAAACACCAGCGTGCGGGTTACCCGTCTCGCCGCGTGAGACAGGCATCGCCCTTCCCGTGCCGCCGCTCCGTTTCGGCGGTGGCATCTACCTGCCGCCGAGCGCCCGTTTGCCGTGGGTGACCGGATTCGGGGCGACGGTGCGCTTGCCGGAGTTGCCGGCGTCGGATCCCCACACGGTCACGCAGTCCTCGGCATCCAGACAGTCCCGTCACGAGGACAGGGGCGCCGTCCTGGACCACGTCGGCGGCGGCGGACCGCAGTTCGGCCTTCAAGACATGTTCTGTCCGGCAACGGGGACCGGCGGCGGATTGCGTTCGGCGAACTGGCCGTTCCAGTACGGGTAGTAGGGATAGGGCGGCGTAACGTAGCTGGCGGCATCGAGCCGCGCGATCTGCGGCGCCGTCAGCGACCAGCCGATCGCGCCAAGATTCTGCGTCAGCTGTCCTTCGTTGCGCGCGCCGATCAGCACGGTCGACACGGTCGGCCGCTGCAACAGCCAGTTCAGCGCCACCTGCGGCACGCTCCTGCCGGTCTCCCCGGCGATCGCGTCGAGTGCGTCGACGACGCGGAACAGGCGCTCCTCGTCGACGGGCGGCGCGAACGCAGCCGTGTCGTGCAGGCGGCTGCCCTCCGGCAGCGGCTGGCCGCGACGGATCTTTCCCGTCAGCCGGCCCCAGCCCAGCGGGCTCCAGACCACCGCGCCGACGCCCTGCTCGCGCCCGAGCGGCATCAGTTCCCATTCGTAGTCGCGGCCGATCAGCGAGTAGTAGACCTGGTGGGCGACATGACGCGCGTAGCTGCGCTGGTCCGCGACGGCCAGCGACTTCATCAGCTGCCAGCCGGAGAAATTCGACGCGCCGACGTAGCGGATCTTGCCCGCTTTCACTAGGCCATCGAGCGTGGACAGCGTCTCCTCGATCGGCGTATGCGCGTCGAACGCGTGGAGTTGCAGCAGGTCGATGTAGTCGGTGCCGAGGCGCTCGAGCGATGCGTCGACGGCCTTGAGCAGCCGCAAGCGCGACGCGCCGGCGTCGTTGGGGCCGTCGCCGAGCCGCAGCGTGGTCTTGGTCGACAGGATCACCCGGTCGCGACGCCCTTTCATCGCCGCGCCGAGGATCGATTCCGATGCGCCGTCCGAGTAGACGTCAGCGGTATCGAAGAAGTTGACGCCCGCGTCGAGGGCGATATCGATCAACCGGGTCGCATCGGTCACGCCGGTGTCGCCCCAGGCCGAAAACAGCGGCCCCTTGCCGCCGAACGTGCCGACGCCGAAGCCCAGTGCCGAGACCTTCAGGCCGGATGCGCCGAGAAAACGATATTCCATGGGAGTTCTCCTGGTGGGTGGGATCAGGGCGCGTCGGCGCAGGCAGGCAGCGCATCGCGCGCGCGTTCGGCACGGATGGCGAACCAGGCGACGGCGAATGCGGAAAGCGGAACCAGAGCCCCTATCCACGGCAGCGCCTCGAGGCCGGGGCCGCGCGCGATGATCACGCCGCCGAGCCACGCACCGAACGCGTTGCCCAGGTTGAACGCGCCGATGTTGAGGCTCGAAGCGAGGCTTTGCGCGCCGGCCGCGCGCTGCAGCACCCACAGCTGCAGCGGCGGAACGGTCGCGAACGCGGCCGCGCCGAGCAGTCCGGTGAACAGCACCATCGCCCAGCGGCTGTGCAATGCGAACGCCATCAGTCCCATCACGACCGCGAGCGCGAGCAACGTCGCGAGCAGCGCACGCGGCACGCCGCGATCGGCGAAGCGGCCGCCGAGCAGGTTGCCGGCGATCATGCCGACGCCGAACACCAGCAGGATCGGCGATACCGCGGTTTCGGCGAAGCCGGTGATCTGCGTCAGCAGCGGCTGGATGTAGGTATAGATCGCGAACATGCCGCCGAAGCCGAGCACGGTCATCAGCAGGCCGAGCAGGACCGGCGTGCGCGCCACGATGGCGAATTCCGCGCGCGCTTTCACCGGCGCCGCACCGGCATCGCGGTCGGCGGGGACCAGGCCCGCGATCACCAGCGTGGCGATGACGCCGATCGCCGTGACGGCCCAGAACGTCGAACGCCAGCCGTACTGCAGTCCGAGCCAGGCGCCGGCCGGCACGCCGAGCAGCGTGGCCACGGTCAGGCCGGTGAACATCACCGAGATGGCCGATGCCTTGCGTTCCTCCGCGACCAGCCCGGTGGCGACCACCGCACCGACACCGAAGAACGTGCCGTGCGCCATCGACGTGACCACGCGCGCAACCATCAGCAACGCATAGTTTGGCGCCAGCGCGCAGGCCAGGTTGCCGAGCGTGAACACGACCATCAGCGCGACCAGCACGGTCTTGCGCGGCAATCGGCCGGTGGCCAGCGTCAGCAGCGGGGCGCCGACGAACACGCCCAGCGCGTAGCCGGAGATCAGCAGTCCGGCCAGCGGCAGGCTGACCTGCAGGTCGGCGGCGACCTGCATCAGCAGGCCCATGATCACGAATTCGGTGGTGCCGATGCCGAACGCACCGGCAGTCAGCGCGTAGACCGCGAGCGGCATCCGGGAGGAGGGGGCAGGAGGCATGGGGCGGCGTTCGATGGGGGCCGCCACTGTCCGGGATTGATTTGGGCGGAAAAACCGACAAAATGACGAATCAATTTCAATAGATTATTGATAATCATGGATCGCGTCGGCGACATCGCCCTGTTCCTGCAGATCCTCGACCACGGCTCGATCAGCGTCGCGGCGCGGCACATGGATCTGTCGGTAGCGGTGGCCAGCCAACGGTTGAAGCGGCTGGAGCGCGACCTGGGCGTGCGCCTGCTGCACCGGACGACGCGCCGCCTGCATCCGACCCCGGAAGGGCTGGCGCTGGCGCGCGACGGGCGGGCGCTGGTCGAGGAACTGGAACTGCTCGGCGACCGGCTGAAGCAGCAGGGCGGCGAGGTGTCCGGCACGCTGCGCGTCACCGCCTCGGCCTCGTTCGGCCGGGAGTACATCTCGCCGCTGCTGCCCGAATTCCTGGCCGCGCACCCGCGGCTGCGGGTCAGCCTGCATCTGGACGACCGCGTCGCCGACCTGATCGGCTCCGGTTACGATCTGGCGATCCGCATCGGCCAGCTCGACGATTCCTCGCTGGTGTCCCGCCAGCTTGCGATGAACGGCCGGCTGCTGTGCGCGTCGCCGGATTACCTGCGTCGCCATGGCACGCCGGCGACGCCGGCCGACCTCGCCCAGCACGATTGCGTGCTGCTGACCGGCCGCGATGGCCGCCAGGACGTCTGGCGGCTGCTGGATCCGGCCGGCCGGCCGGTCGACGTCCGGGTCCGCGGGCGCTTCGAGAGCAACTACGGCGAGGCGCTGCGGGATGCGGCGCTGGCCGGCCTCGGCATCGCCATGCACTCGGCCTGGCACGTCCACCGGGACCTGCGCGAGGGCCGGCTGGTCGAAGTGCTGCCCGGCTATCCGGTGCCGGCCAGCGGCATCCACGCGGTCATGCCGGACAGGCGGCTGGTGCCGCCCCGGGTCCGGGCCTTCGTGGATTACCTGGCGAGCCGTTTCGAAGCCCCGCCCTGGGAGCGGGCCTGAGTTCCGAAAAGGAGGGGCGTTGCTTCCAAGCCACTGAATCCCCTATAATTCCGCTTCTGTCCGCCCTCGATGGCGGCAGGTTCAAGAGAATAACTACAGAAGAGGCAAACATGTACGCAGTCGTAGTCACCGGCGGTAAGCAATACCGCGTGGCGCAGGGCGAAACGCTCCGCGTCGAAAAGCTCGAAGCCGAGGCCGGCAACGAGATCACGTTCGACAACATCCTGATGCTGGGCGATTCCGATGGCATCAAGATCGGCGATGCGCTGAAGGGCGCTTCGGTCACCGCCAAGATCGTCGGCCATGGCCGCGCCGACAAGGTCCGCATCATCAAGTTCCGCCGCCGCAAGCACCACATGAAGCGCCAGGGTCACCGGCAGCATTACACCGAAATCGAGATCACCGGCATCGCCGGTGGCGACAAGAAGTAAGGAGAAGCAGTCATGGCACACAAAAAAGGCGTAGGTTCCTCGCGCAACGGCCGCGACTCCAACCCGAAGATGCTGGGCGTCAAGGTCTATGGTGGCCAGGCGATCGACGCCGGCAACATCATCGTCCGCCAGCGCGGCACGCAGTTCCACCCGGGCCAGGGCGTCGGCCTGGGCCGCGACCACACGCTGTTCGCGCTGGTCGACGGCAAGGTCGAGTTCTCGGTCAAGGGCGCCAAGAAGCGCCGCACCGTCAGCGTGGTGACCGAGGCGTAAGCCGCTCCGGTCCACGCGACATCCGGAAAGCCCCGCTTCGGCGGGGTTTTTCGTTTGGCGAGCAAAAGCGGGAACGGGGAACGATGCGCCATCGCAGTTCCTTCCTGCCGTGTGTATCCGCAGCCGCTAGACTTCTCCCCGCCGCACTGCCTCATTCC
>Ga0160451_100535_pt1 | contig 19841 bp, 16 predicted proteins | sample HID1975M_E1MG_FD_108270 | JGI IMG/M metagenome (GOLD analysis project Ga0160451, IMG submission 108270) | Enriched soil microbial communities from UW Madison campus, WI, USA - HID1975M_E1 MG | ecosystem: Environmental > Terrestrial > Soil > Unclassified | place: USA: Madison, Wisconsin... | reverse complement strand
TCCTCGGCTACGACGCCGGGCTGGACGCGCAGCAGGTCGCCGCGCTGCCGCGCTACCACCACCAGTGGCTGCCGGATGTGATCGAGGCCGAGCGCGGCGCGTTCGATGCCGATACCTCGCGCGCGCTGGTGGCGATGGGCCACACGCTCGATCTGCCCGAAGACGAGGTCGAAGGCGGGCGCGGATCCAGCCACGTCTGGGGCAACTTCCAGACCGTGGAATGGGACCGCCGCGGCAATACGCTGCGCAGCGGCACCGACCCGCGCAATCCGGTTGGCAAGGGCGCGGTGGAAGCGAAAGCGTCGACGGACTGATCCGTAACGGCCTTGCATACATTCGCGGCACGCAGCAGGAACCTTCGATGAAACTCTGGTCGATACTCGGCAACTCGCAGAAGCTCGACGGCGGCGCGATGTTCGGCAACGCGCCGCGCGCGATGTGGGAGCGGTGGTCGCCGCCGGATGCGCACAACCGCATCGCGCTTGCGTGCCGCGCATTGCTGGCCTCGCCGCTCGACGGCAAGACGGTGCTGTTCGAGACCGGCATCGGCGCGTTCTTCGATCCGAAGATGCGCGAGCGCTACGGCGTGCAGGAGGAGCGGCACGTGCTGCTCGATTCGCTGCGGGCGGCCGGTTTTTCGCACGAGGACATCGACGTGGTGGTGCTGAGCCACCTGCACTTCGATCATGCCGGCGGCCTGCTGGCGCCGTGGGCGGAAGGCCGCGCGCCGGAACTGCTGTTCCCCAATGCGACCTACGTGGTCGGCGCCGAGCACTGGCGGCGCGCGCTGGATCCGCATCCGCGCGATCGCGCCAGCTTCATCCCGGAATTGCCGGGCCTGCTGCAGGCCAGCGGACGGCTGGAGATCGTGGACGGCAAGTATTCGCAGGCGCTCGGCGACCGCGTGCGCTTCAGTTTCAGCGATGGCCACACGCCGGGCCTGATGCTGGCGGAAATCGTCGGCCCGGAGGTGGTCGAAGGACAGGCGCACGGCGGCGTCGCGTTCTGCGCCGACCTCATCCCCGGCCGTCCCTGGGTGCACGTGCCGATCACGATGGGCTACGACCGCAACGCCGAATTGCTGATCGACGAGAAGCGCGCCTTCCTCGAGGACAAGCTCGCGCGCAACGTGCATCTGTTCTTCACCCACGACCCCGGCTGCGCACTGGCGCAGGTGGTGCGCGACGACAAGGGCCGCTTCGCCACCGCGCACGAAGTCGCCGAATTGAAGGCGAACATACCGGGGCCGGCGCGCCAGAGCGTGGCGGGGTAGGCCGGCAGGCAGCTAGAGCCGAGCGGGCTGCAAGGGCCGCGACGAGTATGGCGGCGAGACAGGCATGCACCCAGGGCCATGGCCCTGGGTGCAGCCGGAAGAATGCCCGCTCAGCTGGCGCGCAGACGCGCCAGTTCGGCGCGCGCATGGAAGGCGGCGAGGAAATCGCCGATGCGCTGCGCCAGCTCGTCGCCGTTCATGCCCTTTGCGCCGACCCACAGGCCCAGGTGCGTTTCGTACCTGCCTTGCTTGCGGTTGTGGAGGGTCTGCCCGAACATGCGTATCAGCTTCAGCTTCGGCGGCGTGTAGCCCGCATCGTGGATCAAGCTCAGGTTGGTGTGCATGGTGAAGCCGTTATGGCCGTTTTCGGTGATGCCGTAGTCCTCGATGGACTCCCACGGCAGCAGCACGTCCTGCACGCGGATGCCTTCTTCGGCCAGGGTGAAAAGCGGCTTGCGCGGAACCAGCAGGATCAGGAGGCCGGGCACGAGCAGCGCCGCGCCGAGCAGGTAGATCCAGCCGGCGCCGCCCGACTTGGTGGTCGCGGCATAAATCAAGACTGCGCCGCACACCACCAGGACTACGGGTAGGACGAGGGCGTGCGGGGTGATGTCCACGCTGCCGCGCCCGGCGGCCTCGATCCTTTCCAGTTCGGCGATGTGGGCCTCGCGCTCGGCATGCGATTGCGCGGTGAATTCCTTTTCAAGCGACGTTGCGATATCGGACATGGTGTTTGCTGTGGTTGGGGTGAAGGGTTCAGGCCTGTTCCAGGCCCAGTTCGGCCAGCAGGCCAGTATCGCGTGGATCGCGCGTCAGTGCGATCAACGCCGGCGTGATCGCCACGCCGAGCGCGTCCAGGCGTTGCCTGAGCGAGGGGTGGGTGTCCAGCGGATGCGCCTGGCGATCCTCCAGGTGCTCGCGCGGATCGGCCAGCCCGCGCTCGGCGACCAGTCGGCGCACCATCGGCAGCACGCCCTCGCGCTGCCGTGCCGACGCCCGACGGTTGCATTCCAGCGCTTCGTCGATCAGTTCGTGCAGTACCGCGCTGCGCAGCAGGGCCAGCGCCGCCGGTTCGGTGCCGGCGATGCGGCTGCTGAAGGCGTCGGCGGCCAGCTCGCGTTCGCGGCTCCAGTGGCGCATCGCCTCGTCGAAGTTGCGCAGGAACCACTTGCCGCACAGGCTCGCCGGTGCCGACAGCCAGGTGCGCCAGCCGTCGTCATCGTCGTCGTGCTCGTTGGTGATGGCCAGGATGCTGTCCGCCAGGGTCCGTTGGATCGGGGCGAAGCGCAGGCTGTAGCGGGTGTCCTCGCCGGTGAAGTGGCCCACCTCGTGCGCCACCACCGCCGCGACCTGGGCGCGGTCGAGGAAGGCCATGTACGGCAGCGGCAGGTACAGCACGCGGCCCTCCGGCACTGGCTGGCCATTGCTGAGCACGACCGGGTACTCGGTAACGAAGAAACCCTCGTTGAGGCCGACCACGACGGCGTCCGGCAGCAGCGCGCCGGTGCGCTGGGCCACGTCGCGCACGAATTCCCATAACAGCGGCGCCTGTGCCGGCGACAGCGACTGGCCCATGATCTCGATGGGATCGGGGGTCGGCTTGCGCAACGCGAAGCGCAGCGTATCCCAGGCTATCCTTGCGCCGTACCACAGCAGCGCCAGCGCAAGCAGGGCCGCGAGCAGCGTGAGTTTCAGCGCGTTCCGGGAGACCGCTGGCTGGTCGAAGGCATGAATGACCTCGAATGCAAGCAAGCCGGCCAGTCCGCCGAGCACCAGCAGGGTCTGCAGCAGCATGAACGCCGGCAGCCAGCGGCGGCCGCTTTCGAAAGCGTGCAGCAAGGCATCGCGCGATTGCAGGGCGCGCGCCGCCGCGTGCCGCATCGCCAGCAGGGCCACGCCTGAGGTGGCGGTCGCCAGCACCCCCGCCAGCAGCGTGAGCAGGGCCAGCGGCGCCAGGTACTGGCGCAGGCCATGGCTTCGCACATGCAGGTAAGTGGCGGTGTCGCCCGGCCACGGGCTGGCGCGATGCCATTGCCAGGCCGCGATCAGGGCGATGGCCAGTGGCACGCCCAGCGCGACCCAGAACGCGGGTGGGAGGCGGGAAAAGTAGCGTCGTGCGGTCATCAAGCGGGAATCAGCCTATGCGCGTGCCGAAAATGCGATCGCCTGCATCGCCCAGGCCCGGCAGGATGTAGCCCTTCTCGTTGAGGCGCTGATCGATGGCGGCGGTATAGACCTCGGTATCCGGATGCGCGGCTTCCAGCGCCTGCAACCCTTCCGGCGCGGCGACCAGGAAGATGCCCTTGATGCGGCGCGCGCCGGCGCGCTTGAGCATGTCGATGGTGGCGATCAAAGTGCCGCCGGTGGCCAGCATCGGATCGAGGATCAGTGCGTCGCGCTCGTCCAGCCGGCCTGTGAGTTTCTCGAAGTAGGGCACCGGCTGCAGCGTTTCCTCGTCGCGCTGCAGGCCGACCACGCTGACCTTGGCGGCCGGGATCAGCGCCAGCACGCCAGGCAGCATGCCCAGCCCCGCGCGCAGGATCGGCACCAGCGTGATCTTGGCGCCGGCGATGCGCTGTACGTCGACCGGCCCGGCCCAGCCGGGCTGGACGTGCGATTCGGTTTCCAGATCCGATGTGGCCTCGTAGGCCAGCAGCGTGCCCAACTCGGTGACCAGTTCGCGGAAGCCCTTGGTGCTGAGCGAGGCATCGCGCAGCAGGCCGATCTTGTGCTGCACCAATGGATGGCGGACTTCGACGGTCTTCATGGCGGCCTGCAGCGGGTGGAATGCCGGAAGTCTGCATCAAACCCTGCGATCGCACAAAAAATTCCCGGGAGAATTTTTGACGTCGCGTCAGCGATGGCCGCAGGGTGGCGGCCATGAATGGCACGCCACAAAAAAGCCGGCTTGCGCCGGCTTCTTCGTGCATCGGCTGTGGATCGCGATCAGAACGCCCAGCGCAGGACCAACTGGTAGCTCGGGCCGGCTTCTTCGGTTTCCAGTTCGTACTCGTCGTAGTCGCGGGCGATCTGGTCGCCCAGCGTGTCGAACTTGTGGAAGAACTCGTCCTTCGACGCATCCAGCAGGTTGGCGGCCGACAGGCGCAGCGATACGTTCCTGCCGAAGCGCTTCTCGACGAAAGCTTCGAGGTCCTCGCCGTACCTGACGGTCACTTCCTCGCCCAGGATGCGCTCGTACGCGTCGCCCTGCTTGCGATAGGTCACGCCGAAGCTGGCGGCCAGCGACGGCAGATCCTGGATGAAGCCGATGTTGTAGACCGACTTGGCCTGGTTGTTGAAGCGGCGCTGGCCCAGGAAATCGTCGACCTTGGACTTCACGTAGGAGTAGTTCAGGAACACGCCGGTGTTGTCCAGGCCGAATGCGCTCAGCGGCGTGGACAGATCGAACTCGGCGCCGTAGACCTTGCCGTCGCCGACGTTGGCCGAGGTGAACACCCAGCTCTCCGCCGGTTCGGCCGCCATGGCATCTTCGATGGTGGCGTAGTCGCCGTCCTCGACCATTTCCTCCCATGCGTCGAGCGCTTCTTCGCTCGGCTCGCCGGTGTTGACCAGTTCGATCAGATTCTTGACGTCGCGGTAGAAGAAGTTGATGCCGACCACGCCCTTCTTGCCGAGGCGGCGCTCGTAGCCGAAATCGATGCCGTTGGCGGTTTCCTGGTCGAGCCGGGGGTTGCCGATGTAGTCGTTGTCGCCGAACTCGCCGTCCAGCAGGGCCGGGATCAGCTCGTTGAAGTTCGGGCGCTTGACGCTCTTGGCCAGCGACAGGCTGATGCGGTCGGCGTCGGTCAGGTCCCAGCGCAGATGCGCGGACGGCAGCAGCTCGTTGTAGTCCTTGCTGACGCTGCCTTCCACTTCGCCGTCTTCGATGTAGCGGATGTCGGACTTGGTGGTTTCGTAGCGCAGGCCGGCTTCCCACGACAGGATGCCCGCCTTGCCGTTGAACTGGATGTACGGGTCCAGGCGCTTTTCCTCGATCACGCTGGACCACGCCGTCCAACTCGTAGACCACCGGATCGCCTTCGTCATCGGCCTCCCACTCGTAGGTGGTGAAGGCGAAGTCGCGCTTCTTGCGGCGGTAGTCCACGCCGAACTCCATCTCGGCCGCGCCGACCGGGCGCTTGTGCGCGATCTTGAAGCTGCTCTCGGTGTCCTTGGCATCGATGTATTCGGCTTCGGCCTCGGATTCGTCCCATTCGCCGTTCTCGTAGGAGTGGGCCTCCTCGCTTTCCCAGCTCTTGTCGGTGAAGCGGGCGTGGTCGAGTTCGAACCTGGTGATGCCGCCGGCCATGTCGAAGCGGTATTCCAGGCCGATGCCCCAGTTGGCCTGGTCGACGGTGGCCAGGCCCGGCACGTTGGAGGTGATCACGTCGTCGTCGTCGTACTCTTCCTCGAAGGAAACTTCGGTCACGTCGCGGTCGGTCTTGACGTAGAAGCCGTCGATGCTGATGCGGCCGGTCTCGCCGACGTTGGCGGTGTAGGAGAGATTGCCCGAGTAGTCGCGGCCGTCCTTGACTTCGGTCTGGTCTTCCCAGCTGACCCGTTCTTCCATCGACGGATCCTCGAAGCGGTCGGAGCGCTTGATCTTGGCGCGGTAGCGATCCTGTACGTTGACGCCGGCCAGGAGGCGACCGCCCAGGGCTTCGCCGCTGGTCACCGCGCCGAAGGTCGGATTCACTTCGCCGTCGTACCAGCGGTTGGCGCCGATGCGGACATAGCTGCCGTCGAACTCGTAGGCGTCGCGCAGGACGATGTTGATCGCGCCGGCGATGGCGTCGCCGCTGCGGTTGGCGCTGTTGCTACGCAGGATTTCGACCCGGTCGACCATTTCCGCCGGGATCCGGTCGACCCAGAACGAGCGGTCCTCGCCGGCACCCGGCACCTTCTTGCCGTTGATCAGCACCTGGGTGTAGCCGCCGGGCAGGCCGCGCAGCTGGGCGCCGTCGAATTCCATGATGTCGGAGCCGACGAAGCCGACGCCGGGCACGCGCTTGAGCATGTCGCCGACGGTGTTGGGCTCGAAGCGCTGGAAGTATTCCAGGTCGTAGACCAGGGTGGGGGCGGTGTCTTCTGTGCGGTTGCGGTAGGCGATCTCGGCCTGCACGACGATCGTGTCGAGCTGTCTGGGATCCGGCGCGGCGCCGGCATCGGGCGCCTGGTTCTGCGCGGCGACCGCGAAGCTGGCCGGCAGCATGGCCATGCATAGCAGCGCTTGCGACAGGCTGGCGGCCAAGGCATTGCGTTTCATCGTGATGCGTCCCCGTGACGAAAATAAACGCCACTTTGTATGCGCGCCGTATGGCGAAAACATGACACGCAGATTCCGCTTCGATGACACGGATGGGCCGCGACGGAGCTGACACGAAAGCGTCATGAAGCTTGCGTAGAAAATGACGGTTTGTTGACGACGCACCGTTGGGGGAGAAATCCAGTGAAGCCACGCCTTGTCCTGTTCGCGTTTCCGCTGATGCTGGCCGCGTGCTCCGCCACGCAACCGCCTTCGTCCTCGTCGACGGCGGAAGCAGCTGCGACGCGGGCGGACCGCGAACCGGACGAAAACATCGACCAGGATCCGCTGCTCAGCGAAGCGAACGTGCCGCACGTGGTGGTGCCCGAAGCCTTCATCACGCCCGCAACGCCGGACGAGAACGTGGATTCCCCTGCCAGCTGGCGGGCGCCGGACGGCAAGCGCTGGCTGATCGCCACGGCCAAGGCCACCAACCGGCTGCTGATCTACGACGGCGGCACCGGCGAGCGGATGCGTACCGTATCCGGCACCGGCACGGCGCTGGGCCGGATGCAGCGCCCCAACGGCATTGCCGTGATCGATGATCTGGTGCTGGTGGTGGAACGCGACAACCAGCGCGTGCAGGTATTCCAGTTGCCGGATTTCCAGCCGCTGCTGGCATTCGGCGCCGAGGATCTGAAGCAGCCTTATGGCCTGTGGGTGCGTCCGCAAAGGGACAGCTACGAAGTGATCGTCAGCGACAACTATATGTCTGCTCAGGACGAGGACCTGCCGCCGCCGTTGGCCGAGCTGGACCAGCGGTTCAAGCGCTACCAGCTGCGCCGCGTGCCGGACGGCTGGCGGGCGACGCTGGTGGACACGTTTGGCGACACCACCGAGGCCGGCGCGATCCGCATCGCCGAGTCGGTGTTCGGCGACGCCGACAACGACCGCCTGCTGCTGGCCGAGGAGGACGTGGCCAGCGGCACGCGCCTGCGCGAGTACGGCCTGGATGGCAGCTACCGCGGCCGCGATATCGGCGCGGACCTGTTCAAGGCGCAGGCCGAAGGCATGGCATTGGCCAAGTGCCGTGACGGCGGCGGCTACTGGATCGCGACGGACCAGTTCAAGGACCGCAGCGTGTTCCATGTGTTCGATCGCATCACATTGACGTACCGCGGCGCGTTCGCGGGCAACAGCACGGCCAATACCGACGGGGTATGGCTGGACCAGAGCGTTGATGCGCGTTTCCCCGACGGCGTGTTCTATGCGGTGGACGACGACCAGGCGGTGGCCGCGTTCGACTGGCGCGATATCGCCAAGGCGTTGTCGCTGCCTGCCTGCAAGGCCGAATGATCATGGCGCTGCCAATGACGCGCGTCCTGCTGGCCGCAGTGCTGGCGGTGTCGTGTGCGGCCGCATGGGCGCAGGACACGGCCGGGCGCCAGCACGAGCCGAACACGCGCGTGCCGAAGCACGCGATGCGCTATGCGCCGTCAGGATTCCCGGATCGCATCGTCGCTTCGCCGGCGGCGGATGCGGCAACCGGTCTGGCGGTCGCCTGGCGCACCATCGCGGCGGTGGAGTCGCCGCTGCTGGAGATCGTGGTGGCCGGCGATTCGCCGGACATGGGCGTTGCGCGCCAGCTGCGCGCCGAAAGCCGCGTCCTGGAGACGGAGAACGGCACCGCCCACCATCACCGCGCCGATGTGGAAGGCCTGCAGCCGGACACGCTGTACGCCTGGCGCGTGCAGGGAGATCGCACCTGGAGCGCCTGGCATCACACGCGCACGGCCGCGGACAGGGACGCGCCGTTGACGCTGCTGTATTTCGGCGACACCCAGAACAAGAACGTCAGCCTGACCACGCGCGTGGTGCGCGAAGCGATGCGGCACGCGCCCGACGCGCGGCTGGCGCTGTATGCCGGCGACCTGGTCAGCGGCGGCGACGGCGAGGACGACAACGAGTGGGGCGAGTGGTTCGAGGCGAACGAAACGCTGCCCACCTCGATGGCGGTGGCGCCTGCGCCGGGCAACCATGAATACTTCGAGGAATTCGAGGACACCCCGCAGGAGCGCCGCGTGCTGGGCGCGCACTGGCCGGTGCAGTTCGCGCTGCCGCGCAACGGCGTGGCGCAGGCGAAGGAAACGACGTACTGGTTCGATTACCAGGGCGTGCGCGTGGTCGTCATCGATGGAACATCCGCGCTGGATCTGGGCACCGCGAAAGCGCAGGCGCGCTGGCTGGATGGCGCGCTGGCCTCCAATCCGAACCGCTGGAGCATCGTGCTGACGCACCAGCCGTTCTATTCGCCGCGCGAGGGCCGTGACAACGCGCTGCTGCGCAGGCATCTGCTGCCGGTGATCCGCAGGCACAAGGTGGATCTGGTGCTGCAAGGGCACGACCACGTATACGGACGCCGCCTGCCGGTCGACGAACCTACGCCGGCGTTCGTGGTGTCGGTGGCCGGGGCGAAGCAGTACCGGCTCTCCGACGATGCCCGCGCCACGATGAAGCCGGTGGCCGAGGACACGCAGCTGTTCCAGGTGCTGCGCTTCGATGGCGGCCGCCTGCGTTACGAAGCGCGCACCGCCACGGGCCGCCTGTACGACGCCTTCGAACTGGTCGACAGCGGCGCGGGCGGCAAGCGGCTGGTCGAAGTGCTGGAAGGCCGCATCGGCGAACGCGACTGCGCGCGCGCCGAGACGCTGAAAGGCCGCGCCGACCGCTGCTGGGAATGATCCTTCCAAAGGCCGAACCTGCCCGACTGACGATTGCTGAAGCCGGGTGGAGCAGCCGAGCAAGCTCCGCTCCACGGTTCCTTCTCACAGAGTCTCCTCGACCGATCATGACCCGAATCCTGTCTATCCTGCTGCTATTGGGTTGCACCGGCATCGCCACCGCCCGCGAAGCGCATATCCGCCATCCGTTCCTCGCCGAACAGCCCGGGACGGTGCCGGAGGAAGTGCTGCTGGCGGTGGAGATTCCCGCCGGCAGCCTGACCAAGTACGAAATCGGCGAGGACGGGCTGGTATACGTCGACCGGTTCATGTCGATGCCGGTCGTCTACCCGGCCAACTACGGATCGATCCCGCGCATGCTGGCCGGCGATGGCGATCCGCTGGACGCGCTGGTGCTGACGCGCGAACCGCTGCATCCGGGCACGCTGATCCGTTTTCGCCCCATCGGCTACCTGAAGATGATCGACAAGGGCGAGCGCGACGAGAAGGTCATCGGCGTCCCGGTCGATGCGCTCGATCCGACCTATGCCGGCATTCGCGACCTGTCCGACCTGCCGGACATCGAGCGCAGGCGGATCGAGGCGTTTTTCCGCGTCTACAAGGACCTGCCCGGGGATCGGAACCCCGTGCGGCTGGAAGGGTGGGGCAACGCGGCCGAAGCCAAGGCATTGATCCGGCAGGCCATGGCGCGGTTTCCCGGCAGCGCCAGGCCCTGACTCGCGCAGGCGTGTCCGGAAATGGACCGTCATTGCGTTGGAGGGTTCGGAAGCGGCGGTGATCAGCGGACGATCCCGGGTATCGCGGTGAGCCGTTTCCTCCCGCGAGTGACCAGGCCACTGCATCGACGGAACCCTCCACTGCCGCACCTGTCAGTGGACTGACCGCACCGGATGATGCTCGCCGTCCACCGAGGACGCGACATGATTCCGACGATTTTCCATCTCACCGCACCCACCCGGCAGCTGTTGTGGGAGGAACGCCGTGTCCAGGCCAGGCTGCAGCGCATGCTGCCGAGCTGGACCGGCTATCTCTGGGACGACGCCGACAACGCGTCGCTGATGCGCGAGACGTTCCCGCAGTTCGCCGACCGCTACGACGCGATTCCCTTCGGCGTGATGAAGGCCGACATCGCCCGCTGCGCCTACATGCACGTCCAGGGCGGCTTCTATTTCGATACCGACTACAAGCTGCTCAAGCCGCTGAGCCCGGAGATCATGGCGCAGGCCTGCGTGCTGCCGCTGGAGGAGGGCGCCATCGGCAGCGAGGATTTCAAGATCGGCAACGCCGTCTTCGGATCGCAGCCGGGGCATCCGTTCTGGTCGGCGTTCATCGCCCACGTGTTCACCGAGCATGCGCCGGAAACGCTGGACGACCATCGCCAGATCCCGATGATCTCCGGCCCGCGCGGCATGACCAACTTCTACAACGCGCATCGCGAGCGTTTCCCCGACGTGCACTTCCCGGCGCGCGGAGAATTCCATCCCGACCGCACCTGGTTCGGTCTGGGCCATCGCGGCGGCGAGGCGGCGTTCGGCTCGCATCTGTGCTGGGCGTCCTGGCGCGGCAAGACCACCCGGCACGCCATCACCAACTTCCTGCGCCGCAAGCTGACCGCCGCGCCGATCTGATTCCGCCGCCGCAAAGAAAAAGCCCGCATCCGGCGAGCTTTTCTTCACCCGGTGCGCGCCAATCAGGCGGCTTCGGCCTGCGCGATGCGCGGACCCTCGCGCAGCGCGCGGCCGACCATGGATACCAGCAGATCCAGTTCCGCCGACGTCATCGCGAAGTGCGGGGTGAAGCGCAGCGAATTGGCGCCGCCGTGGATGACGTTCATGCCGCGCTGGCGCAGCCATTCCTCGGTGGACCCGGCGCCGTAGCACTTGAACTGCGGCGACAGTTCGCACGAGAACAGCAGGCCGGTGCCCTGCACGCGGGTAATCAGGCCGCCCAGTTCGCCCTGGAGTCTTTCCAGCTTCTCCACCGCCTCGCGGCCGCGCGCGCGGATGTTCTCGCGCAGCGGCGGTGTCAGCAGATCGAGCACCGCGCAGGCCACGTCGAGCGCGCGCGGGTTGCTGGTCATCGTGTTGCCGTATACGCCGGTGCGGTACAGGCCGGCGGCGCGTTCGTCGACCGCCAATACCGACAGCGGATACTGCGCGGCGTTGAGCGCCTTGGAATAGGTTTCCATGTCCGGCGCGTCCAGGCCCTCGAAGCCCGGGTAGTCGACGATCGACAGCACGCCGTGCGCGCGCAGGCCGGCCTGGATGGAATCGACCAGCAGCAGGCTGCCGTGGGCGCGGGTCAGTTCGCGCGCGGCGGCATAGAACGCCGGCGGCAGCGAACGGCCCGGGTCGCCTTCGCCCATCACCGGTTCCAGGAACACCGCCTCGACGAACCAGCCGTTGGCGTCGGCATCGGCGAACACGCGGCGCAGCGCGTCGGTGTCGTACGGCTCGATGGCGATCAGCGAGTCCTCGTGGCGGTAGCTGGCCAGGTGCTGCTGGTAGGTCTTGCGCGAGGAGTCCGAATACAGCGCCGGCCGTTCGGTGCGGCCATGGAAGCTGCCCTTGACCACCACACGCTTGATCGCGCGCCCTTCGTGGCGGGCGCCCGGATCGGTCTGCAGCTTGGTGTTGACGTCGGCGATGCGCGCGGCCAGCCCGACCGATTCGGAACCGGAATTCAGGCACAGGAAGCGCGCGTACTGACAGCCGCCGCGCGTGTGGCCGATTTCCTTGCGCAACGCGCGATCCAGGCGCAGCTGCGACAGGCTGGGGGTCATGATGTTGGCCATCGCCTGCGGACGCGCCATCGCCGCCAGCACGCTGTCGGGCGTATGGCCGAAACCGAGCATGCCGTAGCCGCCGGCGTCGTACAGCACCGCGCCGTTGACGGTCACCACCCACGGCCCGCGCGCGGCCAGCGCCACGTACGGATTGACCGCATCGTCGGCATAGAAATTGACGAAGCCCGCCTGCACGGCGCGCACCTGCGCCTCCTCGTCCAGATCGAACAGATCGGCGAACTCGTCCTGCAGCGCGCCATGGGCCTGCACGGCGGCCTCGACCGCCGCGGCCAGATCCGGGTGCGAAGGCGCCAGCCGTTCCAGCGTGGCGTCGTCCAGGCCGGCGGTCAGGCGCTTGCCCGCGTGGGCGCGCAGCGGCGCGAGCTGGTCGGCGAGGGACATGGGCGTTCTCCGGTAGCGGGCGGCAAAGCCCTATTATCTGGATAAATTCGTCGTTTGACAGTTATGATTTGGACGGTTTCGGCGCCTGTTTCGTCGAATCGACGAAGAAGGTCGTCCAAATGAAGCTGACTCCCGCCGATGAGCAACTGCTGTCCCTGCTGCGCGAGAACGCGCGCGCTTCCACCGCGCAGATTGCCCGCCGGCTCGACCTGTCGCGCACCACGGTGCAGAGCCGGATCGAGCGGCTGGAGCGCGAAGGCGTCATCAGCGGCTACACGGTGCGCGTCCACGACGAATACGACCGCGGCCACCTCCGCGCGCACATCATGATCACCGTGTATCCCAAGCAGATGACCTCGGTGGTCGCCGCGCTGCGCGCGATGCCGGAGCTGCGCGTGCTGCAGTCGGTCAGCGGCGCCTACGATCTGATCGCGGTGGGCGTGGTGCCGACGGTGCACGACATGGACGTGCTGACCGACAGCATCGGCGCGCTGGAAGGCGTCGAGCGCACCACCTCGTCGATCGTGCTGTCGACCAAGTTCGAACGGTAGCGCCGCTACAATGCGCGGCCTTGCCGAGGCCCTCCCGTGAAGAAGTCGGATTTCCATTTCGATCTGCCCGAACGCCTGATCGCGCAGGCGCCGCTGGCCGAACGTTCGGCCAGCCGCTTGCTGGTGGTGCCGCCGGGCGCCGCGCCGCTGGCCGACCGGCATGTGCGCGATCTGCCCGAATGGCTGCGCGAAGGCGATCTGCTGGTGTTCAACGACACCCGCGTCATCCCGGCGCGGTTGTTCGGACAGAAGGACACCGGCGGGCGGGTGGAAATCCTGATCGAGCGGTTGCTGCCCGACAACCATGCGCGCGCGCAGATCGGCGCCAGCAAGTCGCCCAAGCCGGGGTCGCGCATCGCGCTGGACGGCGACGGCCAGGCCGTGGTCATCGCGCGCGAGGGCGGGTTCTACGAGCTGCGCTTCGACGTGCCCGGCTCGCTGGAAAGCTGGCTGCTGCAGGCCGGCCGGATGCCGCTGCCGCCGTATATCCGCCGCGAGCCGGGCCAGGACGACGACGAGCGCTACCAGACCGTGTTCGCGCGCGAGCTGGGCGCGGTGGCCGCGCCGACTGCCGGCCTGCATTTCGACGATGCGCTGCTGGCGCAGCTGCGCGCGCGCGGCGTCGAGTTCGGCCACGTGACGCTGCATGTCGGCGCCGGCACGTTCCAGCCGATCCGGGTGGAAGACGTGCAGCAGCACCAGATGCACAGCGAATGGCTCAACGTCGGCGCTCACCTGGTCGAACAGGTCCGCGCGGCGCGTGCGCGCGGCGGCCGCGTCGTCGCGGTCGGCACGACCGTGGTGCGCGCGCTGGAATCGGCGATGCGCCGCAACGACGACGGCGAGGCCGAGCTGCAGCCGTTTTCCGGCGAGACGCGCATCTTCATCTTCCCCGGCTACCGCATCCGCAGCGTCGATGCGATGGTGACCAACTTCCACCTGCCGGAAAGCACGCTGCTGATGCTGGTGTCCGCGTTCGCCGGCAAGCAGCGCGTGCTGGCGGCGTACCGGCATGCGGTGGAGCAGGGCTACCGGTTCTTTTCCTATGGCGATGCGATGCTGCTGTTTCCGCAGCTTTCCGCCAGCGAATGAGGCGGCGGCGAATGTCCGCGGCCCGGGCGTCTATTCAAGCCCGTCGTCCTGGTATAGGCCGGGACCCAGTGTCTTGAACCCCTGGATGATTGGAAGTCGCTGGGTCCCGGCCTGCGCCGGGACGACGGTGAAAAAAATCGATGCGTACAGGAGCACCCTGCGTTGCACAGCGTGGGAAGCGGAGCAGGATGATGGAGAGCTAGCACGGGCGAAAGTGCATTTGAATGTATCGACAAAGCATCCGATCCTCTTCCACAAGTGGAAGCGAAAACGCGACCACGCCTCAGCTATAGACAGCTGAAACGAAAGTGATCCGTACGCTCTTGGTTACTGCGCGGGACAGATGCGGCTTGGCCGGTTCCGTGCAAGACAGCTAGTATCGTCGTCTCGCAGCTCCAGCCACGCGCATGGCGACGCCAGAGCGATCCCGATTCCTGGAGGAAATCCCGATGCATCCTGACGCCATTGCCCGAGTCCTTTCCTGTCTGCGCCTGTTCGCCGCGCCCGCCGTGCTGGTCCTGCTGCTCGTCGCCTGCGGCAAGCAACAAGGTTCGCCGACCGGCGAGCAGGCCTCAGCGTCCGCTAAGGCCGGCGAGGTCAATCTCTACACCACGCGCGAGCCGGGGCTGGTGCAGCCGCTGCTCGACGCGTTCACCGCCGAAACCGGCGTCAAGGTCAACACGGTGTTCGTGCGCGACGGCCTGCCGGAGCGGCTGCGCGCCGAAGGCGAGCGTTCGCCGGCCGACGTGCTGATGACGGTGGACAGCGGCAACCTGCTGGATCTGGTCGAGGCCGGACATACCCAGCCGGTGCAGTCCGAAACCCTGGCCGCGGCGATTCCCGCGCATCTGCGCGGGGCCAACGGCGAGTGGTTCGCGCTGTCGCTGCGCGATCGCGTGCTGTACGCGCGCAAGGATCTGGCGCTGGAAGGTTTCGCCTACGAGGATCTGGCCAGGCCCGAATGGAAGGGCAGGATCTGCATCCGCTCGGGCCAGCATCCGTACAACACCAGCCTGATCGCGGCGATGCTCGCGCACGCCGGCGCGGACGTGACCGAACAGTGGCTGCGCGGGGTCAAGGCCAACCTGGCGCGTGCGGCGGCCGGTGGCGATCGCGAGGTCGCGCGCGACATCCTCGGCGGCATCTGCGACATCGGCATCGCCAACGCCTATTACGTCGGCCGCATGAAGAACAGCGAGCCCGGTTCCGAGCAACGCCAGTGGGGCGATGCGATCAAGGTGATCCGGCCGGTGTTCGCGTCGGCCGGCGATGCCGGCGGCACCCACGTCAACATCAGCGGCGCGGCGGTGGCGCGGCATGCGCCGCATCGCGACGACGCGATCAAATTGCTGGAATTCCTGGTATCGGATCAGGCGCAGAGCCTGTACGCGAAGGCCAACTACGAATACCCGGTCAAGGCCGGCGTGGAATTGGATCCGGTCGTGGCCAGCTTCGGCGAGATGAAGATCGATCCGCTGCCGTTGACCGGGATCGTCCAGCATCGCAAGCAGGCTAGTGAATTGGTGGACCGGGTCGGGTTCGACAACTGATCCGGCCTGCCCCATGGCGGTGAACGTGTCGGGAGGCCATGACGAGCGCTTGTGGCGTGCAGCGTCGCCGGCGATCGCGCTGCTGGTCGCGTTGCCGCTGGCGGCGCTGGCCTGGCAGGCGGCGCAGGGCAGCGCGGGCCTGTGGTCGCATATCGCCGTGCACGTGCTGCCGCAGGCCAGTGTCAACACGCTGCTGCTGCTGGTAGGCGTGGGCGCGCTGTCGCTGCTGATCGGCACCGGCGCGGCATGGCTGGTCACCGCCTACGACTTTCCCGGACGCGCCACGATGAGCTGGGCGCTGCTGCTGCCGCTGGCGGTGCCGACCTACATCGTCGCCTACACCTACCTGGACCTGCTGCATCCGCTGGGGCCGCTGCAATCGGTATTGCGCGCGCTGCTGGGCATCGCCGATCCGCGCGACTTCCGCCTGCCCGACGTGCGCTCGCTCGGCGGCTGCATCGTGCTGATGGCGCTGGTGCTGTACCCGTACGTCTACCTGAGCACGCGGGCGATGTTCCTGACCCAGGCGGCCGGATTGCTGGAAGCGGCGCGCACGCTGGGCGTCGGTCGCCGCGGCGTGTTCTTCCGCATCGCGCTGCCGCTGGCGCGCCCGGCCATCGCCATCGGCACCGTGCTGGTGTTGCTGGAAACCCTCAACGACATCGGCGCTTCGGAATTCCTCGGCGTGCAGACGCTGACCGTGCAGGTCTACACCACCTGGATCACCCGCAGCGATCTGCCGGGCGCGGCGCAGATCGCGCTGGCGATGCTGCTGATCGTCGTGCTGCTGGTCGGCGTCGAGCGCCATGGACGACGCCGGCAGCGCTACTTCGTACAGCAGCGTCCACGGCCGATGCGGCCGCATCGCCTGCGCGGCGCGGCGGCGATGCTCGCGCTGTTCGCCGTCGCCGTGCCGGTGGTGTTCGGCTTCGTGCTGCCCGCCGCGCATCTGGCATGGGAAACCGCGATCCGGCTGCGCCAGGGCGGCGGCCTGTCGCCGCAACTGCTGTCCGCGCTGGCCAACACGCTGCAGGTCGCGGCGCTGGCCACCGCGATCACGCTGATGGCCGGGCTGGCGGTGGCGTGGGCGCTGCGGCTGGCGCAGGCGCGGCGGCGTGCGCGCCTGCAGGCGATCAGCCTGCGCGTGGCCGGGCTGGGCTACGCGATCCCCGGCACCGTGCTGGCGATCGGCCTGTTGTCGGCGCTGTCGTGGGGCGACGGCGCGATCGACGCGGCGATGCGCGGTTTCGGATATCCGCCGCGGCTGTGGCTGATGGGCACGGCCGCCGCACTGGTGCTGGCCTACACGCTGCGTTTTCTGGTCATCGCCATCGGCAGCGCCGAGGCCGGGCTGGCGCGCATTTCGCCGTCTCTGGATCAGGCCGCGCGCGGCCTCGGCCGCGGCGCGACCGGCATGCTGGGCAGCGTGCACCTGCCGTTGTTGAAGCCGGCGCTGGCCGCCGCCGCGCTGCTGGTGTTCGTCGATGCGATGAAGGAACTGCCGGCCACGCTGATGCTGCGCCCGCTGGGTTTCGAAACGCTGGCCACGTGGCTGTATGCCGACGCGGCGCGCGGCGCCTACGAGGAGGGCGCGGTCGCCGCGCTGCTGATCGTGCTGGCCGGGCTGCTGCCGGTGGTGCTGCTGGCGCGCACCGGCACGCGCCTGGCCCACGAAGGCGGGGCGGCATGAGCGCGCTGGAACTCGACCGCATCGACGTGGCCTATCCGACGCCGGGCGGCATGAAGCGTGTGGTCGAGGAACTGTCGCTGCGGTTGGAAAGCGGACAACTGGGCTGCCTGCTCGGCGCCTCGGGCTGCGGCAAGACCACCGTGCTGCGCGCCATCGCCGGTTTCGAACCGCTGCAGGGCGGACGCATCCGGCTGCAGGGCAGCGATGTCGCCGCGGCGGGACTGCATGTGCCGCCCGAGCGGCGCCGGGTCGGCATGATGTTCCAGGACTACGCGCTGTTCCCGCACCTGGACGTGGCCGGCAACGTCGCTTTCGGGCTGCGCGGCCAGCCACGGCGCGAGCGCGCGGCGCGGGTCGGCGAAGTGCTCGCGCTGGTCGGACTGGAAGCCAGCGCCAGGGCCTATCCGCACGAGCTGTCCGGCGGCCAGCAGCAGCGGGTCGCGCTGGCGCGCGCGCTGGCGCCGCGGCCGGCGCTGATGCTGCTCGACGAGCCGTTCTCCAACCTCGACATCCGCACCCGCGAGCGGTTGGCGCGCGAACTGCGCGATCTGCTGCGCCAGGCCGGCGCCACCGCGCTGATGGTCACCCATGACCAGGCCGAGGCCTTCGCCATGGCCGACCGCATCGGCGTGATGGACGCCTGCCGCCTGCTGCAATGGGATACCGCCCGGGATCTGTATCTGCGTCCGGCCGCACCGCCGGTGGCCGGCTTCGTCGGCCGCGGGCTGCTGGTGGAAGCGGCCGCACTCGGCGAGACCGGTACTCATCGCGTGCTGCTGCGTCCGGAACATCTGCACTGCGATCCCGACGGCAATCTGGCGGGACAGGTGCTGTCGCGTACCTTCCGCGGGCCGGGCTGGCGGGCGCAGGTGCGTCTGGACAGCGGCGATACCATCGAACTGGACATGGAAGACGAAGCGGCGCAACCCGGCCAGACGCTCCGGCTGCGCTGGCGGGATCCGGCGCCGGTGCGGTTTCCGTCCGGCGATTGAATCCCTCTGGATCCCTTCCTATCGCCTGCGGTGGCCTCTGCCTTCGGAGAGCGGAGCTGGCTCCGCTGCCCTGCTGCTCCACCGCTCCGGGCTCGGCTACAGCCGGCAAGTCCGGCTCGGCGGCCACGAATCCCTGACGGGTAGAAGGTTCCCCGATGCGCGAAGCGGATCGCCGCCGTCGGCGTTATCCGCGACAATAGCCGGCCTTCGTATCCCGCTTCCCGCAATGTCCCGACTCCAGTTCCAGCTGCTCGGCAGCGATGGCGTGGCCCGCCGCGGCCGCCTGACCTTCCCGCGCGGCACCATCGAAACCCCGGCCTTCATGCCGGTGGGCACCTACGGGTCGGTCAAGGGCATCCTGCCCGAGCACATCCGCGAGCTGGGCGCGGAGATCATCCTCGGCAACACCTTCCATCTCTATCTGCGGCCCGGCCTGCAGGTCATCGAGGAGCACGGCGGCCTGCACGGTTTCGCGCGCTGGGACAAGCCGATCCTGACCGACTCCGGCGGCTTCCAGGTGTTCTCGCTGGCGCACCGGCGCAAGATCACCGAGGCCGGAGTGACCTTCGCCTCGCCGACCGATGGCGCCAGGGTGTTCCTCGGACCGGAGGAGAGCATGCGCATCCAGAAGGCGCTCGACTCGGACATCGTGATGATCTTCGACGAGTGCCCGCCGGTGAATGTCGACGGCAAGCCGGTGGACCGGCGCGTGGTCGAGCGGTCGATGGAACTGTCGCTGCGCTGGGCCGAACGTTCGAAACGCGCCCACGAGGGCAACGACGCGGCCCTGTTCGGCATCGTGCAGGGCGGCGTGCACCCGGAACTGCGCACGCGCTCGGCCGAAGGGCTGAAGGCGATCGGCTTCGACGGCTACGCGATCGGCGGCCTGGCGGTCGGCGAGACGGAGGCAGAACGCAACGCGATGCTCGAGCACGTCCATCCGCTGCTGCCGGCCGATCAGCCGCGCTACCTGATGGGCGTCGGCCGGCCGGAGGATCTGGTCGAGGCGGTCGCGCGCGGCGTGGACATGTTCGACTGCGTGATGCCGACCCGCAACGCGCGCAACGGCCATTTCTTCACCTCGACCGGTACCGTGCGCATCCGCAACGCCAGGTACGAGCACGACCTGCAGCCGATCGAGCCGGGCTGCGGCTGCTACGCCTGCCGCAACGGCTTTACCCGCTCGTACCTGCGCCATCTCGATCGCTGCAACGAGATGCTCGCGCCGATGCTCGGCACGCTGCACAACCTCTGGTACTACCAGCAGGTGATGGCGCAGATGCGGCAAGCCATCGAGGCAGGGCGTTTCGGCGCGTTCCGCGAAGCGTTCTACCGGGCGCGCGGCGTCGAGGCGCCGCCGTTGGGGTAATCGCTCGATTTGTCTCGTATCCCGCAAGAGAAAGTCGCTGGGTCCCGGCCTGTGCCGGGACGACGAACGATAGCCGGACGACGGACGATATTGGTATGGATCGATACGGCTTCGTCAGTCCTGCTCGAACCGGACGATTTCATCGAGCAAC
>Ga0160451_100532_pt1 | contig 19921 bp, 17 predicted proteins | sample HID1975M_E1MG_FD_108270 | JGI IMG/M metagenome (GOLD analysis project Ga0160451, IMG submission 108270) | Enriched soil microbial communities from UW Madison campus, WI, USA - HID1975M_E1 MG | ecosystem: Environmental > Terrestrial > Soil > Unclassified | place: USA: Madison, Wisconsin... | reverse complement strand
GGGCGCCGAACAGGCGCAGATCAGGATGGGAAAGGGCGACGCGCGCAAAGGCGTCGTCCAGGGTCAAACGGTCGGCGGCCGCCGCGGACCACGCCACGGCACAGGCCGCGACCCACACGGCCACGGCCGCGAGTCGCACACGCATCGGATTGCTCCATCAAGGCTACAGGGACGGATCGCTGGCGAACGCCAGCCGAACGTCAGGCCCGGATCGGAGGACGGAAGGGACCGCTCAGCCGCGCCGCCGGCGCGGAAGGCAACGATGGCGGCAGCAGCGCCGAGGAAGCCGCCGGCACCAGCAGCGGAGCGAAGTAGGCCAACGCCAGTCCGACGCTGTGTCCGCAGCAATGAGCGTAGTGCAACAGCAGATGCAGGGCGCTGCCGCTGTCATCGACGTCGCCGGCATCCGCATCGCCGTGCCCGTGAGGCGCGACGTGATCCTGGTGTGGTGCCGCGGAATCCGCATGCGCGGTGAACTCGTGCATCTCCCCCAGCGCGCTCAGCACCGGCTGCACGGCCAGGCACAGGGCGAAGGCCAGGAGCGCGCCGGTACGCAGGAACCGGCGCCAATGTCGGCGGATCTGACGGAACATGGCGCCCAGGGTATCCGGCCCATGCGGGGTTACACAATTTCGTGAACACGCGCGACCGCGTTGGTCGCCGCATGCTCTACCTCGATGGTGACCTGGGCGAGTTCCTCATGGATGCCCGGCGCTTGCCGGTACCGCCGAGTTAGACCGCCATCGGAATGGTCATGGACCGCAGCGATCGCGCACGGCGACCTCAGGATGCTGCGGCCGCCGTCGCCAGCGAGCTCCGGCAGCATGGGGTCGGGCCGGGGCGTTATGGACTGATGGGCCAACCGCAAGCGCGCGATCGAAGACTAAGCCAGGTTCTTCAGTGAAAGGTACGGGCGCTGGCGTGGATGGCCAATCTGTGAAAGACGTTCCCGCGCTGCGCGGAGTCAGTGCGAGGTCGGTGGTCCACAAATGAAAACGGCGCAACCCGTAAAAGTCGCGCCGAATCAACCACATAAAGTGGTGGGCGGTACAGGGTTCGAACCTGTGACCCCTACCATGTCAAGGTAGTGCTCTACCGCTGAGCTAACCGCCCGTACCGGGACAAGCGCCGGCAGGGGCGCGAATTCTAGCCCATCCGGCCGTGGGCTCACAAGCCGCGCAGCGGGCCGGAACGGAACGCCGCCACGGTCGCGAAAATCATCGCCGGCCGGCCATCGCGCCACGGGCTTGGCATGCAGGCCGGCAACCCTGGGTAATTCCGGACCGCTATGGAGGCACTCGAATCGCAGACGCGCCATTGTGGAACGGCCGCATGCCCTACCCGGCCAGACTGGCCTCCTTGAGTCTGCGGATCTGGTCGCGCAGCCTGGCCGCGTCCTCGAACTCCAGATCGCGGGCGTGCTGGTACATCTTCTGCTCCAGCGTCTTCAGCCGCGCGGCGATCTGGGCAGGATTAAGTGTCGCGTAATCGGCCGGTTCCTCGGCCACGCGCTTGCCCTTGCGGCTGGCCTTGCCGCTGTCGTTGGCGGCCTCGCTGCGCGCGCCTTCGAGGATGTCGACGATCGGCCGGGCGACCGACTTGGGCACGATGCCGTGTTCGGCGTTGTATTCGACCTGCTTCTCGCGGCGACGGCCAGTTTCGTCGATGGCCGCCTGCATCGACCGGGTCATGCGGTCGGCATACAGGATGGCCTTGCCGCGCAGGTTGCGCGCGGCCCGGCCGATGGTCTGGATCAGCGAGCCGGTCGAACGCAGGAAACCCTCCTTGTCCGCATCGAGGATCGCCACCAGCGACACCTCCGGCATGTCCAGGCCTTCGCGCAGCAGGTTGATGCCGACCAGCACGTCGAACTTGCCCAGCCGCAGGTCGCGGATGATCTCCACGCGCTCGACCGTGTCGATGTCCGAGTGCAGGTAGCGCACCTTGATGCCGTGCTCGCCCAGGTACTCGGTCAGGTTCTCGGCCATGCGCTTGGTCAGCGTGGTGACCAGCACGCGGTCGCCCCACGACACGCGTTCGTTGATCTGCGACAGCAGATCGTCGACCTGCGTGCCGACCGGGCGGATTTCCACTTCCGGATCGATGAGGCCGGTGGGCCGCACGACCAGCTCGACGATCTCGTCGGCCGATTCGCGCAGTTCGTACGGACCGGGCGTGGCCGACACGAAGATGCTGCGCGGCGAACGCGCCTCCCATTCCTCGAAGCGCAGCGGCCGGTTGTCCAGCGCCGACGGCAGCCGGAAGCCGAATTCCACCAGCGTCTCCTTGCGCGAACGGTCGCCCTTGTACATCGCGCCTACCTGCGGCACGGTCACGTGCGACTCGTCCACCACCAGCAGCGCATCCGGCGGCAGGTAGTCGAACAGCGTCGGCGGCGGCTCGCCCGGCGCCTTGCCGGTGAGGTGCCGCGAGTAGTTCTCGATGCCGCTGCAGAAGCCGACCTCGGCCATCATCTCCAGGTCGAACTGCGTGCGCTGCGCCAGCCGCTGTGCCTCGACCAGCTTGTTCTGCGTGTAGAGCTGTTCCAGGCGTTCCTTGAGTTCGATCTTGATGGTATCGACCGCACTGAGCACCCGTTCGCGGGTGGTGGCGTAGTGGGTCTTGGGATAGATCGTGTAGCGCGGCAGCTTGCGCAGCGTTTCGCCGGTGATCGGATCGAACAGGGTCAGGTTCTCGACGTCGCCGTCGAACAGTTCGATGCGCAGCGCTTCCATGTCGCTTTCGGCCGGATGCACGTCGATCACTTCGCCGCGCACGCGGAAGGTGCCGCGCTGCAACTCGTACTCGTTGCGGGTGTACTGCAGCTGGGTCAGGTGGCGGATCAGTTCGCGCTGATCGATATGCTCGCCGCGCGAGAGGATCAACCGCAGCGACAGGTAGTCCTCCGGAGCGCCCAGGCCGTAGATCGCCGACACCGTCGCCACCACCAGCGCGTCGCGCCGCGACAGCAAGGTCTTGGTGGCGGCCAGCCGCATCTGCTCGATGTGCTCGTTGATCGAACTGTCCTTCTCGATGAAGGTGTCCGACGACGGCACGTAGGCCTCGGGCTGGTAGTAGTCGTAGTAGCTGACGAAATACTCGACCGCGTTGTGCGGGAAGAACGACTTGAACTCGCCGTACAGCTGCGCGGCCAGCGTCTTGTTGGGCGCCATCACCAGCGTCGGTTTCTGGATGCGCTGGACGACGTTGGCGATGGTGTAGGTCTTGCCTGATCCGGTCACGCCCAGCAGCGTCTGCTTGGCCAGGCCGGCCTCGAAATTGGCGGTCAGCTTGTCGATGGCCTGGGGCTGGTCGCCGGCGGGCGAATACGGCGAAACGAGCTGGAAACGATCGGTCATGGGGGATGTCCGTGGGCGATCCGTGAGTATAGATCGGCGCGCGATGACGCCTGCGTGCGGCAATTTCCTACAGGTTCATGGTTGGCGGCCCGATGCGTAGAACGCGATGGCCGGCGCAAGCTTTCGCCTCCCCAAGCCGAGGAAGCCCCATGGACAGGATGTCCGCAAGCCGATCGCCGCCGCCGCATGCGCGCGCCGGTTTCACCCTGGTGGAAATGCTGATGACGATGGCGGTGATGACGGTGCTGGTGGGTATCGCACTGCCGTCCTTCAAAGGCTTCGTCCAGCAGCAGCGCACCACCACCGCGATGCACCTGTTGTCCAGCCATCTGGCCCATGCGCGGTTGAGCGCCATTCACCAGCGCAGCGTGGTGATGATCTGCCCGTCGGACGGCAACGGCAAATGCCGCAGCGATGGCGACTGGTCCGGCGAGTGGATGGCCTTCACCGATCGCGACGGCAACCGCCAGCCCGATACCGCGGCCGATATCCTGCGCGTCGAACGCCCGTCGCTGGACGGCGCCATGCGCATCGTGTCCGGCCCGGCGCGGCCCAGCGTGCGCTACCTGCCCGATGGCCGCAGCGCCGGCAGCAACCTGACCGTGCGTATCTGCCGCAACGCCGAATTGCTGGGCTCGGTCATCGTCAACAACGTCGGGCGCGTGCGTTCGCGTCGCGCGGAAACCGGGGAAGCCTGCGGCTGAGTCGGATATGTCTCTGCGCCCTGGCCGACGCGACGGAGAAGCCGCGATGTCTTGCCCTGCCCGGAGCGCCCCCCTACAATAGCGTCCCCGCCCGAATAGCTCAGCCGGTTAGAGCACTTGACTGTTAATCAGGGGGTCGTTGGTTCGAGTCCAACTTCGGGCGCCAGATAAAGAGAAAGGGCTTCCAGCGATGGAAGCCCTTTCTTTTTGTCTGTTTGTTACGTCCCGCGATGCCGCTCGTACGATACCTATCCGGCCGACAAGTCCCGCCGCCGGCCAGGCCGGCGGCGGGTGGCTTCTTCCATGAAGCCGGTGGTACCGATGCGTATCAGTAGCTGGCGCGCAGCGTCACGCCGGAGAAGGTGCTATAGGCCTTCACCCGGATGTGCCACGTGCCCGCCGACGGTGCGTTGAACGTGCAGGTCTCGGCATTGCCGGCGCGGTACGGACGGCAGTTGTAGACCGTGTCGGTCGGCGCGCTGCCGAACCGCACGTACACGTCCGCATCGCCGCTGCCGCCGGAGATCTGCACGGTGAAGGTGCTGCGACCTGCGGGCACGGCGATGGTGTAGTTCAGCGAATTGCCGGTCGAAGCCGCCAGCCCGGTCACCGGCACCCCGTTCTGCAGGACGTTGCCGCCCGGCGGATTGGGATTGCCGCCGCCGCCCTGCGCCGCCACGACCGCGGCATCGGCGTTGGCGATGCCGGCGCCGCATCCGCCCGAACACGTACCCGGCAGCGGCCGCGCGGTGTTCTTCAGGATGGTCTCGACCTGCGCCGGCGTCAGCGGGTTGCTGGCGGCCGACTGCATCAGCGCGACCACGCCGGCCACGTGCGGCGACGCCATCGAGGTGCCGTTGTACGACGCGTAGCTGGCGGCGCCCGGCGTCGTGCTGCCGCTGTTGAGCGTGGACAGGATGCTCTGGCCGGGCGCCGACACGTCGATGCTGGCGCCGTAGTTGGAGAAGCTGGCGCGCGAACCGGCCGACGTGGTGGCCGCGACGTTGACCACGTTGGCGCAGCTGGCCGGCTGGAAGCCGGACGCGTTGGCGTTGCTGTTGCCCGCCGCCACGACCACGGTGGTGCCGCGCGACACCGCGCTGTTGATGGCGTTCTGGTAGGTGGTCGAGCACGCGCCGCCGCCGCCCAGCGACATGTTGATGACCTCCGCCGGGTTGGCGTTGGCCGGCACGCCGCTGACCGAGCCGCCCGACGCCCAGACGATCGCGTCGGCGATGTCGGACAGCGTGCCGCCGCACTTGGCGAGCACGCGCACCGGCACGATCTTGGCCTGGTAGGCGGTACCGGCGACGCCGACGGCGTTGTTGGTCACCGCGGCGATCGTGCCCGCCACGTGCGTGCCGTGCCAGCTGGAGCTGGACCCGCTCGACTGCCCGCATTCGCCGGCGTTGTACCAGTCGCCTTCGTCGGCCGGATTGCTGTCGCGGCCGTTGCCGTCGCGCGCGTTGGTCGCGTTGCTGACGAAGTCGTAGCCGGGCAGGACGTTGGCGTTCAGATCCGGATGGTTGGTGATGCCGGTGTCGAGCACCGCCACGACCACGCCGGCGCCCCGGGTCTTGTCCCAGGCCGGTTGCACGTTGATCGATGCATTGCTGGTGCCGAAGCCCCACTGCTCGGAGAAGCGCGGGTCGTTGGGCGTCAGCGCGATGGTCATGCGCTGATCGACTTCGACGTATTCGACGTCCGGATCGGCTGCCAACTGGAGCATCAGCGATTCGGCCTCGGCGCGGTCGAGCTTGCGATCGGTGCGGATGACTTCGCTGCCGGTGGCGAGACGGCGCAGGTGCTGCAGTCCCAGCGCGCGTCCCTGGCGCTTGGCGACCGCGGCGCTGGCGGCGCTGTTGAGCGAACGGGTCAGCTGGGTGGTGCTGGCGACGACGGCGCTGCCGTCCTTGTACTTGACGATGAACTGCTCGAAACCTTCGGGCTCGTCGGCCTGCAGGCCGCTCAGGTTGACCTCGCCGGCGATGCCGGGGAACACGTACAGCGCGGCCACGGCAGTGGCGGTGGCCAGGGCCACGATCTTGAAGCGATTACGGCGTTTCGGTGAATCAGACATCGGACTTCCCTCTTCTGATGTGATTACCGCTCAGGGGCGGCTCGAAATTCCGGAACGAGCACCTATCGGATAGCTACGGGGGATTTATTGCGATCTGCCGGCTCTCTCCTTCCGGACAACGGCCTCGCATTGCGCGAGGTCGAGCGAAACTACGCGTAAAAAAAAGCTGAATAAGTGATAAAAATCACATTCAACTGAAACTAATGGCACTTGCAATGCAAAAAGTTCCCCGTCAACCGCCAATGTGTGACGGCCTACGGTTGTAGACAGATACCTGAATTGCCCGTCACGGCGTCTCGCCGTTACAGCATGCCTGTCTCGAGCTTGGCCGCTTCGGACATCATGTGTCTTCCCCACGGCGGGTCGAAGACAAGTTCGACATCCGCCTCGGCAATGGTCGGAATCATCTCCAGCTTGCTGCGGACATCGTCGACCAGGATCTCGCCCATGCCGCAGCCGGGCGCGGTCAGCGTCATCTTGACATCCACCTGGCGCTGGCCGTCCTCGCGCTGGCTGAGGTTGGCTTCGTAGATGAGCCCCAGATCGACGATGTTGAATGGAATTTCCGGATCGAAGCAGGTCCGGAGCTGGCTCCAGATCATCGCCTCGACCTCGTCGTCGCTGGCCGTATCGGTCAGTTGCAGCGGCGCGGCGGGTTCCTTGCCGATGGCATCGCCATCCTTGCCGGCGATGCGGAACAGGTTGCCTTCGACGAACACCGTATAGCTGCCGCCCAGCGCCTGGGTGATATAGCCATAACTGCCCGCGGGCAGCGTGACGCTCTCGCCCTGGGGGACCAGAACGGCCGGGCAATCGCGTTCGAAATGGACGGGTTCGCTGCTGCGGGAATACATGGTGACCAGATGGGGGCGCAGCGCAGGCGCGCAAGCGGCCATTGTAGCGGGCACCGGCAAATCGCACCCGCAGGCCTTATCCTTGGCGACCCTTCACGGAGCCGCCATGCCGCCCGCCGCCCCTGCTTCCCGCCCGCGCCGCTGGCTGCCTCCGTTGATCCTCGTGCTGGGAAGCGCTGCCTTCCTGCTGCTCTGGGTGCTGCTGGCGCTCTACCTGTCGCGCCAGAGCGGCTGGATGGCGTTGCTGGGCGCCGTGGACGTGGCGCTGATGCTGCGTCTCGGCGGCATGCGTCCCGGAATGGCGCGGGCGCTCAGTGCGGCCGCGGCCACGCTGCTGCTGGTGATGCTGGCGTACTGGTTCATCGCCGCGTCCCAGCTCGGATTCATGCTGGGCCTGTCGCCGTGGGTATCGGCCCTCAAGCTCGGTTCGCACCATGCCTGGACGCTGACCACGCTGGCCAACAGCGGCGTGGACTGGATCTGCGCGCTGGTCGCGCTACCGCTGGCGGCGTGGCTGGCGCGCTGACCGGCAGCCGCCATCTCCTAATCGCCGCAAACCTGCCGCACGCAGTGCGCGAACAGACGGACCGCCTGTTCTATTTCGCTCACCGACATGCTGGCGAATCCCATCAGCAGCCCGGCCCGATCCGGCGGCCGCAGGTAATAGGGCGCGATCGGATACAAGTCCAGGCCCTGGGTGCGGGCATGGTCGATCAGGGCCGCACCCTGCGTCGAGTCGCTATCGCGCAGCCATACCACCAGGTGCATGCCGGCGCGCGAGTCGGCGACGATGACCCGGTCGCCCAGCTCGTGGCGCAGGCCGTCGAGCAATGCGTTGCGCCGCTCGTTCAACGCGTGTCCGGCCCGGCGCAGGTGCCGCTCGAAACCGCCGTTGCCGATGAACGCCGCCAGCGCGCCCTGCTCGATCGCCGAACTGCCGAAATCCTCTTGCCATTTGGCGGTCACGTAATCCTCGCGCAACCCCGGCGGCATGACCAGGTAACCCAGCCGCAGCGAAGGGAACAGCACCTTTGAGAAGGTGCCCACGTAGATCACGCGGCCGTTGCGATCCAGCGACTGCAATGCCGCCAGGGGCGGCGCGTCGTAGCGGAACTCGCCGTCATAGTCGTCCTCGAAGATCCAGCTGTCGTGCGCGCGCGCGTATTCCAGCAGTTCCTGCCGCCGCGCCAGCGACATCACCACGCCGGACGGAAACTGGTGCGACGGCGTCACGTACAGCAGCCGCGGCGGCGGGTCGGGCAAGGCGTCCATCCGCAATCCTTCCGCGTCGATGTCGACCGCATGCACGTGGGCGCCATGGATCTGCAGGACTTCTCGCATGGCCACGTAATGCGGCTCTTCCACCACGGCGTGGTCGCCGGGATCCAGCAGCACGCGCGCCGTCAGCGCCATCGCCTGCTGGGTGCCGGCGACGATCAGCACCTGCTCGGGCGTGGTCTGGACGCCGCGCCGCCGCGCCAGGTAGTCGCAGAGGGCCGTGCGCAGCGCCAGCAGGCCCTGGCTCAGCGGGTAGTTGAGCGGCGTGTAGGCGGCGGCGTGGGCCAGCTCGCGCGCCCATGCGCTGGTCAGCGCGGGATTGGTATAGGGCACGCCGTACTGGAACGCGTAGCGCATGCCCGGCGTCGGACGCCCGACCATCCGGGCATGATCGTGGTACTGGCGGCATCGGCGCGCATAGTCGGATTGCGGCGGCAACGGTGCGACGTCTTCCGTGGGCGGTACCGGTGCCGGAGAAGGCGGGCAGACATAGCTGCCGGAGCCGACCTTCGCCGCGACGAAGCCTTCGGCGCGGAGCTGTTCGTAGGCGGCCAGCACGGTATTTCGGGAGATTCCCAGCTCGCGCGCCATCAGGCGGGTCGCCGGCAGGCGCATGCCGTGCGTGAAGCGGCCGCCGAGCATCGCCGACCTCAATGCCCGGGTCAGCTGGGCATGCAGGGGGCCGTGGCCATCCATCTGCAGATGCAAGCTCATGCCAAGTCTCCTGGATTGGCCCCATTCCAGCGCGCGGGATTGGATCCGGATAGTGCCATTTCGCGCGGGAGCGCAGGATCCAATCGGCGGCTTCCGAATGCTGCAGGCGCATCAGCGGCATGGGTCCGCGACGGTGCCCGGCGGCGGACGGCGATGCATTTCCGCGATGTCGGTAGGCTTGCGTGGAGCTCGCCTGCGCCCTCGCCTGGCGCCGGGCGCGAGCGCTATGTGCAATATCCAAGCCTCGGAAAGCCGTGTTGGGCACAAGGGCGGCGGGCAGGTCCGTCGTAGTCTGCGACCACCACGAGGCTTCTGACGGGAGGGAGCGATGGTGATGCTTTCAGACAAGGCGCTTCGGTCCCGCAGCGGCATCCTGCATGCCGGACTGCTGGCCGGAATGGCGGCGGCGATCGTCGAGCTGATCCCCGTGCTGATCATCCAGGGTGCGCACGGAGTGAGCGCCGCACGGGTCATGCAGGCGATCGCCTCCGGCCTGTTGGGCGTCAGCGCGTATTCGGGCGGCTGGGCCGTCGTGGTCCTTGGCATCGGCCTCCATGTCCTGGTCTCGCTGGTCGCCGGCGTGGTCTTCGCGGCGGCCGCGGCTGTCCGATCCGGGCTACTGCGCCATCCCATCACGGCGAGCATCGGCTACGGCGCGCTCGTCTACTTGGTGATGAGCTTGATCGTGCTGCCGCTCTCCGCGGCGGCATTTCCCCGCGCGACGGCCGCCGGCGACATCGCCATGAGCCTTTCCATCCATATCGTGGCGTTCGCGCTGCCGATCGTCCTGGTGGTACGTCGCATGCTGAAGTAGCGAATCAGCGGCGAACCCGCCATTGCCGCATGCCTACCTTCCGGCGGCCTGGCGCCATCCCATCAATTGGCCGGTGGCATCTCACCGCCGCGGTATCCATCCTCCCCAAGGCCTCGTCATGACCGTGTCCCCGCGTGTGCCCCTGTCGCGACATCCGTTGCATTACGTCTGGCTGGGCGGCCTGGTCGCCGGGGCGCTGGACATCATCTACGCCTGCACTTTCTGGGGTTCCCGCGGCGTAGCGCCCACCCGCATCCTGCAATCGGTTGCCGCCGGATGGGTGGGCCGGGACGCAGCGATAGCCGGTGGCTGGATGACGGCGCTGCTGGGCCTGGTCTCGCACTTCGGCATCGCGATGGCGATGGCGCTGGCCTATTACCTGGCCGCACGGCGCCTGCCGTCGCTGGCGCGGCATCCCTGGCGCTATGGCGCGCTGTATGGCCTGTTCCTGTATGGCGTCATGACCTATGCGGTGACGCCGTTGTCGGCGGCGGGCAATGGCAGCATGCCGTCGTGGCAGTGGATCCATCTGTGGCATGTCGCCGCGCATGTGATCCTGGTGGGCATGCCCTGCGCGCTGGCCGCGCGGTATGCGTTGCTAGTGCGGCAGGCAGATCGGCACTGATACGCGCCGCTTCCGCGCCCGCATCGTTCAGCGCAGGCAATCCGCCAGCGGCATCGCCAGCGCCTGCAGGCCTTCGCCGGTCAACGAAGATTCCGCGAACAGCGCCAGGCCCAGCGGGCCTGCTCCCGTTTCCGCCGCGGGAAGCGCGATGCCGATCGTGCCGGCGTGGCTGGCTTCCTTCATCGGCCACGGGCCGTGCAGCGCACGCACGACGCGATCGTGGCGCAGCGTGCGGCCGGCGTTCTCGCCGGCCTTCACCGCGCTGACCAGCCCGTCCTGGTACAGCGCCAGCCACAGCAGCGGTTGCGCGGCCAATGCATCGGCATCGCGCGCATGCGCGCGAAACCGGACCTGCACACCCTCCGCCGACAGATCCGCTTCCATTTCCAGCCCGATCCGCGCCGGTTCGGCGCGGCGGGCACGCAACAGCTTCTCGACGCGGGAACGGTCGCGCCAATCCAGTTGCGTCTCGCGTCCGACCATCGTTTGCGGCGTATAGACCACGCGCTTGCCGGCCAGCATCACGCGTGCCTCCTGCCGCTGGCCATGCAATGGCGCGGCGAAACGATCGGGCCAGCCGATGACGTCCCAGTAATCCACATGGAATGCCAGCGGCACGACCGATGCCGGATCCGAACGCTTGGCCAGCGTCGAGAGCCAGCGATCGGCGGCCGGGCATTCGTTGCAACCCTCGGCGGTATACAGCTCCACTAGCGGCGTTGCGTGCTGCGCGCCAGTCGCGGCGCAGCCGGCCTGTGCAGGCGATAGCGCGAACGCGAACGCGATCGTCATCCATCCCAGCGCCAGCTTCATCACCCCGCTCCTTTCCGCATCTGCGCAGCGAAGCTAGCAACGCTTCGAAACGATCGATGTACGGCGGGCGCGCATTCGCTTGGCCGCCGTCATCGAATGGCGTGCGCGCAAGCGCGGCATGGCGATTCATCCAGCGCGGCACATCGTTTTCACCGTCGCTGCGCAGCGGGAAGGGTTAAGGATTCGTGATGCTTGTCTTCGGCCCGCCTGCGTCGCGCATGCGATGCGCAGTCGGATTTCACCGTTCTTACCGGAGTCGAATATGAGCTTCAGAACCCACCCGCTACGCGATGCAGTCGTCGCGGCCATCGTCGCGTCGACCGCCTTGCCCGTCCTGGCGCAGGAGCAGGCCACCACCACGCTGGATCGCATCGAGGTCACCGGCACGCGCATCCGCAGCGTGGACGTGGAGAACGCCGCGCCGGTGCTGACCATCAGCCGCGCCGACATCGAGAAGCAGGGCTTCCAGTCGGTGGCCGACATCCTGCAGAACATCTCCGCCGTCGGCGCGCCGGCCATCAGCCGCGCGATGCCGCTGTCGGCCGGCGAGAACGTCGGCGGCCAGTTCATCAGCATGCGCAACCTGGGTCCCACCCGCACGCTGATCCTGGTCAACGGCAAGCGCCTGGGCATCAGCACCAGCGGCCTGCAGGACATGTCGCTGATTCCCACCGCGGCGGTCGAGCGCATCGAGGTGCTGAAGGACGGCGCCTCGTCCATCTATGGTTCCGACGCCATCGCCGGCGTGGTCAACATCATTACCCGTTCCAACTTCGAAGGCGCCTCGGCGCAGGCCTATTACGGCCAGTACGACGAAGGCGATGGCGAGACCACGCGCGCCGACTTCGTCATGGGCTTCACCGGCGACCGCGGTTCGCTGACCGCGGCGGTGGAATACCGCAAGGAAGAGGAAGTGATGTCGGCCGACCGGCCGTACAGCGCCTTCCCGCAAGGCCAGTGGCATCCGACCCGCGGCTGGACCACGGTCAGCCAGTGGGGCGTCATCAACCTGCCGGCCGCGCTGGGCGGCAACCGCGTGCTCGACACCGGCGCCGACTGGCGCAACATCAACAACTACCACGCGCTCAATACCGACACCGGCACGGGCGCCGCCAATCCGGCAGGCTCCACGGTCGACAAGTCCAACACCAACCTGCAGACGCACCTGCGCACGCCACTGGAAAGCCGCTCGCTGTTCGTCGACGGCATCTTCGACATCACCGACGATGTGCGCTTCCGCGGCAACATGGTCTACACCCAGCGCGACGCCGAGCGCCAGGTCGCCGGCTATCCATTCCAGAGCGCGGCCGCCGGCCCGATTCCCGGCGGCTTCACGATGTCCTCGCAGAGCTACTACAACCCGGTCGGCGTGCACCACGGTTTCGCCACGCCGCAGGACGTCAACTTCTGGCGCCGCACCTGGGAAATCCCGCGCGTGGACAAGCCCACCTCCACCACCTGGCGCTTCGCCGCCGGGCTGGAAGGCAGCTTCGACCTGGGCGAGCGTTTCTTCGACTGGGACGTGGGCTACCTGTACAACAACAACAAGGTCACCCAGGAAAATTACGGCAACCTCAACGTCGACCGCACCCGCCAGGCCGTCGGCCCGTCGTTCCTGAATGCGCAGGGCGTCGTGCAGTGCGGTACCGCCGCCGCGCCGATTCCGCTGACCCAGTGCGTGCCGTGGAATCCGTACATTCCGTTCGGCCGGACCGGCGATGGCGGCCTGACCGGCAACCAGGCGCTGCAGGACTTCCTGTTCCAGCGCCTGAATTCCACCGGCGAGACCGAAACCAACGTGTTCAGCGCCAACCTGGCCGGCTCGCTGTTCGCGCTGCCGGGCGGCGACTTCGGCTTCGCTGTCGGCGCCGAGAGCCGCAAGGAAGAAGGCCGTTTCATTCCGGACGCGCAGGCGGTGACCGGCAACTCGACGACGCTGGCCGGCGGCCCGACCCAGGGCAGCTACCGCGTCGACGAGGTCTACGTCGAACTGCTGGTTCCGCTGCTGAGCGATGTGGTGGCGGCGCGCGAACTGAGCTTTAGCCTCGCCAGCCGCTATTCGGACTACGACACCTTCGGCGACACCGTCAACAGCAAGTTCGGCTTCAAGTGGAAGCCGGTCGACTCGCTGCTGGTGCGCGGCACCTGGGCCGAGGGCTTCCGCGCCCCGACCATCAACGATCTGTACGGTGGCGGTTCGCAGACGTTCTCGTTCTTCACCGATCCTTGCGACACGCTGTTCGGCGCCTCGGCCAGCAACACCGCGGTGCGGGCCAACTGCGTGGCGGCCATGGGCGCGCTGGCCAATACCTACCGCCAGCTGGCGCAGGGGTTCGTGCCGGCCGGCGCGCCCAATTCGCAGACGCCGGTGGCGTTCTTCTCCGGCTCCAACGAAAACCTCATCCCGGAAACCTCCAAGTCCAAGACCCTGGGCCTGGTGTGGAGCCCGGGCTTCGCCGAGGGCCTGAACGTGAGCCTGGACTGGTGGACCATCCGCATCGAAGACACCATCGTGGCCGACACGCCCACGCAGATGCTCAACGATTGCTACATCCAGAACGATCCCACCCGCTGCACCGCCTTCACCCGCGATGCCGCCCAGGGTTTCGTCAACAGCCTGAGCTTCACCGGCATCAACGCCGGCTATCGCGAAACCGAAGGCTACGACTTCGACGTCATGTACCGCATGGCCACCGACTGGGGCAACTTCAACCTGAGCTGGCAGAGCACCTACACCAGCCAGGACGAAATCAAGACCGACACCAACCCGGCCACGCTGCCGCAGCAGCTGGTCGGCTATGCGACCTCGCCGGGTTTCGTGGGCACCTTCCGCGTGCGTTCGAACCTGAGCGTGTCGTGGGATTCCGGCCCGTGGGGCGCCACGTGGGGCACGCGCTACTACTCCTCGCAGAAGGAAACCTGTCTGTCGGCCACGCTGTTCGCGGACGAATGCACCGACCCGGCGTTCCTGGCGGCCAACCCGGCGCAGAGCCGCGCGGTCAACAAGACCGGCTCCATCGCGTTCAACGATGTCGAACTGCGCTGGAACGCGCCGTGGGACGCCACCATCGCGCTGGGCGCCAACAACGTCTTCGACCGTGTCGGCCCGCAGTTCTACAGCCAGCCCAGCGCCAACGTCTCCTACCATGGCCAGTTCGACATCGGCCGCTTCGTGTACATGAAGTACCGGCAGAAGTTCTGATCCCGCTTCCGTCCTTACGATTCACCGAACGGCCGCTCGCGCGGCCGTTCTTTTTGCGCGTTGCGCAGCTGGCGACCCTTGCCGCAAGCGCAATTGGATCCCGCCTCCATCGCCGGATTGGTACTCAAGCCGGCGCCGACCGATGGCTATCGTGAAGCCTTCGGCACATCCATGGAGCTCGATCGGATCATGCGTCTGAACCTGCATCTCCTGCGTATCGGCGAATGTCTCGACCTGGCGCAACAGCCATCCGACGGCCTGCATCTGCTGCGCGGCAGCGGACGAGGCATCCAGGCCAGCGTGCCTGCCGGCTGGGTGTCGCTGTGGTGGCCGTTGTCGGGCCAGCTGTCGCTGTCGGCCTTCGAAGGCGAGTGGAACCTGCGCCCGCGCCATGCGCAGATCTGGAAAGAAAGCGCCTTGCGTTGCCGCCCTGTCGCGTCGAGCAGCTGGATGGCGCTGGCCGGTCCCGCCGCGCTTTGGGACCCTTGCCCGGCCGAAGCACAGGGAGCGGACTGGTTGTTTCCGTGGCAGGGGCGATTGCGCCGGCACAATGCGGCGCTGTTATTCGCCCTGATGCGTTTGGCCGAAACCAGCAACACCGACGATGCCGAACGCCTGTTCGACGCCCTGAAGACGAGCCTGCGGGAGGAACAGCAGGTCCTGCATGCCCTGCTGCCGCGATGCAACGGCCGCACGCCGGCCCGGCGCAGGCAGACGCTGATGCGGCTGCTGCGGGTGCGTCACCGCATCCAATGCCATCCCGACACGCGGCTCGATCTGGAAAGCCTGGCGCGCACCGCCAGCTATTCGCCCTGTCATCTGATCCGGGTGTTCCGTGCGGTATTCGACGAGACGCCGAGCGACTACGCCGCGCGCCTGCGCGAGGAACAAGCGTGGCACATGGTGATCGATACCCGCCTGCCGATTTGCGAAATCACCGGCATGCTGGGCTTCGAGAGCCAGAGCGCGTTTTGCCGCGCATTCAAGAACGCCTTCGGCAAGACGACCTCGGAAGTGCGGCAGGCGTATTCGTCTCAAAACGATGTCGGCATGGAGATCGAGTCGGCTGCGGCATAGGCGTTCGGCGCAGGGTTTCCCGACCGCTCCGCACGTGTCCCGACGCACGCCTGCGAGCAGCGCCCGCCGCGCCGATCTGTCTGCCGGGAACGTCGGCGCCCGGCTCAGTGCCCGCCGCCGTCCAGCGCCTTCAGCTCGCTGACCAGCGCGCTGGCCGCCTCGGCGCCGTCGCCGTAGAGCATGCGGGTGTTGTCGGCGTAGAACAGCGCGTTCTCGATGCCGGCGAAGCCGGTACCCTTGCCGCGCTTGATGACGATGGTGTTCTTCGAATCGACCACGTCGAGGATCGGCATGCCGTAGATCGGGCTGCCCGGATCGGTCTTGGCCACCGGGTTGACCACGTCGTTGGCGCCGATCACCAGCGACACGTCGGTGGCGGCGAACTCCGGATTGATGTCGTCCATGTCGGCGATCAGGTCGTAGGGCACGCCGGCCTCGGCCAGCAGTACGTTCATGTGGCCCGGCATGCGGCCGGCGACCGGATGGATCGCGAACTTCACCTTGACCCCGCGATCGATCAACCGCTGCGCCAGCTCCCAGATCTTGTGCTGCGCCTGCGCCACCGCCATGCCGTAACCGGGCACGATCACCACGCGCTCGGCGAAGGCCATCATCGCGGCGACGTCGCCGGCCTCGATGGGCTTCTGGCTGCCGCTGATCTCCTGCGCCTGCCCGCCGCCGCCGAAGTTGGAGAACAGCACGCCGCTGATCGGCCGGTTCATCGCCTTGGCCATCAGCCGCGTCAGCAGGATGCCGGCCGCGCCGACCATCATGCCGGCGATGATCAGCGCCTCGTTGCCGAGCACGTAGCCTTCGAAGGCGACCGCAAGCCCGGTAAACGCGTTGTAGAGCGAAATCACCACCGGCATGTCGGCGCCGCCGATCGGCAGCGTCATCAGCACGCCCAGCGCCAGCGCGACGATGAAGAAGGCGATGATGGCGATCGGGCTCAGCGTGATGCCCGCCCAGATGCCCAGCGCGACCATCGCCACGAACACCAGCAGGTTGAACGCCTGCTGGCCCGGAAACACCATGCGCCTGTCCAGCCGTCCGTCCAGCTTGGCCCAGGCGATGATCGAACCGGACAGCGCGATCGCGCCGATGGCCGAGCCGATGATCGCCAGCGACAGCGTGATCGCGCCGGGCTGGCGCGCGGCCAGTTCGGCGATCGCGGTGTCGCTCCAGTGCGTCGTGTCGCGATTGGCCAGGAAAGAAAACCGCAGCAATTCCACCGCACCGATGGCCGCCGCCGATCCGCCGCCCATGCCGTTGTACAGCGCCACCATCTGCGGCATGTCGGTGATGGCGACCTGCTTGCCCGACACCCACGCCACCGACGTGCCGATGGCGATGGCGGCGATGATGAGCGGGATGTTGTGCAGGTCCGGCAGGAAGAACGTGGCGATCGTGGCGATCAGCATGCCCAGGCCGGCCCAGCGGATGCCGCTGCGCGCCGTCAGCGGCGAGGCCATGCGCTGCAGGCCCAGCAGGAACAGCGTGGCGGCGACCAGGTAGCTGGTGGCGACCAGCCAGGTGCGGATCTCGTCGAGCGAGCCCATCAGCGCGACTCCTTGCCGGCGGGCTTGCGCGAGCTCTTGAACATGTCCAGCATGCGCTCGGTGACCACGTAGCCGCCGGCGGCGTTGCCCGCGCCCAGCAGCACAGCGACGAAGCCGATGGCCTTCTCCAGCGTGGTGTCCGCGTGGCCCAGCACCACCATCGCGCCGATCATCACGATGCCGTGGATGAAGTTGGAGCCGGACATCAGCGGCGTATGCAGGATGACCGGCACCCGCGAAATGATCACGTGCCCGGCGATCGCCGCCAGCATGAAGATGTACAAGGCCACGAAACCGTCGTTCATCCACGCACTCCTGATTGTCTGGAACCGGCCAGCGGCCGCCGGTGTGGCCGCATCATAACCGTACCTGAACCCGGCGGTCTGCCTGCCTGGATACGGGCTGTCAACGCGTGCGCCGCTAATGCGTTACCTCTTCCGCAACCACCTTCGCCTCTTCCGGAGCCACTTCATGGACCACCGCTGCATGACAGGTGCAGGCATCGTCCCGCCGGGTATCGGCGATAGCGTGTACAGGGACGCGTTGACCTGCCGTGTCGGCAGGGACGGATAAGCTTGTGCTGGTGAGCACCGGTCCCGCACAGGATTTCGAATCGGCAGCGCCGCCGCGCGAGGCGGTGTCGCTGGATCAGTTCCTGGCCGACATCGGCACGCGCGCCTTCCGCTTCGCCGAGGCCGGGCTGCGCCAGCGCGACGACGCGCTGGACGCCGTGCAGGACGCGATGATGAAGATGCTGGCTTATCGCGACCGTCCGGCCGGCGAATGGACGCCGCTGTTCTGGAGCATCCTGCGGCGCAAGATCGTCGACCTGCAGCGGCGCCGCGGCTTCAGGCTGCGCTGGCTGACGCCGCAGGCCGACCACGACGAGGAGGCATCCATCGACTGGGCCGACCACGCCGCCGGCCCGTCGCAGTCGCACGACCAGCACGCGGCCTACCAGCGGCTGGTGCAGGCCCTGCGCCGCCTGCCCGCCCGCCAGCGCGAGGCCTTCACGCTGCGCGTGCTGGAAGAACTGGACGTGGCCGACACCGCGCGCGCGATGGGCTGCTCGGATGGTTCGGTCAAAACGCATCTGTCGCGCGCCCGCGAGGCGTTGCAGAAGCAACTCGAGGATTACCGATGAACACCCGCGATAACAACCGCGACGACGAAATTTTCGACCGGCAGGCGCGGCAGCTGCATGCCACCGCAGTGTCGCGGCTTTCGCCGCAGACGCTGTCGCGCCTGCGCGCCGCCCGCCAGCAGGCGCAGCAGGCCGCCACCGCGCGCGATACGCGCGGCCATCGCTGGCGCTGGGCCGGCGCCACCGCCTTCAGCGCGCTGCTGGCGGTGCTGGTCGTGAGCCGCTTCCCGGCGACACCGCCCGCGCCCGCGGACGACGCCTCGCTCGCCACGCTGTTCGACAACGGCGGCCAGGCTACGGACGGCACCGTGCTCGACGAGAACCCCGATCTGTTCCTGTGGCTGGCCAGTGTCGAGGCCCAGCCGATTGCGATGGAGTAACCCATGAAGACCCGGCTGCCGTTTCCCTTCCTCCTGCTGCTGATCGTGGCCGCGCCGGCCTGGGCGCAGGACAAACCCGCCGCCGCGCTGCCGGCCTGGGAGCAACTCACCGCCGAACAGCGCGAACTGCTGATCGCCCCCGTGCGCGAGCGCTGGAACAGCGATCCGGCCGCGCGCGCGCGCATGCTCGAACACGCCCAGGGCTGGAAGAAGATGACGCCCGAGCAGCGCAGCCGCGCCCGCCAGGGCATGAAGCGCTTCGAGAACATGAGCCCGGAGCAGCGCGAACAGGCCCGCGCCGTGTTCTCGCACACCGAATCGATGACGCCCGAGCAACGCAAGCAGTTCCGCACGCAGTGGGAGTCGATGACGCCCGAACAGCGCCGCACCTGGACGCAGCAGCATCCGCCCAAGCCCGAGGCGCAGCGACACGGTCATTGATCGTCGCGGCATCGAATCCCGATGCGCGGGCTTGGAAGTCACGTCCCCAAGACCGGACCGGATAAGAACGACCCGGTTGTAGAGCCGAGCTTGCCCGGCTGCGTGCGCATGAAAGCAAAGCAACCGCGCAAGCTCGGCTCTACAGGACGCTCGCAGCGTGGGTGGGGTTTCGGCGCCCTCAGGCGCCCTCACCCGCCTCCGACCAGCGCGTCTTCGCCAGCAGCTCGTCATCCCAGTCGAACGCCAATGCGCCGTCCTTGAGGAACAGCGACACGAAGTTGTAGACGTTGCGCGCATACATCTCGCTGGCGTGCACCGCACCCATGCTGGCCAGGTTGAGCGGGCCGGCGATGACCACGCCCTCGTGATCGAAGGTTTCGCCGGGACGGGTCAGTTCGCAGTTGCCGCCGGTTTCGGCCGCCAGATCGACGATGACGCTGCCGGGCTTCATGCCCGCCACCATCGCCGCGCTGATGATTTTCGGGGCGGGACGGCCCGGCACGGCGGCGGTGCAGACGATCACGTCGATGCCCTTGAGGTGCTCGGCCAGCCGGCGCTGCTGCTCGGCACGCTCGTCGTCGGTGAGCTGGCGCGCGTATCCGCCCTCGCCCGCGGCGCTGACGCCCAAATCGAGGAACTTGCCGCCCAGCGATTCGATCTGCTCGCGCGTTTCCGGGCGCACGTCGAAGCCTTCGACCTGCGCGCCGAGCCGCTTGGCCGTGGCCACCGCCTGCAGGCCGGCGACACCGGCGCCGACGATCAGCACCTTGGACGGCCGGATGGTGCCGGCGGCCGTGGTCAGCATCGGGAAGAAGCGCGGCGCCAGCTGCGCGGCGATCAGCACCGCCTTGTAGCCGGCCATGCCGGCCTGCGAACT
>Ga0160451_100530_pt1 | contig 19993 bp, 18 predicted proteins | sample HID1975M_E1MG_FD_108270 | JGI IMG/M metagenome (GOLD analysis project Ga0160451, IMG submission 108270) | Enriched soil microbial communities from UW Madison campus, WI, USA - HID1975M_E1 MG | ecosystem: Environmental > Terrestrial > Soil > Unclassified | place: USA: Madison, Wisconsin... | reverse complement strand
TGATGGCCGCCTCCGCCGGGCCGGAAATCGAACGGCTCATCAGCCTGCTGGCCAAGCTGCCGGGCATGGGGCCGCGCTCGGCCCGGCGCGCGGCGCTGGCGCTGCTGAAGCGGCGCGAGCAACTGTTGGTCCCGCTGGCGGCGTCGCTGGCCGAGACGGCCGAGAAGGTCGTCAACTGCTCGGTCTGCGGCGCGCCGGATACGCGCGACCCCTGCTCGATCTGTTCCGACGGCGCGCGCGACAACGCCCTGATCTGCGTGGTCGAGGAGGCGGGCGCCCTGTGGGCGATGGAGCGGTCGGGCGCATTCCGCGGCAAATATCATGTGCTGGGCGGCCTGCTGTCGGCGCTGGACGGCGTCGGGCCGGAACAGCTGCGCATCGCCGAACTGATCGGCCGCGCGAAAGGCGGCGAGGCGCGAGAGGTCGTACTGGCCTTGCCCGCCACCGTCGACGGCCAGACCACGGCCCACTATCTGGCCGAACGCCTGTCCGCCGCCGGGGTCGAAGTGACCAGCCTGGCGCGCGGCGTTCCCGTCGGCGGCGATCTGGACTGGCTGGACGACGGCACCATCATCCAGGCGCTGCGGGCCAGACGGCCGGCCTAGAATCCCCTCTCCCGATGGGAGAGGGCTTGAGCCTCGGAGAGCCGAAGGCGATCCGCCAGGCGAAAGGGTGAGGGCCCATCCTGTCAGTCGGCGTAAACCGTCACGCAGCGGTCTTTGACCGACCTCACCTGCGAACCCTCACCCTTTCGCGCAAGAATGACCGCTGACGCTCTCGTGCGCTCAAGCCCTCTCCCATTGGGAGAGGGGCGACTTTCAACGGCCCGCGACTCCGTCTAGGAACGGAGCATGAACACGCTTGAACTCATCCTGCTGGTCGTCGCGGTCGCTGCGGGGGGCGGTTTTGTCTGGGCCTTCATGGGCTGGCAGCGGACGCGGGGCGAGCTGGCGACGGCGGATCATCGGCTGGCGCTGATGGAAGAGAGCCGCGACGCCATGGGCGAGTTCCTGAAAGCCCAGGCGGCGCAGTCGGCCGAGGCGGTGGCGACCCAGCTGGTGGCCCGCGCGACCGAAACCTTCCAGGCCCAGGACCGCGTCGCGCGCGAGCGGATGGAGGCGCAGCTGAAACCCGTCGCCGAGACGCTGAGCCAGTTCCAGGCCCACGTCACCGCGCTGGAAAAGGCGCGGGCCGAGGAGACCGGCGGGCTGAAGGAGCAGCTGGGCCTGCTGATGGCGGCGTCCACCGCCACCCGTGACGAGGCGCGCCGCCTGACCGAGGCGCTGAAGGGCAATACCGGCCGGCGGGGCCGCTGGGGCGAGCAGACCTGCCGCAACGTGCTGGAGGCCGCCGGCATGGCGGGCCGGTTCGATTTCGAGGAGCAGAATTCCTCGGCTACCGACGAGGGGCGCCAGCAGCGGCCTGACTTCGTCGTCAAGCTGCCGGGCGGCGGCATGTTCGTGATCGACGCCAAGGTGTCGCTGGCCTTCGCGGACGAAGCCGACGGCGACGAGGAGGCGCAGGCCCGCGCCATGTCGCTGCGCACCGCCGCCAGCATGAAGACCCACGTCCGCCAGCTGTCGTCCAAGGCCTATCAGGACCAGTTCAAGCCCAGCCCGGACTTCGTCGCCATGTTCGTGCCGGGCGACGCCTTCCTGGCCGCGGCCCTGGATCACGAGCCGGACCTGATGACCCAGGCGATGGCCTCGCGCGTCGTCATCGTCACGCCGACGACCCTGTTCGCCCTGTGCAAGGCGGTCGCCTATGGCTGGCGCGCCGAGGAGCAGGCCAGGAACGCCGAGGACGTCGCGAAGCTGGGCAAGGAGCTCTACAAACGCCTCTCGGTCATGGGCGGTCACGCCGCCGCCGTCGGCCGGGCGCTGGAGACGGCCGTCGGCAAATACAACCAGTTCGTCGGCTCGCTGGAGAGCCAGGTCATGGTCTCGGCGCGCCGGTTCGAGGACTTGCAGGTGGATCACGAGGGCAAGGATCTGCCGGGCCTGCCGCCGGTGGAGCAGGCCCCCCGCGCCCTGAGCCGACCCGAGCTTCTGCCCGCCGGGGATTGATCGAAGGAAAGGTTGCTTGACATTGAAGTCTTGACGCATGTAAAGCGTCATTGTCATTCAGTCGTGAGCGCCCTTCATGCCCTCCAGATTTCTTCCCCGTACGTCCGGCCCGGTCGCCTTTGGCGTCGTGGTGCTGGCCACCCTGATCCTGGGCGGCCTGGCCGGTGTCGCCATGGCGACGCTGCACGACATCGACAGTTCCGACATGTTGCGGATGGGCGGGGTCAGCATCGGCTTCATGGTGGTGGCCCTGGCGACCGGCGTCTGGTGGTGGCGCCAGATCGACGAGGCGGCGCGCGAGGCGCACAAATGGGCCTGGTGGTGGGGCGGCAGCTGCGCCATGGGCCTGGCCGCTGCAGTGCTTATCGCGTTCGGCTTTGTCCACGACGTGCTGCCCGCCTCGATTGGGGCCGCGCCACCGGAGCATCTGATCCTGGGCGGCGGCTATTTCGTCCTGATCTGCGAACTTGTCGGCTATTCGGTCGCCTGGTGCGTCTGGTGGTTGCGGCGACTGTGAGGCGGGGGCGATGAACAACCACCTCAAGACCCTTCGCGCCGAGCGCAGCTGGAGCCAGGCCGACCTGGCCGAGCGGCTGGGCGTCTCGCGCCAGACGGTCAATGCGCTGGAGACGGGTCGCTATGATCCGTCCCTGCCGCTGGCCTTCAAGATTGCGCGCCTGTTCGAACGGCCGATCGAGGCGATCTTCTCCGACGACTGACCGGCCGTCTTTCCGCCCTCGACGCTGCAAACCGTCTGAACGAGTCGAAAGGACTTGATGATGAAATTCGCCTTCAATCCCGGCCGCGCCCTGACTGCTCTGGGCAGGCTCGGCGCCGGTGTCGTCGCGGGCCTGGCGCTGTACACCGTGGCCGCCGCCCCGGCCGCCCATGCTCAGCCTGCCGCGACCGCTGTGCCGCCAGGCGAAACCGGACCGGCGCTGTGGGTCGTGCGCGACGCCGACTCGACCCTGTACTTGTTCGGCACAGTCCACATGATGCGGCCGGAAACCCAGTGGCGTACGCCCCGGATCGAAGAGGCGCTGCGCGCCAGCGACACCCTGTATCTGGAGATCAAGGAGGTCGATCCGGCCTCGGCGGCGTCGGTTCAGCCGCTGATGCTGAAATACGGAATGGCCGAGACGGGGCGCGGCCTGTCCACCCTGATGACGGCCCAGGACATGACGCGCCTGGACGCCATCGCGCGGACCTTGGGCGCCACGGGCGCGGCGTTCGAGCCCCTGCGGCCCTGGATGGCGGCGTTGCAGGTCACCGTGGCCGGCATCGTCAGGGCGGGCTACAGCCCGACATCCGGCGTCGATCCTCTGCTCAAGGCCGCGGCGGTCGAGGCGGGCAAGCCGGTGATGGGGCTGGAGACGGTTGAGCAGCAACTGAGTTTCTTCGCCGGCCTGTCCGATGAAATCCAGGCCGACTTCCTGCGTCAGACCCTGGCCGATTTCGACGAGGGTCCGGCCAGGCTGGACGCCATCGTCGACGCCTGGGCCCGGGGCGACGACGCCGTGCTGGCGCGCGAGATCGTCGATGAGATGAAGACCTGGGGGCCGGTCTATGACGCCCTGCTGGTGCGCCGCAACGCCGACTGGGCCCGTCAGATCAAGACCATGCTGGACGGTTCGGGCACGGCCTTTATCGCCGTGGGCGCCGGTCACCTGGTGGGCGAGGACAGCGTGCAGGCCGCGCTGGCGCGTCAGGGCGTCCTGGCCGAACGGCTGTAGGGATGAATATCGGGGGAGGGGCGCCGCCTCTTCCCCGTCGTCCGTTCACCCGGTCGAAAAGGGTGGAGCGGGCAGCGGGAATCGAACCCGCACGAGCAGCTTGGGAAGCTGCCAGGCTACCACTACATCATGCCCGCGGCGCGCCTACTCTCTAGGCGGGTTTTCCGCGAAATCCAAGCGGGCGCGGCCCGCCGCCGTCAGCCCGCGAACAGTCCGCCGACGATCCCGGCGGCCGAGCCCCAGAAGACCGCGCAGGCGGCGACAGCGCCCGCCAGGATCAGGATGCGGGTGGCGATCTTCATCGACGACGGCCGCCGGCCTTCACCCTCGACCATCAGCCGCCGGGCCAGACTCTCGCGCTGTCGGGCCGGCGAGAGGTGGGGCGCGTCGCCGGTCTCGGCCGGCCGCGGCGCCGGGCGAACGGCGCCGGTCATAGTTTCTGGAGACGCCGTGCCGGGCGTGAGCGAAGGTTTCGAAGCCGCGTGACGCATGGGTGAGCCCTTGGTGCAACATCGATCGCTAAACGCCCAAGGTTAAGGTCCGGTTTGGATGCCAGCGTTATTTCTGGCGTTGATAAGTTGTTAAGCTTGATGCAAGGAGCCCGCGGGGGACTTCATGGACACAAGCAACGACGCCACGCTGGGGCTCGCGCTGCAACGCGCGGCGCCCCATGCGCCAGTCCGCGTTCGGGCCGAGGCGCCGGCGTGGCACGGGCTGTTGCTGGGCCTGCTGCTGGGCCTTCTGCCCGTGGCCTACATCCTGCTGCTGACCCGCGACGGCGAGCCGCTGGACGCCGAACGCACCCTGCATCTGGCGCTGAACTGGTTGTGCAATCTGGCGGTGCTGGCCGCCGCCTGGCGCGCCCACGGCCAGGTCCGGCTGAAGCTGGCGCGCAGCTGGAACGCCGCCTTCTTCTTCCACGGGGCGCTGGCTCTGTTCGTCCTGGGATCGCGGGTCTTCTTCTCGCGCTCGATCATGGTCGTGGCCTTCGGCGCCTCGCTGACGCTGGGCCTGATCGCGGTGGCGCTGCGCCACCAGGCCAAGGGGTTGCGGGTCGCGGTGGCGGCGATCGACCGGTCAAGCTCGGGCGGCGTTGTCGGCGGCGTATCGGTCGCGGCCCTGGGCGATGTCGTCACCTCGCCGCGTCAGGATCTGAGCGCCTATGACCTGGTGCTGCTGCCGATGCACGCGCCGCTGGACGCGGAATGGTCGGCGGCCATGTCCCGCGCCATGCTGTCCGGCGCCCAGGTCCGCCACGTCGCCGAATATATCGAGGAGGCGCGCGGCCGCACCTCGGTCGAGCATTTCCATGTCGAGCATCTGGGCGATCGCACCGTCGCCTCGTACGAGACCGGCAAGCGGATCATGGATATCGGCCTGGTGGTCTTCTTCGCCCCGGTGGTCGTGCCCATCGTCCTGGCCACGGCCCTGGCCGTGCGCGTCAACATGGGCGGCCCGGTGCTGTTCGTGCAGGAGCGGGTCGGGCGCGGCGGCCGGCCGTTCCGGATGTACAAATTCCGCTCCATGCGTCCCGTGGGCGACGAGGTGCGCACCACCAGCGCCGGCGACGATCGGGTCACCCCCCTGGGCCGCGCGCTGCGCCGCTATCGCCTGGATGAGCTGCCCCAGCTGTGGAACGTGCTGAAGGGCGACATGAGCCTGATCGGCCCGCGCCCGGAATGGACGCCCCTGAACGAGGCCTATGTCCGCCAGATGCCGACCTACGCTTATCGCAACATGGTCCGCCCCGGCATCAGCGGCTGGGCCCAGGTCCGCTCCGGCTACGCCGGCGACCTGGAGGAGACCCGGGTCAAGCTGAGCTATGACCTGTACTATGTGAAGAACCTGTCCCTGATGCTGGATCTGCAGATCATCCTGCGCACGGCATGGACCCTGGTTGCTGGGGCAGGTGCGCGATGAGCCATGGCCTGATCGAACGCATCTACGACCGCTCGCCTATTCCCCTCCAGAACATGATGCTGTCGGCCAAGGGCCTGCAATTCGCGTTCGAACGACGTCAGGGCGGCGCGTCAGCCAAGGTAGAGGCCCTGGCCCGAATAGAAATGCTTGACCGTGCAGAGGTCGACGCACTTCAGGTTCGGTTGCTGCGGCGCTTCATCGGCCATGCCGCCCGGACCTCGCCCTGGTATGCGTCTGCCTTCTTGCAGGCAGGTGTGACAGCGGACGACATCCGCTCGCTGGAGGATATTCGGCGCCTGCCCGTCCTGGAGAAGGCCGACCTGAGAAATCATGCGGCGCAGATCCGGTCGACGGCGGCCGACGGATATCTGATTCCGATCAACACTAGCGGCACCACCGGATCCCCCCTGAAAGTTGGGGTCACGCTGGACGATATGCGCGAACGGACAGCCCGTCTGGACCGTGCGCACCAGTGGTTCGGCGTCGGACCGAATGATCGCAACGTGCGCTTCAGCGGCCGCACCATATTCCCGGGAGCCGAACGGAACGGCGTCTTCTGGCGCAGGAATTACCCAGCCTCGCAGATGCTGATGTCGTCCTACCATCTGCATGAGGAAAATCTGGACCGCTATCTGGCTGCACTGGAGCGTTTCTCGCCTGCGCTTATCGACGGTTACCCCTCGTCCATCTATCTGATTGCGCGTCGGGCCTTGCAGGCTGGTGTGACCTCCATCCGCCCGCGATTGGTCATGACGACGGCTGAGACGCTGGAAGACCACCAACGAGAAGCCATTTCGGCGGCGTTCGGATGCCCGGTTCGCAATCAATACGCCTCCTCTGAGGGCGCGCCTTTCGCCTGCGAGGACGAGGATGGACAACTCGCCCTGTTCCCCTCCAGCGGCATCATCGAGGTTGTCCGTCCTGGAACCGATGAAGCTGTCGCGGAGGGCGAGGAAGGAGAGTTGCTGGTGACCAGCTTCTCCACCCACGCCTACCCGTTGGTGCGATACCGTATCGGCGACCGTGGTGTTCTGGGCGGGCGGACTGGCCGGCGTCCGGGGTTCCCCCGGCTGCTGGCCATCCTGGGGCGACGCGAAGACTACATCGTCTCACCTGAGCGCGGCCCCGTCGGCCGGCTGGATCCGGTCTTCAAGGCGTTGCCGTTCAGCATTCTGGAAAGTCAGATCGCGCAAACGGCCGCCGACCGGATCGAGGTTCGTTATGTGCCGGACCCCAAGGTCTTCAGAGAGGAAGATCTTGGCCAGCTTCGTGCTGAACTAGCCGCGCGTCTGGGCAAGATGGATGTCGTTTTCGTCCGACATGACGACAGCCTGCCGCGAGGGCCGAACGGTAAACTGCGAGCCGTTGTCGGGCTGCCGGACATTCAACCAAGTTAGCCGACCTCACCCCATGAACGGCGCGAACCGGTAGGGTAGCCAGGCGGTGGCGTTTTCGGCCATCGTCAGCCAGACGCCCAGCACCAATCCATAGCCGCCGATAATGGCCGCGATGATCGGCAGGGCGGCCGTGCGTTCGCTGCGGATCACACCGGGTAGAGAGGCGAAGACGAAGAGCTGGATCGGCACCAGATAAAGGGCTACCCGGTCCACGATGGTGGTTGAGGGCGACACCGCCAGAGCGCCCAGGGTCACCAGCGACAGCAGGCTCATCCAGGTCCACAAACGCTCGGTCTGCGGCTCCAGCGCGAAGCGGCGGCGCAACAGCAGGAAGAGGACGGCCGGCGCGGCGTTCATCACCACGCGGATCAGGGCACCTTCCGACGAATAGTTGCGGGCCACGACATAGCGCTGGACATACAGGTCCGCCCGATCCGCGATCCACGTCGTGTAGAGCAGGCCCAGCATGATGATGATGCCAGCGATGCTCCAGATGCGGCCGCGTCCCGTCACCATGGCCACCAGCGGCAACAGGATCACCGCCGAACGGTGGAACAGCGACGCAAACAGTATCCACATCACGAACCGCAGCGGCCGCTTTCGCGACAGGGCGATCAGGGCGAAGAGCGCCAGGCCGATGGCGGTCCCCTGGCGTGAATAGCCCATGGCCGCCACGATCACGAGCGACGGCACCGCGACAGCCAGCGCCAAGGCCGGGCGCGGCAGGGTCCGGCAGAAGGCGATCAGCCCGGCGGAAAACACCGCGCCGCAGAACAGGTTCACCCCATAGATGCCCCAACCCAACCGAGCGGAGATCCAGTTGACGACCGTATAGCCGGGATCACTGTAGCCGATGGCGTCGATCAGATCGATGCGGGCGGCATAGTTGTGGATGCGAAGGTAAGAGACCCAGTCGGGCCCGACCTCAAAGCGGAAACCGATGATCAGGGTCAGCGCCGCCCAGGTCAGAACCCAGCCCGCCTCGCCGCCTGCGCGCCGCGCCACCTCAGGGCGGAAATCCGCCAGGGCCGCCAGTCCGGCGACGGCCAGCATGGCCCAATAGATGATCATGTCTGATTCCTGGCGCGGGGGGCGATGAGGCCGAACAGACTGGAATCGACGCCGACCAGGCGCCGGGCGTCGCGCCACAGCAGCAGGTTCCAGATCATCAACGCCAGTACCGAGGCGACGGCGGCTCCGGCCAGGCCGTAGGTCGGGATCAGGGCCAGGTTCAGCGCCGCGTTGGCGACGACCGAGATGGCCAGGCCGCGGCTGGCCTCGCGCTCGTGGCCGGTCATGGTCAGCAGGGTCGAGACGCTGCCGAAGGCGGCATGGGCGACGCGGCCCACGGCGATGATCGCCAGCGCTGCATGGCCTCGGGCGAACTCGGGCCCAAAAGCAAAGCCCAGCACCCGATCGCCCCACAGCACGAAGACGACGGCGATGGGCAGGGTCAGAAGGGTGATGGCGGCCGAGCACAGGGCGGCGACCTTTTGCAGTCGCCGGGTCTCGCCCAACGCATGCAGGCGGGCCAGTGTCGGCGCGACGGCCAGGGCGATGGCGTGGCCGCCGAACGCCAGCAGTGTCCCGCCCTGCATGACGATGCGATAGACGCCGACATCTTCGATCGACGCCAGGGGCCCCATCATCAGCACGCCGAGATGCAGGTTGATGGTCTGCATGCCGGCCAGCGCCGCCAGCGGCAGGGCGGCGGCCAGCCACCGGCTTTTCTGGGTCGTGTCGATGGAGGCGGCCGTCAAACCTGCCGGCTGGGCGCGGCGCAGCAACCACAGGGTGACGATCAGGCCGACCACTGCTGCGGCGACATGCAGGCCCATGGCCCGTGCCGGAGACAGCGACCCCGCCAGCAGCAGGACCGCCAGCACCAGCGCGATATGCAGGCCGGGCCGCAGCACGAATTCCTGCAACTGGCCCAGCACCACCCGACCCAGACCCTGCAAGGCCGCCCCCTTCAGATTGGCCGCAGCGATCACCGGCGCCAACAGCAGGCCCCAGGCCCAGGTCGACATATCGCCTGCTGGAATTCGCTTTGCGAAGATCACCGCCGCCAAGCCGCCGGCCAGGGCGAGACCCAGCGACAGTCCCGCAGCCAACCGTCCGGACCAGCGCCATATGCTCCGGATCAACCCCAGATCGCCCGCGGCCTCGGCTCGGGCCGTCTCGCGCACCACCAGCGTCGGCAGGCCCAGTTGCGCGGGCGTCGCCAGCAGCGACACCAGGGCGAAGACATAGGCGTAGGTCCCGTAGCCCTCGGCCCCCAACGCCCGCGCCAGCACCATGGCCAGCAGTAAGGTCAGCCCCATCGAGGTGACGCGGATCATCAGACTGCCCATGCCGCCGCGCAGCAATCGCGCGCGCAGGCCGTCGCCGCCGATCAGGGTGGTCAGGCGCGCCAGTCGGCCGGGGGCGGTGGTGTGGCTCATGCCGCCTCGCCCTCGATCAAATCCACCGTCGCGCGTGTCACTGCGCCCAGCTCGAACCGGTCGCGGCACAGTTGAAGGCCGGCCTGGCCCATGGCGCGGGCGCGGGGCAGGTCGCGGGCCAGGGTCAGCATGGCGTCGGCCAAGGCCGGGACGTCGCGGACGGGGATCATCAGGCCGTTGACGCCGTCGATGATCGTCTCGCGGCAGCCGACCCAGTCGGTGGTGATCAGCGGCCGGGCCATGGCCATGGCCTCCAGATTCACGCGAGGGCAGCCCTCGCGGTAATAGGACGGCAGGACGGCGACATGGGCGGCGGCGTATTCGGCGCGGGGGTCGGGCACGCGGCCGCGCGCCTCGATCAAGCCCTCGGCGACCCAGGCATCGATCTGGCTCTGGGGCACGGCGGCGGGGTTGGCGTCGGTCCCGCCGACCAGCACGAAGCGGGCGTCGGGGATGTGGGCGCGAACGCGGCGCGCGGCCTCGACGAATTCATGCACGCCCTTGTCGCGCAAGAGACGGGCGACCATGACGAAACGCGGCGGACCGCCGGGCCAGGGGCCAGGGGCGTACTGGCTCATGTCCACGCCCGAGCCGTTGACCAGGCCCGTTGGTGTCGAGGCCGCCATGGCGCCGGTCGCGCGCAGCAGGTCGCGGTCGTCAGGGTTCTGGAACACCACCATCTGCGCGCCCGACAGGGCCGCGCGATAGCCCAGCCGCCCGATCAGGCCGATGATCTTCTGCTTCAGGCCGCCCCCCTCCGCGAAGGCGTAGCCCAGTCCGGGGATCATGGCCGTGCGCCGCCTCACGCCCGCCAGTCGGGCCAGGATCAGGCCATAGATCACCGCCTTGATCGTGTGGGCGAACAGGATGTCGGGACGCTCGCGCCGTAGCAGTCTCCACAGTGACCAGACGGGGCCGATGTCGGCCAGCGGGTCCAGCGTCGCCTTGGCCAGCGGCCAGGGATGAAACTCGACCCCCATGTCGGTGAAGCGGGCCGGGTCGAACCCGCCCAGCGGCGCGGCGACGGCCAGCACGCGCCAGCCGCGCGCACGGAAATCCTGCATCAACGCGGCGCGGAAGGCGTGCAGATAGGCGGCGTCCGCGCCCAGAAACAGGATGGTCTTCGTTTCGCGACGCATGCGTCTTTCGTCCCCCCGAACGAAGTTCTGCGGGGCTTCTAGGGCAGGCGGGGCGTCTTGGCCAGTTCGCTCGCCTTACGGGCGGCGCCAGACGACCTCGCCATCAACGATGGTGAGAACAGCCTGACCCTTGGGGATGTCGGCGGCGGGCACGGTCATCAGGTCGATGTCGAAGGCGGTGAAGTCGGCGCGCTTGCCCACTTCGATGGTGCCCAGTTCGGCCTCGCGGAACGAGGCATAGGCGGGCCACAGGGTGAACATCTTCAGCGCCGTCTCGCGCGAGACGGCCTCCTGCGGACGCCAGTCAGGGCCCTGGAAACCGTTCAGGTCGCGACGGGCGACGGCGGCGTAGAATTCGATCAGCGGATCGCCGCGCTCGACCGGGGCGTCCGAGCCGCCGACGACGATGACGCCGCGGTCCGTCAGGCTCTTCCAGGCATAGGCGCCGTCCAGCCGTGCGTCGCCCAGGCGGGCGGCGGCGAAATGCAGGTCGCCGATGGCGTGGCTGGGCTGCATCGAGGCGATGATCGGCAGGTCGTTGAAGTAGTGATAGTCGGTCGGCCGCATGATCTGCGCATGCTCGATGCGCCAGCGCGGGTCGGCCAGCTTCCACTCACTGCGCGGCACATCACGCATCGCCTGTTCGTACCAGGCGGCGACCGAATGGTTGCCGCGGTCGCCGATGGCGTGGGTGGCGATCTGGATGCCGCTGCGAAGCGCGCCCTCGTACAGGGGCAGGATCTCGGCCTCGGTCGTCTGCATCAGACCGGTGGTGTCGGGCCGGTCGGCGTAAGGCTCGAACAGCGCCGCGCCGCGCGAGCCCAGGGCGCCGTCGGCGTAGAGTTTCACCGCGCGGGTGATGATCCGCCCGTCGGCGACGCTGCGGGGACCGGAGGCGAAAAGGGCGCGGGCGCCGTCGGGGGTGACGCCGTTATAGACGCGCAGCGGCGCCTCGCCCGCTTCGGCCATCGCCTCCAGCAGGGGCACGTCCTTCCACGGCGCGCTCATGAAATGCAGGCCGGTCCAGCCGTACCGGGCATAGACGCCAAAGCCGGCCTGATAGGCGGCGCGGTTCGCCGCCTCGTCCGTCTGCGGCATCAGCGGACCGACCAGCTCCTGGGCGGCGTCGACCAGCAGGCCGGTCGGGCGGCCGTTCGCGTCCTTCAGGATGTCGCCACCGGCGGGAGGGGTGGTCGCGCCGGTGACGTTCGCCGCGTCCAGCGCGGCGGACGAGGCGGCCAGGGCGTGGCCGTCAGCGCGGCTGAGCAGGACGATGCGGCCCGGCGCGGCGGCGTCGATGTCGTCGCGGGTCAGGAAGCGGCCCTCGGGCCAGTGCGTCTCGATCCAGCCACGCCCGACGATGACCCCCTCAGGATGGGTATCGGCCCAGACGGTCAGGCGGGCCATGGCCTCGGTCACCGAGGCGGCGCCTTCCAGATTCAGCGTCATCTCGCGCCAGCCGATGCCGTCCAGATGGGCGTGACCGTCGGTGAAGCCGGGGAACAGGGTCGCGCCCTTCAGGTCGACCAGCAGTCCCTGGGAGGAGGGCGCGCTCGCGGCGGCGCCGACCCAGGCGATGCGTCCGTCGCGCACGATGACGACCTCGGCCGGAGCTGCGCCGTCGACGCCGGTGTGGATGGTTCCGCCCGTGATGATCAGGTTCTGCGCCATCGCCGGGGCGGCGACGGAGGTCAGCAGCAGGGCGGCGGAAAGACAGGCGACGGAACGAAGGCGGATCATGAGCGGTCTCCCTTTGAGGCGCAGGGGTGCGCATGGTCGCGCTTGGCGTCAAGCCCGGACCGGGATCATAGTCGGGCCATGAAACTGTTCACCATCGGATATGAAGGCGAAACCCAGACCCAGGTGCTGGATCGGCTGAAGGCGGCCGGGGTCGAACTGCTGGTCGATGTGCGCGCCGTGGCGGCGTCGCGCCGGGCGGGCTTTTCCAAAACGGTGCTGGGTGAAAGCCTGAAGGCCGAGGGTATCGACTATCTGCATCTGCGCGCACTGGGCACGCCCAAGACGGGGCGTGACGCAGCGCGCAAGGGCGACATCGCCACGATGCGCGCCATCTACGCCGACCACATGGCCGAGCCGGCGGCCGAGGCCGACTATCAGCGGCTCAAGACGCTGGTCGAGGACCGGCGGGTCGCGCTGCTGTGCTTCGAAGCTGACCACACGGGTTGCCACCGCGCGATCCTGGCCGAACGGCTGGCGAAGGACGACGGCGTCGAGGTTGTGAACCTGTAGATCGTCCTTCTCCCCTCGGGGGAGAAGGTGGGCGGCGGAGCCGCTCGGAGGAGGGGGCTGCATCCCCAGGCAGGACGCCGAGCGAGGAGGGCGCGGCCGACGTCCCCCTCATCCGTCTTGCTGCGCAAGCCACCTTCTCCCCCGGAGGGGAGAAGGAAATAGGCGTTACGGCCGACCCACCACGGCGTCGACTGAGTTGAAGGTGACCGGGTGATACAGCGGCCGGGCTTCGGCGTAGATGCGCCTGGCCAGATCGCGACCCCAGGCGTCTTCGCCCCACAGGCTGACGAACAGGGGCAGGACGAATTTGCGGCGTCCCTGGCTCGTCAGGAAATGCTCCAGCGTCGGCACGGCGGGCTGATAGCGGTGGGCCACGGCGATCTGCAGCCAGGCGAAGACCAGTTCGGCGTTGCCCTCGTCCTTTAGCTTCAGGGTCGATTCCAGATCGGCCAGCTGGGCCGGGGTCAGCCAGTCGGCGCTCGTGCCCGCCGTCGGCCGCCAGCTGAGGAAGCGCTGGCGCTGTTGGGTGTTCCAGTCCTTCCACGGCACAGCCGAGACCGGACCCTTGGCGATATAGAAGGCCTGGGCCGCCGCATCGACCGGCTCGAACGCGTGCGACACCGGCGCCTTGGCGTTCGACGGAATGCCGGGGCCGTAGATCCAGGCGTTCAGTTGCAGCGACGATTCCAGAGCCGCATCGCCCTTGATCAGATGTTCGCGCAGATCGGTCAGGAAGCGTTCGTCCGTCATCGGACGGAAGGCGTTGCGGTCGAAATAGCCGCGCAGCCAAGCGTCGAACCGCTCGCGTCCCGCCGTCTCCTCGATGGTGCGCAGGAAGGCGGCGCCCTTGTCGTAGGCGATGCTGTTCATGCCGTCGTCGGGATCGCGACCGGCCAGGTTCAGGTGCAGGTGGGTGTCGGCGGGCGCCATGTCCTTCAGGTCGTCCTGCAGTCCCTGCCAGGCCAGCGCCTGCTCCTGGACCGCCAGTTCACGGCCGTAGATCGCCTCCATGATCCGGTTCTCGAAATAGGAGGTGAAGCCTTCGTTCAGCCAGAAATCGTCCCAGGTGGCGTTGGTGACCAGATTGCCCGACCAGCTGTGCGCCAACTCGTGCGCGACCAGCGACACCAGCGAGCGGTCGCCGGCGACGATGGTCGGGGTGGCGAAGGTCAGGCGCGGATTCTCCATCCCGCCGAACGGGAAGGCGGGCGGCAGGACCAGCAGGTCGTAGCGGCCCCAGCGATAGGGGCCGTACAGTGTCTCGGCCTCGTCCACCATGCGGGCGGTGGGCTCCAGCTCCCACACGTCGCGGGCCAGGTTTTTGGGCTCGGTCCAGACGCCCGTGCGCTCGTCGATGGCGCCGAAGGCCACGTCACCCACGCCGACGGCGATCAGATAGGGCGGCACCGGCAGATCCATCTTGAACCGCCAGGCCTTCTGGTTCGGGCCGGCCGCCTCGCCATCCGGTGTCAGCATTTCGGCGCTCATCACCGCCTTCAGGTCGGCGGGCGTGACGATGCGGGCGGAATAGGTCTGGCGGATGCCGGGGCTGTCCTGGGTCGGGACCCAGGTGCGGGTCAGGATCGCCTGCCCCTGGCTGAACATATAGGGCTTCTGGCCGCCCGCCGTCTGGGCCGGGGTCAGCCATTGCAGGGCGGCCGAGTCCGGGCGGCTGGCGTAGTCGATGCGGATCTTGCGCGTCTCACCCGCGGCGAAGGCGGGGAAGCGCACGGTCATCGGCTGGCCCATGATCGGGTCGTCGGCGCCCAAGGTGAACTGCAGCGGCGCGCCCGCGGCGTCGCGCACGCCGCGGATGTCCAGATTGCGGACGTCCAGGATGATCTCGGTCGCGCCCGACTGGGCCGTGACGGTCAGGGTCGCGGCGCCCGACACCGTCTTGGTCGCAAAGTCGGTGGTCAGGTCCAGATCGACGTGGGTGACGCGCGCGATCTCGGGCCGGGCGTAGGAATGGACGTCGCGCACATAGTCGGCCGGGGCCGTGACGGGCGGCGTCTCGGGCGCGGCGGGCGTCGCGCCGGTGGTGGCGCAGGCGCCGAGCGCGGCGGTGAGAGCGAGGGCGGAAACCAGGCCGGCCATGGTGCGGATCATCGAGCATTCCTTCCGTTGTGCGGGGACAACGCCCCCTCGCGCCCGAAAGATCAAGGCCTGACCGAACTAGCAGGACGGATCAGCGACCAACCGACGTCTATCCCGCATGAACCGGCGGCAGGTGGCGCGCCTTGAACAATCGGCCGCGCTCCGCCACCAGCACCGCCCCCAGCGCCAGCAGGCCGAACAGGGCGAAGCCGATGTTGAACGGCACGGTCGTCCCGTCGAAATGCTGGCCGACATAGAAGCCCGCCAAGGCGCCGCCGATGGTCGAGACGAAGCCCTGTGCCGACGAAGCCGTGCCCGCGATATGGCCCATGGGCTCCATCGCCATCGAGCCGAAATTGCCCGCGATCATGCCGAAGCAGAACATCTTGAGCGTCTGCAGGACGGTGAAGGTCCAGATGGTCTCGTGGCCGCTCAGGGCGATGGCGGCGTGGATCACGCCGAAGACGATGAAGCCCAGCAGCGCCGTATGACCGATCATCCGCGACCCCAGCTTCTCGACCAGGCGCGCATTCAGCAGCGACGCCACGGCGATGCCGCCGGCGATCAGGGCGAAGACGGTGGTGAACAGCTGCGGCGCCTTGAAGACGTCGAAGAAGATCTGCTGCGACGAGTTGATGAAGCCGAACAGGGCCCCGGTGATCGCCGTCATGGCCAGGGTGTAGCCCATGCCGATGCGGCTGCTCAGCGCCTCGCCGAAGGCGGCGGCGATGCGGCCGGCCTGGATCGGACGACGATCCTCGGGGTGCAGGGTTTCGGGCAGGCGGATCGCCGCCCACAGCGCCACGCCCGCGCCGAACAGGCCCAGCACGCCAAAGATCCAGCGCCACGGCGCCACCAGCAGGATCAGCTGGCCGACGGTCGGCGCCAGGATGGGAATACCCAGGAAGACCAGGAAGCTGAGCGACATGACCCGCGCCATGGTCCGGCCGCTGTAGCGGTCACGCACGATGGACACGGCCAGCACCCGCGTCGCCGCCGCGCCGATCCCCATGCCGATGCGCGACAGGATCAACAGGTCAAAGCTGCTGGCCGCCGACGCCAGGGCCGCAAATGCGACGTATAGGCCGACCCCCAGCATCAGCACCGGCTTGCGCCCATAGCGGTCGGCCAGCGGGCCGTAGATCAGCTGCGCCCCGCCAAAGCCCAGCAGATAGGCGGTGATGATCCACTGCCGGTCATTGTCGTGCGCGACCCCCAGCGCCTCGCCGATCTGGGGCAGGGCCGGCAGCATGGCGTCGATCGCCAGGGCGTTCATCGCCATCATCATGGCGATCAGACAGACGAATTCAGGGAAGCCGGGTCCCTTGGCGATCAGGGTCTTGGCAAACGACGTGTCAGCGGTGGAGGACATCGAGACCAGATGCGACCTGCGACGCCCCGCCGCAACCCTGAAAGCCAACTATTTGCTGCGCCGCAGCACGAGTTGACGATTGGTGCGGGTGGTCGGGCTCGAACCGACACTCCTTTCGGAACCGGATTTTGAGTCCGGCGCGTCTACCAGTTCCACCACACCCGCACAGGTCCGTCGGAAGGCGCGCAATCTAGCGATGCGCAGCACGGGGTCAACCAGCCTATATGCGTGCCGCGCATATCATCACGTCGTCAGATGCACGGAAGCCTTCTGACGACGCCGCCCGCCACCCCATGCGCCAAGGAGTGACGCCATCACTAGCAGCCGGCTTATTGAAGGAGGAACCTCATTGTGAATGAGATTGGCCGAGGTTCGGACCCTTTTAGGGGCTTAAGGCGCGCCCGTCGGACGGCGTATACCGCAGCATCGTCAAAGCCATATCCGGCCGGGGCCGAGTAGTCGGCTCGGCAGTCGCTAAGACGACCTGATGGCGCTGCCATACAGGACACGACGGCAAGTCCGAATTTCACGTCAGCGACCTGAGCGGCCGAGGGATACATCGCTTGTGGTCGGCCCTTCCATTCATATGCCGGCGGGAGACCTCGCCGAGCGGATTCCGCCAGATCGAGGGCTTCGTCACGCGGATCGGTCGTCGCTATTCCGCATTCGGTGAAGATCGTTTCCAAACCTTCTCGATCTTCGGGCAAGTCCAGTACAAGCCTGGTCGCGGGCCCCTCGGGCGGAACAACCCGGAGGGTCAATTCCTGCCCCGTGCGCAATGCGCGCGCGAACGCACCGGGGGCGCCATAGAAGGCGACCGTGGCGTCTTCCGGCACAAGCCACATGGAAGACGCCAATCTGCGACCATCGACGAAGACCTCGATCGTTCGGGAATAGATCGGAGATACCCAGCCGGGCGGCGGGCCAGCTGGCGGAAGGCCTGTCACAACGATTTCGGCTTGCCGCCCGCTGCACCTGAGGGCGATGGCATGGCCCGTGTCGAACACTGTCGACGCTGAAACCTGACTGCGTCCCGGACGCTCGATCTCCCACGCCTGCTGCGCTTGGGCGGGAGCCTGCAAGGCGAGCGCCAATGTGGCCGCTACGCCGGATATCCAGATCAGCTTCAACGGCATCCGCTCCCCAATGCGCGAATCATTGGGGGCAACTGTATCGTTAAGGTTGCAGTCAGGGAAAGCCCAGGCTCAGGCCACAGGCTGAACCACCTGCTCGATCGCGCCGAAGAGGGTGTGGTGTTTGTCGTCCAGCATTTCGATGCGGACGGTGTCGCCGTGCTTGAGGAAGGCGGTTTCAGGCTTGCCGCGCAGGATGGTCTCGACGGTGCGGACCTCGGCGATGCAGGAATAGCCTAGGCCGCCTTCGGTGACCGGCTTGCCCGGGCCGCCGTCGGCGTCGCGGTTCGAGACGGTGCCCGAGCCGATGATCGAGCCGGCGCCCAGGGTGCGGGTCTTGGCCAGGTGGGCGATCAGGGTTCCGAAGTCGAAGGTCATGTCGACCCCGGCGTCGGCGCGGCCGAAGGCCTGGCCGTTCAGTTGAACCGACAGTTCGCCGTGCAGCTTGCCGTCCTTCCAGCGGTCGCCCAGGGCGTCGGGCGTGACCAGGACAGGCGACAGGGCGCTGGCGGGCTTGGACTGGACGAAGCCGAAGCCCTTGGCCAGTTCGCCGGGGATCAGGTTGCGCAGGGAGACGTCGTTGACCAAGCCGACCAGGCGGATGTGCGATAGCGCCTGTTCGCGCGTCACGCCTTGGGGCACGTCGCCGGTGACGACGACGATCTCGGCCTCCAGGTCGCAGCCCCAGGCTTCGTCGGCCAGGGGGATCGGGTCGCGCGGAGCCAGCAGGGAGTCGGAGCCGCCCTGATACATCAGCGGGTCGGTCCAGAAGGTTTCGGGCATTTCGGCGCCGCGCGCGCGGCGCACCAGCTCGACGTGGTTCACATAGGCCGAGCCGTCGGCCCACTGATAGGCGCGGGGCAGGGGGCTGGCGGCGTCGCGTTCGTGGAAGCGGCCGCGGGGCACGCCCTCATGCTCCAAGCTTTCGGCCAGGGCCCGCAGCAGGGGCTCGCAGCGGTCCCAGTCGTCCAGCGCCGCCTGCAAGGTGGGGGCGATCAGGAAGGCGTCCGTGAACCAGTTCAGATCGTTGGAGACGACCACGAGGCGGCCGTCGCGGCCGTGCTTGAGCGAGGCGAGTTTCATGGCACCGGCTTAGGCGGTTTCGGCCGATCTGAAAACAGGGTCAGCGGTTGAGAGCGCGGCGGGCGGCGCGCAGATCGGCCAGACGCTCGTCCTTGCGGCCCCAGTGATCGTTCAGGGCGACGACGGCCTGACGCAGGGCGGCCAGGCGTTCGGCGGGGGTCGGCGCCGGTTGCGGCGGCTTCGACTTGCCGGGCGCGGGCGGCGTCAGGACGACGGTTCCGGTCTGGATGACGGTGACGCCCGAGGCGGCATGGCCGGGGTGATGGGCGTCATGGGTGGTGGCGGCGTCGTCGTGGGGGGCGTGCCCGGCGTGGTCCGTGTCGTGGCTGTGGTCGTCGTGGCCATGCGCGCCATCGTGGCCATGAGCGCTGTGGCCGTCGTCCAGGGCGGCGGCGATCTGATGCAGGGGGCCGGACAGGCCGCCGGCCAGGGTCAGCACGGGGCCAAGGCGCGCCTCGATGACGCTTTTCACCGTGCGCGCGGCGCCCGGCAGATGGTCGCTGTTGGCCTTCATGGCGGTTTGCAGGGGGGTGTCGATCGCCTTCCACAGACCGGGGGCGGTGTCCTCCTCGGTCGGGCGAAGACGGCCCAGGGCCCAGCCCAGGGCCAGGAAGCCCAGGGCGACGATCAGCAGCAGCGCCAGCAGCAACGGCGGCAGGCCCAGCATCAGCGTCGGATCGACCGGCGCCAGGTCGGCGCCCGCGCTGAAATCGGCCGGATAGTTGGACACGCCCATCGAAGCCTCCCGGAACGCCGGTATCATGCCCCAGCCCCGGCCCGGAGCAAGGAAAAGGTTAACGCCGTTCGCCGGGGGTCAGCTGGCGGGCGGGGCGCTGAGCAGGGCGCTGGCCTCGGCCCCCTGACGGGCGACGGGATCGCGAACCTCGACCTCGACCACCACGCCGCCGCCGGGCTCGTTGGACCACAGGTAGCGGCGCTCGACCTCGACCTCGCGGCCGGACGGGGCGATGCCGGTGAAGACGTCGCCCCAGGGGGTGATCCGGCTGACCTCGTCCCAGCTCATGTCGCTGGCGGCGTCCAGCTCCTCGATCGCCATTTCGGACAGTTCGTCGTCGCTTACAGCCATCGGCGGACCTCGTTGCGATAGGCGCGGAAGACGTCGCCGAATTCGCCTTCCAGATAGCGTTCTTCGCGCGCGATGACGAAGCGGTCGACGACGATCAGGCAGGGAATCAGCAGGGCCAGGGCGACCGGGCTGTCCATCGCCACGGCGAAGCCCAGATAGGTGATGGCGAAGCCGAGATAGATAGGGTTGCGGCTGAAGCGATACGGGCCGTCGGTCGCCAGGGCGGTCGTGGGTTTCCACGGTTCGGGCGGGGTGCCCAGGCGGCGGAACTG
>Ga0160451_100525_pt1 | contig 20149 bp, 16 predicted proteins | sample HID1975M_E1MG_FD_108270 | JGI IMG/M metagenome (GOLD analysis project Ga0160451, IMG submission 108270) | Enriched soil microbial communities from UW Madison campus, WI, USA - HID1975M_E1 MG | ecosystem: Environmental > Terrestrial > Soil > Unclassified | place: USA: Madison, Wisconsin... | reverse complement strand
CTGGGGGTCTGGCGCAAGCAGGCCAGGGATGGCCTGCGCTCGCTCGTCGGAGCCATGGATGGCGGAGCCGAGCGATGCGCCAGACCCCCAGGGTGCGGCGGCCCCGTCCGGAGCCGACGCTCTCGCTTCAAGCCCCACAGGCACCGCGGCCCCGTCCGAAGCCGACGCTCCCGCTTCAAGCCCAACAGGCACGGCGGCCCCGTCCGACGCCGACGCTCGTGCTTCAGGCCCCACAGGCACGACGGCCCTCCGAATCCGAGACCTAGCTTCAGGCCCGCACCACGCCCCGGGTTACACTCGCAACTTCCCCCGAACTGCTCCAGGTCCCATGCGCTTTCCCGCCCTGCTGTTCTCCCTTGCCATGATCGCCGCCACCAGCGGCTGCTCCGGCGACAAGGCCGGTCCGGCCGACGCCCAGACTGGCGCCAAGCCCGCCAAGGAGGCCGCGGTGTCCGCCCGCCGCCACGACGAAAGCTCCTTCGCCGAACCTGAGAAGGTCCGCATCACCGACCTGGCCCTGGACCTCGCCCTGGATTTCGACCGGAAGCAGCTGGCCGGTACCGCCACCTACCAGCTCGACTGGGTCGATCCCAAGGCCACTGCGCTGGTGCTCGACACCCGCGACCTGACCATCCAGAAGGTCGAAGGCGAGGCCGACGGCGCCTGGGCCCCGCTGCAGTTCGCCCTGGCCGACGCAGACCCGGTGTTCGGCAGCAAGCTGACCATCGAAGCGCCGCAGCGCAACGAACGCATCCGCGTCACCTACCACACCGCGCCGACCGCCTCGGGCCTGCAGTGGCTGGAGCCGGCGATGACCGAGGGCAAGCAGCTGCCCTTCATGTTCAGCCAGTCGCAGGCGATCCACGCGCGCAGCTGGGTGCCGCTGCAGGACACCCCGGGCGTGCGCTTCACCTACAGCGCGCACATCACCTCGCGTCCGGACGTGATGGTGCTGATGAGCGCCAACAGCGACCCGGCCACCCCGCGCAGCGGCGACTACCGCTTCCGCATGGAGCACCCGATCCCCTCGTACCTGATGGCCATCGCCGCCGGCGACCTGGTGTTCAAGTCCACCGGTCCGCGCAGCGGCGTGTGGGCCGAGCCGTCCATGGTCGACAAGGCGGCCAGCGAGTTCGAGGATACCGAGCAGATGATCGCCACCGCCGAGGGCCTGTACGGTCCGTACCGGTGGGGCCGCTACGACATCCTGGTGCTGCCGCCGTCGTTCCCGTTCGGCGGCATGGAGAACCCGACCCTGACCTTCGCCACGCCCACCGTGATCGTCGGCGACAAGTCGCTGGTGTCGCTGGTCGCGCACGAACTGGCGCACAGCTGGTCCGGCAACCTGGTGACCAACGCCAGCTGGAAGGACATCTGGCTCAACGAGGGCTTCACCACCTACGTGCAGGGCCGCATCACCGAGGCGCTGTACGGCGAGGAGATGGCGGAGATGGAGCGCCGGATCGACCAGGACGGGGTCAAGGCCGACATGGCCGGCATGAGCCCGGCCGACCAGGCCCTGGCCCTGCCTGCGCTGACCGAGCGCGACCCGGACGAGGCGCTGAGCGAGGTGGCCTACGTCAAGGGCGCCTGGTTCCTGCAGTTCCTCGAGCAGCGTTTCGGCCGCGAGGTGTTCGATCCGTTCCTGCGCGGCTGGTTCGACGACCATGCGTTCCAGAGCGCCGACACCGACCAGTTCGTCGCCTACCTGAAGAAGAACCTGCTGCCGAAGAATCCCAACGCGGTGAGCGCCGAGGAACTGGACGCGTGGCTGAACCAGCCGGGCATCCCGGCGATCGCGCCGCCGGCGCAGTCGCGCACCTTCGCCAACGTCGACACCGCGCGCATCGCCTGGCGCGGCAGCGCGCAATTGCCGAATCCACAGATCACCCGCGAGTGGGGCACCCAGGCCTGGGTCCACTTCCTGGAAGGGATGGGCGACACGCTCAAGCCCGAACAGCTGGCGCAGCTGGACGCGGCCTACCACTTCACCGGCACGCCCAATGGCGAGATCGCCATGCGCTGGTATCCGCTGGCGATCCGCAGCGGCTACCTGGCGGCGCGCCCGGCCGCGGGCGAGTTCATCGAGCGCGTCGGCCGGCGCAAGCTGATCATGCCGATCTACGAGGAACTGGCGAAGACACCGGACGGCCTGGCCTTCGCCCGCGAGGCGTTCGAGCGCGCCCGCCCGGGCTACCACCCGATCACCACCGCCTCGGTGCAGGCGCTGCTGGACAAGGCCGGCGCCACGGCTTCCGCGCCGGCACCGGCCGCCGTTCCGGCGCAGCCGTCGGAGCAGCCCACCCAGCCGTAAGGCCGGTACCGTCGTCATTCCGCGGCGGCGGAAGAGCGCTCTTCCGCCGCCGCTGCTGACGGTCCGGGTCCGCGGGGCCGGGGCCGGGTTCGCCGGGCGAGCCGCCTCCAGCAGCGGCTGTCACGGCCGCCTGCGCGGGAATGACGGGGGCAGAATCCAGTTCCAACCAGCTACGTCCTGTCGCGAGGAGCACGGCAATGGTCACCCCCCTGACACGCAGGACCGCGTCCCGCCTGGCCACCGCCGTGCTGTTGGCGGCGAGCCTGCTGGCCACCGCCGCCTGCACCGACCGCGAAGCCCAGCGCCAGGCCCAGGCCGCCGCCGAGGCCGCGGCGAAGGAACAGGCCGCAGCCCAACTGCAGCGCGAATACGAAGCGGCGGTGACCGCCCGCAACTGGGAACTGGCGCGCGTGCACGGCGCCGCGCTGCTGGCCCAGTACCCCGGCACACCGGCTGCCGCCGCGATCGAACCCGGGCTGGCCGACGTCGCTGCCAGGGCCGACGCCGCGCGCGAGCAGCGCCGCCTGGCCGCGCTGTGGAACTACGCGCGGGTGGCCGCCGGCAAGGGCGAACAACGCTCGGCGGCGATCTTCAGCAAGGAGGCCGTCGACACCGGTGGCAGCGCGCCGGCGACGGTGCAGCTGGTCATCCGCGACCATCCCGAATGGAAGCGCAGCGCCTACCTGGTGCTGGAAGGCGGCGACTTCGACTGCTATGGCGGCTGCAAGGTCAAGGCGAGCTTCGACGATGCCAAGGCCAAACCGATGTCCGCCTGGCGGCCGAAGACCGACGAGGCCATCGCGCTGTTCATCGAGGACTACCGCGGCCTGTGGAAGCAGATGCGCCAGGCGCAGCGGCTGGAGATCGAATTTCCGGTCAAGGCCGGCGGCACCCGCATCGCGGTGTTCGAGGTCGGCGGCCTGGACGGCAGCCAGATGCCGGGCTGGGATTGAGCCGGATGAAGGCGGCTGCAATGCTCGCCGTCATCCTGGTTTCGGTCCCGTTGTCGACTGCCGGTATCGCGTCATCCAATCCGAACAGCAGCGCGATTTGCACGGACGTGCGGGACGTGCCGGAGAGAATCCGACGCGATTTCTCGCTGGATCCGTTCTACAGGAAATACGCGGATGCCGGCGGGCTGCCGGTCCTCTCATCCGGTTCGCCGGACGACGAAGCGCTTCGGCGCGCCTGCCGGTTGCTTGTGAACATGCTCTCCCGGCGACCTGATGTCCGCGAAAAATTGGTCGAGCTCCGCGCACGATTCGTCGTGATCGGAAAGCATGAGGGGACGACGGACGTGCCCGAATATGGATTCAGGGACAAGCCGCAGGCCGAGCGCGACGCGATAGATGCACGGACGCGGGGCATCGGCGGCCAGGCGTCCTCCTGCGGCGAGGAAAACCTCCTGTGCCTGGCGGGTGACCGTTATCCTGCTGAAAGCATTTGCGTCCATGAGTTCTCGCACACGATTCGCGAGGGTGTGTATCAGGTCGACCCGGCCTTCGATGCCCGCTTGCGGGCGGCGTTCGACGAAGCCCGATCACGCGGGATCCTGGTCGGCACGTATCGCAGCGAGAATTCCGACGAGTATTGGGCCGAAGGCGTGCAGGACTGGTACGGCACCAATGCCGAAGCGGATCCAGCGGACGGCATAAACAACGCCGTCAATACCCGGCATGAGCTGGAGGCATTCGATCCGGGACTGCATGCATTGGTCGGCGAGATGTTTCCCGAGGATACGGACTGGAACGACTGCCATGTGCGGTGAACGCGAGGAATGATGCCCATCAGGAAACATCGCTGTTGTCCGGGAACGAGGCGATGGGTGGTGTTGATGGCGGGGCTGTTGTCCCTTTCATCCGCCTGGGCGGTTGATCGCCAGCGGCTCCCCGCCGAATTCGTCCACGACCGCGTATTCGTCGTGCCGCACCTGCAGGACGGAACGCCCCTGCGCTTCTACACCGACAGCGGCGGTGGCTGGAACATGCTGCCGGCCGAGGTGGCCGAGCGGATCGACCTGCAACCCGGACCGACGGTGCAGGGCGACGATGGGTCGCAGGAAACGGTGGAGTTCCCGGTATTCGCCACCGACGCGGCCATCCCGCCGCCGGTCGCCGACCGCTGGCTGGACAACCGGCTGGCGGTCGTCGCGGGGCGGGAGTCCACCGACGGATTCCTGGGCAATCGCTGGTTTGCGGCCCGCATCTGGGAGTTCGACTACATGGCGCGGACGCTCGCGCTGCTGGAGCCGGGCAACATCCCGCAGGGCATGGACCGGGTGCCGATGACGATGCGCGGTGACGACAACATGTACTGGCCACGGATCGTCGTCGAAGTCGATGGCGAGTCGATCCCCATGCTGCTCGATACCGGCGCCACGGCCACGCTGTCGGCCGGCGGCGCCGAGGCATACGGCCTGTCCGCGGGAACCGAAGTGGCCACCAGCTTCATCACGCGCGGCCACTTCGAGCGCTGGCTCGGGCGGCATCCGGACTGGCCTGTGGTGGCGGACGGCGATCGCCTCGGCAATGGCGTCCTGCCCATGATCCGTGTGCCGGAAGTCCGGATCGCCGGGCATAGCGTCGGCCCGGTCTGGTTCGCGGTGCGTCCGGATCGCAACTTCACCGAATTCATGTCGAGCATGACCGACGCGCCGGTCGAAGGCGCGATCGGCGGATCGGCCTTGCGCTATTTCCGTGTCGTGCTCGATTACCCCGGGCAGGCAGCGTATTTCACTCCGTCCGGCGGCGTTTCCCCGGCGCCCTGACCGCCGTCGCGGCGGCCGTGGACCGGAGGCGCCGCCCGCTCAGGCCAGCGAATACCCGAACTGCTGCTTGAACTGCTCGTTGAACCCGGCGAAGTCGAAACGCTGGTTCTGGGTGCCCGGGTGCTCGACCTTCAGCGCGCCCATCAGGTTGCCCATGCGGCCGATGGTCAGCCAGTCGTAGCCCTGGTTGATGCCGAAGATCAGGCCGGCGCGGAAGGCGTCGCCGCAGCCGGTCGGGTCGACCACGCGGCGCTCGTGCGCCGGCGGCACGTCGTAGGTCTGCCCAGGGGTGTGCACCAGCGCGCCCTTCGGACCCTGGGTGGTGATGTAGGCCTGGACCCGCGAGACGATCTCGTGGCCGCTCCAGCCGGTGCGTTCCTGCAGCAGGTTGGACTCGTAGTCGTTCACGACCACGTAGTCGGCCTGCTCGATGAAGTCGCGCAGTTCCTGGCCGTTGAACAGCGGCATCGCCTGGCCCGGGTCGAAGATGAACGGGACGCCCATCTCGCGGAACTCGACCGCGTTCTGGATCATGCCCTCGCGCCCGTCCGGGCCGACCAGGCCCAGGGTCACGCCCGGCACGTCCCTGGCGTGGTTCTCGTAGGAGCGCATCATCGCACCCGGGTGGAAGGCGGTGATCTGGTTGTTGTCGTGGTCGGTGGTGATGAACGCCTGCGGGGTGAACAGCTCCTCGATCACCTTGACCCGCGACAGGTCGATGCCCAGCGCCTGGAAATGCTCGCGGTACGGGCCGAAGTCCGAGCCCACCGTGCCCATCGGCACCGGGTCGCCGCCCAGCAGGTGCAGGTTGTAGGCGATGTTGCCGGCGCAGCCGCCGAACTCGCGGCGCATCCGCGGCACCAGGAACGACACGTTCAGGATGTGGACCTTGTCCGGCAGGATGTGGTTCTTGAACTGGTCCGGGAACACCATGATGGTGTCGTAGGCAAGGGAACCACAGATCAGGGTGGACATCGGCTTGGCTGCTCGGGAGGCCCGGGAGCGGGCGAGGGGCGCGGGCGGCCTGGCGCCGCGGCGCAAAGGTTACCGGCTGCGCCCCGGTGCGGCCAGCCCGGCCGCCGCCGCCGGTTCCCGTCCGCGGCCTGACCGGAATGCCGGAAGTGGCGGTTTTGCCCCGGAATTTCCTTGCCCGCGCCGGGTACGGTTGCTAGGCTAGCCGACCTTGTTTCTGCCCAAAATTTCGCCAGCGGCGCTTCCCCCGGCGCCGCCGGCCGGGCCTTTCGTCCCCGCCTCTCCAGGACCGCCTTCCCCGATGTTCAAGAAGCTCCGTGGCATGTTCTCCAACGACCTGTCCATCGACCTGGGCACGGCCAACACCCTGATCTACGTGCGCGGGCAGGGCATCGTGCTGAACGAGCCGTCGGTGGTGGCCGTGCGCCAGGACCGCGCGATCGGCGGCACCCGCTCGGTGGCGGCGGTGGGCGCGGAGGCCAAGCAGATGCTCGGCCGCACCCCCGGCAACATCACCACCATCCGGCCGATGAAGGACGGCGTGATCGCCGACTTCACCTACACCGAGGCCATGCTCAAGCACTTCATCAAGAAGGTGCACAAGTCGCGCTTCCTGCGCCCGAGCCCGCGCGTGCTGGTCTGCGTGCCGGCCGGCTCGACCCAGGTCGAGCGCCGCGCGATCAAGGAATCGGCGGAGGAAGCCGGCGCCCGCGACGTGTACCTGATCGAGGAGCCGATGGCCGCGGCGATCGGCGCCGGCATGCCGGTGTCGGAGGCGCGCGGCTCGATGGTCATCGACATCGGCGGCGGCACCACCGAGGTGGCGGTGATCTCGCTCAACGGCATCGTCTACTCGGCTTCGGTGCGGATCGGCGGCGACCGCTTCGACGAGTCGATCACCAACTACGTGCGCCGCAACCACGGGATGCTGATCGGCGAGGCCACCGCCGAGCGGATCAAGGTCGAGCTGGGCTGCGCCTACCCGCAGGCGGTGGTGCACGAGATGGAGATCTCCGGCCGCAACCTCGCCGAGGGCGTGCCGAAGATGATCAAGATCAACTCCAACGAGGTGCTCGAGGCGCTGCACGAGCCGCTGTCGGGGATTGTCTCCGCGGTCAAGCAGGCCCTGGAGCAGACCCCGCCGGAGCTGTGCGCCGACGTGGCCGAGCGCGGCATCGTCCTGACCGGCGGCGGCGCGCTGCTGCGCGACCTGGACAAGCTGATCAGCGAGGAGACCGGCCTGCACGTGCAGGTCGCCGACGATCCGCTGACCTGCGTGGCCCGCGGCGGTGGCCGCGCGCTGGAACTCGTGGACATGCACGGCAACGAGTTCTTCGCGCCGGACTGATTCCGCGGACCGTTCCCCGCGCCTCCCGCGCCGGCGCGGCGCGCCGCCGTTCGCCGTCATACTCGCCTCTTGCCCAACGCGCCCGCCGATCCCCTCCGTGTCGTCCTATCCCGGACCTCCCGCCACCGCCCGTCCCGGTGACACCGCCGGGACGCTGCGGCTGCTGGCCTACCTGGCGCTGGCCATCACCCTGCTGGTGCTGGACCACCGCGGCGGCTGGCTGCGCCAGCTGCGCAGCCAGGCCAACCTGGCGGCGCAGCCGGTGTGGGCGCTGGCCGGCCTGCCCGGGCGCATCGGCAGCGGGCTGAAGGACGGACTGGCCACGCACGGGGTGCTGGTGGAGGAAAACCGGCGCCTGCGCAACGACCTGCTGCTGGCCAACGCGCGCCTGACCCGGTTGCGCAACGCCGCCATCGACAACGCCCAGCTGCGCGATCTGCTCGGCGTGGTCGAGCGCGGCGGCCTGGACGTGCAGCTGGCGCCGATCCTGGACATCGACCTGGAGCCGTCGCGCCAGCGGCTGGTGCTGGCGGCCGGCAGCCGCGAGGGCGTGCGCCTGGGCCAGGCGGTGATCGACGCCGGCGGCCTGCTCGGCCAGGTGGTCGAGGTCACCCCGATGCAGTCCACCGTGCTGCTGTTGACCGACCCGGACCACGCGGTGCCGGTGATGATCGCGCGCAATGGCGTGCGCCTGATCGCCTATGGGCGCGGCGACCGGCTGGAACTGCGCGACGTGCCGTTGAACCGCGACGTGCAGGTCGGCGACGCGCTGGTCACCTCCGGCCTGGGCGGACGCTTCCCGCCCGGATTCCCGGTGGCCACCATCACCGCGCTGCGGCCGGACGAGAGCCAGGCGTTCCTGGTCGGCGACCTGGCTCCGGCGGCACAGCTGGACCGCGGCCGCGACGTGCTGCTGCTGCGCACCGGCGCGCCGCTGCCGGCGGCGACCGGAGCGGCCCCGCCGGCCGCCGGCGGTCCTGCGCGGCCGGACGCCGCCGGATCGGCGCCTGCGGCGGCGGACATGCCCGCCGTGCGGGCGCCGTCCCAGGACGCACCGTCCACCGGCACCCGCACGCCACCGGCCGACCCGCCTGCGGCGGAGACGCCGCGATGAGCCGCCTGCGCGATGGCGGCTGGGTGCTGCCGGCCAGCCTGTTCGTGGCCCTGCTGCTGGGCCTGCTGCCGCTGCCGGAGACGCTGCAGCCGCTGCGCCCGTACTGGCTGGCGCTGGTCCTGGCGTACTGGGTGATCGAGGCGCCCTCGCGCGCCGGACTGGGCCTGGCGTTCTGCGTCGGCCTGGCCGCCGACATCGCCTACGGCGGCCTGCTCGGCGAACAGGCGCTGCGGCTGGTGATCATGGCCTTCATCCTGCAGCGCTTCCGCGCGCGGCTGCGTTTCTTCCCGCTGTCGCAGCAGGCGCTGGCGATCGGCGCGCTGCTGCTCAACGACCGCATCGTCGACGCCGCCGTCCACCTGGCGCTGGGCCAACCGACGCTGCCGTGGAACTACTGGTGGGCGCCGGCACTGGGCGTGCTGCTGTGGCCGCCGCTGTTCCTGCTGCTGGATGCGCTGCGCCTCGGGCACCGGCGCGACTGAGCGCGATCGAGCATGAGCAGCCGTCGCCCGGTCAAGAATCCGCATGCGGAAGCCGAACAGTTCCGCCGCCGCGCCGTGCTCGGCTTCGTGGCGGTGGCGCTGGCGCTGCTGGGCCTGGGCGCGTGGTATTTCCGCCTGCAGGTGGTCGAGCACGCCGAGTACGCCACGCGTTCGGAAGCCAACCGCATCCGCCCGCGGCCGGTGGTGCCGGCGCGCGGGATGATCTACGACCGCCAGGGACGCCTGCTGGCCGAGAACCTGCCGGCGTTCCGGCTCGAGGTCACCCCGGACAAGGCCGGCGACATCGACAGGTTGCTGGCGGAGCTGGGCCAGGTGATCGCGCTGGACGAGGACGAGATCGCCCGCTTCCGGCGCGAGCGCAAGTCCGCGCGCGGCTTCCTGCCGATCGCCCTGAAGCTGCGCCTGAGCGATGAGGAGATGGCCGCCTTCGCGGTCAACCGCTGGCGCTTCCCCGGGGTCGAACTGCAGCCGTACCTGACCCGCCACTATCCCTACGGCGATCTGCTGGCGCACGTGATCGGCTACGTCGGCCGGATCGACGAGGACGACCTGGAAAAGCTCGGCGACGCCGGCGCGGCGCTGTCGCACATCGGCAAGACCGGCATCGAGCGCGCCTACGAGGAGCTGCTGCGCGGCCAGGTCGGCTACGAGCAGATCGAGACCAACGTGCAGGGCCGCGCGCTGCGTACGGTCGGGCGGGTGCCGGCGCGGCCGGGCGCGGACCTGCGCCTGTCGATCGACGCCGAGCTGCAGCGCGCGGCGGTGGCCGCGTTCGGCGACCTGGAAGGCACCGCGGTGGCGATCGACCCGCGCACCGGCGAGATCCTGGCGCTGGTCAGTCTGCCCACGTACGACCCGAACCTGTTCGTCAACGGCATCTCCCACGCCGACTACCGCGCGCTGATGGACAACCCCTCGCGGCCGCAGTTCAACCGCGCGGTGCTGGGCGGCGTGGCGCCCGGTTCCACGCTCAAGCCGTTCCTGGGCCTGGCGGGACTGGACAGCGGCGCCCGCCGGCCGGAGGACCGGACCCTGTCCACCGGCATGTTCTACCTGCCCGGCACCAGCCGCGGCTGGGGCGACGCGCACCGCGGCGGCCACGGCTGGACCGACGTGCGCAAGTCCATCACCGAGTCGGTCAATACCTACTACTACCAGCTCGCCCTGGACATGGGCATCGACAAGATCGACCGCTACCTGACCTCGTACGGCTTCGGCCAGCCCAGCGGGATCGACCTGGCCGGCGAGAGCGTCGGCATCCTGCCCAACCCGGGGTGGAAGCTGAAGACGCGCAAGGAGCGCTGGTATCCGGGCGATACGGTCAACATCAGCATCGGCCAGGGCGACTGGAAGGTCACCCCGCTGCAGATGGCGCGCGGCACCGCCGCGCTGGCCGACGACGGGCGCCTGCGCCGGCCGCACCTGGTCGATTCGCGCCGCGACCGCTTCGATGCGCCGTGGACGCCGTTGCCGCAGCCGGCGCCGGAGCTGATCAGCGACCGCCCCGACCACCTGCAGGCGATCCGCGACGGCATGATCGGTACCGTTCACGGCGCCGGCGGCACCGCGCGGGTGATCGGCACCGGCATTCCCTACCGCATCGCCGGCAAGACCGGCACCGCGCAGGTGGTCAGCCGCCGCGGGACCGCGGCGGTCAATCCGCGCAGCCTGCCCATGCACCTGCGCCACCGCGCGCTGTTCATCGGCTACGCGCCGGCCGACGATCCGCAGATCGCGGTGGCGGTGGCGGTGGAAGGCGGCGGCTACGGCGCCAGCACCGCCGCGCCGATCGCGCGGGCGATCTTCGATGCCTGGCTGCTGGGCAAGCTGCCCGAGGGCCTGGAACCGATCGACGGGCCGCCGCCGGCCACCCCCTGCGCGCCGGAGGATCCGGCCTGCGCCGCCGCGCCACCGGTGACGCCCGCCGCGACGGCGGACACGGCGCCTGCCGGAGTGGACGTCCGCACCGTGGTCGATCGCGCGGGGCAGGGAGCAAGCGCCGGGGCCATGCCGTTGGCAACGGAAGCGGCGACGGCGAGGACGAAGACAGAAGAGGCCATCGCGCAGACAGCGGTGGCCGGGCGCGTTGCACCGCCGTCCGCTGCCGCGCCCGATCCGCAGCGCGCGCCGGCACTGGCGACGGACCGCGATCCGGCGGCCAACAGTTTCGGCAGCTGGATCCGGCGGCAGGCCGCGGCGACCGGCACCGGCGGCGCGACCGGGTCGCTGCGGCAGGCAGCGCCCGTAACCGTGTCGCGCGACGTCATGCCGGTGTCGCCATCGCCGCGCACGGGCAACCAGGCTGCGGCGCCTTCGCGCCAAGCCGTTTCCGGCAATGCGGCATCGGCGCCGGCAGAAGACGGCGAGGACGGCCAATGAGCGCTTTCCTGCGCTGGCTGCTGGAGATGGCCGGGCGCGTCACGCGCACCCTGGACTGGCCGCTGTGCCTGGCGCTGGCGGCGCTGATGGGCATCGGCCTGGCGGTGCTGTACAGCGCCGGCGGGGCCAGCGCCGGGCCGGTGCTGCTGAAGGCGCAGGGCGCGCGTTTCGCGATCGGCCTGCTGGCGATGTGGACGCTGTCGCGCGTGTCGGTCATCCGCCTGCGCGCGTGGTCGCCGGCGGTCTATGCGCTATCGATGCTGCCGATGCTGGCGGTGCTGCTGGTCGGCACCGGCAAGCACGGCCGGCACTGGCTCAACCTGGGCGTGTTCTACCTGCAGCCGTCGGAGTTGCTGAAGATCAGCCTGCCGATGATGGTGGCCTGGTACCTGCACATGCGGCCGCTGCCGCCGCGGATCGGCACCGTACTGGCCACCGGCGTGCTGATCGCGGTGCCGACCGGGCTGATCCTGCTGCAGCCGGACTTCGGCACCGCCATGCTGATTGCGTGCAGCGGCGTGTTCGCGCTGCTGCTGGCCGGGCTGCCGTGGTGGTGGGTCGGGGTGGCGGTGGGCGGGGTGGCGGCGGTGGCGCCGGTGGCGTGGTTCTGGCTGCTGCGGACCTACCAGAAGGACCGGATCCTCACCTTCCTGGAGCCCGAGCGCGACCCGCTGGGCACCGGCTGGAACATCATCCAGTCCAAGATCGCGATCGGCTCCGGCGGCCTGTGGGGCAAGGGCTGGGGGGAGGGCAGCCAGTCGCACCTGAACTTCATCCCCGAGCAGACCACCGACTTCATCTTCGCCGTGCTCAGCGAGGAGTTCGGCTGGATCGGCGTGGCCAGCGTGCTGGCGCTGTACCTGTTCGTGGTCGGGCGCTGCCTGTGGATCGCGATGGAGGCGCGCGACACGTATTCGCGCCTGCTCGCCGGTTCGCTGGGCCTGGCGTTCTTCGTCTACGTGCTGGTCAACGGCGGCATGGTGTCGGGCCTGCTGCCGGTGGTGGGCGTGCCGATGCCGCTGCTCAGCTACGGCGGCACCTCGGCGGTGTCGCTGCTGGCCGGGCTGGGTCTGGTGATGGCGGTGCGCACGCACCGGCCGGTGCACGGCTATCGCTGATCGACCTCTGACCGGCCCGGCTCTCTTGGCCGTCATTCCCGCGCAGGCGGGAAGCGCTTTTCAGCAGCCGCAGGCTGATCATCCAATGACTTCGCTTCCAAAGGCTGCAAATCACTGGATGACCCGCCATGCGGCCGGGGTGGGGCGTTTTCCGCAAGAGCGGCCCTTGGCCGCAGCGCATGAAATCCCTTCGGTTCCGCGGCCTGGCGGGCGATGCTAATCTGCCGGCGATGACGAAGCCTGCGCTGACCGGACTGCTCGCCCTCGTCCTCCTCGGCTGCGTGCCGAAGGAGGCCAAGGTGGCCCCGCCACCTCCATCGCCCGCCGCGACCCGGCCGCTCCAGCCCGCCGCCGCCCCGGCCGAAGCCGCCCCGGAAAAGACCGCCGCGCCGCCGGTGGACCTGGCGCCGGTGCCGTTCGAGACCGCGCGCGCCAACTTCGTCCGCGACACCTCGGCGCGCTACGGCATCCCCGCCGCGCGGATCGAGGCCACGCTGGCGCAGGCGCAGTTCCTGGACAGCGTGGTCGCGGCGATGTCGCGGCCGGCCGAACGGGTCAAGCCGTGGCACGAATACCGGCCGATGTTCATCAGCCAGGCGCGGATCGACGGCGGCCGCGCGTTCCTGGCCCGGCACCGCCCGGCGCTGGAGCGGGTGCAGGCGCAGACCGGCGTGCCGGCCGAGCTGATCGTGGCGATCATCGGCGTGGAGACCAGCTACGGCGCCAACACCGGCAAGTATTCGGTGCTCGATGCGCTGTACACGCTGGCGTTCCGCTATCCGCGCAGCGGCGATCCGGCCAAGCTCGAGCGCGAGGTGCGGCGCGAACTGTTCTTCCGCGACGAGCTTGCGCAGCTGTTCGCGCTGGGCCAGGAGGAGAAGCTGGACATCGCCGCGCTCACCGGCAGCTACGCCGGGGCGATGGGCATGGGCCAGTTCATGCCGTCCAGCTACCGCCAGTTCGCGGTCGACGGGGACGGCGACGGCCGCCGCGACTTGTTCAACAGCCTCGACGACGTGTTCGCCTCCATCGCCAATTATTTCGTGAAGAAGGGCGGCTGGGTCCGCGGCGGCCCGGTCGCGGTGCCGGCCACGCTGGCGCCGGGACGCGAGCCGTTCAATCCCGAGGACTGGACCCCGAGCTGGACCCTGGCCGACCTGGCCGCGCGCGGCTACACGCCGCAGCAGCCGGTGCCCGCCGGCGCCACCGCCACGCCGGTGTCGCTGGAAGGCAGCGCCGGGCCGCAGTACTGGCTCGGCTTCCAGAACTACTACGCGATCACCCGCTACAACATCTCCAAGATGTACGCGATGGCCGTGTACCAGCTTTCCCAGGCCATCGCCGGTCGCGAGCTGCCGCCGGCATGAACGCCCGCTGGCCGCGCCTGCTGCTGGCGCCGGCGATGCTGGTGTTGCTGGTCGCGTGCGGCAGCGCGCCGAAGAAGCCGGAAGCGGCCAGCACCGGCAAAGCGGTGGCGGGGAAGCGGGCGGCGGCGACCGCCGCCGTGCCGGCCGGCTGCACCGGCGTGTCGCCGTATGCGCCGGCGCAGGAGGATCCCTCCACGCGCGGCCACTACACCGCCGGCGGCCTGTACAAGCCCGGCGTCAGCGATACCACGCCGGACCACGTGCCCGACGTGGCCTGCATCCCCGAGCCGCTGGTGGTCGACGAGCCGCGCTCGGCGATAGGCAACCGCTCGCCCTACACGGTGCTGGGCAAGAAGTACTACGTGCTGGACCGGCCCAAGGGCTACGTCGAGAAGGGCACCGCGTCCTACTACGGGGCCAAGTTCCATGGCCGCCGCACCTCCAACCAGGAGGTGTACGACATGTACGCGTTCAGCGCCGCGCACAAGACCCTGCCGCTGCCCAGCTTCGCCCGGGTGACCAACCTGGACAACGGCCAGTCGGTGGTGGTGCGGGTCAACGACCGCGGTCCGTTCCACGACGGCCGGGTGATCGACCTGAGCTACGCGGCGGCGGTGAAGCTGGGCATCGTCGCCCGCGGCACCGGCCGGGTCGAGGTGCGCGCGCTGTCGCCGGGGGATCCGGACCTGCCACGGCTGGCATCGGCGCCGGCCGCGCCGCGCCGCGGAGCGGATGCGATCGGACCGGCTGTCGCCGCGGCTTCCGCTGCGACCAGTGCCGCGACCACCCCGGCCGTAACCGTCGCCGCGCCCACCCCCGCCACGGGGCTGGACCATCTGGTGCAGGCGCTGCCGTCCGCGACCGGAACGGCCGCGAGCGTTCCGGTCGCGGTCGTGGCGGCGGTCGCGCCGGCCGGATCGACGCCGGTGCGGGTCGGCGACGTCCCGGCATCGATACCCGTATCGCCAGGACCGCCGCCGCAGTCAGGTTCCTACGCGCCGGCCGGATCCACGCCGGTGGCCGTGGCCGCCCCGGTGCTGCAGGTGGCCAGTTTTTCCAGCCTGGACAACGCGCGCCGCGCGCTGGACCGGCTGGTCGCCGCCGGCATCGCCGGGGCGCGGCTGGACGACGTGGTCGCCGGCGGACGCACGTTCTGGCGCCTGCGGGTGGTCCCCGGTGGCAGCGATGCGATGGAACTCGCCAGCCGCATCGCCGGTCTGGGATTCGGTACGCCGCAGCTGGTCCGTGAATGAGGCCCCGGCCGGCCACCGCCCGCCGATTACAATGCCCCACCCGCGACGCTTCCCCGCGACGCCTCCCATTCCACCGGCCCCGCCGCCGGTCCCCGCAGGAGTCCACATCCGCATGAAGTTCCGCTTTGCCACTGGCGCGTTCGCCGCCGCGCTGGCCGCCACGTCCGCGATCGGCCTGGCCTTCGCCCAAGCCCCGGCCCCGGCCCCGCCCGCCGCCATCCCGGCCGCGATCGCCATTCCCGACGCGCCCAGGCCGGCGCAGTCCTCGGCGTGGGTGCTGCTGGACTACGCCACAGGCCAGGTGCTGGCGGGCGAGAACATCGATGCGCGGGTCGAGCCGGCCAGCATCACCAAGGTGATGACCTCGTACGTGGTCGCCGCCGAGACCGCCAGCGGCAAGGTGCATGCGGACGACCAGGTGCTGATGAGCGAGCGTGCCTGGCGCGAGGGCGGCGCCCGCACCGACGGCAGCTTCAGCGGCTTCCCGGTCAACCAGCGCGCGCCGCTGCGCGACATGGAGATCGGCATGGCGGTGCAGTCGGGGAACGACGCGGCCATCGCCCTGGCCGAGCACGTGGCCGGCACCCAGGAAGCCTTCGCCGACCTGATGAACAGCTACGCGGCGAAGATCGGCATGAAGAACAGCCACTTCGTCAACGCCCACGGCCTGTCGGCGCCGGAGCACTACAGCACCGCGCACGACCTGGCGCTGCTGGGCCGCGCCTTCATCCGCGATTTCCCGGATGCGTACGCGTTCAACAAGATCAAGGAATTCACGGTCAACGGCATCACCCAGCCTAACCGCAACCTGCTGCTGTGGCGCGATCCGAGCGTGGACGGGATCAAGACCGGCCACCATTCCGGCGCCGGTTACTGCCTGATGAGCTCGGCCAAGCGCGAGGACCAGCGACTGATCGCGGTGGTGATGGGTTCGAGCTCGGAGAAGCAGCGTGCCGACGACAGCCTGGCGCTGCTCAACTGGGGCTTCCGCTTCTTCGAGACCCACAAGCTGTACGAGCCGGGCAAGCCGGTGGCGCAGCTGAAGGTGTGGAAGGGCAAGGCCGACCAGGTGCAGCTGGGCGTGGCGCAGCCGCTGCTGGTCAGCGTGCCGCGTGGCCGCTACGCCGAGCTGAAGCCGTCGATGGAGGTGCCGAAGTCGCTGGTCGCGCCGGTCGCGGCCGGGCAGGAAATCGGCACGGTGAAGGTGAGCCTGGACGGCAAGGTCGTCGCCCAGGCGCCGCTGGTGGCGATCAACGCGGTCGAGGAGGCGGGGTTCTTCAAGCGCCTGTGGGACGCGTTCTGGATGTGGTGGGAGTCGGACTGAGCCGGGGCAGGCCGATCCATCGATGACACGTGCGCGGCCCTCCGGGGCCGCGCGCCGTTTCCGCCGCCGGAAATGCGCCCCGCAACATGCGGAACATCGGCTTCCTGCAGGAGCCCGCCTTGCGGGCGACGCGAGGGCGTAGGAACCACGAGGGAGTCGCCTCCGCCGACGGCGTCGTGTCGCCGGCAAGACCGGCTCCTACAGGAGCGGCGTCGCGGCGGGTCTTGCGTAGGAGCCCGTCTTGCGGGCGACGCGAAGGCGTTGGAACCACGAAGGAGTCGCCTGAGCCGATGGCGTCGTGTCGCCGGCAAGACCGGCTCCTACGGCAGGAAGATGTGCGCGGAGTCGCGCCGGCGGATGCCGTGGCGCGGTTATCCTCCGGCAGGTCGTCCGCCTCCCGTCCACCGATCCGCCGGGGAAAACCGCCGTGAAATCGCGCCTGTCGTGCCTGTGCCTGCTCCTGCTGCTGTGCAGCGCCTGCGTTCCAGTCCTCGCCGCCGAGGCGCCGATGCAGGTCTACACCCGCGCCACGCATCCGCTGGACGGGGAGTGGAAGGCCATCGTCGATCCCTACGAGAACGGTTACTACAACTACCGGTACGAACCCTTCGACCGGCAGGAGCAGCCACCGAAGGGCGCGTTCTTCACCGACGCCAAGGCGGAATCGCCCACGGACCTGGTCGAGTACGACTTCGATGCCTCGCCCTCGCTGCAGGTGCCGGGCGACTGGAACACCCAGGATCCGAAGCTGTACTACTACGAAGGCAGCGTCTGGTACCGGAAGACGTTCGACGCGCCGGCGCGCAATGCCGGCGACCGCGTGTTCCTGCATTTCGGCGCGGTCAACTACCGCGCCGACGTCTACCTCAACGGCCGCAAGCTCGGCGTGCACGAGGGCGGCTTCACCCCGTTCGTGTTCGAAGTCACCGGGCAACTGCGCGGGCACGGCAATTCGCTGGTGGTGAAAGTGGACAACAGGCGCCACGCCGACGCGGTGCCCACGCTCAACACCGACTGGTGGAACTACGGCGGCATCACCCGCTCGGTCGGACTGGTGGTGGTGCCGCCGGTGTTCGTGCGCGACTACCGGATCGCGCTGGAGTCGGCGCAGACCCGGGAAGTGGCCGGCAGCGTCCAGCTCGACGGCGCGCGCGGCGGCGAGAAGGTCAGCGTGTCGCTGCCGGAACTGGGCGTGCGCGAAACTGCCGTCGCCGATGCGCACGGCCAGGCGTCGTTCCGCTTCCGCGCGTCCGGCGCGCAGCTGTGGTCGCCGGCGGACCCGCGCCTGTACCGGGTCGAGATCGCCGCCGCCGGCGACACCCTGGTCGACCGCGTGGGCCTGCGCACCATCGCCACCCGCGGCAAGCAGCTGCTGCTCAACGGCCAGCCGCTGTTCCTGCGCGGCATCGCCATCCACGAGGAATACTCGGCCGACGGCGGCGGCCGCGTGCGCAGCAGGGAACAGGCACGGCAGCTGCTGGAGCGGGCCCGCTCGCTGGACACCAATTTCGTCCGCCTGGCGCACTACCCGCACAACGAGGACATGGTGCGCCTGGCCGACGAAATGGGCCTGCTGGTGTGGTCGGAAATCCCGGTGTACTGGACCATCGACTGGGGCAACGAGGCCACCTACCGCAACGCCGAGGCGCAACTGGCGGCGATGATCGGCCGCGACCGCAACCGCGCCGCGGTGATCGTCTGGTCGCTGGCCAACGAGACCCCGGTCTCGCCGGAACGCAACCGCTTCCTGTCGCGGCTGGCGGAAAAGGCCCGCACGCTGGACGGCACCCGCCTGCTCAGCGCGGCGATGGAGAAGCACTACCGCAGCGACGATCCGGACGTGGCGGTGGTGGAGGATCCGCTGGCCGACATCGTCGACCTGGTCAGCTTCAACCAGTACATCGGCTGGTACGACGGCTCGCTGGAGAAGATCGACCGCGTGCGCTGGGAGATTCCCTACGACAAGCCGGTGTTCGTCAGCGAATTCGGCGCCGACGCCAAGCAGGGACTGCATGGCGACGCCGGCCGGATCTGGACTGAGGAGTACCAAGCCGACCTGTACCGCAGGACCTTGGCGATGCTCGACCGGATCGACGGCTTCAGCGGCACCTCGCCCTGGATCCTGTCCGACTTCCGCTCGCCGCGCCGGCTGCTGCCGGGCATCCAGGACGACTTCAACCGCAAGGGCGTGATGTCGGAGAAGGGCGTGCCGAAACAGGCGTTCTACGTGCTGCGCGACTACTACCGGCGCAGGGCGGCCGCTTCCGTCGATGCCCCATCCCCGTAGAGCGGCTTGCCCCGCCGCTTCCTGATGGCGCGCAATGGCGGGGCAGGGCCCTGTTTACGACACCTGGCCTGGCTGGCAGCGGGGAGAACCCGGGTCGGGGCGGAGCAAGCCCTGTCTCCACGCGAGGCGTAGCGGAACCCTGATCGACGGCACACGGTGCGCAGGAAATGGCCACCGCAGGCCCCCTCGGCGACCTGCGCCCGGCGCCCTTGGGTTGCCCCGGCGGCGGACCCATAATGGCCGCATGGAAATCAAGTCCGACAATCCCGAGCACGGCTTCCAGTTCCCGGGCACCTTCGAGCTCAGCGCCATGGGCGCGGCCGACAAGGGCCTGGAGATCGAGTTGCCGCGGTTGCTGGCCGACGCCGGCGTGGAAGTGCTGGAGGAGAGCATCCAGTGGAAGCACTCCTCCAACGGCAGGTACGTCTCGGTGCGGATCGGCTTCCGCGCCGACAGCCGCGAGCAGTACGACGCCGCCCACCAGGCCCTGCGCGAGCATCCGGAAGTGAAGTGGACGCTGTGAGCGCGCCCGCGTGTCCCGCGCCGGCCCCCGCGGCCGATGCGGTGCAGGCGCGCGACCCGTTGCCGGCCCGCGTCTTCGACCTGGGCCGCCAGGCCTACGAGCCGGTGTGGCGGGCGATGCAGCGTTTCACCGACGCGCGCGGCGAGGCGACGGTCGACGAACTGTGGCTGGTCGAGCACGAGCCGGTGTTCACCCTGGGCCAGGCCGGCAAGCCGGAGCACGTGCTTGCGCCGGGCGATATCCCGGTGTTGCACGTGGACCGCGGTGGCCAGGTGACCTACCACGGGCCCGGGCAGATCGTGCTGTATCCGCTGCTGGACCTGCGCCGGCTCGGCATCGGGGTGCGCGAGTACGTATGCCGGATCGAGCAGGCGATCATCGACACGCTGGACGAATGGAACATCGGCGCCGAGCGCCGCGAGGGCGCGCCTGGCGTGTACGTGGGCGGGGCCAAGGTGGCGGCACTGGGCATCCGCGTGCGCCGCGGCTGCACCTTCCATGGCCTGGCCTTCAACGTGGGCATGGACCTGGAGCCGTTCCACCGGATCAATCCCTGCGGTTACCAGGGTCTGCAGGTGACCTCGGTGCGCGACCTTGGCGGTCCGTCCGGCATGGAGGCGGTCAAGCCGTTGCTGCTGGCCCACATCGCCCGCCAATTCGGCCTGGCACCGCAGCCGGAAGCGGGGTTGCCGGATCCGGCGATCTGACCTGGCGGGTTGCTGTGAGGATTCCGGCGACGGCGACGGCAACCGCAACCGCAGCCGCAACCGCAACCGCAACCGCAACCGCAACCGCAACCGCAACCGCAACCGCAACCGCAACCGCAACCGCAGGAGCAACGGCATTGGGTGGTGTCGGCTTCGGCGGGAGCCGCGGCAGT
>Ga0160451_100523_pt1 | contig 20174 bp, 9 predicted proteins | sample HID1975M_E1MG_FD_108270 | JGI IMG/M metagenome (GOLD analysis project Ga0160451, IMG submission 108270) | Enriched soil microbial communities from UW Madison campus, WI, USA - HID1975M_E1 MG | ecosystem: Environmental > Terrestrial > Soil > Unclassified | place: USA: Madison, Wisconsin | collected... | reverse complement strand
GTCGCCCCGGGCGACGTGATCACCGTACCGGAACGCGCGCTGTGAGCACCGCGAGCGCGGCCTGGCCGTCGGCCGACAACGGCGGCTCGCCCCTGCTGACGATGGTGCCGCTGGGCGTCAAGGAATTCCGCCGCCGCCCGGTGATGCTGCTCGGCCTGTTCGCCGCCATCGCCGTGCTGGCGCTGGCGATCGGCGTGCTGCTGCCGAAGAAGTATTCCTCCTCCACCAGCATCCTGGTCGAGGACCGCAACATCATCACCCCGCTGATGGAAGGCCGCGCCGTCGCCACCAGCGTGGTCGATCGCGCCAGCATCCTGCGCGAGGTGGCGTTCAGCCGCCGGGTGATGGAAGAGATCCTCAGGACCGGCGGCTGGATGGAAGGCAATCCCACGCCGGTGGAACAGGAGAAGCTGATCGAGAAAATCGGCGGCCGCACGCTGGTGACCAATACGCGCGCCAACCTGATCCAGATCACCTATACCGACTCGGATCCCGAGCGCGCCTTCCAGGTGACCAAGCGCTTCGCCGACCTGGTCATCCAGGAAAGCCTGTCGACCAAGGAACGCGAAAGCAGCGAGGCCTACCAGTTCATCGATTCGCAAGTGTCGCAGTACCACGACAAGCTGACCCGCGCCGAGACGGACCTGGAGCGGTTCCGCAACACCAATCCGGACGCGCGTCCCGGCACCGATACCGATGTCAACGCGCGCATCGGCGAACTGCGCCGCATCGTCGAGACCGGCAAGATGGAGCTGATCGATCTGCGCTCGCAGGAGGCGGCGCTGCAGTCGCAGCTGTCGGGCGAGAGCGAGATCACGATGGTGCAGACGCGCGCCGGCCAGTTCCGCGCCCGCATCGCCGAACTGCAGAGCCAGCGCGACCAGCTGCTGCTGACCTTCACCGACCAGCATCCTGACGTGGTGCGCGTGCAGCACCAGATCCGCGACATGGAAGAGGAACTGCGCCGCGAGGAATCGCGCCCGCGCGGGGCCTCCGCGCTCGGCACCTCGGCCGACGGTTCGACCGCCTTCAACCCGCTCTACAGCGAACTGCGCAGCAAGCAGGCCGAAGCCAGCCGGCGCAGCGCCGCCACTGCCGCGCGCATCGCCACGGCCGACGGCATGCTGGCAGAAGAGATGCAGCGCAGCCAGCGCATCGCCGCCTCGGAGAGCACGCTGGCCGAACTGACCCGCGACTACGAGGTCAACCGCGACCTGTACCAGGATCTGCTCAAGCGCCGCGAAAACGCACGCGTGTCGATGAACCTGGACGCCGAGCAGCGCGGCCTGAGCTTCCGCATCCAGGAACCGGCGGCCATGCCGCTGCGTCCCAGCGGCTTGCGCACGATGCACGTGGCCGGCGCCGGCCTGCTGCTGGGCCTGCTGGCACCGCTGGCCATCCTGTTCGCGCTGATCAAGTTCGATCCGCGCGCGCGCACGCCCAAGCAGATAGAAAAGGAAACCGGCTTGACCGTCATCGGCACCATGCCGCTCTACCGTACCCGCCAGAAGAAACGCCAGAGCGCGCGCAAGTTCATGCTCGCCGCGGCGATGTTCTGCACGGTCCCGCTGGTCTACGGCCTGGCTTACGGCCTCAAGATGCTGGAGGTCCTATGACCCGCGCGCTCAGTCCGCTACGTGCCGTGCAGCACGAAGGCGGCGCCCATCCGATCACGGCCCGCACCGGCACCACCGCGCTGACGCCACTGCAGCTGGAAGAGCGCAACACCATCTACCGCTCGGACCAGCAGCGGCTGGAAGTCGATGCCTTCCGCGAGCTGCGCACGCAGCTGCTTGCCGCGACCAAGGAAAATTTCATCACCCTGGTGGTGCCGGTCAGCCTGGGCTCGGGCGGCAGCTTCGTCGCCCGCAACCTGGCCGCGGCGATGGCGTTCGACGAGACCAAGAACGCGGTGCTGGTCGATTGCGATGTACGCCATCCGTCGCAGGATCGCTCGATGCGCATCCAGGCCGCGGGCAGCGGTCTTATCGATTATCTCGAACAGCGCGAGGCCGACACCGGCAATCTGCTCTACGACACCGGCGTGGCGCGGCTGCGCCTGTTGCCGACCGGCACCTCGCGCGAAACCGGCGCCGAGCATTTTTCCTCCTCGCGCATGCGCCTGCTGCTGGACACGCTGCGCGCCAGCGATCCGAACACCTACCTGTTCCTGGACGGTCCGCCGGTACGCGGCGCGCCGGACGCGCGCATCCTGGCCGACCTGGCCGACGTGGTGGTGCTGGTCGCCGGCTACGGCCGCGATACGCCCGCGGCGATCGCCGAAGCGGCGGCCAACTTCGACAAGAGCAAGTTCGCTGGCGTCGTGTTCAACGAAGGCGTATAGGCGAAAACACATGCGACGCAGGCATACGACCCCGGCCCTCCCGCGTGCGGCCCTCTACCTGGCCGCGCTCGCGCTGCTGCCGACCTCGGCCCAGGCCGTGCGCCTGGACTACGAACTGGGCCTGGCGGTGATGCACAGCGACAACATCGGCCTGAGCGAGACCAACAAGATCAGCGACACCGTCGTTTCGCCGCAGCTGCGCTTCAGGCTCGAGCAGACCGGCGCGGCGCTGCAGCTGTCCGCCGATGGCGACGTGCAGTATCCGTATTACCTCGACGACACCTTCGACAACAAGGTGCAGGGCAGCCTGCACGGCCGGGCCAACTGGACGGTGGCGCCGGAGCGCATCGATTTCGAGGTCACCAACAGCCTCAGCCGGCAGGCGATCAACGTGCTGGAGAGTTTCGTCCCCAGCAACCAGCAGCAGGTCAACGTGTTCACCGCAGGCCCGACCTTCAGCGCGCGCTTCGGCGATACCACGACCGGCCGGCTGGACCTGCGCTACATCAACACCTATGCCGAGGAAAGCTCCGAGTTCCAGGGCAACCGCTACAACGCCGTGGCCCGCGTGGAGCGCCGGCTGCGCTCGACCGACACGTTCGCCATCGCGGTGGAAGCGCTGCAGACCGACTATGACGACGCCGGCAGCCTGTTCGACTATCGCCGCTACGACGGCTATGTCAGCTACAGCAGCACGCTGCGCAACTGGGATCTGCAGGCCGACGCGGGTTACTCGCGCATCGAACCGGAAAACTACGACGGCGACTCGTCGTCGCCGCTTTTCCGCGGCGATCTGGCCTGGCGCATCGCGCCACGCTCCACCTTGCGGGCGGGGTTGAACTACGAGTTCGCCGACGCGGCCCAGAACCTCATCTGGCGGCCGGGCGAAACCACCGGACCCATCCTGGAGAATCCGGTCGATCCGTTCCTGCCGATCGGCGCGCAGACTTTCCGCCAGCGCCGCGCCTCGCTGGGCTACGGGTTCGCCGGGGAAACGCTGTCGGTGCAGATCAATCCGTACTACGAACGTCTGCGCTACCTGACCGCCTCCAACGAGGATCAGGACGTCAAGTCGGTCAGCGTGTTCGCCGACTACCGGCTCAACCATGCCATGACGTTCTCCTTCGCCGGCGTGCGCCAGGAACGCGAATTCCAGGACATTTCGCGCAACGACACCAACACCGTCGTCAATCTCGCCCTGACGCGTCAGTTTTCGCGGCATTGGTACGGCAGGGCCTACTACCAGCGCTCCGAACGCGACAGTTCCAGCCTGACCCAGAGCTACACCGAGAATTCGGTGATGCTGATGGTGGCGTACCGCCGCTGACAGGACCGGACGGAACGCAGGCTTCGCCGCCTGCCGCCCGTCCTCCAGCTCCTTCGCGCAGGTGCAGGAGAACTCCCCGATGCGCCGATCTGTCCGGGGCTGGAAGCAGCGCGCAAGCTGCCGACACCATTGCCGTTGCCCGCACCCGCCATCGTCCGGCGCGTCGCCAGCAGGCTTGCGTGCCGGATGAAGCCATCACGCCAATGGCGGCGGCTTTCCGTCATGCCTGACCAGCCATCGCATCGCCAAGAGCAGGCATGCGTGAAGCGCGCATCCGATTCGAGCGGGACAAACCCCTTCTCTAGATTGCAGGGAGTGAAGGAGCGCGCTTGAGTCCCTCCCCCGTTTCAAGGACGAGGCAACCTGTTCCCGGGCCAGACGCGTGATAGGGAGATCTCCGTCAACTGGCGGTTCCCCCATTACCAGCCCCCGCAAACGGGGGAAGGAGCGGGTCATAGGCAGATGAATATCACCGACTCTGAGGAGGCATTACCAGCCGGCGGACGTAAATGCATGACATGGACGCGCCCAGGCATCCCGGGGGCGGATCCGCATGCCCTCCAGCCGCGGGTCACCACGACGGCGCGCCCGCAATCAGATGCGCTTGATGACCGCGTTGGCCGCGTAGTTGAGGAAATACCAGCTCGCCGGCAGCACGCCGATGCGCTCGTAGTCGCGATAGATGCGCCACTGCCATCCCGCCGCCTTGATCTTGTTGGCCGACAGCGATCCCGAGCGCACCAGGTAGTAGGCCAGCGCCATGCCCGGCGCCGCGCAGACCGCGCTGCCCGCCAGCCGCACCGCGCGCAGCCAGAACACGTAGTCCTCGTGTCCGGTCTTGGGGAAGCGCAATTCGCCCAGCCTGCGATCGTAGAGGCCGGTCAGGTTGCCGATGTGGTTGCACTTGAGCATGTCGGCGTAGGTCACCGAGGCCGGCGGGCGCACCAGCGACAGTGCATGGTCCGACTCGTCGATGCGCTGGTAGGCGGTGTAGGCCACGGCCGCGCCGCTCGAGGCCATCGCCTCCAGCTGCAGGCGCAGCTTGTCGGGGTGCCAGCGGTCGTCGCTGTCGAGGAAAGCGATGTACTGCCCGGTCGCCGCTTCGATGCCGGCGTTGCGCGCGGCGGCGACGCCGCCATTGCGCGCCAGCGGCATCGGCACGACCCGGCCATCCGACAGCGCGGCCGCGCGTGCCAGCTCCCGGCTGGCATCGCGCGATCCGTCGTCGACGACCAGCAGTTCGATGTCGGCGTGCGACTGCGCCAGCACCGACTGCATCGAGGACGATAGCGTGGCGGCGGCGTTGTACGCCGGCATCACCACACTGACGCGGCCCGCGACGGCGTTCATGCCGCCTGCCGGTTACCGCGCGCGCCGGTCCACGACGCGAACGGCGCAGGCAGTTCATAATCGCGGTACTGGTCCGGATTGCCCTGCAGGCCCGCTTCGGCCGCCTTGACGATGTTGTACATCTCGCGCGCGGTCACGTAGTGAAGCACGTAATCCTTGCCGTCGTTGTAGCGCTGCTCCAGGTGCCCGTACATGCGCTCGGACGCCTCGCCGAGCAGCGTATCCATGTCCGGCTCCTGGGTGCCGTGGGTGTGAATCTTGACGAACACCCACTCCGGCCGCCCCTCGACGTGGATGCCGGCGCGCACCCACGCATCGACGCGGTCGGGCGTCGGCGGCGAGCTGCGGCGGATGTCGGAATTCTCGATGCGCGGCATGAAGCCCATGCGCCGGCTCTTCCAGTTCAACGCCAGCGGGCCCTGGATGATCATCAGATCGCCGCTGGCCTGCCCGCCGACCCGCACCGGCACGCCGGTGTCGTGCGACTTGGGACGATCCGGATCGTCCTTGGCGTAATAGATGCTGTTGACCGTGCTGGTCTGCGCCTCGCTGGGCGCCGCCGGCAGCGTGAAGTCGGCGTAGCAGCCGAGCTCGCGCAGCAGGATGAGTTCGTTGTTCAGGCCGCACCAGCGGCCGTCGGCGCGCGAATTGTCCAGGCACCAGTTGCCGTGGATGAAGGCGAACTTGATCTGGCCGGTGACCGGATCCACCGGCAACGCGCCATGGCGCTGGTGCAGCGTCCTGGCGAAACCGCCCATGCAGCGGCGGAAGTTCTCCTCGGTATCGTTGTCGTGGTGCAGATGGATCTCGATTTCGCCGAAGCCATCGCTGCAAAGCGCCGCGATCTTGTCCAGGTGCTCCTCGGTGTATTCCTCTTCGGGATAGAAGAAGCTGTGCTGCGGCGGGCGGCCGTCGGCGTCGCGATGGCGGCCGGCCAGCTGCCGGTATTCGCTGCACCAGCGATCCACGCGCGCGCGCTGGGTGTCGGCATCGGCGCCCTTCCACATCGGCTCGAAGTGATCGACGAAGCAGAACAGCACGTGGGTCGGCCCCTGCCCCTTGGCAGGACGCGGACGGCGCAGGTAGCTGGCGATCCAGATCTGCATGTTGCGCGCGCGCAGCAGCCCCCATACCGCCGCGGCGGCGGCGACCGGCAGCAACAGCAACAGCATCCATAGCCACTTCGTTTCCACGAGCATCCTCTTTCTTCTTCAGGCAACCTGGGACACCGGGTTTGACGCGGAAAAGGCCGCGCAGCGGCCAGCGCTACGCGTGCGCCCGCCGGTAGGCGCGATGCAGCACGGCCTGGACGAAACGGCTGCGCCGGCGCCCCAGCCGGTCGTGCAGCTGCTGCATGTACTCGATGTCGCCGCGGCTCCAGCAATTGAACAGCAGGCTCAACGGCAAGTAGGCCAGCAGCACGACCAGGCCGCCCAGCACGATGGACACGAACGGATTCAGCTGCCCAAGCAACGGCCACGCCAGCAAGCCGCCGATGGCCGCGGCCAGGCCGATGCGCAGCAGCGCCGCCCAGTCCGGCATGACCCCGCTGGTGCGCACGGCCAGCACCATCAACGCCACCACGTCCAGCGCCATGATGGCGGCGTAGGCATAGACCGCACCGGACAGGCCGTACAGGCGGACCAGCACGACGTTCAGCACGATCTTGAGCACGATCAGGCAAGACACCAGCACCAGGATGCTGCCCTGGCGATCGGCGCTGACCAGCAGGCTGGATCCGCCCTGCGTCATCGTCAGCAGCGATCCGCCGACCAGGCAGACCGCGAAGGCGGTGGCGGCCGGCGCATAGGCCTGGCCGTACAGCGCCGAGATGATCGCCGGCGCGAACACCACGCCGAACGCCATCAGCGGCGCGGCCAGCAGCGTCAGGTAGCGGGTGGACGCGACGAAGCGCTGCGCCGCCACCTCGCTGCCCTGCTTGAGCGCGTTGGCCATCAGCGGCAGCAGGATCGCGCCGAACACGCCCGGCACCAGCAGCGCGGCGCCGCTGGCCAGCTGGAAGGCGACCTTGAACTGGCCCGCCGCGTCCTCGTTGGCGAACAGCTTCAGGAACAGCACCTCGACCTCGCTGCCGACCAGGAAGCCCAGCGTCACCGTCATCGCGGTCAGCCGCATGTGCCGGCGCACCCGCGACATCAGTTCCGGCGGCAGCCGCGTCCCCGGCGCCGACGGCGGAATGGACGGCACGATCTGCGCGCGCGACACGCAGTACAGCACCAGGCTGGAAACGACGAAGATGCCCAGATAGGCCTCGATGGGCGCGCGCAGCCAGCCCGCCAGCGCCACCATCAGCAGCGTCAGTGGCGCCGATATCGCCGCGACGATGGCGGTGGCGCGGAAGTTCTCGAATCCCTTGGCGATGCCGATGTTGAACATGTACATCGAACGCACCGACACCGTCACTATCAGGAAGCCGAACAGCAGGCCGTGGTGCAGCTCCGGCACGACGTGATCGCCGGCCAGCCACAGGCCGAGCGTGCCGACGCCCAGCACCGCCGCCAGGAACCAGCGCTGCGCCCGGCGCAGGTAGGTCAGCATCGGCGCGATCAGTTCGGGCGCCTGCCCGCCGCGCAGTTCGGCGATGAACTTGATCGCGGCGGTGCTGGTGCCCGAGTTGGTCAGCACCACGCCGAGCGCGACCATCCAGATCACCACGCTGTAGGAACCGAACCCCGCCGGCTGCAGGTGGCGCGCGATGACGATCGACACCAGCATGCCGATGACGTACTCGGTATAGATGCCCGCCGAGGAGAACAGCGTGCGCTTGACGGCCGATTCGCTCATGCCATCACCAGCAGGATGCGCACGACCATGTACAGGGCGACGGCGGCGACCAGCGAGATCGCCGGCCACAGCAGCAGGTGATTGGCGATCCTGAAATCGGGCAGCACGCGGTAGCGCCCGCGCATCCAGGTGTAGTGCACGACCACCAGGCCCATCAGCAAGTAGAGCGTGATGACGTAGGTGCGGCTGAGGAAGAACGCGGCGACCGCGAAGCCGCTCAGCGACAGCAGCAACGTCGTGGCGATGGCGCGATCCTGCAGCCACTCGTGGATGAAGGCGCCGTCGATGCCCAGCCGTTCGCCTTGTGCGGGATCGGCCGGCGGTCGCCAGCGCAGGATTTTGAGCATCATCCAGAAGCTGTAACCCATCAGCATCAGCCACAGCGTGAAGCCGACCAAGCCCATCTCGGCCAGCACAAGCACCAGCGAGTTGTGCGCGGTCAGCTGGTGGAGCTCGGTGTAGGCGCCGGTGCCCACGCCGAACACCGGGTGTTCCTTGAACATCTGCATGCCTTCGTACCACGAATAGACGCGATCCATCGCCGATTCCTCACCCACTTCCAGTTCCTGCATGCGCGAAGGCATCGCCATCAGCCCCACCAGCGCCAGCACGCCCAGCGAGCCGGCGACGAACAGGCCCTTCTTCATCCACACGTAGATGCCGAACACCACCAGCAGCGCCAGCACGGTGCCGCGCGAATCGGTCAGGTAGATGCCGTAGACCAGCAGCAGCGCCGCCACGCACCAGAACAGCCGCCGCAGGCCCATCCAGCCGCCGCCATCGGACAGGTACAGCGCCATCGGCACCGCCATCACGAACAGCATGCCCAGGTCGTTGGGATCGCTGAAGATGCCGATGTACTGGATGCGCGTGCCCTGCGACAGCCCCATGCCGGTCCAGCCGGTGCCGGTCTGCGCCTGGCCGACGCCGTGCAGCGCCAGCACGCAGGCGCACAGCGCGAACACCGCCATGGCGATCTTCATCCGCCCGCGGGTGAACGTGGCATTGGCCAGCAGGAAATACGCCAGCACCACCGGCGCGAAATCGCGGAAGATCGGCACCGCGCCGCCGACCCAGCCGTTGAACGCGACCGACGCCATCATCGCGGCGAGGAACAGGAGCAGCAGCAGGTTCTGCGGCGCACCGGCCACGCGCCGGCCCGACATCAGCCAGGCGATGGTGGCCAGCAGCAGCGCGACCTGCTGCAACGGCACCGGAATGGCGCCCTCGAGGGCGGGATAGTCTTGCGGCCGGATCAGCACCAGCACCAGGTAAATCATCATGATGGGGAACATGGCGGGCCTGACTCAGGCGATGCCTCCGTCGGTGCCGTAGCTGAAAAGCTCGGGCCATTCCAGCATCCCGCGGAAAAACGGCAAATCGACGTCGCGCTCCACGTGCAGGCGGCGCAGCGCGTAGGCGCCATCGGCCACCGAACGGCTGGTGCCGGCCACATAGCTGCAGGCCAGGCGGAACCCGGCATCGCGGGCGGCCTGCATCACCATTTCGTCGTAGGCGCCGTAGTCGCCGACCGGATAGGAGATCGCCTGCACCGGCTGCGACAGCTGCGCCTCGAGCACGCGCTTGGATTCCACCACCTCGTGCAGCATCTCCTCGCGCTGCATCCGCGCCAGCATGCTGTGGCTCACCCCGTGCGAACCGATCTCCATCCCGCCGGCCTGCATCTGCCGGAGTTGTTCCCAGTCCATCGGCTTGCAGTCCGGATGCGGTCGGCGCGGCATCGACCAGGCCGACTCCAGCGCGGCGATCTGCGCCTGCTGCACCGCCGCCGGGAATGTCTTCAGCCGCTTGAGGAAGCGAGCCGCGATCTGGCGCCGGTCCTCCTGGTGCGGCGGCAGCGGCCAGTCGATGCCCATCTGCGGCAGCTTCATATGGTCCTGATCGGTCCGGCAGATCATGTGCACGGCCCAGTCGTAGGCGTACGGCTCGCCGCTGTCGATGTGCGCGGTGGAAACGAAGAACATCGCCGACAGTCCCAGATCCCGCAGGACCGGATACGCCACGCGGTAGTTGTCGTCGTAGCCGTCGTCGAAGGTGACCAGCACGGCGCGCGGCGGCAGGCGTTCGTTCTGATCGAGGCAGTCGATGACGTCCTGGAAGCGCATCGGGGAGAAGCTGCGCTTGAGCAGGGACATCTGCGTGTGGAAATCGGAGCGGTTGGCACTGATGAGTTCCAGATCGAAAGCGAATCCTTCCGGCTGCGTCGATTCCAGCACCCGGTGGTAGGCCAGGATGCGCAGATCCGAACGCAGCAGTCCGCGCAACCGGCCAGCCATCGGCAGCAGTCCCGTGCGATGGCACCAGTACGCCAGCCGCCGGCGCCGGTTGGCGCCCTGCGTGCCGGCGGGCATCAGGCCCTTCGTCGCCACGCCGATGGCCTGCCAAGCCATGACGATGTCATCCGGCGGCCACGCGAGCCCCTGATCGTGCATTCACTTCCCCCTGTATCGACGCTGATGGCGGGCGTCGCAGATGACAACGCAGTCGGCGGCGGCCACAGGCCAGCATGGCGGCGCTGCGATTCGCCGTTCGGGGGGAAGCTCGTCATCGCGCGCGGAGTGCTCTAGAGTGCGGCGACGCGAGGATAGGGTCGGATACGGGGAAAGGCGTGCTGTTCATCGATGACGTGAAGGCCAAGGCACGCTGGTGCTACGGAGACGACCGCGGCGCCACGCTGGTCAAGACGCTGCTGACCGACGGCACGTTCGCGATGCTGTGCTACCGGCTGATGCAGTGGTCGCAGCGCCGCCGGCTGGTGCCGCTGGCGATGTTCTTCAACAAGGTCAACGCGGTGTTCGGCCAGTGCATCATCGGCCGCGGCGCCGACTTCGGCCCGTGCTTCGTGCTGATCCACAGCCAGGGCATCGTCATCAACGGCAGCGTGCGCGGCGGCAGCCATGTCCATATCGAACACCAGGTCACCATCGGCGCGGAGAAATACGCATCGCCGGTGATCGGCAGCCATGTATTCATCGGCGCCGGCGCCAAGATCATCGGCGCGGTGGCGATCGGCGATCACAGCCGCGTGGGCGCCAACGCGGTCGTCGTCCACGAGGTGCCGGCCGGCGCGACGGTGGTGGGCATTCCGGCGCGCGTGGTGCGCCGCGCCGCCGCCGAACCGGACGGCATGGCGCCCGACGCCTGAGGCCGGGCGCGCGTTCAACCCGTGCGTGCTTCGCTGCCCTCCACCAGCCGCGCCAGCGCCTGGGCCAGTTCGTCCGCCTCGACCAGATCGTCGTGGTTGCCCGGCACGTCGATCACGGTGACGTTGCGTACCAGCCCGGCCCAGCCCAGCGTCGGCGCATCCGGGAAACGCCCGGTCTGATCCTCGGCCCGGAACACCACGATGTCGCCCGCGTACGGCGCGATCCGGTAACGGCTGGCGGCGCGGTAGTGCACGCGGTGCACTTCGTCGTAGCGGATCGCGTGCGGCAATTCGGCGCCGATCGCGCGGGCCAGCGCGACCTGGGTCCGCAGCCGCAGGCGCCGGAAACGCCCGCGCACCGACTCGGCCATGCTGCGCGGATTGAGCTTGCGCAGGTAGCGGGTCAGCCGTGACGGCAGCACCGTGCCCGCGTTGCCTTCGGGACGGCCGCTGGAGGTATCGAACAGGCCGAGGAACGCGACCTCCTCGCCCGCCGCCATCAGCTGCTGGGCGACCTCGTAGCTGATGAGCCCACCCATCGATCCGCCGGCCACGTGGTAGGGCCCGTGCGGCTGCACCGAACGGATCTCGCGCACGTAGCGCTCGGCCATCTCCGGCACCGTTTCCAGGGGCCGGGTGCGCCCGTCCAGCCCCAGCGCCTGGAGGCCGTAGACGGTACGGCTGTCGTCGAGCTTGCGCGCCAGCGCGCGGTAGTTGAGCACGTTGCCGCCTACCGCATGGATCAGGAACAGCGGGCGTTCCCCGTTGCCCTTCTGCAGCAGCAGCAGCGGCGCCCACGGATCGTCGCCGGCCGATGCGGTCCCGCCCGGCACCGGGCTGTCGGCCACGCCTGCGCGGCGATAGGCGGCCGCCAGATCGCCCGGCGTGGAGGCGGTCAGCAACGTGGCCAGCGGAACATTGACGCCGGTGGCGGCGCGCAACCGCTGGAACAGCTGCACCGCCACCATCGAGTGCCCGCCGAGATCGAAGAAGTCCTCGTCCACGCCCACCTGCGGCAGGTTCAGCACCTGCGCCATGGCCGTGCAGATCGTCGATTCCAGGCCGGTGGCGGGCGTCGCGATCGCCGCGCGATCCCGCGCGACGGGCCGGGAATCGACCGGCGCGGCAGGTGCCTGGTCCGCATGGCGATGACGGGCCAGCAGCGGATGCTCCTGATCGCCGAACGCGGTGAGTTGCTCGACCGAGCGTCCGGCGTCGCGGATGATTTCGCGCAGGATGCTCTCGTAGTTCTGCCGCAGCAGTGCCACGTCCTCGTCGACCAGAATGTCGGCGTTGTAGACCAGGCCCGCCAGCAGGCCGCCCTCGCCTTCCAGCAGCCACAGGCCCAGGTCCTCGGTCGCGCCGGGCTGGAACACCTCCAGCCGCTCGTGGACCAGGTTGCCCCAGCGCGTCACGCGCTGGCGGATGTCCTGCATCGAGAACAGCGTCTGGTACAACGCGGTGACCTTGCGGCTACCGCGCGAACTCAGTTCGTGCGCGATTTCCTCCAGGCGGATGTCCGGATGGGCGAAGCTGTCGAGCATTACGTCCTTCACCCGCTTGACCGCCTCGGCGAACGTCATGCCCGGCTCGATCTGCGTGCGCAGCGGCAGCAGGTTGGTGAAGTAGCCCATCAGGTCTTCGGTCTCGGCGCTGTTGCGGCCGCGTACCGGCGTGGCGACGATCATGTCCTTCTGCCCGGTCACGCGGTTGAGCAGCGCCAGATACGCGGTCAGCAGCACGACGAACAGCGTCGCGTCCATCGCCAGGCCGACCTTGCGCAGTTCGTCGGTGCCGGCGCGATCGAGCTGGAACGACTGCGACTTGCCGCGTCCGGAGAAACTCGGCTTGCGCTGCCGGCCGCCGGACAGATCCAGCGCGCCGCCATTGTCCGACTCGCCTTCGGCGCCGAGCTTCTCGCGCCAGAAGGTCAGCTGCTGGGCGTATTCCTCGCTCTTGACCCATTCGCGGTGCCAGACCGAGAAATCGCCATAGGTGACCGGCAGTTCCGGCAGATCGGGTTCGCGGCCTTCCAGATAGGCGCCGTAGATCTCGGCCATGTTCTGGTAGAACAGGTCGAACGACCAGCCGTCCCAGATGATGTGGTGGGTCATGAACAGCAGCGCGTGGCGGTGCTCGTCGAACTTGAACAGCCGCGCGCGGAACAGCGGCGCGCCGACCAGCTGGAACGGCGTCTCGATGATGCCCTGCAGCCGCTGCATCAGGAACGGCAGGCGCTCGTCCAGCGGCAGGTGGGTCAGATCCTCGACGTCGGCCAGCCCGGTCTCCATCGTGTCGTGCACGATCTGGATGCCCGCGCCGTCCGGCGTTTCCTCGATGGTCGTGCGCAGCACCGGCTGGCGGCGCATCACTTCGCGGAACGCGCGATCGAAGGCGGGCACGTCCAGCTCGCCGGTCAGCCAGTGCGCCGACGGCGTGTTGTAGGTCAGCTGGCCGGGATTGAAATCCTCCATCAGCTTCAGCCGTTCCTGGATCAGCGACAGCGGCGTGCGGCGCTGATCGGCGCGGTGCACGATTGGGGCGCGCTTCGCCGCGCCGCCTTCCTGCCGCGACCGATCGACCATCTGCGCGAGCTTCTCGACGGTCGGGCCGTCGAACAGCGCGCGCAACGACAGCGCGGCATCCAGCTCGCGGTTGATCCGGGAGGTCAGCTGCGCGGCCAGCAGCGAATGGCCGCCCATCGCGAAGAAGTTGTCGCTCACGCCGATTTCCGGCAGCCCGAGCACCTTGGCCATGATGGCGGCGATCTGCCGCTCCAGTTCGTTGCGCGGCGCGATCATGTCCTGCGTGCGGTGCGCGCCGAGATCCGGCGCCGGCAGTCCCTTGCGATCGATCTTGCCGTTGGGCAGCAACGGCATCGCCGGCAGCACGACGATGTGCTGCGGAATCATGTAGTCCGGCAGCGACGCGCGCAGGTGGGTGGACAGCGCGGCCTCGTCGGCTTGCGATCCCGGCTCCAGCACCACGTAGCCGACCAGCCGCATGTCGCCGGGCCGATCCTCGCGCGCGACGACGATGTTGCGGCTGACCTGCGGATGGCTGGACAGGTTGCTCTCGATTTCGCCCAGTTCGATGCGGTAACCGCGCACCTTGACCTGGAAATCGAGCCGGCCCAGGTGTTCGAGGTTGCCGTCGTTGCGCCAGCGCCCGCGATCGCCGGTGCGGTACAGCGGCCGCGCGGCGATCGGCTCGCCCAGCGCCTCGCTGCAGCCGGTGCCGAAACGATCGGCGATGAAACGCTCGGCGGTCAGCTCGGGCCGGTGCAGGTAGCCGAGCGTGACGCCTTCGCCGCCGATGCAGATCTCGCCCGGCACGCCGCGCGGACACAGCTCGCCATGCTCGTCGAGGATCCACACCTGCGTATTGAGGAGGGGACGGCCGATATGGATGTCCGGCGTGGCGCCGCCCGCCGGCGCGACGATGCGCGCGCAGGTGGACCAGACGGTCGTCTCGGTGGGGCCATACAGGTTCCACAACTCGCCGCAGCGCGCCAGCAGCTGCGTCGCCAGATCGTGCGGCAGCGGCTCGCCGCCGCACAGCGCCTTGAATCGCGCATGGCCCTGCCAGCCGGCATCGAGCAGCAGCCGCCACATCGCCGGCGTAGCCTGCACGACGGTGGCCGCCGAGCTGTCCAGCAGCTTCATGAAGGCGCCGCCGTCTATCACCGTGTCGCGGCTGGCCAGCACCACCTGCGCGCCGACGCTCAGCGGCAGCATCAGTTCGAGCACGGCGATGTCGAAGGACAGCGTGGTCACCGCCACCAGCCGATCGTCGGCGTCCAGGCCCGGCTCCTGCTGCATGGCGGTGATGAAGTTGGACACCGCGCGGTGCGGCACCTGCACGCCCTTCGGCTTGCCGGTCGAGCCGGAGGTATAGATGACGTAGGCGATCGATTCGGGTTCGGCCGCCTGCGCATCGCGTGGCAGCCGGGTCGACGGCAGCGCCTGCAGCTGCGCCTCCATCGTGTCCAGCACCAGGTGTGGGCACGCCGCGGCGGCAAACGTGGCGCGGTGCGCCTGCTGGGTGACCAGCGCGGCCAGCCCGGCGTCCTGCGCCATGTAGGCCAGGCGGTCGGCCGGGAACTGCGGATCCAGCGGCACGTAGCCGGCGCCGGCCTTGAGGATGCCCAGCAGCCCGGCCAGCATGTCCAGGCCGCGATCCAGCGCCAGCCCGACCAGCGTGCCGCGCTGCACGCCCTGCGCGCGCAGCGCATGGGCGATGCGGTTGGCGCGCGCGTCCAGTTGCGCATAGCTCAGCGCGGTGCCGTCGAAGGTCACGGCGGTGCGATCCGGCCAGCGATCGCAGCCGGCCTCGAGGAACTCGTGCATCAGCTGCCGGTGCGGATACGGCTCGGCCACCGGCTGCAGCGCGGCCAGATCCAGCTGCGCGGCCACATCCACCAGCGCCAGCCGCGATACCGCCTGCCCGCCCTGCTGCACGACGCCGCGCAACAGCGATTCGTAGGCCGACAGCCAGCGCCGCAGCGTGGCTTCCTCGAACAGCCCGGTGTTGTACTGGCATTCCAGCCGCAATTCGCCGCCGACCTGCACCGCGTTGATCGACAGTTCGAAATTCTCGTAGCTACGCGGGTTGGTGGCGAATTCCAGCGCCAGGCCGGGGAACACCTCGCGCGCCTGATCCAGCGCCTGGTCGATGTTGAACATCACGCTGACCAGCGGCAGCCGGCTCGGGTCGCGATCGACGCGGATGTTCTTGAGCAGCGTGCCGAAGGTGTAGCGCTGGTGCTCGATGGCATCCAGCAGCGTAGTCTTGGCCTGATCGAGCAAGCGATCGAATGGCGCGGCCGGATCGACGTCGAAGCGCAGCGGCAGCAGGTTGACGCAATGGCCGACCAGGCTGTCCAGCCCGTCGACCGACTGGCCGGCCGCCGGGATGCCGATCACCACGTCCTGCTGGCCGCTGATGCGCGAGGCGACCGCGCCGAACCCGGCCAGCAGCGTGGCGAACAGGCTGGCGCCGTTGCGCGCGCCGAACCGGCGCAGCGCGGCGACGAGTTCGGCATCGAGCATGTAGTCGACGCGGCGCGAGGCGAAGCCGCGCCGGCCCGGTCGCGGACGATCGGCCGGCAGATCGAGCGCGGCGGCCTCGTCGGGGAAGCGCGACAGCCAGTAGTCGCGGTCCTCGCGCAGCTGCGGCGTGTCCTCGCGCCGGCTTTCGGCAGCGACGTAGTCGGTGTAGGGCTGCGCCGGCGGCAGCGCCGCGACGCTCCGGCCGATCGCCGCGGCGTAGAGCTGGCCCAGCTCGCGCACGATCACCCACCACGACCAGCCGTCGCATACCAGGTGGTGCGCCGACAGCAGCAGCAGATGATCGCGCGCGTCGAAGCGGATCAGTTCGGCGCGGAACAGCGGGCCGCGTTCGAGTTCGAACGGCGTCTCCACCGACTGGCGCAACCGCGCCTGCAGCGCCTGCTGGCGCGACTCGCCGTGCAGCGCCGACAGATCGGTCTGGCGCAGCGCCGGCGGTTGCGGCTCCTGCACGCAGAAACTCTCGCCATCGGGACCGAAGGTGGCGCGCAACGCCTCGTGGCGGGCGATCAGCTGGCGCAATGCGGCGCCGAGCGCCTGCGCATCGAGATCGCCGCGCAGGCGCAGCGACACCGATTCGTTGTAGGCCAGCGAGGCTTCGGTGGCCAGTTGCGCGGCGAGCCAGACTTCGCGCTGCGCCTCGCTGGTCGGGACGACGCGCTCCAGTGCGCCGTCGGCGAACGGATCGTAGTCGACCGCCTGCGAATCCTTCAGCATGGCGTTCATCCTCACGCCTCCACTTTCACGTACTTGCCGGCCTGTTCGGGGTGCGGCACATACCACGCCGGGCGGCCTTCCGGATCGCGTCCCAGGCGCGCGCCGGGCGCCACCGGACGGCGTGCGTCCATCTCCTGCGCGGTGTCGGCGGTCTCGGCCTTGCCGCCCGGCAGGAAACCGCAGTCCTGTAACTCGCGCACCGCATCCTTGTAGGCGTCGATGATGGCGCGGAAATCGGCTTCGCCATGCGCCGTGGTAAAGAAGCACGGGAAGTTGTCGAGGATATGGATGCCGCGGCTGCGCATCATCGCGAACAGCAGATCCTGCAGCGGATGATCCTCGTCGAAATGGGTGCGCCACAGCGACGCGAAATGCTTGATCCGCAGCGGCGCGCCGGCTTCCTCGCAGAACGCGTTGATCTCGGCGGCCATCGCCGCGGTGCGCTCGTTGAGCGCCTGCTGCAGGGCCGGGCCCTGCGCCTTCATGTGCTCCAGCGAGGCCTTGGCCGCCGCCAGCGTCAGCGGATGGCGCACGAACGTACCGGGGAAATAGGTCACGCCCACGGTCGGCACCGAGTCGTCGCCATACTGCCAGTGGCCGCCGTCCAGCGCGTCCATGAATTCGCGCTTGCCCGCCATCACGCCGATCGGATAACCGCCGCCGACGACCTTGCCGTAGGTCGCCAGGTCCGCCTGGATGCCGAACAGCGCCTGCGCGCCGCCCGGATGCGAACGGAAGCCGGTGATGACCTCGTCGAAGATCAGCGCGGCGCCGGATTGCGCGGTGATCGCGCGCACTTCCTTCAGGAACTCCACCGGCTGGAAATCCGGGCGCCGGCTCTGCACCGGCTCGACCAGCACCGCCGCCAGCTCGTGCGCGCGCTCGCGGATGATCCGCAATGTCTCCGGCGTGCCGTAATCGAGCACCAGCACCTTCTCGGCGGTGTTGCGCAGGATGCCCGGCGCGGCCGGCACCGCGCGCAGCTTCTTGGTGCCGCGCACGATCACCTCGTCGTTGATGCCGTGGTAGGAACCGGAGAACACGACGATGGTGTCGCGGCCGGTGACGGTGCGGGCGATGCGCATCGCGCCGAGCACGGCTTCCGAGCCGGTGTTGCACAGCGCGGCGCGATCGTGCCCGGTGAGTTCGCAGACCAGCTGCGCGACTTCGCCGGCCAGCGGATGCTGCGGGCCGATCTCGTAGCCGGCATCGAGCTGGCGCTTGACCGCGTCGATGACGAAGTCGGGCTGCCAGCCGAACAGGCTGGTGCCGAAGCCGTTGAGCGCATCGACGTATTCGTTGCCGTCGATGTCCCACAGCCGCGCGCCCCTGGAGCGCTCGATGACGATCTGGTAGACGATTTCCTTGGTCAGCGGACGGAACCCGGTAACCACGCGCGGGTCGGCCATGTGGCCGCGATGCGTCTGCGTATAGGCCTTGGACTTGGGCGTGCGCGCGACATAGCGCTGCACGAACGCATCCAGCCGCTGGCGCTGGCGCGGGTCGAGTGCGATGTTGCCGGCCGCATCGATGCGCGCGATCGCGCCGAAGGCCTTCTTGACGTCGTAGGACGTGTGCGCGAGCGCGGCTTCCTCGTCGTTGGCGGCCGGCGCCTCGCCCGCGGCCGCCGCGGCGACGGTGGGTTGCGGTGCCGGTGCGGCGATGACGGAGGGCGCAGCAGAAGCTGGCGCCGGCACGGAAGGCGCGCTGGCGGCGACGGCGGATCCCGCGCCGGACAGCAACGCCAGCTGCTGCGACATCAGCTGCATCTGCTGGGCGATCAGCGCACGCAGCGCATCGTCGCCGGCGCCGACGATGGCGGGCAGCGGCGGATAGGCGATCGTCAGTGGCGCGGCGACGGGCGCCATGGCCTGGGGCGCGGCGGCCGGCGACGCCGGCGCGGCTGCGACGGGCGCGGCTTCAGCGGGCAATTGCGCGTCCAGGCCCTCGGCCAGCCGCGCAAGGCTGGCGTATTCGCCCATCAGCTGGCGGAAGGTGATGCGCACCGGGAAGGTCTTCTGCAGCTGCAGCGCGACCTGGGTCAGCATCAGGCTGTCCAGCCCCAGTTCGATGAAATTGGCATCGGCGTCGGCATCGGACAGATCGAAGCCGGCGACCTCCTCGAAGACTTCGGCCAGCTGCGCCCGCAGGCGGGGACGGCGATCGGCGGGAACGGCGGCGGCGGTGACGGACATCGAAGGCTCCAGGGCCGCGGGGGCGGCGATGGTGGGTTCGGGGAATGCCGGCTGCGCGTCTGCGGCAGGCAGGGCTTGTACCCAGTAACGCGTTTTCTCGAACGGATAGGTCGGCAGGCGCACGCGTTGGCGGCGCATCCGCCGATCCAGCGCGGCCGGCTCCAGCGCCACGCCGTGGCGCCACAGCTGGCCGAACGCGGCGAGCAGGCGCTCGTGTTCGCTGCCTGTTTCATCGCCGAGCGAGGCCACCGCGGCGATGCCGTGCTGCTTGAGCGACGGCTGCTGCCGCGACAGCGTGGCCAGCGTCGCGCGCGGGCCTATCTCGAGCAGCACGCGCGACGGACCGGTCAGCACATGCGCGACCGCGCGCGAATAGCGCACCGGCTCGCGCAGGTGGCGGGCCCAGTATTCGGCCGACAGCGCTTCGGTTTCGCCGAGCCATTCGCCGCTGGCGGTGGACACGATCGGAATCGACGGCGCGTGGCGCGTGACGGTGGCGACCTCGTCGCGGAATGGCGCCACCGCCGGCTCCATCATCGACGAGTGGAACGCGTGCGAGGTCTTCAACGCGCGGCAGGCCACGCCTTCGGCTTCCAGCGTCGCGGCGAATGCGGCGATGGCGTCATGCGGCCCGGCGACGACGCAGGCGCCGGGCGCGTTCTCGGCGGCCAGCGACAGCCCGGCCGGCAGGCGTGGCGCCAGTGCCTCCAGCGGCAGGCGCACCGACAGCATCGCGCCGGTGGCCTGCGCCTGCATCAGCCGGCCGCGCCGCGCCACCAGCCGCAACGCATCGGGCAGCGCGAACACGCCGGCCAGCGTGGCGGCGACGAACTCGCCGACGCTGTGGCCGACCATCGCCACCGGCACCACGCCCTGGCTCATCCACCAGCGCGCCAGCGCGTATTCCAGCGCGAAGATGGCCGGCTGCATGATCGCCGTCAGCCGCATCGCCTCGGCATCGTCGCCGAACACCAGCGTACGCAGGTCCAGTCCCAGTTCGGCATCGAGCACGTCGCAGCAGGCATCGAAGGCCTCGCGGAACGCCGGCTCGGCGGCGTGCAGCTGGCGGCCCATGCCGGCGTACTGGCAGCCCTGCCCGGGGAACAGGAACACCACCTCGCGCGCCTGCGCCGGCCGCCCGCGCGCGATGGCGCCGGCCGTCTCCTCGCTGCGCAACTGCGCCACCGCCGATGCGGCATCG
>Ga0160451_100520_pt1 | contig 20229 bp, 18 predicted proteins | sample HID1975M_E1MG_FD_108270 | JGI IMG/M metagenome (GOLD analysis project Ga0160451, IMG submission 108270) | Enriched soil microbial communities from UW Madison campus, WI, USA - HID1975M_E1 MG | ecosystem: Environmental > Terrestrial > Soil > Unclassified | place: USA: Madison, Wisconsin... | reverse complement strand
GCGGCGAGTGGGGCGGGGCGGTGCTGCTGGCCACCGAGAACGCGCCGCCCGGCAAGCGGGCCTGGTACGGCATGTTCCCGCGGCTGGGCGCGCCGCTGGGATTCCTGTGCTCGAGCGGGGTGTTCCTGCTGTTGTCGCATTTCCTGGACGACGCGCAGTTCGTGGCCTGGGGCTGGCGGGTGCCGTTCATCGCCAGCGCGGCGCTGGTCCTGGTCGGGTTGTGGGTGCGGCTGCGGATCACCGAGACGCCCGCCTTCCAGAAAACCCTGGAGCGCGAGGAGCGCGAACGCCTGCCGATGGCCACGGTGCTGGGCCGGCACGCGGGCACCCTGGCGGTCGGCACGCTGGCGCTGATGGCGACCTTCGTCCTGTTCTACCTGATGACCGTGTTCGCGCTGAGCTGGGGCACCTCGCAGCTGGGCTACGGTCGCCAGGAATTCCTGCTGTTGCAGATGGTCGGCGTGCTGTGCTTCGCCGCGACCATCCCGTTGTCGGCGATGTACGCCGACCGCAGCGGCCGGCGCCGGGCGATGATCGTGGCCACCGTCGCGATCATCGTGTTCGGGCTGCTGTTCGAACCGTTGTTCGCGCCGGGCAGCGAAGGCCGGGTGCTGCTGTTCCTGTGCCTGGGGCTGGGCCTGATGGGACTGACCTACGGGCCGTGCGGCACGATCCTGGCGGAGATGTTCCCGACGCCGGTGCGTTATACCGGCGCGTCGCTGGCGTTCAACCTGGCCGGCATCCTCGGCGCCTCGCCGGCGCCGTACATCGCCACCCGCCTGGCCGGCAGCCACGGCATCGCCGCGGTGGGCTGGTACCTGAGCGGCATGGCGGCGCTGACCTTGCTGGCATTGCTGATGGTGCCGCGCGACGCCGACCGGACATCGCCCGCCTCCCTGTAGGAGCCCGTCTTGCGGGCGACAGGGGCGTCGGAACCGCGGGGGAGTCGCCTGTGCCGGTGGCGTCGGGTCGCCCGCAAGACGGGCTCCTACAGAAGAGCCGGCGAACCGGATCCAGCCGGGTGCCATGTCACGCCGGCATGCAAGCGCCTTGTGGTGACGATCGCCGCGTCACGCGCAGGGCCGGACGCGTCGCCCTCACCACAGTGCGTCGCGCAGCCGGTACCAGGCCATCGCCAGCACCAGCAGCGGGGTGCGCAGGGCACGGCCGCCGGGGAAGGGCGCGTGCGGGATCTTCGCGAACAGGTCCAGCCGTTGCGACTGCCCGCGGATCGCTTCGGCGACGAGTCTGCCGGCCAGCCCGGTGCTGGCCACGCCGTGCCCGGAAAAACCCTGGGCGAAATACACGTTCGGGGTGAGCCGGCCCCAGTGCGGGGCGCGGTTGAGCGAGATGTCGACGTAGCCGCCCCACAGGTACTCCACCGGCACGTCGGCCAGCTGCGGGAACACCGCGCGGATGCGCCGGCGCATCACCCCGCGCAGGTCCGGCGGCGGGTAGCTGGAATAGCTGGCGCGGCCGCCGAACAGCAAACGGTGGTCGCGGCTGAGGCGGAAGTAGTCCAGCGCCCAGTTCGCGTCGGCCACCGCCATGTCGTTGCGGATCAGCGCGTGCGCGCGTTCGGCGCCCAGCGGCGCGGTGGCGGCGATGTAGGTGCCCACCGGCATCACCCGCGATTCCAGTTCCGGGGCGATTCCGCGCAGCCAGGCGTTGCCGGCGAGCACGGCGAAATCGGCGGCGACCTCGCCCTGCGCCGTGCGCAGGCGCGGCTTCGTGCCGCGTACCAGCTCGACCACCGGCGACCGCTCGAAGATGCGCACGCCGGCGGCCAGCACGGCGCGGGCCAGGCCGAAGGCGTATTCCAGCGGATGCAGGTGGCCGCTGGCCGCGTCGTACACCGCGCCCAGGTATCGGTCCGAATCCAGTTCGGCGCGCAGCCGCTGGCGGTCCCACCACTGCAGCGGATAGCCGTACTTCTCCGCCATCCCGACGATGCCGGCGCGCAGCGCGCGCTCCTGGCGCGGCCTGATCGGCACGTGCGCGTGGCCGTCGCGCCAGTCGCATTCGATGCCGTGGCGGGCGATGCGCGTGCGCAACAGGTCCATGCCCTCGCGCGAGAGGTCGAACAGCGCTTTCGCCGCGTCGTGCCCGAGCAGGTCTTCCAGCGTCGATTGCTCGCAACCGTAGCCGACGATGGCCTGGCCGCCGTTGCGCCCGGAAGCGCCCCAGCCGATGCGCTCGGCCTCCACCACCACCACGCGGTAGCCGGCCTGCGCCAGCTCCAGCGCCGCCGACAGGCCGGTGTAGCCGGCACCGAGGATGCACACGTCGGCGTCGTCCACCACGCCGTGAAGCACCGGCTGCACGGGCAGCGGGGTCGCGCTGGCGGCATACCAGCTGGGCGGATAGGCGGAGACGGCGTTCATGCGATGGAGATGGCCCCGCGTGCATCCGCTCTTCTGTAGGAGCCGGTCTTGCCGGCGACACGCCACGTCGGCGCAGGCGACTGCCTCACGGTTCCGACGCCCGTGTCGCCGGCAAGACCGGCTCCTACAGGGAAGCGGTCGCGTCGGCGATGCGATGGGGCGCCGGTCCCGCGCGCAGCCTGCGGATGCAAACGGGCACCACGTGCGCCGCGCCAGTCGCGTCGCGCATGTGCGACGCATCCGTCACACCGTACGCAGGTACCAGGCATAGTCCAGGTCCGGCACCAGCGCGTTGAAGTCGTGCATCTCCTTGCGCTTCTGCTGTCCGTAGATGTGCCGGAACGCCTCGCCGTACCAGCGCGCGGCGAACGCGCTGCCGAGGAAGTCGTCGATCGCCTCGCGCCAGTGCGGCGCGCGCGTGGGATGCTGCTCGTAGGCGTTGCCGGCCACCGGTGGCCCCGGGTCCAGCTGCTGTTCGATCCCGTCCAGCATCCCGGCCAGTACCGCCGCGGCGACCAGGTAGGGATTGGCGTCGGCGCCGGCGATGCGGTGCTCGATGCGGGTGTTGGCCGCGTCGCTGTGCGGGATGCGCATGGCCACGGTGCGGTTGTTGAAGCCCCAGCTGTCGTTGAGCGGGACGAAGGCGTTGGCCACGAAGCGGCGGTAGCTGTTGGCATGCGGCGCGAACAGCAGCAGGTTGTCGCGCGCACTGGCCTGCAGCCCGCCGATCGCATGGCGCAAGGCATCGGCCGGGGCGTCGGCGGTGCCTGCGAACAGGTTGCGGCCGTCGCGGTCGAGCAGGCTCGCGTGCAGGTGCAGGCCGCTGCCGGCCTGACCGGCCAGCGGCTTGGCCATGAAGCTGGCCAGCGCGCCCTGCTGCTGCGCGATCGCCTTGATCGCGCGCTTGAGCAGCACCGCGTCGTCGCAGGCGGCCAGCGCGTCGGCGCGGTGCCTGAGGTTGATCTCGAACTGGCCCGGCGCGTACTCGGCCACCGCGGTGTCGGCCGGGATCCGCTGCGCCTGGCAGGCGCGGGCGACGGCGTCGATGAAACCGGCGTTCTCGTCCAGGTCGTCGATCGAATAGACCTGGGTGCTGTCGTTGCGGCGGCCGTCGCTGGCGTTGCGCGTGGGTTGCGGGCGGCCGTCGGCGCCGGCCAGGCGATCGAACAGGTAGAACTCCAGTTCCACCGCGACCACCGGCGTCAGCCCCAGTGCGCGATAGCGGTCGAGCACGCCCTGCAATACCTGGCGCGGATGCGCCTGGAACCAGCCGCCGGCGCCGTCCTCCATCGCCAGCAGCAGCTGCAGCGCCGGCCGCGGCGACCACGGCACCGGGCGCAGGCTGCCGGGGACCGGCCGGCAGATGCGGTCCTCGTCGCCGATGTCGTAGCCCAGCCCGGTTTCCTCGACGGTATTGCCGGTGATGTCGGCGGCCACCAGCGACATCGGCAGGCACACGCCGCCGGCATAGACCTTCTCCAGCGCGTCGGCGGTGACGCGCTTGCCGCGCAGCACGCCGTTGCCGTCCGGCAGCAGCAGGTCGACGTGGGCGTCCTCGTGGCCGGGCAGGGCGTGCAGGGTCTGCAGGTCCTCGGGCGGCAGCGCGGAGGGAGCGGATTGGCGGTTCATCGAAGGCCTCGACGGGTGCGGGTGGAGAGTATCAGGCCGGTGCCTCGTCAAGAATACTCAACGGCTGTCCCGCGTATGGGCCCCAATGTGTGCACCAAAGCAGGGCAATGGCCTGATTGGACGGGTCCGTGTTGTAAAAATAAAACGGCCGGGGTAAGTTGCCCGAACGCCACCGGAACCCTCCGCGCATGGCCCTGCCGCCGCTGGTCGGCCTGCCGACCGACCGCAAACAGATCGGACCGCATCCGTTCCTCGCCGTCGGCGAGAAGTATGTGCGCGCGGTGGCCGACGGCGCCGGTGCGACCCCGGTCCTGCTGCCGGCGCTGCAGCCACCACTGCCGCCGGACGCGTGGCTGGAACGGCTGGACGGCCTGCTGCTGACCGGTGCGGTCAGCAACATCGAGCCGCACCATTACTCCGGCGAACCCTCCTGGGAAGGCAACCTGCACGACCCGGCGCGCGACGCCACCACCCTGGGGCTGATCCCGCGGGCGGTGGCCATGGGCCTGCCGGTGCTGGCGATCTGCCGGGGTTTCCAGGAGGTCAACGTCGCCTTCGGCGGCACCCTGTACCAGAAGCTGCACGAAGCGACCGGCTTCGCCGACCACCGCGAGAATCCGGACGACCCGCTCGAACTCCAGTACGCGCCGGCGCATGACATCCGCCTGGCCGAAGGCGGGTTGCTGGCCGCCATCGCCGGCGGCACCCGCGCGCGGGTGAACTCGCTGCACGGGCAGGGCGTGGCCCGCCTGGGCGACGGGCTGGTGGTGGAGGCGATCGCGCCGGACGGGGCGATCGAGGCCTTCCGCGGCGGCGGCGGCTTCCTGCTCGGCGTGCAGTGGCACCCCGAGTGGCAGGTGACGCAGAACCCGTTCCACCTGGGCATCTTCCGCGCCTTCGGCGATGCCTGCCGCGCCTATGCCGCGCGGCACGCGCGCCTGGCTTCCGCCGCCTGCGCCTGAAACCCGCCTCCCACGGATTCCCATGAGCACCCGCCAGACCCGCAGCAAGCCCGCCAGCACGGCCCAGCAGGAAAGCTCGCTGCGGCGCTGGCTCAAGGAGCGGCACATCACCGAGGTCGAGTGCCTGGTGCCGGACATCACCGGGAATGCCAGGGGCAAGATCATCCCGGCCGCCAAGTTCTCGCACGACTACGGCACCCGGCTGCCCGAGGGCATCTTCGCCACCACCGTCACCGGCGAGTACCCGGACGACTACTACGAACTGACCTCGCCGTCGGACTCGGACATGCTGCTGCAGCCGGACCCGGACACGGTGCGGATGGTGCCGTGGGCGACCGACCCGACCGCGCAGATCATCCACGACTGCCGGACCAAGGACGGCCAGCCGCACGAACTGGCGCCGCGCAACGTGCTGCGCCGCGTGCTGGCCGCCTACGAGGCGGTCGGCCTGCGGCCGGTGGTGGCGCCGGAACTGGAATTCTTCCTGGTGCAGAAGAACACCGACCCGGACTTCCCGCTGCTGCCCCCGGCCGGCCGCTCCGGCCGCCCGGAGACGGCGCGGCAGTCGTACTCGATCGACGCGGTCAACGAGTTCGACCCGATCCTGGACCTGATGTACGACTACTGCGAGGCGATGGAGCTGGACGTGGACACGCTGATCCACGAGTCCGGCGCGGCCCAGCTGGAGGTCAACTTCACCCATGCCGGCGCGCTCTCGCGCGCCGACCACGTGTTCCTGTTCAAGCGCACCATGCGCGAGGCGGCGCTGCGCCACGGCATCTACGCCACCTTCCTGGCCAAGCCGATGGAGAACGAGCCGGGCAGCGCCATGCACATCCACCAGAGCCTGGTGGACGTCAAGCGCGGCCACAACGTGTTCGCCGGCAAGACCCCGGGCAAGCACAGCCCGATGTTCATGCACTACCTGGGCGGCCTGCAGAAGTACGTGCCGATGGCGATGGCGTTCTTCGCGCCGAACGTGAACTCCTACCGGCGCCTGGCGCTGGGCCAGGTGGCGCCGATCAACGTGCACTGGGGCTACGACAACCGCACCTGCGGGCTGCGCGTGCCGATGGACACCCCGGAGAACACCCGCGTGGAGAGCCGCTTCGCCGGTTCCGACGCCAATCCGTACCTGGCCATGGCCGCGACCCTGGCCTGCGGCCTGCTCGGCATCCGCGAGAAGCTGCAGCCGATGCCGCCGACCGCGCACAGCGCGCAGGACGCCGGCTTCGCCCTGCCGCGTTCGCTGGGCGAGGCGCTGGACGGACTGGAGGCCTGCACGACCCTGCACGAGATGCTGGGCCCGCGCTTCGTGCGCGCCTACATCTCGGTCAAGCGCAAGGAGTACGAGACCTTCTTCCGCGTGATCAGTTCGTGGGAACGCGAGTTCCTGCTGCTGAACGTATGACCCCGCCTCCCGACGCGACCGCCATGGACGCCACCCGCATCCGCGAACTGCAGCGCCTGGACGCCGCCCACCACCTGCACCCGTTCAACGACAACGCGGCGCTGGCGAAGAAGGGCACCCGCGTGCTGGTCCGCGGCGAGGGCTGCTACGTCTGGGACGCCGACGGCAACCAGCTGCTGGACGCCTTCGCCGGGCTGTGGTGCGTGAACATCGGCTACGGCCGCCGCGAACTGGGCGAGGCCGCGTCCAGGCAGATGACGCAGCTGGCCTACTACAACAGCTTCTTCCAGTGCACGACCGAGCCGACCATCCACCTGGCGGCGAAGCTCGCCGAACTGGCGCCGGGCGACATCAACCACGCCTTCTTCGTCAATTCCGGCTCGGAGGCCAACGACACCATCCTGCGCCTGGTCCGGCATTTCTGGGCGGTGCAGGACCAGCCGCGCAGGAACATCTTCATCGGCCGCCACGACGGCTACCACGGCACCACCATGGCCGGGGCCAGCCTGGGCGGGATGAAGGGCATGCACAGCCAGGGCGGGCTGCCGATCCCGGACATCCACCACATCGACCCGCCGTTCTGGTTCGCCGACGGCGGCGACCTGGACGAGGACGAGTACGGCCTGGTCGCCGCCCGTCGGCTCGAGCGGAAGATCCTGGAACTGGGGCCGGAGCGGGTGGCCGCGTTCATCGGCGAGCCGGTCATGGGCGCCATCGGCGTGTACATCCCGCCGAAGACCTACTGGCCGGAGATCGAGCGGATCTGCCGGAAATACGACGTGCTGCTGGTGGCCGACGAGGTCATCTGCGGCTTCGGCCGCACCGGGCAGTGGTTCGGTTCGCAGTACTTCGGCTTCCGGCCCGACGTGATGACCATCGCCAAGGGCATCACCTCCGGCTACATTCCGCTGGGCGCGGCCATGTTCAACGACCGCGTCGCCGGCGTGCTCAAGGACAGGGGCGGCGAGCTGGCGCACGGGGCGACGTATTCGGGCCACCCGGTGTGCGCGGCGGTGGCGCTGGAGAACCTGCGGATCCTGCAGGAGGAACGCATCGTCGAGCATGCCCGGGACGGGATCGCTCCGTACCTGGCGCAGCGCTGGGCCGAACTGGGCGAACACCGCCTGGTCGGCCAGGCGCGCATCGCCGGACTGATGGGCGCGCTGGAGCTGGTGCCGGACAAGGGCCGGCGCGGGTTCTTCGACGAGCGTGGCAAGGTCGGTGCGCTGTGCCGCGACCTCGCCCTGCGCCACGGCCTGATCCTGCGCGCCACCTACGACTCGATGCTGCTGTCGCCGCCGCTGGTGATCAGCCGGGCGCAGGTGGACGAACTGTTCGACAAGGCCTGGAAGGCGCTGGACGGAACCGCCGCCGCGCTGGGCAAATGACCGGGGCGGCGCTACGCTGCCCCGACCCGAAACCGTGACGAGGAGCACCCCCATGAAGCTGCGTCCGCTGACTCCGCACCTGCCGGCTTCGCGCCTGCTGATCGCGGGCATCGCCGCCATCCTGCTCGCCGCCTGTGGCGGCAAGGACCGGGCCGGCTCCACCGCGACGGCGGGCAAGGACGCCGGTGCCGAGGAGAAGGTGCTCAACGTCTACAACTACTCGGACTACATCGCCGAGGACACCATCCCCAACTTCGAGCAGCAGTCGGGCATCCGCGTCACCTACGACGTCTACGACAGCGACGAGGTGCTGGAGACCAAGCTGCTGGCCGGCTCCAGCGGCTACGACGTGGTGGTGCCGACCCTGAACTTCTTCGGCCGGCAGATCCAGGCCGGCGTGTTCAGGCCGCTGGACAAGTCGAAGATCCCGAACCTGGCCAACCTGGACCCGAAGGTGATGGAACTCATCGCCACCCAGGACCCGGGCAACAAGTACGGCGTGCCGTACATGTCGGGCACCACCGGCATCGGCTTCAACGTCGACAAGGTCAAGGCCGCGTTCGGCAGCACCGACGTGACCGACAGCTGGAGCCTGGTGTTCGACCCGGCCAAGATCAGCAAGCTCAAGGACTGCGGTGTGACCCTGCTGGACACCCCGTCGGACATGATCCCGATCGCGCTGCACTACCTGGGCGAGGATCCGCACAGCGCCGACCCGGCGGTGATCCAGAAGGCGGCCGACCTGATCAAGACGATCCGCCCGTACGTGCAGAACTTCCACTCCAGCCAGTACGTCAGCTCGCTGGCCAACGGCACCACCTGCCTGGTGGTGGGCTGGTCCGGCGACATCATCCAGGCCCGCGACCGCGCCGAGGAAGCCGGCAACGGGGTCAACGTGGGCTTCTCGATCCCGAAGGAGGGCGCGCCGCAGTGGTTCGACATGCTGGCGATCCCGGCCGACGCCAAGCACCCGGAGAACGCCTACGCGTTCATCAACTACCTGCTCGAACCGCAGGTCGCTGCCAACAATACCGACTACATCCAGTACGCCAACCCGGTGGCCGCGGCCACGCCGCTGGTGGACGAGGCGATCCGCGACGATCCGACGATCTATCCGCCGGAGGAGGTGAAGGCCAAGCTGTTCACCTACGCGATCAACTCGCCGGAGACCGACAAGCTGTACACGCGGCTGTGGACGGAGATCAAGACCGGCCGTTGACCGCGGCGGGATGAAGCCTGCCGGCCGCAGCCGCGGCCGGTCCGCGAGGACAGGCGGCATCGCGATACGCACCAGCGTCAGCGCAAGTGGGTGGGAGTTCGAGGGAGGGGAACCCGGGGACGCCACCGCAAGGCGGCGTCGTGGACAACCGACAGGCCCTGCGGGGCGATGGGGAAGCGACGATGGGCAGGCTGAAACCGATCTGGCTGTTGATGGGGTGCGTGGCGTTCGCGTCGGCAGGCGTACTGTCCGGGTGCGGCAAGAAGGAACCGGCGGCCGGCGACGCCGCGGCGACGCCGGAAACGCCGGCGCCCGACGCGGGCGTGCTGAACGTCTACAACTGGTCCGACTACATCGCCGAGGACACCGTGCCGGCGTTCGAGCGCGAACGCGGGGTCAAGGTCAACTACGGCGTGTTCGACAGCAACGAGGTGCTGGAGGCCAAGCTGCTGGCCGGCGCGTCGGGCTTCGACGTGGTGGTGCCGTCGCTGCAGTTCCTCGGCCGGCAGATCCAGGCCGGCGTGTTCCAGCCGCTGGAGAAGGAACGGCTGAAGAACTATGGCGGCCTGGATCCGGAACTGATGAAGCGGATCGCGATCCAGGACCCGGGCAACCAGTACGGCATCCCGTACCTGTGGGGTACCACCGGCATCGGCTACAACGTCGACAAGCTCACCGCCGCCTTCGGCAGCACCGACATCGCCAACAGCTGGGACCTGGTGTTCAAGCCGGAGAACATCAGCAGGATGAAGGACTGCGGGGTGATGCTGCTGGACACGCCCACCGAACTGGTGCCGATCGCGCTCAACTACCTGGGCGAGGATCCCAACAGCACCGACCCGGCGGTGATCCAGAAGGGCGCCGACCTGCTCGGGACGATCCGGCCCTACATCCAGACCTTCCATTCCAGCCAGTACATCGACGCGCTGGCCAATGGCAGCGCCTGCTTGGTGATCGGATGGTCCGGCGACGTGCTGCAGGCCCGCGACCGCGCCGCGGAGGCCGGCAACGGGGTCAGGGTGGCCTATTCGATCCCGAAGGAGGGCACGCCGCTGTTCGTGGACATGCTGGCCATCCCCAAGGATGCGAAGAACCTGGACAGCGCCTACGCCTTCATCGACTACCTGCTGCGCCCGGACGTGGCGGCGGCCAACAGCAACTACGTCAGCTACCCCAACCCGGTGCCGGCCTCGCTGCCGCTGGTGGACGAGGCGATCCGCAACGATCCGACCATCTATCCTCCGCCGGAAACCGCGGCCAAGCTGTTCACCCTGGCGATAATCCCGCCCGAGGTGGACCGCCTGTACACCCGGCTCTGGACCGAACTGAAGACCGGCCGTTAGGCTGGACGGCAACGCAGGCGCGGGTTGCCGTCCCTCCGGCCGGCAGCCCGCCCTTCCACCTGGAGCGGCCATGGCGGCGATCAACGAACGCGCGAACGGGTTCCCGGCCGAGGCCGGCAGCGAGCGCTACCTGCGCATCGAGGGCGTGCGCAAGGAGTTCGACGGCTTCGTCGCCGTCGACGACGTCAGCCTGGACATCCGCAAGGGCGAGATCTTCGCCCTGCTGGGCGGCTCGGGCAGCGGCAAGTCCACGCTGCTGCGCTGCCTGGCCGGTTTCGAGCGGCCGACGAAGGGGAAGATCGTGCTCGACGGCGAGGTCATGAACGACCTGCCGCCGTACGAGCGGCCGATCAACATGATGTTCCAGTCCTATGCGCTGTTCCCGCACATGACCGTGGAACAGAACATCGCCTTCGGCCTCAAGCAGGACGGGCTGGCCAAGGACGCCATCCGCAAGCGGGTGGGCGAGATGCTGGAGATGGTGCAACTGGAGAAGCTGGCCAAGCGCAAGCCGCACCAGCTGTCCGGCGGCCAGCAGCAGCGCGTGGCGCTGGCCCGTTCGCTGGCCAAGGGACCGAAACTGCTGCTGCTGGACGAGCCGATGGGCGCGCTGGACAAGAAGCTGCGCTCGCGCATGCAGCTGGAACTGGTCAACATCATCGAAACCTCCGGGGTGACCTGCGTGATGGTCACCCACGACCAGGAGGAGGCGATGACCATGGCCACCCGCATCGCGCTGATGGACCAGGGCTGGATCCAGCAGGTCGGAACCCCGGACGAGATCTACGAACAGCCGGGCAACCGCTTCGCCGCCGGGTTCATCGGCTCGGTCAACCTGGTGGAGGCGACCATCGACGAGGACGAGCCGGACTACGTGACCCTGCGCACGCCGGCCTTCGACGCGCCGATCCACATCGGCCACGGCATCACCGGCTTCGAGGGCCAGCAGGTGTCCTTCGCCCTGCGCCCGGAGAAGCTGGGCATCGGCAAGGCCGAACCGGAGCAGCCGCACAACAAGGCGCACGGCACGATCGAGGACATCGCCTATTTCGGCAGCCATTCGGTCTACCACGTGCGGTTGCCGTCGGGCATCAAGCTGATGGCCAACTTCACCAACCAGCAGCGCTGGGCCAGCGAGGGCATGACCTGGGGCGACCAGGTATGGCTGTGGTGGGGCGACAACGACGGCGTGGTGCTGACCTCATGAACGCGCGCGCGCTGAAGCGGTTCGTTCCCGGCGGCCGCTGGGCGGTGATCGCCGTGCCGTTCCTGTGGCTGCTGCTGTTCTTCGCGATCCCGTTCCTGATCGTGCTGAAGATCTCCTTCTCGCGGCTGGCCATCGCCATGCCGCCGTACACGCCGATCGTGGAGTACGTGGACAAGGCGCTGACCCTGCGCCTGAACCTGGGCAACTACGTGGCCCTGTTCACCGACTCGCAGTACGTGGTCGCCTACCTGAGTTCGATCAAGATCGCGGCGGTGTCGACCCTGCTGTGCCTGCTGATCGGCTACCCGATGGCCTACTTCATCGCGCGGATGAAGCCGTCCACCCGCAACATCGCGCTGATGGCGGTGGTGCTGCCGTCGTGGATCTCGTTCCTGCTGCGGGTCTACGCCTGGGTCGGGATCCTCGACGCCAACGGCATCCTCAACCGCGCACTGATGGGGCTGGGCGTCATCGACGCGCCGCTGCGCATCCTCTACACCCCGCTGGCCGCGTACATCGGCATCGTCTACTGCTACCTGCCGTTCATGGTGCTGCCGCTGTACGCCAACCTGGTCAAGCTGGACCTGCGCCTGCTGGAGGCCGCCTACGACCTGGGCGCCAAACCGTGGCAAGCGTTCCTGCGCATCACCCTGCCGCTGTCGCGCGCCGGCATCGTGGCCGGCTGCATGCTTGTGATGATCCCGGCGGTGGGCGAGTTCGTGATCCCGGAGATGCTGGGCGGGCCGGACACGCTGATGATCGGCCGGGTGCTGTGGGGCGAGTTCTTCAACAACCGCGACTGGCCGGCGGCCTCGGCGGTGGCGATCGTGATGCTGCTGCTGCTGATGGTGCCGATCCTGGTCTTCAACCGCTACCAGCAGAAGGAAATGGAGGGCCGGCTGACATGAACCCGACCTTCGGGCAACGCCTGCTGCGCTGGACGGTGCTGGCGCTCGGATACGCCTTCCTGTACCTGCCGATCGTGCTGCTGATCGTGTACTCGTTCAATGCCTCGCGCCTGGCCACGGTCTGGGCCGGCTTCTCGACCAAGTGGTACGGCGAACTGCTGCGCGACCGGCAGATCCTGGAGGCGGCCTGGGTCAGCCTGCGCATCGCCTTCTGGACCGCCACCGCGGCCACGGTCATCGGCACGCTCGGGGCGATGGTGATGACCCGCTTCCACCGCTTCCCGGGCAAGACCATGTTCGGCGCGCTGATCACCGCGCCGCTGGTGATGCCGGAGGTGATCATCGGCCTGTCGATCCTGCTGATGCTGGTGTCGGTGGGCGCGGCGATGGGCATCCCCTCCAAGGGCATGGTCGCGATCTGGATCGCGCACGTGACCCTGACCGTGTCCTTCGTCACCGTGGTGGTGTCCTCGCGCCTGCAGGAGCTGGACAAGTCGCTGGAGGAAGCGGCGATGGACCTGGGCGCCAACCGGCTCAAGGTGTTCTTCCTGATCACCCTGCCGATCATCGCCCCGGCGCTGGTCAGTGGCTGGCTGCTGGCCTTCACCCTTTCGCTGGACGACGTGGTCATCGCCAGTTTCGTCGCCGGCCCCGATTCGACCACGCTGCCGATCAAGGTGTTCTCCTCGGTGCGGCTGGGCGTGAGCCCGAAGATCAACGCACTGGCCACGCTGATGATCATGGCCGTGTCGATCGCCGCGATCGTCGGCTGGTGGCTGATGTACCGCGAGGACAGGCGGCGCCAGCTGGACATGCAGCTGGCGCTGCAGGAGAACGGCTGATGCCGCGGACGCGGCGCCGCGGAGTTCCCTGTCCGTTCGCCACGTCGCGCTAACCTGGCCGGCCCATACTGCGGGCCTGGTACGAGAGCGAGTGCAGCGATGAGCGTCGAGACGATCAACCCCGCGACCGGGCAGGTCGAGTATCGCCATGAACTGATGGGTACGGCGCAGGTCGAGGCCGTGCTGGCCGCCGCGCAGGCGGCGTTCCCGGCCTGGTCGCAGCGCAGCCTGGAATCGCGCGGCGCCGTGCTGCACGCCATCGGCGCAGCCCTGCGCCGGCGCCGCGAAGACCTGCAGCGGACCCTGACCGCCGAGATGGGCAAGCTGCGCAAGGAGGCCCTGGCGGAAATCGACAAATGCGCCAGTGCCTGCGACTACTACGCCGACCAGGCCGCCGGCTACCTGGCCGACCAGCCCGTCGCCACCGAGGCCCGGCGCAGCTACGTGCGCTACGAACCACTGGGCTGCGTACTGGCGGTGATGCCGTGGAATTTCCCGTACTGGCAGGTGTTCCGCTTCCTGGCCCCGGCGTTCATGGCCGGCAATGTCGCCGTGCTCAAGCACGCCAGCAACGTGCCGCGCTGCGCCGACGCCATCGCCGGCGTGCTGCGGGAAGCGGGCCTGCCCGAGGGCGTGTTCGGCGTGCTGCATATCGACAACGACCAGGCCGCCGACGTCATCCGCGACCCCCGCGTGGTCGCGGTCACCCTGACCGGCAGCGAGCGCGCCGGCAGTTCGGTCGCCGGAAACGCCGGCGCGCAGCTGAAGAAGTGCGTGATGGAACTGGGCGGCAGCGACGCCTTCGTCGTGCTGGACGATGCCGACCTGGAAACGACCGTCGCCGGCGCGGTGTCCTCGCGCTTCGGCAACGCCGGGCAGACCTGCATCGCGGCCAAGCGTTTCATCGTGGTGGACGCCGTCGCCGACGAGTTCGTGCGGCGTTTCACCGCCGCGGCGTCGGTGCTGCGCCTGGGCGATCCGCAGGACGAGGCGACCACGCTGGCGCCGATGGCGCGGCAGGACCTGCGCGACGAACTGCACAGGCAGGTGCGCGGCAGCATCGCCAGGGGCGCCAGGCCGCTGCTGGGCTGCGAGCCGGATGCCTCGTACGCCGGCTACCCGGCCTCGATCCTCGACGGCGTGGTCCCGGGCATGCCCGCCTATTCGGAGGAGCTGTTCGGCCCGGTGGCCAGCATCCTGCGGGTGCAGGACGAGGCCGAAGCGGTGCGCGTGGCCAACGACACCACCTTCGGCCTGGGCGGCAGCGTGTGGACCGGCGATCCGGAGCGCGGCGAACGGGTGGCCCGGCAGCTGCAGGTCGGCGCCGCCTTCGTCAACGCCATCGTCAAGAGCGATGCGCGGCTGCCGTTCGGCGGGACCAAGCGGTCGGGCTTCGGACGGGAACTGGCCGAGCATGGCATCCACGAGTTCATGAACATCAAGTCGGTCTACGTCGCCTGAGGCACGGGGCCGACCGCGATGGCGGCACGTCCATGGAACAGTCGGTTGTGTCCATGCCGGTTCCGCAGCACGACCGCAGGCGCCATGTTCCGGGGAACCGGAATGGAGGGAATACCCGCATGAACGCATCCATCGACACCACACCCGCGCGCCTGGTCCGCAAGGTCCGCGGCCGCGCCACCTCCGACGGCGCCGGGGTCCGGCTGACCCGCGTGATCGGCGGCCCGGACCTGCCCGAGCTGGATCCGTTCCTGCTGCTGGACGAATTCGGCACCGACCAGGCCGAAGATTACATCGCCGGTTTCCCCAGCCACCCGCACCGCGGCTTCGAGACCGTGACCTACATGCTCGACGGGCGCATGCGCCACAAGGACAACCACGGCAACGAGGGCCTGCTGACCCCCGGCAGCGTGCAGTGGATGACCGCCGGCCGCGGCCTGGTCCATTCGGAGATGCCCGAGCAGGAGTCCGGTCGCATGCGCGGCTTCCAGCTGTGGGTGAACCTGCCGGCGCGCGAGAAGATGACCGACCCGCGTTACCAGGAGTTCGCTCCGGAGCGCATCCCCGTGGCCGCGCCGGCGCCGGGCGTGGAGGTGAAGGTGATCGCCGGCCGCGTCGGCGACACCGTCGGTCCGATCGCGCAGCCGGCCACCGATCCGCTGTACCTGGACGTCGCGCTCGCACCCGGCGTCGCCTGGACGTACGCGCTGCCGCCGGGCCACAACGCCTTCGCCTATGTATTCGAAGGCGCGGCCACGGTGGGCGAGGGCGAGGATGCACGCGCGCTGGAGACCCATGAGATGGGCGTGCTCGGCGGCGGCGGCACGCTGGCGCTGCGCGCCGGCAGCGAAGGTGCGCGCCTGATCCTGGTCGCCGGCACTCCGCTGCGCGAGCCGGTGGCCCGTCACGGGCCGTTCGTGATGAACACTCGCCAGGAACTGATGCAGGCCTTCGTCGATTTCCAGGAAGGCCGCTTCTGAACCACGGTGGCAATGGCCCGCGGCGTGGCTCCGTGGAGCGGGGGCCGCCCCGCTGCCCGTTGCCCCGCCCGGCCGCGGATCAGTTCAGGGCGATGCCCTGCGCCAGCGACAGCAGGCCCTGCAGTTCGGCGTCGCTGGTCGCGTCCACCCAGACCTGCGCGTAGCGCTTCTTGCCGAGCTCGACCACCGTCACCCGTTTGCGTTCGCCGGTCTGCACCGCGATCTCGGGCTGGTACCAGTGCACCTCATGCCCGCCGATCGTGCCTTCCTCTTCGCGGTTGCGGCGCAGCAGGTTGACCGTGGGCTGGCCGGTCAGCATCAGGCCGAGCACCTGGCGTTCGCCTTCCATGGCCCGGCAGACGATGAAGCCGTCGCCGGCCTGCTGTTCCCAGTGCAGGTTGGAACCCGCGGGCAGCGGTGGGCAGGCGGTGTCCTGCGCGGCGGCATCGGACGTGGCCGCCGCGGCCAGCAGTCCCAGGCAATAGAGTGTCTTCATCACGCATCCCCCTCGCCCGGAAGGCGGGCCCGAATCCTGGATCGCGTGCGGGCCGCGTTGCCGCGTGGCGTGGGCGATGCATGCCGCCGCCGGCGCGTTCCCCCGCGCCCGCACGTTGCTTCCTCCCCCGGTCGCAACCCCGCCCCGACCGGCGCAGGACCACGACCCCCGCACCGAACTTACCCAGCGCGGCGCCGCGATGCAAACCCCGGGCTCAGAAATTGCGCTGGAAGTCGAACTCCTGGCGGCGCCCCTCGACCACCACGCCCACGCGGACGCGCAGCGTGTCGTGCGGACCGACCTCCACCGTGCCGACGTGGTCGACGTAGTCGCCGGTGGCCACCCGGCGCAGGGCGACCGTCTGTCGCCGGCCGGCCAGGTCGACCACCTCGGCATCGACTTCGCCGTCGATGGCGGTCTCGTCGCCTCCGGGGTGGGGACGGCGCAGGGCGACGACCAGAAGGGCCGAACCGGCCGAGCGCTCGACCCCGTATTCGCGCGCCACCGCTTCGCCCAGCGCCAGGGTCGGCAGCAGGTTGTAGCGGGCGCGCAGCGGGCCCTCCAGTTCGGTCATGCTCGGCGCCGGGGGCACGAACTTCGCCGGTTCCGGCGCCGGGCTGCCGCATGCGGACAGGATCAGCGAGGCCGCCAGCGCCCAGGCGACCGGCCATCCGCCACGCCGGCTCCGGCTCATGGCCCGGCCACCGCGGCCAGCGCGGCGCCGCGTTCGCGCGCGGCGTGCACCGCCTGCGCGACCAGCGCCTCGAAGCCGCCGGCCTGGAAGGTCTCGATCGCGGCCTGGGTGGTGCCGCCGGGCGAGGTCACCCGCCGGCGCAGTTCCGCCGGGGCTTCGCCGGCCTCGGCCAGCATTCGTCCGGCGCCGAGCAGGGTCTGCACGACCAGGGTGCGCGCATCGACGGCGGGCAGGCCCTCGGCGATGGCCGCCGCCTCCATCGCCTCGGCCAGCAGGAACGCATAGGCCGGTCCGCTGCCGGACACCGCGGTGACCGCGTCGACCAGCTCTTCGCGGTCGACCCACACGGTCGCGCCGGCGCTGGACAGCAGGTCCTGCGCGCGCTGGCGCTGCGCCGAATCGACGCCCTCGCCGGCGAACAGGCCGGTCACTCCGGCACCGAGCAGGGCCGGGGTGTTGGGCATGCAGCGCACCACCGGCAACCCGCCGCCCAGCCATTCCTGCAGCCGCGCCACCGGGATGCCCGCGGCGATCGACACCACCAGCGGACGTTGCGCCTGCGCGACCGCGGCCAGTGGCGCGCAGGCCGCGCGCATCATCTGCGGCTTGACCGCCAGCAGCCACAGGCCGGCGCCGGCGACCGCGTCCTGGCCATGCTCGAAGGCCTGTACGCCGAAGTCGTCCACCAGCGCCTGGCGCAGGGCGGCGACCGGTTCGGCGACGCGGATCCGGCGCGTGTCGAACCCGCGCCGGGCCAGGCCGCCGATCAGGCTGCGGGCCATGTTGCCGCCGCCGATGAAGGCGAGGGCGTCGTGCGGGGCGGTCGTTTCGGTCATCGTTTCGGAATCCGGAAAGGGATCGGGGAGGAAAGCGCGCCGCCCCATCGCGTTCACCCCGGCCGCGGGCCGAACAGCGCGGTGCCGATCCGGACCAGGGTCGCACCCTCGGCGATGGCGATGGCGAAATCGTCGCTCATGCCCATCGACAGGGTATCGACACCGGGGTGACGGCCGGCCAGGTCCTCGAACAGTTCCCGCACGCGGCGGAACGTCGGGCGCCGTTGTTCCGGCTCGGCGTGCGGCACCGGGATCGACATCAGCCCGCGCAGGGCCAGGGCCGGTTCGGCGGCCACCAGCGCGGCCAGTGCCGGCAGGTCTTCGGGCCGGCAGCCGGACTTGCCCGGTTCGCCTTCGACGTTGACCTGCAGCAGCACGTTCAGCGGCCCGCGCGCGGCGGCGCGATGGCGGGCGAGGGCGGCGGCCACGCCGGGCCGGTCGACCGATTGCACCCAATCGAATACCTCGGCCGCCAGCGCGGCCTTGTTCGATTGCAGGTGGCCGATCAGGTGCCACTCCAGCGCCGGATGGTGCTCGCCCAAAGCCTGGCGCTTGGCTGCCGCCTCCTGCACGTAGTTCTCGCCGAAGGCCCGCTGCCCGGCGGCGGCCAGCGCGGCGACGTCCCCGGCCGGCCGGGTCTTGGACACCGCCAGCAGCGCGGGGACTGGCCGACCCGCCGCGTCGGCCGCGTTCTGGATGCGCTGCAGCACGTTTTCGAGGCGGTCGGCGGGCATCGCGTCGGGGCATTGGCGGCAGCGGCGGGAGCGCTATACTGCCTCGCGGGGATGTATCGTTGCCAGCCTGCGCACGTGCGGGCCACCTGGGGGAACACAGCGCATGGATATCGCCGAACTGCTGGCCTTTTCGGTCAAGAACAAGGCCTCGGACCTGCACCTGTCCGCGGGCCTGCCGCCGATGATCCGCGTCGATGGCGACGTCCGCCGGATCAACATCCCGGCCCTGGACCACAAGCAGGTGCATGCGCTGGTCTACGACATCATGTCGGACAAGCAGCGCCGCGACTACGAGGAATTCCTCGAGGTCGACTTCTCGTTCGAGATCCCGTCGCTGGCCCGCTTCCGCGTCAACGCCTTCAACCAGAACCGCGGCGCCGGCGCGGTGTTCCGCACCATTCCCTCGGACGTGCTGTCGCTGGAGGACCTGGGTTGCCCGCCGATCTTCCGCGAGCTGATCGATCAGCCGCAGGGCCTGATCCTGGTCACCGGGCCGACCGGTTCGGGCAAGTCGACCACGCTGGCGGCGATGGTCGACCACATCAACAAGAACGAGTACGGGCACATCCTCACCGTCGAGGACCCGATCGAGTTCGTCCACACCTCGCAGAAGTGCCTGATCAACCAGCGCGAGGTGCACCGCGACACCCACGGCTTCAACGAGGCGCTGCGTTCGGCGCTGCGCGAGGACCCGGACTACATCCTGGTCGGCGAGTTGCGCGACCTGGAGACCATCCGCCTGGCGCTGACCGCCGCCGAGACCGGCCACCTGGTGTTCGGCACGCTGCACACCTCGTCGGCGGCCAAGACCATCGACCGCATCATCGACGTGTTCCCGGCCGGCGAGAAGCCGATGGTGCGCTCGATGCTGTCCGAGTCGCTGCGCGCGGTGATTTCGCAGGCGCTGCTGAAGAAGGTCGGCGGCGGCCGCACCGCGGCCTGGGAAATCATGGTCGGCACCCCGGCCATCCGCAACCTGATCCGCGAGGACAAGGTGGCGCAGATGTACTCGTCGATCCAGACCGGCCAGCAGTACGGAATGATGACCCTGGACCAGCACCTGCAGGACCTGGTCAAGCGCGGCCTGATCACCCGCCACCAGGCCAAGGACTACGCGAAGGACAAGCGCCTGTTCGAGTAATTCCCGAGTGTCGCGCGCACGCGCCGTCCCGGCATCCACGCATCGCGGAGCACAGCCATGAGCACCATCGACTTCACCTCGTTCCTCAAGCTGATGGCGCACCAGAAGGCGTCGGACCTGTTCATCACCGCCGGCATGCCGCCGGCGATGAAGGTGCACGGCAAGATCAGCCCGATCACCCAGACCCCGCTGACGCCGCAGCAGAGCCGCGACCTGGTGCTGAACGTGATGACCCCGGCGCAGCGCGAGGAGTTCGAGAAGACCCACGAGTGCAACTTCGCCATCGGCGTGGCCGGCGTGGGCCGCTTCCGCGTCAGCTGCTTCTACCAGCGCAACCAGGTGGGCATGGTGCTGCGCCGGATCGAGACCAAGATCCCCACGGTCGAGGAGCTGAACCTGCCGCCGGTGATCAAGACCCTGGCGATGACCAAGCGCGGCATCATCATCTTCGTCGGCGCCACCGGCACCGGCAAGTCCACCTCGCTGGCGGCGATGATCGGCTACCGCAACCAGAACTCGACCGGCCACATCATCACCATCGAGGATCCGATCGAGTTCGTGCACAAGCACGAGGGCTGCATCATCACCCAGCGC
>Ga0160451_100517_pt1 | contig 20260 bp, 21 predicted proteins | sample HID1975M_E1MG_FD_108270 | JGI IMG/M metagenome (GOLD analysis project Ga0160451, IMG submission 108270) | Enriched soil microbial communities from UW Madison campus, WI, USA - HID1975M_E1 MG | ecosystem: Environmental > Terrestrial > Soil > Unclassified | place: USA: Madison, Wisconsin... | reverse complement strand
TTCCACCTCACGTCCGCCGGTACGCGGCGTGCGTTCGTTGCTGCGCAAGGGCGCCGGGCTGCTTTCGACCGCCGGCAGCAGGGTTTCCGGCGTCATCACCGGCTGCGGCGCCCCGGCGCCCTGGCCGGATTGCTGCATCGGCACGTAGATCAGCTGGCGGCCGTCGCCCCCGATGATCTTGCGGTTCTGCGCCATCACCTGCTGCACCGTTTCCAGCCACAGGCGCTTGCGGGTGACCTCGGGCGAATTCTTGTATTCGTCCTGCAGCAGCGCGAAGCGCTGGCTGTCGCCGGTGGCGCGGGCGATGGACGCGGTCTTGTAGCCTTCGGCCAGCGTGCGGCGACGGGCGGCCTCGCCGCGCGCCTCCGGCACGACCTTGGCGGCGTAGGCCTGCGCCTCGTTGACCAGGCTCTCGCGCACCTGCTGGGCGGAGTTGACCTCGTCGAAGGCCGGCTGCACCTCGGTCGGCGGACGCGCGTCGGGCAGGTTGAGTTCGGTGACGACCAGGCCGGTGCGGTAGGCGTCCAGCTGCGCCTGCAGGCGCTCCTTGGCCGAGGTGGCCAGCGGGCCGCGCACGCCCAGCACGGTATCCAGGTCGGAACGGCCGACCTGCTCGCGCACGGCGCTCTGCGAGGCCTGGCGCAGCACTTCGTCGGCATCGCGCGACCCGTACAGGTACAGGCGCGGATCGCCGATGCGGTACTGCACGTTGAGCGACACGGTGACGATGTTCTCGTCGCGGGTCAGCACCGGCACGGTGTTGCTGAAGGTTTCGATCTTGGTCGCGTTGACCTTGGTGACGCTCTCGATGGGCCACGGCCACTTGAAGTTGGGGCCGGGCTGCATCGTGCGGGCGTACTGGCCGAAGCGCAGCACCACGCCGCGCTGCTGCTCGCCGACCAGCTGGAAGGTGCTGAACAGGATCAGCAGGCCCAGGCCGATGGCGACCCAGCGCAGCGGATTGCCGCCGCCCCCGCCGCCGCCATCGAACACGCCACGCAGGCGCTCGACGATATCGCCCAGCCCCCCGTTGTCGTTGCCCCGGCGCTTGCGGGGTTTCCAGTTGTTGCGATTGCCGTCGTTGCCAGATCCGCCGCTGCCAGAGCCGCTGCTTCCAGGGGTGTTCCAGGCCATGCCCACTCCGATTGAAGGTAACGCGCGGGCACCAGGACCGTCGCGCATCCGATTCTACTAGATAGGGCCGGGATGGCTCCGGACAAGTCGCGGGAACGCGGAAATACAGCAGCGATGGTGCGTGGCGGGCCTGGTGGCGGCGAAAATCGCCGGATATCAGGGGTGATTCCGTAGATCCGGATGCACGTCGGCGACGTGGGTGGACCAGCATTCCGTGCAAGGCGCTGGCTCTGGGCCTGCGCGGGACGACGGATTCTCGCGCGCCACCGACGCGACAGGAAAGCCGAACCGGTTACTCGAATTCGTCCAGCGCCGGCGGCAGCAGCGCTTCGAGCGGATGCCCGCCGGCCTGCGTGGCCAGCTTGTACGCATCGGTCAGCGCCAGATCGACCTGCAGGTGCCAGCCCTGCTCGTCGTGGCTTTCCTGCCGCACCGCACCCAGTTCGTGCAGGCGCGCGCGCAGGCGGGCCGCGCCGGGCGGCAGGTCGATCTCGCCCTGCACGCGTTGCATGCCCAGCCGCTCAGCCAGCGCTTCCTGCAACAGGTCCAGGCCCAGATTGTCGCGTGCGGACAGCCAGACGCGCTCGCGGCCTTCGTTGGGCTGGTCGTGTCGCGGCTGCGCGCCTTCGATGCGGTCGATCTTGTTGAACACCAGCATCTGCGGAATCTCGCCGGCGCCGATTTCCTGCAGCACCTCGTCCACCTGCGCGATGCGTTCCTCGCGCAACGGATCGGCCGCGTCGATGACATGCAGCAGCAGATCGGCCTCGCGCGCCTCGGACAGCGTGGAGCGGAATGCGGCCACCAGTTCGTGCGGCAGGTCGCGCACGAAGCCGACCGTATCGGCCAGCACCACGCTGCCGCCGACCAGTTCGACCCGGCGCACGGTGGGATCCAGCGTGGCGAACAGCTTGTCGGCGGCGTACGCATCGGCGCCGGTCAGCGCGTTGAACAATGTCGACTTGCCAGCGTTGGTATAGCCGACCAGCGCCACGCGCGGCAGTTCGCTGCGGACGCGCGCGCGGCGCATCTGGGTACGCTGGACTTCGACCTTTTCCAGCCGCTTCTGCAGCTGCTCGACGCGTTTCTGCAACAGGCGGCGGTCGGTTTCCAGCTGGGTTTCGCCGGGGCCGCGCAGGCCGATGGAACCGCCGCGCTGGCGCTCAAGGTGGGTCCAGCCGCGTATCAGCCGGGTGGCCATGTGGCGCAGCTGCGCCAGTTCGACCTGCAGCTTGCCTTCGTGGCTGCGCGCGCGCTGCGCGAAGATGTCCAGGATCAGTCCGGTGCGGTCCAGCACGCGGCGCTCGAGGAACTTCTCCAGGTTGCGTTCCTGGCCGGGCGAGAGCGGGAAGTTGACCAGCACCAGATCGGCGCCGGTGGCGTCGGCGGCGGCCTTGACCTCTTCCAGCTTGCCGCTGCCGATCAGCGTGGACGGGCTGGGCTTGTCGATGCGCGCGGTCAGCAACGCGGCAATGGTGGCGCCGGCCGAGCGCGCCAGATCGGTGAATTCTTCCGTCGCCCCTTCGTCCGGCGGACCGCCGGCGTGGGGCTGGATCAGCAATGCATGTTCGCCCTTGCGGGATCTTTCAAACACCTGGACGTGCGCTCCGGGAAATCATGGAGCCGGATTATCTCACGCCGCGTCGTCGTCGCCGGATGAACCGCCGTCCTCGCCCTGCACATAGCCGCCGCCCGGGCCCACGCGCACGTTGCGCGCCGGCACGACGGTGGAAATGGCGTGCTTGTAGACCATCTGGCTGACCGTATTGCGCAGCAGCACGACGAACTGGTCGAACGATTCGATGGTGCCCTGCAACTTGATGCCGTTGACCAGGTAGACCGAAACCGGGACGCGCTCGCGACGCAACGCGTTCAGGAATGGATCCTGCAAGGATTGCCCCTTGGACATGGTGTTGTACCCGCCTGTGATTTTCTTTGTAGTTGTTGTGTGTCCGGGCGGCATACCGCTCCCCGCCGGCCCCGGACGCCCGATGTTACACAACCGTGGCGGTTTGACCAGCTACGGGCCTCGCAGAAACAGCGATAACGCCCGTTCCAGCACATCCCGGTCCCGACCCGGGTCGAACCAGCGCGCATCCAGCTGCCCGCGCAGCCAGGTCAGCTGGCGCTTGGCGAGCTGGCGGGTGGCGAAGATGGCGCGGTCGCGGAACGCCGACGCGTCGTAGCGGCCGTCCAGATGTTCCCAGGCCTGCCGGTAGCCCACCGCGCGCACCGCGGGCAGATCCAGCGGCGCGGCCACTGCCCGCATCGCCGGCAACGCGCGCAGCCGCCGCACTTCGTCCAGGAATCCCTGCGCCAGCATCGCGTCGAAACGCTGCGCGATGCGCGCATGCAGCACCGAGCGTTCGGCCGGCGCCAGCACCAGCTTGAACACGCGCACGGGCGGCCGCTGCGGGGACGATTCGCGTTGCCACTGGCTGATCGGCTTGCCGCTCAGGCGCCAGACTTCCAGCGCGCGCTGGATGCGCTGCGGATCGGTGGCATGGATGCGCGCGGCCGCCGGCGGATCGATGCGCGCCAGTTCCGCATGCAGCGCCGGCCAGCCGCGCTGCGCCGCCTCGGCGGCGATGGCCGCGCGGGTGTCGGCGTCGGCCTCGGGCATCGGCGCCAGCCCTTCCAGCAACGCCTGGAAATACAGCCCGGTGCCGCCGGCCAGGATCGGTACCTTGCCGCGCGCAGTGATGTCGGCCAGCGCCTTGCGCGCGTCGGTGGCGAACTCGGCGGCCGAATACGCCTGCCACGGATCGCGCACATCGATGAGGTGATGCGGCACGGTCGCCAGCATCGCGGGGTCGGGCTTGGCGGCGCCGATATCGAGCCCGCGATAGACCAGCGCCGAATCGACGCTGACGATTTCCCCGCCGAGCGCCTGCGCCCATTCCATCGCCAGCGCGGTCTTGCCGCTGGCGGTGGGGCCCATCAGGGCGATGGCGAGCGGACGGGTATCGGCGGATGCGGACATGCGGATGGCGGCGTTCAGCGGGAAAGGCCGCGCGCCTTCATTCGTCGTCGGGCCAGCGGATGGTGGGCGCCGCGGCCCGTTGGCGCGGCATCGGCACGGCGGCGACCGCATTCCAGATCTTCAGCGCATCGACGGTGGCCGCGACGTCGTGCACGCGCACGATGCGCGCGCCGCGCTGGGCGGCGATGAGGTGCGCGGCGACCGAACCGAATGTGCGTTCGGTCGCGGCATCGCGGCCGGTCAGCTCACCGATGCTGCGCTTGCGCGACAGGCCGGCCAGCACCGGCACGCCCAGTTCGATGAAGCGTTCCAGTTGCGCCAGCAGCGCCAGGTTGTGCGCGGTGTCCTTGCCGAAGCCGAAACCCGGGTCGACGACGATGTGCTTCCTGGCGATGCCGGCCATCTCGGCGGCGAAGATGCGTTCGGCGAGGAAGCGGTGCACCTCGCCGACCACGTCGTCGTACTGCGGCGCTTCCTGCATCGAGCGCGGCTCGCCCTGCATGTGCATTAGCACCACCGGCACGCCGAGCGAAGCGGCCGCCTCCAGCGCACCGTCGCGGCGCAGCGCATAAACGTCGTTGATCATGCCGGCGCCGGCTTGCACCGCCGCGCGCATCACCTCCGGCTTGGAGGTGTCGATGCTAATCGGCAGCGCGGTTTGCCGCGCCAGCGCTTCGATGACCGGCACGACGCGACGCAGTTCCTCCTCCACCGATACTTCCGCCGCGCCGGGACGCGTCGATTCGCCGCCGATGTCGAGGATGTCGGCGCCCTCCTCCGCCAGTTTCAACCCGTGCGCGACGGCCGCTTCGGCAGTGTCGTTCGCGCCGCCATCGGAAAACGAATCCGGCGTGACATTGACGATGCCCATCACCTGCGGGCGATCCAGCTTGAGGATGCGCCCGGCGCAGTCGAGTTGCGGGGTGGTGTCGAACATGCTGTTTCCTAGTTTGTAGCGGGATGGTTCGACGCAGATCGCCTGGCTGTCACCATCGATCGCACCGTCCCCGCGTAGAGAGCCGCCCAAGAAAAAGGCCAGACGCAAGTCTGGCCTTTCGTCATCGCACTGGCAACGCGCCTCAGGTCTGCGCAGCCGGTCCGGCGATCGGCGGCAGCGGGCGCGAATCGCCACCCTTGTCGCCATCCTTGCCCGGACCGGCCTTGGTCCAGCCCATCGGCGGCGGCGGCTCGCGGCCTTCCATGACCGCATCGATCTGCGGCACGTCGATGGTTTCGTATTCCAGCAGCAGCTTGGACATCGTGTGCAGCTTGTCCAGGTTCTCGGTCAGGATCTTGCGGGTGCGCTGGTAGGCGCGGTCCAGGATGATGCGCACGACTTCGTCGATCTTGCGCGCGGTCGCATCGGATACGTTCTTGTGCTGGGTCACCGACCGGCCCAGGAAAACCTCGTCCTCTTCCTCGCCATAGGCGATCGGGCCCATCTCGTCGCTCAGGCCCCACTTGGTGACCATGTTGCGGGCCATCTTGGTGGCGCGCTCGATGTCGTTGGACGCGCCGGTGGTGACCTTGTCGGCGCCGAAGATCAGTTCCTCGGCCACGCGTCCGCCGTACAGCGAGCACAGCTGCGATTCGATCGCCACGCGGTTGAGCGAATACTTGTCGCCCTCGGGCAGGTACATCGTCACGCCCAGCGCGCGGCCGCGCGGGATGATGGTGACCTTGTAGACCGGGTCGTGCTCGGGCACCAGCCGGCCGACGATGGCGTGGCCGGCCTCGTGGTAGGCGGTCAGCGTCTTCTCGTCCTCGCTCATCGCCATCGAACGGCGCTCGGCGCCCATCAGGATCTTGTCGCGCGCCTTGTCGAAGTGCTCCATGCGCACGTCCTTGGCGTTCTCGCGCGCGGCGAACAGGGCCGCCTCGTTGCACAGGTTGGCCAGGTCGGCGCCGGAGAAGCCGGGCGTGCCGCGCGCGATCACCATCGGCTCGACGTCGTCGGCCAGCGGCAGCTTGCGCATGTGCACGCGCAGGATCTGCTCGCGGCCCTTCACGTCGGGCAGGCCGACCACGACCTGGCGGTCGAAGCGGCCCGGGCGCAGCAGCGCCGGATCCAGCACGTCGGGACGGTTGGTCGCGGCGATCACGATGACGCCTTCGCCGCCTTCGAAACCGTCCATCTCGACCAGCAGCTGGTTCAGGGTCTGCTCGCGCTCGTCGTGGCCGCCGCCGAGGCCGGCGCCGCGGTGGCGGCCGACCGCATCGATCTCGTCAATGAAGATGATGCACGGGGCGTGCTTCTTGGCCTGCTCGAACATGTCGCGCACGCGGCTGGCACCGACGCCGACGAACATCTCGACGAAGTCGGAACCGGAAATCGAGAAGAACGGCACCTTGGCCTCGCCGGCGATGGCCTTGGCCAGCAGCGTCTTGCCGGTACCAGGCTGGCCGACCATCAATACGCCGCGCGGGATCTTGCCGCCCAGCTTCTGGAACTTGGACGGGTCGCGCAGGAACTCGACCAGTTCGCCGACCTCCTCCTTGGCCTCGTCGCAACCGGCCACGTCGGCGAAGGTCACCTTGACCTGATCCTCGCCCTGCAGCTTGGCGCGCGACTTGCCGAACGACATCGCGCCCTTGGCGCCGCCACCGCCCTGCATCTGCCGCATCATGAACAGCCAGAAGCCGATGATCAGCAGCACCGGCAGGAAGTTGAGCAGGATCATACCGAGCGAGATGCCGCTGGCGGGCTTGTCGCGGGTGATTTCCACGCGCTTGTTCCACAGCGTGTCGATCAGCTTGTCGTCCTGCGGCCCGTAGACGGTGCCGCTGCTGCCGTCCTTGCGCTTGTAGGCGATGGCGTTGGTGACGAGATTGCTGTCGTTGGTGAATTGCACCGCGGCGATGCGGTTGGCATCGACTTCCTGCAGGAATTCGGAATAGGTCAGCTCGGCCGAGCCGGCGGCCCCGCCCAGACGCGGCGAAAAGCTCTGGAACACCACCATCAGCACGACGGCGACGACTACCCACAGCAGGAGATTCTTGGTCAAGTCGTTCATCCTCATTGACTCCGGTGTTCCTCGTAACTGCTCGATTGCACTTGCCTAACCTTACTTGATCTGCGCCCGCTTGCCCTGTCCCAGCGCGTACACCTCCGGCGATCGCTTGCGCGAGGCGTCGGGTTTGCGGATGACGACCTTGTCGTAGCGCCGCCGCAGCTCGCGGATGTAATCGTCGAAGCCGGTGCCCTGGAACAGCTTGATCAGGAATGCGCCGCCCGGCTTGAGATGATCGTCGGCGAAAGCCATCGCCAGCTCGGCCAGATGCATCATCCGCGGCTGGTCGACCGCATCCACACCACTCTTATTGGGGGCCATATCCGACAGCACAAGGTCCACCGGCTGGCCGCCCAGCAAGGCTTCCAGCGCCGATAACACGGTTTCTTCCCTGAAGTCCCCATGAAGGAACTCCACGCCGGCCAGCGTCGGCATCTCCAGGATGTCCATCGCCACCACCCGGCCGCTCTCGCCCAGCGCCTTGCGCACGTATTGCGACCAGCCGCCCGGCGCCGCGCCCAGGTCCACCACCACCATGCCCGGCTTGAGCAGGCGATCGCGCTCCAGCAGTTCCTCCAGCTTGTAGGCGGCACGCGATCGCAGCCCTTCGGCCTGGGCCTTCTTGACGTAGGGATCGGCGAAATGCTCGCGGAGCCAGCGTTGGCTGCTTTTGCTGCGGGTGGCCATCGGGAAGGGGCTTGGAAGGAGGCTGCGCCGGGGTCCGGGCGACGGATCACGGCCAGGAGCGGCGGACGGGCATGATACCCTGAAGCCCCTTCCGGACCCGTACCGTAGCGCATGCCCGTTGTCCTGACTTCCGCCCAGACCCGTTTCCTGCGAGGCCAGGCCCATGATCTGAAGGCGCTGCTGCAGACCGGCGGCAAGGGCATCACTCCGGCCTTCATCGCCGAGCTGGACGGCGTGCTGGAACAGCACGAACTGGTCAAGGTGAAGGTCGGCAGCGACGACCGCGATGCCCGCGACGCGATGATCGCCGAGCTGACCGGCCAGACCGGCGCGGCGCTGGTCCAGCGCATCGGCCACACCGCCATCCTGTACCGTCCCAGCAAGGACAAGCGCCACATCGTGCTGCCCCGGGGCTGATCCCGCCCCTCCCGCCGCGACGCCGCCATGCAGCTGAGCCAGGAACTCCCCGACTACGCCTTCACCCTGCGCAGCGCCGACGGCCGCAGCGCCAAGGTCAACGATCGCGTGCTGACCCGCAGCTTCATCCTGTCGCCGCATGAGCTGGTGGAAGACTGGTCGCCGACCGCCGCTTCCGCCCTCGTCCCCGACGATCTGGCGCCGCTGCTGGCGCTGCAGCCGGAGGTCATCCTGCTCGGCACGGGCGAGCGGCAGGCGTTTCCGCCGGCCGCGGTGATGGCGGCCTGCCTGGGCCAGGGCGTCGGGCTGGAAGCGATGACCAACGACGCCGCCGCACGCACCTTCAATGTCCTGGCCGCCGAGTCGCGGCGCGTGGTGGCCGGATTCCTGATCGCGGGCTGAGCCCGGCGGCGTGACCTGGCGGGAAACCCGCATACCGTCGCCGCTGGTCCTGCCTGGACGGGCGATGGCAGTGATGCTGACGACTAGACGGGGCTCCCCGGACTTCCTACCGGACCGGGAACTCGCGCTCTTCCCACCGCTCCCGCATGCCCATGCGGCCTATCGCTCGCCCGTCAGGCGCTGGCTGCAGACCGGCTCAACGCTCCGGCAGCCAGGCCAGCGACTGCAGTTTCGCCATCACGGCAGCGTAATCGGGCGCGCGGACGGCTTCGGCATCCTGTTGATCGGAGACGATGCGCGATTCCTGCACGCGGAACGCGCCGCGCTGGATGAAGAGATGGCTGGTGCGCTGCGGCGGACGGCCCGTTTGCGGGTTGCGCATGGGGGCGGCCAGCGCGGCGGCATCGCCGGCATGCGCCGATGCGGCGCTGTCGTAACCGGCGGTCAGCGATTGCAGCTCCGCCGCATCGTCGCCGGTGTTGAAATCGCCGCCGATCAGGCTCGGCGCGCCTTCGCGCGTGGCGGCGACGAAATCCATAAGATCCTCGACCTGCCGCTGCCGGATCGCGCCGTCCTGCGCCTCGTGCAGGTGGGTGACATAGACATTGAGCGGTCGGCCGCCGATATCCAGCCGCGCGAAGCCGGCGCTGCGGGCATCGTCGAGCGGCTGCAGCGCGCGCTGGCCGACGCCGACGATGCGGTAGCGGGTCAGTACGGCATTGCCGTGGCGGCGCGGTTGCGCCTGCGGGTCGGTCGAATAGAACCGGTACTGCCAACGGTAACCGAGCGCTTCGGCCAGGCCCTGCGTCTGGTTGGGCAGCCCGCGGTCCTGCAGCACGTCCTGCAAGAGCACGACGTCCGGGTCGAGATCCTGCAGGACGTCCAGGATGGCCTGCTGGCGGCGGGGCCAGTCCTGCCTGTCGTGCCCCAGGTTCAACGTCACCACGGTGATTGGCGCCGACAGCGGCACCACGTCATCGTCGGGCGTGGAGGGTGCCACTTGCGGACGCGGCGGCTGGCAGGCGCACAGCGCCAGCATCAGCAACGGCAGGAACAGGGATCTGATGCGGCGCATCGGCTTTCCTCCGGGATGCGTGCCGATCATCGCGCCGGCAGGTATTGCAGCGGATCGACCGGCTTGCCGTTGTAGCGGATCTCGAAGTGCAGCATCTCGCGCGCCGCACCGGTGCTGCCCATCTCGGCGATCTGATCGCCCGCCTTGACGTTCTGGCCTTCGTTGACCAACCGCTTGCGATTGTGCCCGTAGGCCGAGAGCCACGCTTCGCTGTGCTTGATGATCACCAGTTCGCCGTAGCCGACCAGGCCGGCGCCCGAGTACACCACCACGCCGTCGGCGGCTGAGCGCACGGCCTGTCCGCCGCTGCCGGCGATGTCGATGCCCTGCTTGGTGGCGTCGCCGGCGACGAAGCGGCCGATCAGGCTCCCGTCGGCCGGCCAGCGCCAGCGGATGCCGCTCTGCGCGGGCGCGGGCGGCGGCGTGACCACGGGTGTGGGCGGGCGCTGCGTCGTAGGCGGCGGCGTGACCGGACGCGGTTGGCCGGTCGCCGTCGTGGTCGCAGGACGCGAGGCGGTGGCGCCGCCGGAGGGATACAGCCGCAGCGTGCGCCCCGGATAGATCGTGTAAGGCGCTTCGATGCCGTTCCAGTTCGCCAGATCGCGGAAATCGATGCCGTTGCGGAACGCGATGCCGTACAGCGTATCGCCACGCTGCACCTGCACGGTCGCGCCGTACTTGGGCTGAGAAGCCGGCCTTGCCGGCGTGGCCGTCGATCCCGTGGAGGTTTCCCGTACCACCGTGCTCGAACAGGCCGCGAGCATCATCAACACCGCGCCTACGGCGAAAAGGCGGAGCGAGGCGTTAGCGTGGCGAATGATCATGGTCATGCGGTCCGTCGTATCTCCAGAATCCGAGGCTCAGCTCAACCGCTCAGCCGTTGGAACAGGCCATGCGCCGCCATGCCGCCACCGCCGATCAACACACTGAAGTAGATGATCGTGCCGATATTGGCCAGATGTCCCAGCAGCACCGCGCCGCCGTCGCGCTGGATCAGGCCGATCGCGTACAGCAGCAGCGCCAAGGCTGGCAGGGTGTTGCTGAACGGCACGAAGCCGAAGGGCGCCATCAGCAGCAGTGCGGCCAGGATGAAGGCCAGGCTGTTGAAGGCATCGGTGACGCGGCCATCGACAAACGCACGCAAGCGGCGCGGCCGGCTGATCTTCTCCAGCCGGCGCACCCACGCCATGCCCGCGGTCAGGCCGGGACGCAGCCGATCGGCCGGCAGCGCCTTGTGCTTGAGCCGCGCCGGTAGCCACAACGGCCGCCGGAAAAGACGGCTGAAGCCGACCAGCAGGATGGCTGCGCCGAACACGGTGCTGACGCCGGGAATCGACACCGGAATCAGGAATACCAGCGTCAACAGGATGGTCAGCAGCAGCAGGCCTTCGTCGCCGAAGGCATCGAGCAGTTCGCCCAGGCTCAGCTTGTCTTCGGGAAGGCGTTCGATGATCGCGGCCAGCTGATCTCCCAGCGGCGCGTCGGCATAAAAGGTTGTCTGTGGACGATGCGACATGCGTCAGTCCAGCACGCCGGACAGCAGCGGCACGAACACCACCGGCGCCAGCGCCGTCTCGTCCACGCCGCCGTCCTCGCGCCGGGTCAGCTGCACCAGCGATTGCGACGAGGCGCCGCCGACCGGGGCGATCAGGTGCGCACCCGGCGCCAGTTGGCCGATCAGCGCCTCGACCAGCGCCGGCGCGGCGGCGGTAACCAGGATGCCGTCGTACGGACCATGCTCTGGCCAACCGATGCGGCCGTCGTCGTGCTTGCTGCGCACGTTCATGCCCAGGTGGCGGAAGCGCTTGCGCGCCTGCCGCAGCAGATCGCCGATGCGCTCGACGGTGTAGACCTCCAACCCCAGCGCGGCCAGCACCGCGGCCTGGTAGCCCGAGCCGGTGCCGATTTCGAGCACTTTTTTAGGCTGGTTGCGCAGCAGCGCCTCGGTCATCCGCGCCACCACCCACGGCTGCGAGATGGTCTGGCTGTGGCCGATGGGCAGCGCGGTGTCCTCGTAGGCGCGCGTGGCCAGCGCCTCGTCGACGAACAGGTGGCGCGGCACGGTGCGGATGGCGTTGAGCACGTTCTCGTCGGCGATCCCGGCCTCGCGCAGCCGCTCGACCAGGCGATCGCGCACGCGCTGCGAGGTCATGCCCACGCCGACCGAGGCCGGTTGCAGCCGCAGCCGTGGCGTCATGCCGACGCCTCCAGCGCCGCGGTCAGCCCGCCGACCCAGCTGGCCACCTTTTCCAGCGCCTGGTAGCGGGTCAGATCGACGTGGATGGGCGTAATGGAGATGTTGCCGGTGCGCACCGCGTGGAAATCGGTGCCGGGACCGGCGTCCTGCTCGCGCCCGGCCGGCCCGATCCAGTAGACCGTGCGTCCCCGCGGATCCGGCTGCGGCACGCACGGCTCGGAACGGTGGCGGTTGCCGAGCCGGGTGACTTCGAAACCGGCCACGTCGGCCCACGCGCGATCCGGCACGTTGACGTTGAGGATGGTGTCGGCCGGCAGTGGATCGGACTTGAGCCGGGCGACGATTTCCACCGCGGCGCGCGCGGCGGTTTCGTAATGGCGCGCATCGTGATCGCGCGTGGCCAGCGATACCGCCACCGCCGGCAGGCCGAGGAAGCGCCCTTCCATCGCCGCCGACACGGTACCCGAATAGATCACGTCGTCGCCCATGTTGGCGGTGTTGTTGATGCCCGACACGACGATGTCCGGCTCGAACTCCAGCATGCCGGTCAATGCCAGGTGCACGCAGTCGGTCGGCGTGCCGGCGACCGAGCAGGTGTAGTGGTCGATGCGGTTGAGGCGGATGGGCAGATCCAGCGTCAGCGAGTTGCTGGCGCCGGAGCGGTCGCGATCCGGCGCGACCACGTAGACCTCATGCCTTGCGTCGCGCAGGCCTTGTGCCAGGATTTTGATGCCGGGGGCGTCGACGCCGTCGTCGTTGCTGACCAGTACGCGCATGGGGTTCCTCGGATGCGCGGCCATGATACCGGAATGCGCCGCGATGGTCCCCGCAACCCGTCACGCGCCATTCCCTCGCATTGTCCTCACCGGTCATCTGCAGCTTCGGCAGGCATGGTTGGTTATGCAGCGCCGGCGCAATAAGCTGCGCATCATGGCGATGCCCGGCAATCCAAACGACGAGGACGATGCGGACGACGACGCCGCGCTGTTCCGCGCCGCCATCGGCGAGGTGCGGGCGTTGCCGCAGCGCACGCCGCCGCCGGCCAAGCCGCGTCCCCGCCCCGCCGCGCGCATGGCGCAGCGCGACGAGGAGGATGCGCGCAGCGAGTTCCAGCGCGGCCTGGACGACATGGCGTTGCGCGAGGCCGGCGATGTGCTCGCCTACTGGCGCGAAGGATTGCCGGCGCGCATGTTCCAGCGCTTGCGGCGCGGCCAGTATTCGGCCCAGGACGAACTGGATCTGCACGGCGCCACCGCCGCGCAGGCCGAGGCGATGCTGCGGCGGTTCCTGATCGAGGCGCTGGCGCACGAGCATGGCTGCGTACGCATCGTGCACGGCAAGGGCCTGCAGTCCGAAACCGGCCTGCCGGTGCTGAAGAATCTGGTCGATCGCATGCTGCGCCAGCGCAGCGACGTGCTGGCCTTCCATTCGGCGCCGCCCGCGCAGGGCGGCACCGGTGCGGTGATCGTGCTGCTCGCGCGTCGGCGCTAGCGGATCACTTGCTGGCGACGACGCGCTTCTTGGGCGGATTTACCCAGGTCAGGTTGATGCCGCGGCGCTTGGCGATGCGCTCCACGTAGGCGATGTAGGCGGCATCGTCCTCGATGGTCTGCTGCTGGCGCGGCTCCGGCGGCGGCGACTGGCGCGCGGCCATCTCGTGGGTGCTGGCGCAGGCCGACAGCAGCAGGACGCAGGCAACGGATATGGCGGTGCGAAAGACGGCGTTCATGGCGAACCTCCCATGCGGATAGCGTAGGACTGCGGCGGCCGGCATTGCGGGATCCGCCCTCGTGGCTTCGCTTATACGCCGCGCATCCGCGGCTTCCAGTGCCGTCAGCGCGTTTCCGACGAACGGTGCTGGCGGATTGCCGCGTCGCGTGTTTCGCCCAGTTCCTGCAGCAGCGCGGTGGCGTAGCTGCCCGGTCCGAGCACGAATTCCAGTTCCAGCGTCCGCGCCTCTGGCCAGCGCCATTGCAGATGCTGGGCGACCAGCCGCAGCGCGCGGCGCTCCTGTTTGAGCCCGGCGCGCTCCAGTCCCGCACGCAAGGCCAGCGATGCGTCATCGGCCAGCGCGGCCGACTCCAGTGCGGCGATCTCGCCCTGGCTGCGCAGTTCGCCCACGCCCCACAGCGGCCCGGTGGGATGGATATCGAACGCGGCCAGCCGCGCGGCCAGCGCATCGCTCCAAGGCTCGGGACCGAACACGCTGCGGCTGCCATCGAGCATCCACACCTCGCCATCGCCGCCGCGGTTCCAGCTGCCGTCGGCGATGCGCATAGCCAACACCCGGTTGAACAATGCCGAGCGCGCGGCCGACAGCAGCAGCGAATGTTCCTCGCGGCGCACCCGCCGGCCGCGCTCCGTGCCTGGTCGCCCCGACTCCTGCGCGAACATCGCCAGCGCCGCATTGATATTGCCGCCGCCATGGCCGAAGCGCTGTTCGCCGAACCAGTTGGGCAATCCCTGCTGCGCAATCCGCTGCAAGCGCTGCTCGATCGCCTCGCGCTCGCCTTGCACGTCGCGCAGCGCCAGCACGAACCGGTTGCCGGCCAACGCGCCGCGCGGCAGCTTGCGGTTGTGCCAGGTCGATTCGACCACGCGCAGCTCGTCCGACTGCAGCGTCGCCAGATCCGGCGCGATGCGTTTGGGCAGGTGCACGCTGAACCACTGCCGCGTAACGGCGTGGCGATCCTTCAGGCCCGCATAGCTGACAGCATGCTCGGGCAATCCCGCCCATGCGGCGATGCGCTTGGCCGCGAACCCGGTATTCATGCCGCACTTTTCCACCGTCAGCAGCAAGTGCTCGCCCTCGCCGGTCGGTGCGAACAGCGGCAGCTCCTCGACGCGAAAATCCTCGGGCGCGGTGCGGATGTCGGCCTGCAGCACCGCCTCGCCATAAGCGCGCGGCTGCGCCGGATTCACGATTTCACCAGCAACGCCACCGCCTGCGCGGCGATGCCTTCGCCACGTCCGGTGAATCCGAGTTTTTCGCTGGTGGTGGCCTTGATGCTGACCGCATCCAGCGCGATGCCGAGGTCGTCGGCGATGTTCCGCCGCATCGCATCGGCATGCGGACCCACCTTGGGCCGTTCGCAGACGACGGTGATGTCGCAGTTGCCGACCTGCCAGCCGCGCTCGCCGATCAGTTGCCGGCAATGGCGCACGAAGCTGCGGCTGTCGGCATCCTTCCAGCGATCGTCGGACGGCGGGAAATGCCGGCCGATGTCGCCCAGCGCCAGCGCGCCGAGTATCGCATCGCACAACGCGTGCAGCGCCACGTCGCCGTCGCTGTGCGCCAGCACGCCGCGATCGTGCGCGATACGCACTCCGCCCAGCATCACGTGATCGCCGTCGCCAAAGGCGTGGACGTCGAAACCCTGGCCGATGCGGATGGAGGGAAGCGTCTTGGAATCGGGCATGGGATCAGGAAAAAAGCGGGAACGGGGAAGGGGGAACAGGGAATGAAACTTCGCGGGCAAACCCACTACAAAAACGGAAGCCGGTGGCGGTGGATGGCAAGGAGAGCCTCATTCCCCGGTCCCCCTTCCCCGTTCCCGCTGCTTCCTCTGTAGCTCGAACTCGAACCGCGCCAGATCCGCCGGCGTGGTGATCTTGAAGTTGTCCTCGGCGCCTTCGATCAACAGCGGCCGGTGGCCCTGCAGTTCCATCGCCATCGCCTCGTCGGTGACCTCGATGCCCTGCGCGGCCGCCGACGACAGCGCCTGGGTGAGTTGCAGGCGGCGGAACATCTGCGGCGTGAATGCGCGCCATAGTCGCTGGCGCGGTTCGGTCGCGTCGATGCCGCCGTCGTCGCCGGCGCGCTTGAGCGTATCGCGTACCGGCGCGGCGAGGATGGCACCGACCGGATCGGCGCTGCCGCGTTCGATCAGTTGCTCCAGATCGGCCAGCGCCAGGTTCGGACGCGCCGCGTCGTGCACCAGCACGAAGTCGTCGGCGCGCACGCTGTCCGGCAACGCCTCCAGACCGGCCAGCACCGAGGCCGCGCGCGTAGCGCCGCCGATACAGGTCAGCAGCGGACGGCCGGCGAAGCCATCCCAGCCCGGCCAATCGGGATCGCCCGGCGACAGCGCCACCATCACGCCGGCCACGGCCGGATGCGCGGACAACGCGTCCAGCGTCCACGCCATCAGCGGTTGCCCGCCGACGGGCAGATACTGCTTGGGCAACGCCGCGCCGAAGCGCGCGCCACGGCCGGCGGCCGGCATCACCACCCACACCGATGGCATCAGTCGCGCTCCGCTTCCGTGTCGCGAACCGGCGCGGCGACCGGCGGCGTCTCGACCACGCGATAGAACTTCTCGCCCGGCTTGATCATGCCCAGCTCGCTGCGCGCGCGTTCTTCGACCGCCACTTCGCCAGATTTCAGATCCTCGACTTCGGCGGCCAGCGCGGCGTTGCGCTGATGCAGGCCTTCGTTCTCGCGCTTCTGGCTGGCGACCTGGCTTTCCAGCGCGAGCACTTCGCCCGAACTGCCCGGGCCCAACCAGAACCGGTACTGCAGCCATCCCAGCAGCAGTACCAGCACCAGCAGCAGCCAGTGCAAGCCACGCATCGCCTATCGCTTCAGCGACACGAACGCATCGCGGCCGGCATAGCGCGCGCCCGCGCCCAGCGCTTCCTCGATGCGCAGCAGCTGGTTGTACTTGGCGACGCGATCGCTGCGGCACAGCGATCCGGTCTTGATCTGGGTGGCGGTGGTGGCCACGGCGATGTCGGCGATGGTGGTGTCTTCGGTCTCGCCGGAACGGTGCGAGACGATCGCCGCGTAGCCGGCGCGGTCGGCCATCGCGATGGCTTCCAGCGTCTCGGTCAGCGTGCCGATCTGGTTGACCTTGATCAGGATGGCGTTGGCGGTGCCCGAGTCGATGCCTTCCTTGAAGATCTTCGGATTGGTGACGAACAGATCGTCGCCGACCAGCTGCACCTTGCCGCCGATGCGATCGGTCAGCAGCTTCCAGCCGGCCCAGTCGTCCTCGGCCAGGCCATCCTCGATGCTGACGATCGGGTACTGCGCGGCCCAGTCGGCGAGGAAGTCGACGAACTGCTCGGAAGTCAGGCGCTTGTTCTCGCCGACCAAGTGATATTTGCCGTTGTCGAAGAACTCGCTGGACGCCACGTCCAGGCCCAGCAGCACCTCCTCGCCGGCGGTGTAGCCGGCCTTGCCGATGGCTTCGAGGATGGTGTCCAGCGCTTCGACGTTGCTGCGGAAATCCGGCGCGAAGCCGCCCTCGTCGCCGACCGCGGTGCTCAGGCCGTGGCCCTTGAGCACCGACTTGAGCGCGTGGAAGATCTCGGTGCCGGCGCGCAGCGATTCGGCGAACGAATCGAAGCCGACCGGCAGCACCATGAATTCCTGGAAGTCGACATTGTTGTCGGCGTGCGCGCCGCCGTTGATGATGTTCATCATCGGCACCGGCAGCGACGGCGTGGCGCCGGTCTTGCCGGCCAGGTACTGCCACAGCGCCTGCTTCTTCGACGCGGCCACCGCGTGGGCGGCCGCCATCGACACGCCGAGCAACGCATTGGCGCCGAGGCGGCCCTTGTTCTCGGTACCGTCCAGATCGATCAGGCGGCGATCCAGTCCTTCCTGATCGGCGGCATCGAACCCCTGCAGCGCCTGCGCGACCGCACCGTTGACGTTGGCCACCGCATTGCCGACGCCTTTGCCCAGATAACGCGTCTTGTCGCCATCGCGCAGTTCCACCGCTTCCTTGGTGCCGGTCGAAGCGCCCGAAGGCACCATCGCGCGACCGAAGGAACCGTCGTCCAGCGTGACCTCGGCTTCGAGGGTGGGATTGCCGCGGGAGTCGAGGATTTCGCGGGCGTGGATCTTGGCGATGTTGGTCATGGTGAGTGGTCTTGACTCTTGAGATGACGAAGACGGTTCAGCACTTCATCGACATGGCTAGTATCAGGAACAACGAGGATCGATTGCGAGTCGACCCATTCCAATACCAGTCCATCCGACGAGGGCTTTCTGGTTGCGAAGATTAACGCGGTTTTCCCTGCGGGATCAGGATGGATCGATCACGAACCGCAGGCCGGTGACGGCGGAAGGCCGGGCGACACCTTGCGCGGATGCAGTGGTCCGCGCCTCGCTGCCCAGGCCCGCCAAGCGGCGCTTCACACAGTTCGTGGTCGGCCGCGTCCACGCCGGTAGGCCACACAGCGGACGACATGAGCCCATCCAGCTTGGCTGCTACACACGCGTGGCTCAGACGGTGCTTTCGATAAAACCGTTCTTCTTGGTAATCGAATCCAGCGCCAGCAGGGTCTCCAGCAGCGCTTCCATCTTGTCCAGCGGCCACGCATTCGGGCCATCGGACAGCGCCTTGGCCGGGTCTGGGTGAGTTTCGGCGAACAGGCCGGCCACGCCGACCGCTACCGCCGCGCGCGACAGCACCGGCACGAACTCGCGCTGGCCGCCGGAGCTGGTACCCTGCCCGCCCGGCAGCTGCACCGAATGGGTGGCGTCGAACACGACCGGACAGCCGGTGTCGCGCATCACGCTGAGGCTGCGCATGTCGCTGACCAGGTTGTTGTAGCCGAACGAGGCGCCGCGCTCGCAGACCATGATGTCGTGGTTGCCGGTGGACTTGGCCTTCTCGACGACCGGCTTCATGTCCCACGGCGACAGGAACTGGCCCTTCTTGATGTTGACCGGCTTGCCGGCAGCGCAGACCTTGCGGATGAAATCGGTCTGCCGCACCAGGAACGCCGGCGTCTGCAGCACGTCGACGACGGCGGCCACTTCGTCCATCGGCGTGTATTCGTGCACATCGGTCAGCACCGGCACGCCGACCTGCCGCTTCACCGCGTCGAGCACCTTCAGCCCCTCTTCCATGCCCGGACCGCGGAAGCTGGTGCCGGAGGTGCGGTTGGCCTTGTCGAAGCTGGACTTGAAGATGAAGTTCATCCCCAGCTTGCCGGTGATTTCCTTCAACCGGCCGGCGACATCGATCTGCAACTGCATCGATTCGATCACGCAGGGGCCGGCGATCAGGAACAGCGGCTGGTCCAGGCCGACTTCAAATCCGCAGAGTTTCATGGGTTGCCCTCTGTTGAGCCCTCCCCTTCAAGGGGGTGAGGGCTGATGCTCGCGAGCCATTGGCTCGCATCGGCCCGAACGCCTGAGCGCTACGCGCGAAGGCCGGGCGGGTTGGGCGGGATCGTTCAGACTCCTACCCACATTCGACACGCCGGAGAGGCACACCATCCCCTCCCCGGCCCTCCCCTTGAAGGGGAGGGAAATATCAGGCCCGCGCTTCCTTCAGCAGCTTGCCGCCGGCCTTGGCCTCGCGCGCGGCGCGGATGAAGCCGACGAACAGCGGATGGCCATCGCGTGGCGTGGACAGGAATTCCGGATGCGCCTGGCACGCCAGGAACCACGGATGCACTGCGCGCGGCAGTTCGACCATCTCCACCAGCAGGTCGTCCATCGACTTGGCCGATACCACCAGGCCGGCGTCTTCCAGTTGCGTGCGGTAGCGGTTGTTGAATTCGTAGCGGTGGCGATGGCGCTCGGCGACCACGTCCTTGCCGTATAGCTCGCGCGCCAACGTGCCGGGTTTCAGGCGCGCTTCCTGCAGGCCCAGGCGCATCGTGCCGCCCAGATCGGAGCGCTCGTCGCGTTTTTCGACCTCGCCGCTGGCGGTGCGCCATTCGGTGATGAGGCCGATGACCGGGTGCGGCGACTGCTTGTCGTTCTCGCTGCTGTTGGCGCGCTCCAGTCCGGCGACATGGCGCGCGTAATCGACCACCGCCGCCTGCATGCCGTAGCAGATGCCGAAGTACGGCACGCCGTGTTCGCGCGCATAGCGCGAGGTCAGCACCTTGCCTTCGAAACCGCGATCGCCGAAGCCGCCGGGCACGAGGATGCCATCCACGCCATCGAGCGCAGCCAGGCCACCGGCTTCCAGTTCCTGCGCTTCCAGCCATTTCAGCGTCACGCGGGTGCGCTGGCGCAGGCCGCCATGCTTGAGCGCCTCGCCGACCGACTTGTAGGCGTCCTGGTGATCGACGTACTTGCCGACCACGGCGATGGTGACCTCGTCGACCGGGTTGAGCGTGGCGTCCACCGCCGCTTCCCACTCGGACAGGTCGGCCGGCTTCTGCGGCTCCAGCCGCAGCTGGCGCAGGACGATCTCGTCCAGGCCCTGGTCGTGCAGGCCGAGCGGAATCTTGTAGAGCACGTCCACGTCCTGCACGGTGATGACCGCGCGCTCGGGGACGTTGGTGAACAGCGCGATCTTGCGGCGTTCCGAATCCGGCAACGGTTGCTCGCTGCGGCACAGCAGCACGTCGGGTTGGATACCGATGGAGCGCAGTTCCTT
>Ga0160451_100513_pt1 | contig 20427 bp, 16 predicted proteins | sample HID1975M_E1MG_FD_108270 | JGI IMG/M metagenome (GOLD analysis project Ga0160451, IMG submission 108270) | Enriched soil microbial communities from UW Madison campus, WI, USA - HID1975M_E1 MG | ecosystem: Environmental > Terrestrial > Soil > Unclassified | place: USA: Madison, Wisconsin... | reverse complement strand
CGGTGCCGGTGCGTGCCGGGCCGTCGCTGGGGTTCGATGTCAGCAATGCTTACCTGGTGTCGGACATCACACTGACGGTCGGGCAGACGCTGCTGGCCTATACCGATGGCATCACCGAAGCGTTCGACCCGCACGAGGAGGCGTTCGGCGAAGCGCGTCTGCGCGCGGCGCTGGACCCGGACCGCGACGCGTGCGACCAGTGCGTGCAGGTGCTTGCGCAGGTGCGTGCGTTCGTCGATCCTGCTCCCCAGTCGGACGACATCACCGTGCTGGCGCTGCGCCTGACCGGCGCCGGGGGTCCGCTCACATCCGAGGATTCGCCATGCTGATTCGGCTCATCGTGCCGGGCGAGTACGCCCGTCTCGAGGATCTCAACGCATCGCTGGAAACGGTGCTGCAGCGCCATGGCATCGCCTCGCAGGTGCGCGACGACGTGCGGCTGATCGTCGAGGAGCTGGCCAGCAACGCCATCGATCACGGCGGCGAGGCGCCGCTGCCGCACAGCCAGCAGGAACTGTCGGTGGACATCGCCATCGTCGAGGATCTGCTGAAGCTTGAATTCCGCGACACCGGCGCGCCGTTCGACCCGCTCGGCGTGCCCGAGCCGCGGCTGGATGCCGATCTCGACGAACGCGTGCTCGGCGGACTGGGCGTCTACCTGATCCGCAACCTGGCCCACGACATCGGCTACCGCCGCGAGGACGCCTACAACGTCCTGAGCGTGAGCCTGCGGATTCCCCACATGGAGGTGAGTCGATGAGCCTGCACATCCAGGTCCAGCCCGTCGCGCGCGGCACCCAGCGGGTGACGGTCGCCGGCCGTCTGGACACGCATACCTACGAGGATCTGGACGAGGCGCTGGCGCCGCTGATCAATACGGATCTGCACCTGCTGGTGCTGGAACTGTCCGGGCTGGACTACATCAGCAGCGCCGGCATCCGCTGCATCCTCAAGGCGCGCAAGGCGCTGGTCGAACACGGCGGCAAGGTGCTGGTGGTCAATCCGCAGCCGCAGATCCAGCACGTGCTGGACATGGTCAAGGCGGTGCCGCTGCAGGACATCTTCGCCTCCACCGCCGAGGCCGACGCCTATCTGGATGCGTTGCAGCGCCGGTTGCGCCGCGGTGCGGCGGGCGACCCGACGCCGTGAGCGTGCGCGTGCCGCCATCGTCCGCCATGCGGGGTTCGCTGCCATGAGCCTGCGGATCGAGGTCTATCCGGCGGTCAACGGCAACCAGTACGTCCTGCTCGAAGGCCGGCTGGATTCGCACACGCACGAAGAATTCGACGCGCGGCTGGCGCCGCTGCTGGCCGACGGCACGCGCACGCTGGCGTTGGACCTGGGCCATCTGCACTACATCAGCAGCGCCGGCATCCGCTCCATCCTCAAGGCGCGCAAGGCGCTGGCGCCGCGCAACGGCCGCGTGCTGCTGGTGCACCCGCAGGAGCAGGTGCGCAAGGTGATCGAACTGGTGCAGGCGGTGCCGCTGGAACAGATGTTCGCCAGCGGCGCCGAGGCCGATGCCTATATCGATGCGATGCAGCGGGACATCCTCGGGCACTAGCCGGCCCGCACGCATACCGACAGGAGAACCGTATGACCGGCCAGGATCGCGATCGCCGCATAGACTACATTGAACTCAACGTCGCCGACATCACCCGTTCTCGCGACTTCTACGGCCAGGCGTTCGGCTGGCGATTCACCGACTACGGCCCGGACTATTGCGAGTTCGATGACGGCCGCATGAAGGGCGGACTGACCACCGGCGGTCCGGCGCGGCCGGGTGGGCCGTTGGTCATCCTGTATGCCGACGACCTGGCCGACGCGCAGCAGCGCCTGGAGCGCGCCGAAGCGCGCATCGTCAAGCCGGTGTTCGAATTCCCGGGCGGCCGGCGCTTTCATTTCCTCGATCCGGACGGCTACGAACTGGCGGTATGGTCGGCTGATTGAATTGTCGCCTCGGCACAAACAGCCAAGGCGCTCTCGTTGCCGTCATCCCAGCGCAAGCTGGGATCCATGTTGATTTTGCTTTCAGGAAATGCAGGAGAGCAGCGCAAATCAACAGCAAGATGGATCCCAGCTTGCGCTGGGATGACAGCGATACGGTCAGGAATGCCTTTCGACACTGCCGACGTTGCGACATCAGCCGTTTCGCTCGGCGTCCAGCTGCTGGCGGATCTGCGCATCGACCGCGGCGATCGCGGTCATGTTGATCACGCGGCGCGGGGTGGCGCTGGTGGTCAGGATGTGCACCGGCCGCGAGATGCCCATCAGGATCGGGCCGATCGCCACGCCGTCGGTGACCACGCGGACCATGTTGTAGGCGATGTTGGCCGCGTCCAGGTTGGGCAGCACGAACAGGTTGGCGCGTCCGCTCAGCGTGCTGCCGGGCATGATGCGGTGGCGCAGCGCCTCGTCCCACGCGGTGTCGCCCTGCATCTCGCCGTCGATGTTGAGCTCGGGCTTGCGCTTGAGCAGCAGCTCGCGCACGCGGCGCATCTTCAGCGAGCCCGGCGTCTCGTGGCTGCCGAAGTTGGAATGCGACAGCAGCGCGATGCGCGGCTCGATGCCGAACAATCGCAGCCGGTAGGCCGCCTGCAGCGTGGCCTCGGCGATCTGCTCGGCGGTCGGGTCGTCCTGCACGTGGGTGTCGACGAAGAACCACGCGCCCTGGTTGTTGATGACGCCGGTCATCGCCGAGGTCGACTGCACGCCCGGATCCAGCGGAATGACGCTGCGCACGTAGCCGAGCTTCTTGTGGAAGCGGCCGACGATGCCCGACACCAGCGCATCGGCCTCGCCGCGCGCGACCATCACCGCGGCGATCAGGGTCGGCCGCGAGCGCATCAGGTTCTTGGCCGCCGCCACGGTGACGCCGCGGCGCGAGGTCAGCGCGTGGTAGTACTGCCAGTACTCGTTGAAGCGCGGGTCGTCGTCGACGTTGGTCAGCTCGAAATCCACGCCCGCGCGCAGGCGCAGGCCCAGCCGCTGGATGCGCGACTCGATCACGTCGGGACGGCCGATCAGGATCGGCCGCGCCAGCCCTTCGTCGACCACCGTCTGCACGCCGCGCAGCACGGTCTCCTCCTCGCCCTCGGCATAGACCACGCGCTTCCTGTCGGCGCGCGCGCGGTCGTACACCGGCTTCATCATCAGGCTGGTGCGATAGACGAACTGGCCGAGCTTCTCGCGGTAGCCGCGCATGTCGGCGATCGGCCGCAGCGCCACGCCCGAATCCATCGCCGCCTGCGCCACCGCGCCGGCCACTTCGACCAGCAGGCGCGGATCGAACGGGCGCGGAATCAGGTACTCGGCGCCGAAGCACGGCACCTCGTCGCCGTAGGCGCTGCCCAGATCCGAGGCTTCCTGCCGCGCCAGCTTGGCGATGGCGTGCACGCAGGCCAGCTTCATCGCCTCGTTGATGACGGTGGCGCCCACGTCCAGCGCGCCGCGGAAGATGTACGGGAAGCACAGCGCGTTGTTGACCTGGTTGGGATAGTCGCTGCGGCCGGTGGCGATGATGCAGTCCGGGCGCACCGCCCTGGCATCGGCCGGCAGGATTTCCGGATACGGATTGGCCAGCGCCAGGATGATCGGGCGCGGCGCCATCGTGGCGACCATCTCCGGCTTGAGGATGCCGCCGGCCGACAGGCCCAGGAACACGTCGGCGCCGTCGACCACCTCGGCCAGCGTGCGCTTGTCGGTGTCGGCGGCGTAGCGCGCCTTGTCCGGGTCCAGTCCCGGCCGGCCGGTGTGGATGACGCCTTCGCGATCGAACGCCAGGATGTTCTCGCGGCGCACGCCCAGGGCCACCAGCATGTCCAGGCAGGCGATGCCGGCCGCGCCGGCGCCGGTGGTGGCCACGCGGATGTCCTCGATGCGCTTGCCGACCACTTCCAGCGCGTTGACCACGGCCGCGCCGACGATGATCGCGGTGCCGTGCTGGTCGTCGTGGAAGACCGGGATGTGCATCCGCTCGCGCAGCTTGCGCTCGACGATGAAGCACTCCGGCGCCTTGATGTCCTCCAGGTTGATGCCGCCGAACGTCGGCTCCAGCGAGGCGATGATGTCGACCAGCTTGTCCGGGTCGCGCTCGTCGATCTCGATGTCGAACACGTCGATGCCGGCGAACTTCTGGAACAGCACGCCCTTGCCTTCCATCACCGGCTTGCCGGCCAGCGGGCCGATGTCGCCCAGGCCCAGCACCGCGGTGCCGTTGGTGACCACCGCGACCAGGTTGCCGCGCGCGGTCATCTCGCTGGCCGCGCGCGGGTCCTCGACGATGGCCTCGCAGGCGTAGGCCACGCCCGGCGAGTACGCCAGCGCCAGGTCGCGCTGGGTCAGCATCGCCTTGGTCGGGGTGACCTTGATCTTGCCGGGGCGGGGATCGCGGTGGTAGTCGAGGGCGGCCTGCTTGAAATCTTCGTGTTCGGACATGGAGGGCGTTGCGAAGGGTTGGCCGTCGATTCTAACGGCCCATCGCAGGCAAGGCCCGACGCCATGCAGCACGCCGGCGCATGACGGCACGCCGGAAGACGGGGCATGGCGCGTCAGCGCAGGGCATGCGGTGCTGGCGTACATCCCATAATGGAGAAAATTATTTTCACCCATGCCCGGCATGTGGTAAACATCCGCCCGGGCCGGCCCAGGCCCGCCTGCCCGCCGGGGATCCCCTTTTGGTTAAAAATCCATTTCAGGATGCGCAGTTACCGCTGTCCGGCAAGGGGCTGACGGCCGCGGCCTCCCTGACCGCGGCCGGGATCGCGCACGCCGGCGCTTCGATCCTCGACGAGGACGTGAGCCTGCCGGTGGCGGTGCTGCGCGAATCGGCGCTGCGCCACAACCTGCAGTGGATGCGCGAGTTCGCCGAACGCTACGGCATGGCGCTGGCGCCGCACGGCAAGACCACGATGAGTCCGGCGCTGTTCGCGCTGCAACTCGACGCCGGCGCGTGGGGCATCACGCTGGCGACCGCGCCGCAGGTGCGCGACGCGTACCGCCATGGCGTGCGCCGCGTGCTGATGGCCAACCAGCTGGTCGGCAAGGCCAACATGGCGATCGTCGCCGCGCTGCAGCAGGACGCGGCGTTCGAATTCTGCTGCCTGGTCGATTCGGCCGCCAACGTGGACGCGCTCGGCGCGTTCTTCGCCGCGCGCGGGCAGACGCTGCGCGTGCTGCTGGAAATCGGCGTCGAGGGCGGCCGCGCCGGCGTGCGCGACGAAGCGCAGGCGCAGCACGTACTCGATGCCCTGGCGCGCTGGCCGCAGTCGCTGGCGCTGTACGGCGTGGAAGTCTACGAAGGCGTGCTCAGGGACGAGGCCGGCATCCGCGCGCTGCTGCGGCGGACCGTGGCGCAGTGGCGCCGCCTGCGCGAGGCCGGTGCGTTCGCATGCAGGCCGGCCGTGCTGTCCGGCGCCGGCTCGGCATGGTTCGACGTGGTGGCCGAGGAGTTCAGCGCGCTGGCCGGCGACCCGCAGGCGCTGATCGTGCTGCGCCCCGGCTGCTACCTGACTCATGACGTAGGCGCCTACCGCGACGCTGCCGAGCGCATCCACGCGGCCAATCCGGTCGCGCGCGCGATGGCCGCCACGCTGCAGCCGGCGCTGCGGCTGTGGGCGTGCGTGCAGTCGCGCCCGGAACCGGCGCGCGCGATCGTCGGGCTGGGCAAGCGCGATGCGGCCTTCGACGCCGGCCTGCCGGTGCCGGTGCTGCGCCACCGTCCCGGCGACGCCGCGCCGCGACCGGTGCCCGCGCACTGGCGACTGGCGGCGATGATGGACCAGCACGCGTTCCTGCAGGTGCAGGATCACGATGACATCGACGTCGGCGATCTGCTGTGCTTCGACATCTCGCACCCGTGCCTGACCTTCGACAAGTGGCGGCACCTGCTCGTCGTCGACGACGGCTGGCGCGTGACCGGCGCGGTCCATACCTTTTTCTGACGCATCCGGAACTAACGCATGTCGCCAGGCACCTCGCTGCTGATCTACGCCGCCGTCGCGATCATCGCGCTGATCGTGCTGATCGCGCGCTACCGGCTCAATCCGTTCATCACCATCACGCTGGTGGCGTTGGGACTGGCGCTGGTGGCCGGCATGCCGCCCAGCGAGATCGTCGGCGCCTACGAGCAGGGCGTGGGCCGCACGCTCGGCCACATCGCGCTGATCGTCGCGCTGGGCACCATGCTGGGCAAGATGATGGCCGAGTCCGGCGGCGCCGAGCGCATCGCGCGCACGATGATCGCGCGCTTCGGTCCGGGCAACGTGCACTGGGCGATGATGTTGATCGCGTTCTGCATCGGCCTGCCGATCTTCTTCGAGGTCGGCTTCGTGCTGCTGATCCCGATCGTGCTCAACGTCGCGCGCCGCACCGGCGTGCCGCTGCTGCTGGTCGGCCTGCCGATGGTGGCCGGCCTGTCGGTCGTGCACGGGCTGGTGCCGCCGCATCCGGCGGCGATGCTGGCGGTGCACGAATACCGCGCCGACGTCGGCCGCACGCTGTTCTACGCGCTGGTCGTCGGCCTGCCGACCGCGGCGCTGGCCGGCCCGGTGTTCGCCAAGTTCGTCGCCCCGCGCGTGCGTCTGCCGGCGCACAACCCGATGGAGGACGCGCTGCTGGACGAAGGCCACGCGCGCGTGCCGGACGCGGCGCTGCCGGGGTTCGGCATCACCATCGCCGCGCTGCTGCTGCCGGTGGGCCTGATGCTGCTGGGCGGCTGGGCCGACGTGATCGCGCCGCGCGGCAGCGGCATGAACGAGGCGCTGCGCTTCATCGGCCATTCGGTGGTGGCGCTGCTGCTGGCCACGCTGATGAGCTTCGTCACGCTGGGGCTGATGCGCGGCTTCAACCGCGAGCAGATCCTGAAGTTCTCGCAGGAATGCCTGGCGCCGACGGCGGCGATCACGCTGCTGGTCGGCGCCGGCGGCGGGCTCAACGGCATCCTGGTGCGCACCGGCGTGGCGCAGGAAATCACCGCGCTGTCGCAGCGCTTCGAACTGTCGCCGCTGATGCTGGGCTGGACGGTGGCGGCGATGATGCGCATCGCCACCGGCTCGGCAACGGTGGCGATGAGCACCGCGGCCGGCATCGTCGCGCCGATCGCGATCGCCGCCGGCTATCCGCACCCGGAACTGCTGGTGCTGGCCACCGGCGCCGGCGCGCTGATCCTGTCGCACGTCAACGACGGCGGATTCTGGCTGGTGAAGGAATACTTCAACATGAGCGTGGCCCAGACCTTCAAGACCTGGACCGTGCTGGAAACGATCATTTCGCTGGTGGCGCTGGCGTTGACCGCCGCGCTGGCGGCCATCCTCTGACACGGAGCGCACGGATGTTCGACATCGTCTACCAACTGCGGCAACGCCGCGACGAACTGAGCCCGGTGGAGCAGCGCATCGCCGATGCGATCCTGGCCGACGTGCCGGGCGCCGCGCAGATGGGCATCAGCGAACTGGCCGAACGCGCCAGCACCAGCGTGGCGGCGATCTCGCGCTTCGCCAAGGGGGTCGGCTGCGACAACGTGCGCGAGCTGCGCGCGCGGCTGGCCGAGGCCGGCGCGGTCGGCAAGCGCTTCCTCGACGAGCGCGACGCGCCGCCGGTATCGGCGCTGTACGCGCAGATCTGCAGCGACATCGAGGCCGCGCTGCGACGCAACCTCGGCGGCCTGCAGGAGCCCGTGGTGCAGGGCGCGGCCGAGGCGCTGGCGTCGGCGCGGATGATCCACGCCTTCGGCCTGGGCGGCGCGTCGACGGTGTTCGGCATGGAGACGCAGAACCGGCTGGCGCGGCTGGGCCGGCCGATCAGCGCGTGCAGCGATGCGCTGGCGATGCAGATGATCGCCGCCACGCTCGGCCCGCAGGACGCGATCGTCGCGCTGTCGATCAGCGGCCTGACCGCCGAACTGCTGGCCGCCATCGACATCGCCCGCGGCTACGGCGCGAAAGTGATCGCGATCACCCGCGCCGGCACGCCGCTGGCGCAGCGTGCCGACTGGCTGCTGCCGATCGTGATCGACGAGACCGACTTCGTGTTCAAGCCGACCGCCTCGCGCTACGCGGTGATGCTGGCCATCGACATCCTCGCCACCACGCTGGCGCTGCACCAGGCCGGCGACAACCGCGAGCGCCTGCGCCGCATCAAGCTGGCGCTGGACACCCACCGCGGCGGCGACAACCGCCTGCCGCTGGGAGACTGAAGTGGCGTTCGATCTGCTGATCCGCGATGCGGTGGTGTTCGACGGCGGCGACGCGCCGCCCCGCGCGGCCGACGTAGCGGTACGCGCGGGGCGCATCGTCGCCATCGGCGCGCTGTACGCGCCGGCGGCGGACACGGTGGTGGAGGCGGGCGGACGCGCGCTGGCGCCGGGGTTCATCGACGTGCACACGCACGACGATCTGGAAGTCATCCGCCAGCCGTCGATGCCGAGCAAGCTGTCGCAGGGCGTGACCACGGTGGTGGTCGGCAACTGCGGCATCAGCGCCAGCCCGGTCACGCCCGGCCGCGCGGTGCCGGACCCGATGAACCTGCTCGGCGAAGACGGCGAGTTCGCCTATCCGCGCTTCGCCGACTATCGCGCCGCGGTCGAGGCGGCGCGGCCGGCGGTCAACGTCGCCGCGCTGGTCGGCCACACCGCGCTGCGCCACAACCAGCTGGACCGGCTGGACCGGCCGGCGCGCGAGGACGAGATCGCCGCGATGCGCGCGCAGCTGCGCGATGCGCTGGCCGATGGCGCGCTCGGGCTGAGCACCGGCCTGGCCTATGCGTCGGCGTTCGCCGCGCCGGACAGCGAGGTGCTGGCGCTGTCGCGGGAGCTGCCGGCCGGGCGGCTGTACGCCACGCATCTGCGCGACGAGTTCGCCGGCATCGTGCCGGCGCTGGAAGAAGCGTTCGCGGTCGGTCGCCACAGCGGCGCGCCGGTGCGCGTATCGCATCTCAAGTGCGCCGGCAACGACAACTGGGGCCGCAGCGCCGAGGTGCTGGCGGCATTGGATGCCGCCGCGGCCGGACACGACGTGGCCTGCGACTGCTATCCGTACGCGGCCAGCTCGTCGACGCTGGACCCGAAGCAGGTCACCGATCGCCACGACATCCTGATCACCTGGTCCGATCCGCATCCGCAGCAGGGCGGCCGGCTGCTGGCCGACATCGCCGCCGACTGGGCGGTGTCGCTGGACGCGGCCGCGCAGCGGCTGATGCCGGCCGGCGCGGTGTACCACGGCATGGACGAGGCCGACGTGCGCCGCATCCTGGCCCATCCGCTGACGATGATCGGCTCGGACGGCCTGCCGCGCGATCCGCGCCCGCATCCGCGCCTGTGGGGCACGTTCCCGCGCGTGCTGGGCCATTACGCGCGCGACGAGCAGCTGTTCCCGCTGCATACGGCCGTGCACAAGATGACCGGGCTGCCGGCGGCGCGCTTCGGCCTGGCCGGGCGCGGCGCGATCGCGGTCGGCGCGCACGCGGACCTGGTGCTGTTCGATCCGGCCACGGTGCGCGACGTGGCCGACTTCCACGATCCGATCCGCCCGGCCGCCGGCATCGACGCGGTCTGGGTCAACGGCGCGCTGGCCTGGGACGGCACGCGGGTGTCGGCGCGGCGCCACGGCCGGTTCCTCGCGCCGCAGACGCCCTCTCTTCCTGAAACGACACACGGGATCGCACGATGAGCGACATCAAGCGTTATGGCGCCGAAGGCGGCATCGGCCAGGGCAGGCAGCACATGCCGTTCTCGCGCGCGGTCGAGGCCGACGGCTGGCTGTACGTGTCCGGACAGGTGCCGATGCGCGACGGCGAGCTGGCCGGCGGCACGGTGACCGAGCAGTCGCACGTGGCCATCGGCAACGTGCTGGCGATCCTGGCCGAGGCCGGCTACGGCCCCGAGCATGTCGTGCGCTGCGGCGTCTGGCTGGACGATGCGCGCGACTTCGCCGCGTTCAACGCGGTGTTCCGGCATTACTTCGGCGAGCATCCGCCGGCGCGTGCCTGCGTGGAGAACCGCATGGTGGTGGACTGCAAGGTCGAAGTGGATTGCGTGGCCTACAAGCGCACGCCGCGCTGAAGCCTCTCTTGCGCGGGTGACCCTGCGCGTCATCGCATGACCGCTTGCGTCGGCCACGGCCGCGACGCGGCCCGGCCACACGAAGCAGGCCGATCGCAACATCGGGGGACTTAGGCATCGGCTGTATTGAATAACTGTGGGAGCGACGTCAGTCGCGATGAAGCCTTACCGATAACCTGTCGCGACTGACGTCGCTCCCACAGTCGGTCGTCTATTGCCAGCGGCCCGGGCCACCAGTGCACGGTCCGCCTGCCGCCGCGGGAACGGCGCTTGCATCGGATCGGAAGACATCCTCCTTCAGCTGTTGCGGCGGCGGCCGCTATCCGGTCCGTGATTCTGCGTCCTTCCCTCTTCGGTACCGCGCGCGTTCCCGTGCTCCTGCGCCGCCGCGGCCTGCGGGCCTGGCAGGCGCTGGGGCTGCTGGGCGCCGCGCTGCTGGGCCCGGCCTGCATGGCGCAGGTGCTGAGCCTGGAGCATTACGACCTGGACGCCGGGCTGTCGCAGCTGACCATCAACGCGATGAGCGGCGACGACCGCGGCTTCCTGTGGGTCGCCACCCAGGAAGGGCTGAACCGCTTCGACGGCCACCGCTTCACCGCCTACCACCGCTCGGCCGACGCGCAGCATCGCGCGCCGGGCGATCTGCTCAGCAGCAGCATCGACAGCCTGGCCTTCGACGAGGCGCGCGGCCTGATGTGGCTGGGCAGCAACGACGCCGGCGTCGAGGTGCTGCACCTGCCGAGCTGGCGGCGCTGGCGGCTGGGACAGGCGCAGGGCGTGTCGCTGCCGCGCGTCGAGCACCTGCTGATCGATCCGGCCGGCGGCGCCTGGCTGGGGACGCGCGCCGGTATCGACCACGTCGACGGCGCGCTGCAGCACGCACGCTCCATCGGCCATACCGGGGTCGTCGTCGGGCTGGCCTGGCTGCCGTCGCAACGGCAGCCGGTGGCGCTGGATGCGCAGTGCCGGCTGTGGAAAGTGAATACCCAGGCGCTGGAACCGTTGCGCGATGGCGCCGCCGACGGCGACTGCGTGGCGCTGCAATCGGCACCGGAAGGCCTGTGGGTCGGCACCGCGCGGCACGGCCTGCGGCTGCTGGACGGGCACGGCCGCCTCGTGCGCGCGATCGACGCGCGCGCGCTGCACGCCGGCGGCGCGGTGTTGACCGCGTTGCTGCGCACCCATGACGGCCGCGTGCTGGCCGGCTTCGCCGACGGCGTGGTGGTCGCGCTGCCGGCCGACGGCTCGGCGCCGCCGCAGCGGCTGCGCTTCGACCGTCCGCCCGCCAGCGCCATCACCCGGCTCCACCACGGCCGTTCCGGCTCGCTGTGGATCGGCACCTACACCTCGGGCCTGTACCGCGTGCGGCCGCTGTCGGCGGCGATCCGCCACGATCCGGACATCGATGCCGGCGTCGAGCGCTGGCCCAGCCGCAGCCTGCGCTCGATCTGGCGCCGCGGCGACCAGCTGCTGCTCGGCACCGATACCGGGCTGATGCTGCGCAATGGCGCCAACGCGCCGTGGCAGGCGGTGCCGTCCCTGGCCGGCCAGTCGATCCGCACGGTCGCCGCCGCGCCCGCGGGCGGCTGGTGGATCGGCACCCACGACGGCCTGTGGCGGCTGCACGCCGATGGCCAGGCGCAGGCCGTGCCCGGCCTGCCGGATCCGCGCATCGACGCGCTGCTGATCGAAGGCGACAGCCTGTGGGTCGGTACCCGCGGCGGCGTGCGCCGGCTGCGCGGCGGCCGCGTCGTCGACGAGCCCGCGCTGGCGCCGCTGGCCGACGAATGGGTCACCTGCCTGCTGCGCGGCGAGGACGGCACGCTGTGGCTGGCGACCAACGCGTCGGGGCTGTGGCGGATCGCGCCCGGCGGCGTCGCCGCGCCCTACCTGCCGCAAGGCGACGGCCTCCACAAGTCGGTGTGGTCGCTGCACGCCAGCGGGCAGACGCTGTGGGTCGGCAGCTTTTCCGGCGGCCTGTACGAGGTCAATCTGAAGCAGCACCGCGCCACCGTCATCACCACCCGCGACGGCCTGGCCAACAACGTCATCTACGCCATCCTGCCCGACGCCGGCGGGCGCCTGTGGCTGAGCACCAACAATGGCCTGAGCGTGTTCGACCCGGCTACGCGCATCGTGCAGAACCTCGGCCGCCGCGACGGCCTGGCCAACCAGGAATACAACAGCAACGCCAGTTTCTCCGACGGGCGATTGCTGTACTTCGGCGGCACCGCGGGACTGGACCTGATCGATCCGCGCGGACTGGAAGCGCGCAGCGCGATGGCGCGCCCGGTGCTGACCGAACTGCGCGTGCTCAGCCGGTCGCGCGACAGCGCCCTGGACGGCGAAGCGGCCGCCGAGACCGATCTGGTGTATGCCGACCGCATCGTCCTCAATCCGCAGGACACGGTGTTCTCGATCGCGATGACCGCCATCGACTTCACCGCGCCGGCGGCGGCGCGGCTGCGCTACCGCGTGCACGGCCTGCACGACGGCTGGATCCGGCCCAACGCCGCGCGCGACGATTTCTCGGTCAGCAACCTGGCCCCCGGCAGCTACCGGCTGGAAGTGCAGGCGGCCGGCCGCGACGGCCGCTACGGGCCGTCGCGCGAACTGGTCATCACGATGCGCCCGCCGCCGTGGCGCCATCCGCTGGCCTACGCCGCCTACGCGCTGCTGGCGCTGGCACTGGCGGCCGCGCTGGCGCTGCGCGTGCGCGGCACCGTGCGGCGCGAGCGCGAGCAGATCGAACACCTCAACCGCATGGTCGCCGAGCGCACCGCACAGCTCGAGCAGGCCAACCGCCAGCTGCTGCACAGCAACGCGCAGCTGGAGATGGCCACCCGCCGCGATCCGCTGACCCGCGTGTCCAACCGCCGCGACCTGCAGGACTGGCTGCAGCAGCAGGCCGTGCTGCGCCAGCAAGACGCCGGCGGCCTGCCGTCGCCGCGGCTGCTGTTCTTCATGATCGACATCGACGACTTCAAGCGCGTCAACGACACCTACGGCCATCCGGCCGGCGACCGGGTGCTGGTGGATTTCGCCGAACGCCTGCGCCGGCTCACCCGCGATCAGGATCTGCTGGTGCGCTGGGGCGGCGAGGAATTCCTGCTGGTGGCGCAGCTGCCGCACGACGACGACGCGGCCGCGCTGGCCGAGCGCGTGCGCGACACCATCGCGCACCGGCCGTTCGAACTCGAACACGGTCCGGCGCTGCCGCTGACCTGCTCGGTCGGTTTCGCGCCGTGGCCGTTCGCGCCGCAGTGGCCGGCGCTGGGCGACTGGGAGCAGAGCGTGGATCTGGCCGACCGCTGCCTGTACGCGGCCAAGGACAGCGGCAAGAACGCCTGGGTCGGCCTGCTGCCGGGCGGCACGCTGGATCGGGTCAGCCTGCAGGCGCTGCTGGCCGGCCAGCTGCCGGACGCGCCGACGCCGTCGGTGCGCATCGTCCACTCCACGGCCACCGCGCCGCGCTTCCGCACCGCCCGCAAGTGCTGACCGCGGGGATCATTCCGCGTCGGTCAGGCTGTCCAGGCGGATGCGGTTGGCGAACAGCGAGAACGCCAGCATCCCGGCCAGCCCGCTGGCCCGCGCCACCCAGGGCGGCAGCCAGCGCGGCGGCGCCAGCACGCCGGCCTCGAACAGCGGCGCGAACGCCACCGCATCGCCCAGCGTCATCTTGCCGGCGAACAGCCCGCGCCCCAGCCGCAGCCGGTCGTGTTGCAGCGCGCGGCGGAAGAACGTGTGCACGCCGACCAAGCCGCGCAGGTACACCGTGTCCTTGGTGAAGGCGGCCCCGCCGGTCAGCGGCACGCCGCGGAAGATGCGCTGCGCCGACGAGAAGCTCTCCGCCGGGGTCTGCCCGGCGTCGGCGAAATAATCGAACACCTGCAGGAAGTCCGCGCCGGCCAGCGCCATCGCCACCGCCTCGATGCGCAGGCTGATGCGCTTCATCCGCTCGATGTCGATGCTGCCGGTGATCTGCTCGGCGAACGTGGCCAGGCCTTCCTGCGTCTCGGCCACCCGCGGCGAGGCCAGCGACAGGCTGGGCAGATTGGCCTGCGCGCGGCCGTTGAGCGCGGTCAGCGAATGCACCAGCGCCTCGTGGTGATAGAGCTGGCGACGGTCGTAGTCGCTGAACGCGGCGCCATGGCGCAGGCGGATGCGGGTGGCGCCGGCGGCGGCCTTGGCGACCAGCGCCGGATCCAGCACCACCTCGATCACGCGGCCATCGAAGAACGCGTCCAGATCCGATTGCAGCTGCAGCCGCAACGCGGTCGCCGACACCGGCACCTGCTCCTCCGGCGCCAGCAGTTCGCGATCCAGTTCGTTGGCGATGTCGATGAAATGGCGCGCCGCCTCGCGCGTGGTCGGCCCGCCCGGCAGCCGTTCGCCCGGCTGGCCGAACAGCGCGATGGAATGGGTCGTCACGTCGGCGGTGCCGAGCGATTCCAGCAGCTGCGCGGCGATGTCCCAGCTGCGCGCCGACTCGCCCACGTAGCGGCCGAGCGGATGGGCCGGATCGGCGGCGTCGGCGATGGCCGCCAGTTCGCCGCGCGTCTGCGCGTAGTCCTGCGCCACGTACGCCACCTGCGGCAGCTGGCGCTGGCCGCGCGCCAGTCCTTCCAGGAACCGCTGCTGCACCGCCGCCGGCCAGCTCACCTCGGTCAGCAGCTTGATCCCGCGCGCGGCGCGCAGCAGCCGCCGGTCCAGGGCGGTGTGGTGGGCGATGTCGCGGTCGATGGCCGTCATCGGCGATCCATGCCACGCCCGCTACGGGGTGGCAAGCGCCGCCGATGGCGCGCCGCAATCGCGCAGCCGGTGATCGATCCAGCGCCGGTACAGCGTGGTGTGCAGGTTGTGCAGCATCAGTTCGACCGTGTACGGCGTGCGCGGATTGCGATCGAGCAGGCGCACGAGGTGGTAGCCGATCGGCTTGACGCCCTGCCGGTGCACGTAGACGTGGAAGCCGGTGTAGAACGGATCGGCCAGCACCGCGTCCATCCGTTCGACGATGGCGCGATCGGACGGCGACAGCGCCGCGCGCATGGCGGCGTCGCGCTCGTGCAGCAGCTTCAGGTAGTCGCGCGGGCCGCCGCGGCGCAGCTGCCGCGACAGCGACCACAGGCGCTCGTTCTGCGCATCGTAGTAGGCCAGCCCGCCGTGCCGTTGCAAGGCGTCGGCGGCCGCAGCATCGACATCGGTGACGATGAAGTTCTCGGCCTGGTTATGCACGTCGTCCAGCACGATGCGATCGAACGCATGGACGATCGCGCCGGGCGCGCCCATGAACGCCTGCCGGCCCATCGCCGCGGTCTTGGCCGCCTTGCCGTCGGCGAAGTATTCGCCGGCGTTGCGGCCGAGCAGGATGCTGTCGGTGCCGTGCAGCGTCAGGAACGTGCCGATCGACAGTTCGCCGCGCTGGAATTCGGTATCGAAACCGGCATCGCCGTACAACTCGCGCTGCGTGGCCAGCTGCGCGACCTGGCGGCCGACGCCGCATTCCGAGCGCACCCGCCCGGCATAGAACGCATCGATGGCGCGGCTGTTGCTTTCCGCCGGCGCGTAACCGCGGCCAAGGCTGCGGAACCGCCGCCAGCCCTGTGCCTGCGCGCCGCCGGCGCCGAAGCCGATCCAGCCCAACTGCAACGTGTTGAAGCGATAGCCCGGATTGCCTTCCAGCCGCGCCGCCGCCTTTCGTGCGCTGTCGCCGAGCACGAACAGGTAGGCGCAGCGCGTGCCGTCGCTGTCCAGCGCCTGCCGCAGCGTCGCCGCGCGCGTGGCGGCGCCCGGATCGGCGGGCAAGCGCAGGCGCAGATCGCCGGCCGCGTGCGCGTCGGCGAGCGAGGCGCGCGTGCACGGTTCGCCCGCATGCAGTCGCGGCGCATCCGTGTCGCCGGTTTCGATGCGCCAGCCGAGTTCGCGCAGCAGCGTCTCGATGCAGACCGGCGACGCCGACGCAGCCGCCAGCATCGGCCACGCGACGAACAGCAACGCGGCCCAACGACGGCGACGCAAGGGACGTGGACCTTCCATCGCACCATCGTGCCGGAGCCCGTCGCGGCATCGGGTGAAGCCCTCCAGATGCCCGTGTGGGAGCGACGTCAGTCGCGATGTGGAAAGTGTCCGCTCGCGACTCACGTCGCCCCACAGCCGGAGTTCGCGCCGCGCCGGGTGAAGCCACCGGACGCACTCGGTTTGCGCGCCATCGCCGCCTCGATCTCTGCAAAAACCGTCATCCCCGCGCAGGCGGGGATCCAGCGCCTTTTCGATGGCCCCATGCGAAGGAACCTGATAGCGCTTCCTCGTGAAAGCGAAGGGCCTCGCGATGCGCTGCCGGCTCAGCTGGTTGGGTGGAAGCGACGTCAGTCGCGACGTGAAAGCTATCCGGTCGCGACTCACGTCGCTCCCACATGCACAGGCAGGGAGACCGGCGCGTCAGCGTCGCCGCGGCTTCCCGTCGGTCCGCTTGTGCGACGCCTTGCTCTGCACGCGCGCATCGACCATTTGCGCGGTGCGCACGGCCAGCTTGTCGGCCGCCGCGCTGACCTCGCCGCGCAGCTTGAGATAATTGGCGAAGCGTTCCTCGTCCAGATCGCCGCGTTCGATCGCCTCGCGCACCGCGCAGCCGGGCTCGCGCTGGTGCGCGCAGTTGCGGAAGCGGCATTGCGCGGCCAGCGCTTCGATGTCGTCGAACCCGCCTTCGGCCAGGTCTTCCTCGCCGGTCGGCTTGAGCTCGCGCATGCCGGGCGTGTCGATGATGCAGGCGCCCGACGGCAGCGTCAGCAATGCGCGGTAGGTGGTGGTGTGGCGGCCGCGATCGTCGCTGTCGCGCACCGCGCCGGTGCGCATGCGCTCATCGCCGAGCAGCGTGTTGATCAGTGTCGACTTGCCCGCGCCGGACGAGCCGACCAGCACGATGGTGTGGCCGGGCCGCAGCCACGGCGACAGCACGGCCGCGCTGCCGGCATCGCGCGCATTGACCGCCAGCACCGGTACCTCGCGCGCGGTGTCGGCCAGCGCGTCGACGGCCTCGTCGACCAGATCGGTGCGGTCGGCCTTGGTCAGCACCACCACCGGCTGCGCGCCGCCGCTGCCGACCAGCAGCAGGTAGCGCTCGATGCGGCGCGGGTTGTAGTCCGCGTCCAGCCCGCTGACGATGAAGACGGTATCGATGTTGGCGGCGATGACCTGCTGGTGGTAGTGCTCGCCGGCCGCGCCGCGCTTGATGCCGGTGTGGCGCGGCAGCAGCGCGACGATGCGTGCCTCTTCCATCAGCACCCAGTCGCCGACCGCCGGGCGTTCATGGGCAGGAAAGCGCGGCCGCTGCCATTCCGGCAGCGATTCGGCGCGCACGGAGGCCTCCGGCGCGTCGGCGACCGCGTAGCCGGAGCGGTGCTGCTCGATGACCCGCGCCGGCCGCGCCGCCGGGTGTTTTTCCATCGCCTGCCGCCATTGCGGATCCTCCACCGCACCCGCGTACGGCCAGCCGATGGCGCGCAGGGCAGCCAGGTCGGCGGGAGGCAGGGAGGCGGTGGGCATGAACGCGATTCTAGCCGGCCCGGGCCCAAAGCCGCGCCAGCGCTGGATTTTCCGCTAAGCTGCCGACCTTTCGACCCCCGCCTGCCGGCCGCCATGTCCACCCCGCTCAGCACCCGCGAACGCCTGTCCGAAGTCCGCTACGAAATCCGCGGAGAACTGGCGCGCCGAGCCCGCGAGCTGGAAGCGCAGGGTCGCAAGCTGATCAAGCTCAACATCGGCAACCCGGGCGCGTTCGGCTTCCGCGCGCCCGAGCACCTGCAGCGCGCGATCGCCGACGACATGGGCCGCACCGATCCCTACACCCACCAGCAGGGCCTGCCGGCCGCGCGCGAGGCCATCGCGGCGATGTACGCGCGGCGCGGCGCGCCCGATGCGCATGCCGATCGCGTCTTCATCGGCAACGGCGTGTCCGAGTTGATCGACCTGTCGCTGCGCGCGCTGCTCAATCCCGGCGACGAAGTGCTGGTGCCGTCGCCCGACTACCCGCTGTGGTCGGCGGCGACGATCCTCAACGACGGCCGCCCGGTTTACTACCGCTGCGATCCGGACAACGATTTCCTGCCCGACGCCGGCGAGATCGAGCAGCTGGTGTCCTCGCGCACGCGCGCCATCGTGCTGATCAACCCCAACAACCCGACCGGCGCGACCTACCCGCGCGAACTACTCGAGCGCATCGTCGCCATCGCCGCGCGGCACAATCTGCTGCTGATGGTCGACGAGATCTACGACCAGGTGCTGTACGACGGCGCGCGCTTCGAGCCGGTCGCACCGCTGGCCGGCGACGTGCCGTGCCTGAGTTTCGGCGGCTTGAGCAAGGTGCACCGCGCCTGCGGCTGGCGCGTGGGCTGGTCGCTGCTGTCCGGCGGCGGCGAGCGCGTACGCGAGTTCCTGCACGCGATGGACCTGCTCAGCGCGCTGCGCCTGTGCGCCAACGTGCCCGGCCAGTACGCGATCGACGCGGCGGTGAACGGGCCGGATACCATCTCGGCGCTGTGCGCGCCGCAGGGCCGCTTGTACGAAACCCGCCGCGCGGTGATCGAAGCCTGCGAGGCCAGCGGACATCTCGAGCTGATCGCGCCGGCCGGCGCGCTGTACGCGTTCCCGGCCGTCGTCGGCGATGCGGCCAAGGGCTTCGACGACCACGCTTTCGCGCTGGAGCTGATGGAGGACGAAGGCGTGCTGGTCGTGCCCGGATCCAGCTTCAACGTGCCGTACCGCCACCATTTCCGCGTGACCCTGCTGCCGGATGCGCCAACGATGCGCGAGGTGTTCGCCCGCATCGACCGCGCGCTGTCGCGCCGCGCCGAAGCGGTCAACAAGGTCGTGCCGATCACGGCGAAGTCGCGGCCGGCGGCGGCGTAGCCCTCGCCTGTGGAAGGCGGTATGTGGAGCGATATAAGTCGCGACCGGAGAAAAAATCGAGATCCGGATTCCGGCATGGAATCGGTACCCGGTTGCCTTCTCCCGGCTACGGGAGAAGGTGTCCCGAAGGGACGGATGAGGGCGCTTTGCGCGTCTGGCCTTTCCTTGGCCTTGCCCGTATCGATTCGGAGTAGGTCTTTCGGTACGCGGAGGGAGCGGAGGGCGATCCCTCACCGGAATCCGGATACCCTCCTTTCCCGTCGCCATGCGCCCCCACTATCGGCTCGATGAAGGCATCATGGCGCCATGACGCCCACTTCCGTTTCCCATACCACCGCGTTGACGACCGAACTGCGCTACCTGGCCCTCGGTGATTCCTACACCATCGGCGAAGGCGTGGAGGAAGCCGGGCGCTGGCCGATGCAGCTGGCACGCTCGCTGCGCAGCGAGGGCATCGCGCTGGCCGACCCGCGCATCATCGCCACCACCGGCTGGACCACCGACGAACTGGACGCGGCGATCACCGCGCAGGAACCGCTGGGCACGCACGATTTCGTCAGCCTGCTGATCGGCGTCAACAACCAGTACCGCGGCCGCGAGCTGGACGAATACCGCCAACAGTTCGAGGCGCTGCTGCGCCGGGCCATCGCCTTCGCCGGCCAGCGCGCCGACCGCGTGCTGGTGCTGTCGATCCCGGACTGGGGCGTGACCCCGTTCGCGCAGCAGCAGGGCCGCGACAGCGCCGCCATCGCCGAGGCCATCGCGGCCTTCAACGCGATCGCGCAGGACCTATGCCGCCGGCACGGCGTGGCGTATGTCGACATCACCCCGATCAGCCACGAGCGCGGCGGCGAGGTCGACATGCTCGCCGCCGATGGCCTGCACCCATCGGCGGCGATGTACGCGCGCTGGACCACACAGGCATTGCCGGTGGCGAAAACGCTGCTGGCCCGCTAAGACCGTAACCTGTAAGGCCGTAACCTGGTCGCACACTCAATCCGCGCAGTCCGGCTCACCGCAAATAATTCCCTTCTCCCCTTGCGGGAGAAGGTGCCCGAAGGGCGGATGAGGGGGCGCTTTCGGCGACCAACTGCCAAACCACGCCGGCGCAGATTTCAGCCTTCCTGCACCATCCGCCCCGAAACGGCACCCAGCCGCTCGGCCTCCAACTGCTCCGGCAACACCGACTGCCAGCCATGCGCCACCATCCACTGCAGCAATGCCGCAGCGATGGCGACGTTGTGCCCATGCTTCGCGCCTTCATGCAGCAGCACGATCGCGCCCGGCGCGATATCGCCGGTGATGCGATCCAGCACCTGCGCCGGCTCGCAGTCCACGCCATCGAACCCGCGCGCGCTCCACGCCACCCGCGTCAGCCCGAGCCGGTGCAGCGGCAATGCGACGAACTGATTGGTCATGCCGACCACCGAGCGGAACCAGCGCGGCGCGGCGCCGGTGATGTCCTG
>Ga0160451_100511_pt1 | contig 20510 bp, 15 predicted proteins | sample HID1975M_E1MG_FD_108270 | JGI IMG/M metagenome (GOLD analysis project Ga0160451, IMG submission 108270) | Enriched soil microbial communities from UW Madison campus, WI, USA - HID1975M_E1 MG | ecosystem: Environmental > Terrestrial > Soil > Unclassified | place: USA: Madison, Wisconsin... | reverse complement strand
TCGGCTCCGCCGTCCGTCGACAGCGGGCCACGGGCCTCTCCTTGCCTCGGGCCGTGGCGACGGCCCCTCTATCTCTCGCAGGGGAGAGCATCCCGGGGCGCGGCTCCGACGAGCGACCGCAGCACATCCCTGTGCTGCTTGCGCCAGACCCCCAGGGTACGACGTCCTTCGATGGCGTTGAGGTCGTGGCTTCGTTCGGCGAAAAACCAGCGGCCAGGCGAAGGCAGGACGCGGCAACGCACCGTCCGCATCACCGGCAACAACCAATCACCCCCGTCCCCGTGCAGGCAGTTGTAGGAGCCCGTCTTGCGGGCGACAAGAGGTCCGAGTCATGGGACATCGCCTGTGCCGACGGCACCCACCGGAATCATGAAGGCGTCGCCTGTGCCGACGGCGTCGTGTCGCCCGCAAGACGGGCTCCTACAACTGCCTGTACGGGGACGATGGTTGAGCGGGTTGAACGAAGCCACGCCCCAACGTGCCGAAAGACGCGGCAGTGCGGGGGTATGGCGCAAGCAGGCCATGGATGGCCTGCGCTCGGCTGTCGGAGGCAGGACGCCGGAGCCAGCCGATGCGCCATACCCCCGCACTGCCGCGGCTCCCGCCGAAGCCGACACCACCCGACGCCGTTGCTCTTGCCTCCTGCGGCCCGCCCGTCTCTCCCACCCGGTCCGGAGAAGAACTCCACCAAGAGACGGCCGCCGGGACGACGGATGGAAGATGCACTAGGATCGGTTTCGCACCGGCCCGGAGCGCACGAATGTCGTGCCTCCCGCGCGGCGGGCGAATGGTCGGGAGATCGCGCATGGCGGCACGAAAAGGATGGATGCCGGATTCCGGCGCGGTGCGGCGCGGCCTGCGCGGCCTGGTCGCGCTGCTGCTGCTCGCCGCCACCGCGGCCCTGGCCCAGGACGTTCCGCGCGGGCCGCTGGACCTCAAGCCGGGCGAGTTCCTCTGGCATCCGGAAATCGCACCGGAAGGACCGGTGGTGCTGGTGGTCAGCCTCGACGAGCAGCGCGCCTACGTCTACCGCAACGGCATCGCCATCGGCGTGTCCACGATCAGTTCGGGCAAGCCGGGCAAGGACACCCCGACCGGCGTGTTCACCATCCTGCAGAAGAACAAGGACCACAAGTCCAACCTCTACAACAACGCACCGATGCCGTACATGCAGCGGCTGACATGGGACGGCATCGCCCTGCACGGCGGCGCGCTGCCGGGGTATCCGGCCTCGCACGGCTGCGTGCGCCTGCCGCATCCGTTCGCGGCCAAGGTGTTCGGGGTCACCCGCACCGGCGACACGGTGGTGGTCACCGACGGGCGCGCCGCGCCGACCACGCTGGTGTATCCGGCGGTGCTGGCGCCGGTGACCGCCAAGGGCGTGCCGCTGGCCGCGCCGGAGGCGGGCGGGCCGGGCTACAGCTGGGACGACGCGGTCGCGCCGGCCGGGCAGGTGGGCATCGTGGTGAGCCTGTCCGACAAGCGCATCTACGTGCTGCGGGCCGGCGTGCCGATCGGCGAGGCGTCGCTGGAACTCTTGCCGGGACAGGCCGGATACCGCGGTACCACCCTGTTCGTGATGGGCGAGGGCGCGGGTACCGAGGCCAGTCCGCTGAACCCGGCCCGGCCCCGCCACCGCTGGACGGCCTATCCGATCCTGGACGCTCCACCGCCGCGGGCCGACGGCGCCCCGGCGGCCGAACCGGTACCCCTGGACCTGCTGGAACGCCCCAGCCTGCCGGTGCGCCTGCCGGACGGCTTCGCGGCCCGGCTGGACGGCGTGCTGGTGCCCGGGACCACGCTGCTGGTCACCGACCTGCCGGCGATGCGGCCGCTGGACAATGAACAGGAGCCGCAGCCGGTCTTGGAATCCGACGGCGGGGACCCCAAGCTGTGAGCGCGGGTCGGGTGTGCGCCGGACCGGCGTCCACCCATCGAAGTGCCGTTGCATGAAGTTACTGCCGTCCGCCAGCCGCTGGCTGGCCCTGGCACCGCTGCTGGTGCCCGCCGCCGCCACTCCCTCCCCGGGCAGCAGGATGCTGCCGCCGCCGGTCCTGTCGATGCCCGTTCCGGGCGTGGACAGTGCTCAGGGACGGGACCTAGCCGGCCTGCTCGTGCATGCCGCTCCGACCGCCAGCCGCGAGGTGCTGCAGCTGGCCGCGCGGGCGATGTCCTGCGCGCTGCGGCATCCGGAGTTCGGCGTCGATCCGCAGCGGCTGGGAGTGATCGACTATTCGCGTCCCTCGACCGAGCCGCGGCTGTGGGTCTTCGACCTGGCGCGGCGGAAGCTGCTGTTCGAGGAATGGGTGGCGCACGGCCGCAACAGCGGCGAGAACCTGACCACGCGCTTTTCCAACCGCGACGGCAGCTACATGACCAGCCTGGGCGGGTTCGCCGCGCAGGAGACCTACATCGGCGGCAACGGCTATTCGCTGCGCCTGCGCGGGCTGGAGCCGGGCTTCAACGACCACGCCCGCGACCGCGCCATCGTCATGCACGGCGCGCCCTACGTGAATCCGGCCGCGGCGAAGCTGCAGGGCCGGCTCGGCCGCAGCCTCGGCTGCCCCGCGGTGCGCCCGGCGGTGGCGCGGCAACTGATCGACTCGATCCGCGGCGGCACCTTCGTCTTCGCCTATTACCCCGACCAGGACTGGCTGCAGCGCTCGCGGCTGCTCAGCGGCGATTGCGGTGCGGATCCGGCGCTTGCGGTCGGGTCCGGCGCCGCGTCCGGCAACGCCAGGAACTGACTGCACCCCTTGTAGGAGCCGGGCTTGCCCGCGACGCGACGCCGTCGGCACAGGCGACGTCCTCGTGGTTCCGGCGCCCGTGTCGCCAGCAAGCTGGGCTCCTACAGAAAAGCCGGCACGGTTGATGCGGGAGCCGCGGCCCTCAGACCCAGCCGGTCGCGTAATACACCGCGATGACGAAGAACACCGCCAGCGTCTTGATTACGGTGATGGCGAAGATGTCCTTGTACGACACCCGATGGGTCAGCCCGGTCACCGCCAGCAGGGTGATGACCGCGCCGTTGTGCGGCAGGGTGTCCATGCCGCCGGACGCCATCGACGCCACCCGGTGCAGCACGTCCATCGGGATGCCGTAGGCGTTCGCATTGGCGATGAAGCTGTCGCCCATCGCCGCCAGGGCGATGCCCAGGCCGCCGGAGGCCGAACCGGTGATGCCGGCCAGCACGGTGATCGAGACGGCCTGGTTGACCAGCGGATTGGGAATCGAACCGAGCGCTTCGGCCACCACCAGGAAACCGGGCAGGGCGGCGATGACCGCGCCGAAGCCGTATTCGGAGGCGGTGTTCATCGAGGCCAGCATCGCGCCGCCGACCGCATTCCGGCTGCCCTCGGCGAAGCCGGCGAACACCGGCCGCCAGGCGAACGCCAGTACCGTGGCGATGCCGACCAGCAGCGCACCCTGTACCGCCCAGATGCCGGCCAGCCGGGCCACTTCCAGCGACACCGGTTCGGGATTGCCGACCACCGACGGGACGAATTCGCGGGTCGGTCCGTACAGCATCGGGATCCAGCGGGTGAACAGGAAGTTGGACACGCCCACCAGCAGCAGCGGCAGGACCGCCACCAGCGGATGCACCAGCCGTTCGCCGCGGAAAGGTTCCGGTTCGTTGCGCAGTTCCACGCCGCTGGCATAGCCGTCGCCGGCGCGCAGCGCCACACGGCGCCGCCATTCCAGGTAGGCCAGGCCCAGGGCCAGGATGAACACGCTGCCGATCAGGCCCAGCGCCGGCGCCGCCCAGGTCGTGGTGCCGAAGAACGAGGTCGGGATGATGTTCTGGATCTGCGGCGTGCCCGGCAGCGCATCCATGGTGAAGGTGAACGCGCCCAGCGCGATGGTGCCGGGGATCAGCCGCTTGGGGATGTCGTTCTGGCGGAACAGTTCCGCGGCGAACGGGTACACCGCGAACACCACCACGAACAGCGACACCCCGCCGTAGGTCAGCAGCGCGCAGACAAGGACGATGGCCAGCATCGCCCGCCGCGCACCGACCACCTGGATGACCGCCGAGACGATCGACCGGGAGAAGCCCGAGATCTCGATCAGCTTGCCGAACACCGCGCCCAGCAGGAACACCGGGAAGTACAGCTTCAGGAAGCCGACCATCTTCTCCATGAACAGGCCGGTGAACATCGGCGCGACCAGCGACGGGTCGGTCAGCAGCACCGCGCCCATCGCCGCGACCGGGGCGAACAGGATCACGCTGTAGCCGCGGTAGGCCACCACCATCAGGAACGCCAGCGCCGCCAGCACGATCAACAACGACATCGTCTACCCCGACCGCCTCCCGTGGCGGTGGCGCGCAGTATCGGTGGCGTTCCCCGGCGCGGCCCACTGTACCAACGGACGATGCCGCCGCCGCTTCGGCAGGCCCAGGATGCGCAGCATTGGCGGCACCGCCCGCCACAACGTCCTGCACTTGGGAGGAGGGGACTGATGAAGCGCAAGTATCTGAGCCTGGCGATCGGTTGCGTGCTGGTGTCGCCGGCGCTGCCGGCCTGGTCGCAGGAGGAAACCGCGGCCGAATACCAGAAGGACGTCAAGGCCACGCAGCTGGACACGGTGATCGTGACCGCGCGCAAGCGCGAGGAAACCCTGCAGGACGTGCCGGTGGCGGTGACCGCGTTCACCCCCGAGGCGCTGGACAAGCTCAACATCCAGGACCTGGGCGACCTGGACACCCAGGTGCCGAACCTGACCGTGTACGCGGCGCGCGGTTCGACCAGCACGATCACCGCCTACATCCGCGGCATCGGCCAGGCCGATCCGCTGTGGGGCGTGGACCCGGGCGTGGGCATCTACCTGGACGACGTCTACATCGCCCGCCCGCAGGGCGCGCTGCTGGACGTGTTCGATGTCGAGCGGATCGAGGTGCTGCGCGGCCCGCAGGGCACCCTGTACGGCAAGAACACCATCGGCGGCGCGATCAAGTACGTTTCCCGCGGCCTGCGCGAGGAGACCGAGGGCTTCGCTTCGATCACCGCCGGCAGCTACGACCAGCTCGACGTCAAGGCCGGCATCGGCGGTTCGATCGGCGACGGGGTGCTGCGCGGCCGCATCGCGGTGGCGAGCATGAACCGCGACGGCTACGGCGAGAACCTGGTCAACGGCCAGCCGGTCAGCGACAAGGAGATCAACGCGGTCCGCGCCCAGTTCGGCGCCTTCGCCAGCGAGGATTTCGACGTGCAGTTCGCCATCGACTGGATCGACGACCAGTCCGGCGTGCGCGGTGCCAAGATGCTGGCGCCGAACAACAACCCGCTGGTCCCGGTGCCGCCGGACATGGCCCCGCTGGACGACCGCTACGATATCCGCAGCGGGATGGGGAACGTCAACGACACCACCATGAAAGGCGCGTCGATGACGGTGAACTGGCGCCTGAGCGAGGACTGGGGCCTGAAGTACGTCGCCGCCAAGCGCGAGTCCGACACCGAGACCAACATCGACTTCGATACGCTGCCGCAGAAGATCGCCGACGTGCGCGCGTTCTACAGCGACCAGCAGGTGAGCAACGAATTCCAGGCCAACTACGACGCCGGCGGCCGCGCCCGCGGGGTGATGGGCCTGTACTTCTTCAACGGCGACGCCGGCGGCCAGGTCCTGAACAACTTCTTCGACCTGTCGTTCGGCGACACCCAGGGCTACGTCAATACCAAGAGCATGGCGGCCTATGCGGACTGGACCTTCGACCTGTCCGAGCGGTTGAAACTGGACGTCGGTGCGCGCTACACCGACGAGGACAAGCACGCAGTCGCCTACAACATCGGCTACACCGACGAGACGTTCAGCACCCCGAACGGCGTGGTCGCGGCCAACTTCGACAAGACGGTCAACTTCAAGAACGTTTCGCCGAAGGTCTCGCTGGACTACCAGTTCACGCCCGACGTCATGGGCTACGCTTCCTTCAGCCGCGGCTTCAAGTCCGGCGGATACAACATCCGCGCCAACACCACCGCGGTGCCGCGCTCGGGCGAGCCGTTCGACGACGAGAGCGTGGACAGCTTCGAAGTCGGCACCAAGATGGGGATGCTCGACCAGCGCCTGTTCCTGAACCTGGCCGCCTTCCACAACGTCTACGAGGACATCCAGCTGTCGGTGTTCACCGCGCTGCCGGAGGGCGGCTTCTTCGGCGACTTCACCAACGCCGGCAAGGGCACGGTGAACGGCGTCGAGGTCGAATACCAGTTCCTGCCGACCGGGCACTGGCTGTTCAGCGGCAACCTGGCCTGGCTGGATGCGGAGTACGACGAGTTCATGAGCGGCGGGGTCAACATCGCCGACACCCAGTACTTCACCAACGCTCCGGAATTCTCCGGCGCGCTGAACGTGGAATGGCGCACCGGCCTGGCCAACGGTGGCGACCTGTCGGCGCGGGTGACCTACGCCTACCAGAGCGAGGTGTGGCCGACCACCGACCTGAGCCCGGTGATCAAGCAGCCCGGCTATGGCCTGGTCAATGCCGGCGTGATCTGGAACGTCAACGACGCCTGGACGCTGTCGTTGCAGGGCACCAACCTCGCCGACGAGGAGTACCGGACCACCGGCTACAACCTGGTCAGCGCCGGCTTGGGCGTGCTGACCGGCTTCTACGGTCCGCCGCGCCAGTACAGCCTGATGGCGCGCTACAGCTTCTGACGCGGCATCTCCTCTCCGCGATCGGCAGGGCACGGCGGTGGATTTCGGTCCGCCGCCGTCGCGCTATGCTTGAAGCCAAGAGGCATCGACCGGGGAAGCCAGTGCGACACCAAGCCGACGCGCCATGCTGAGCCTGTGGCTGGTCGCCGCTGCCGGCCTGCTGTGGCTGGCCCTGATGTTCGGCACCGCGCTGTACGGCGAGCGCCATCCGACCCTGTTCGCCCGGCGCTGGCGCCATGTCTATGCGCTGTCGCTGGCGGTGCACTGCACCTCGTGGACCTTCTACGGCACCGTGACCCAGGCTGCGCGCTACGGCTGGCCGCTGCCGCCGACCTTCGTCGGCGCGATCCTGTTCTACGCGCTGGCCATGGCCTTCATGGTCCGGCTGGTGCGGCTGGCGCGCGAGACCAACGCCACCTCGCTGGCCGACCTGATCGCCACCCGCCTGGGCAAGGACGCGTGGCTGGCCGCGACCGTCACCGCGGTGGCCGCGCTGGGCCTGATCCCGTACATCGCCCTGCAGCTGAAGGCGGTGACGATGAGCTTCGCCACGCTGACCCGCAGCGCCGCCGACAGCGGGCCGTTGTGGCGCGACAGCGCGCTGTACGTGGCGCTGGCGATGGCCCTGTTCGCGATGCTGTTCGGCACCCGCCGCGCCAGCGCGGCCGAGCACAACCGTGGGCTGGTGCTGGCGATGGCGTTCGAGTCGCTGTTCAAGCTGGCGGCGATGCTGGCGCTGGGCGCGTTCGTCTGGTTCGGACTGGATCCGTTGCCGGAGGCGAACCTGCCGCCGCCGCCGGCCTCGCCGGCGGGTGGCTTCCTGCCGCTGGTGCTGCTGGGCGCGCTGGCGATGTTCATCCTGCCGCACCAGTTCCACGTCGGCGTAGTCGAGTGCCGCGACGAGCGCGACGTGCGCACCGCGCGCTGGCTGTTCCCGCTGTACCTGCTGCTGATCGCCGCGCCGACGCTGCCGCTGGCGCATGCCGGCCGCGCGTTGCTGGGCGATGCGGTGCCGTCGGACATGTACGCGCTGGCGCTGCCGTTCTCGCAGGGCCACCAGGGCGTGGCGCTGTTCGCGTTCCTCGGCGGCCTGAGCGCGGCCACCGGCATGGTCGTGGTCAGCACGCTGACCCTGAGCCTGATGATCGGCAACCACTGGTTCGCGCCCGGCCTGCTGCGCGGCGCCTGGGCGCGCGGCGGCGGCGGCGACCACCGCGCGGGCCTGTTGCGCCTGCGCCGCGCCGGCATCGCCGCGATCATGCTGCTGGCCTGGGCCTACAGCCGGCTGGTGGCCGGCAGCGAGGCGCTGGCCGACGTGGGCGCGCTGTCGTTCTCGGCATTGGCCACGCTGGCGCCGGTGCTGGCGTTCGCGGTGTGGCGCCCGCAGACCCCGCCGCGGGCGGCGATCCTGGGCGTGGTCGCCGCGTTCGCCACCTGGGCCTGGGTGCTGCTGGCGCCGACCCTGGCGGTGGCGGGGCAGCTGGACGTGCACTGGCTGGAGCACGGGCCGTTCGGCCAGCGCTGGCTGGCGCCGAACGGACTGTTCGGCCTCACCGGCTGGAGCCCGCTCGGGCGCGCGGTCGGTGCCAGCCTGTTCATGGGCACCGCGGTGACGGTGCTGGCGATGGCCTGGCGTCGCGAGGCGCCGCACCGCGCCAGCCGCAACCTCGACGCCGACGCATTGCGCGATGCCGGCCGCCGCTTCCTGTCCGCCGAGAAGGTGCTCGAACTGCTGGCGCAGGCGCCGCGCACCGGCCCGGTGCCGGCGCTGGTCGAGGCGAGGGTCGAGCGCGAACTGTCGGCGGTGCTCGGCGCTGCGTCGGCGCGGCTGTTGCTGGACGCCGCGCGTCGCGAGAGCGGCGACCTGGACACGGTCGCGGCGATCGTCGGCGAGGCCTCGCAGGACCTGCGCTTCAACCAGCAGGTGCTGCAGGCCGCGCTGCAGAACATGAGCCAGGGCATCAGCGTGATCGACCGCGAGCAGCGGCTGGTGGCCTGGAACCGGCGCTATGCCGAACTGTTCGGGTATCCGGACGAACTGCTGCAGGTCGGCCGCCCGATCGCCGAACTGACCGCCTGGTCGCTGCACCGGCAGGCGGGCGCCGGCGCCGACGAACGCCGGATCGCACGCGCGGTCGAGCGGCGCCTGGCGTTCATGCGCCATGGCAGCGCGCACCTGACCGAACGGGTGTTCCCCGACGGCAGCATCGTCGAGATCCGCGGCAACCCGATGCCCGGCGGCGGCTTCGTCGCCACCTTCACCGACGTCACCGCGTTCCGCGAGGCCGAGCGCGGCCTGATCCGCGCCAACGAGACCCTGGAGCAGCGCGTGGCCGAGCGCACCGCGCTGCTGGAGTCGGCCAAGCAGGAGGCCGAGCACGCCAACGATGCCAAGAGCCGCTTCCTGGCGGCGATCGGCCACGACCTGCTGCAGCCGCTGCACGCGGCGCAGCTGTTCGTCGATTCGCTGTCGCAGCAGCTGTCCGGCACGGCGGCCGCGGCGGCCGCGCCGCCGCCGCGCGAAACCCTGCGCCAGCTCGGGGGCGCGCTGGATTCGACCACCGACCTGCTGACCGGGTTGCTGGACATGTCGCGGCTGGAGGCGGGCGGCCTGGTACCGGCGCCGCGCGATTTCCCATTGGACGAGGTGCTGGCGCCGCTGGCCGAACAGTTCCGTGCTCTGGCCGGCGAGCACGGACTGGGTTTCGGATACCGGCCGACCACGGCCTGGGTACACGGCGATCCGCAGCTGCTGCGCCGGGTGCTGCAGAACTTCCTCGCCAATGCGGTGCGCTACACCGCCCGCGGTCGCGTGGTGCTGGGCGTGCGCCGCCACGCTGGCCGGGTGCGCATCGAGGTGCACGACACCGGCCCGGGCGTGCCGGAAGCGGCGCGCCTGGCGATCTTCGAGGAGTTCCGCCGCGGCGAGGATGCGCCGGGACAGGGACTGGGCCTGGGATTGTCGATCGCCGACCGCATCGCGCGCCTGCTGCAGGCGCCGCTGACCCTGCGCAGCACCGACCGGCGCGGCTCGGTGTTCGCGATCGAGGTCGCGCGGGCCCCGGCACCGGCGCCGCGTTCCGCCGCGTCGGTTGGCGCGCGCGGCCTGGCCGGCCGCCGCATCCTGCTGGTCGACAACGATGCCGACGCGCTGGCCGCGCTGGCGCGGCTGCTGGCGGGCTGGGGCTGCGAGGTCGCCACCGCCACCGAGGGCGAGGGCGCGGCCGCGGCGCTGGCGCAACGGCCGGCCGACCTGTGGCTGCTCGACTACCACCTGGACCGGGGCGACACCGGCGTCCTGCTGGCCGGCCGCCTGCGTGGACGCTACGGCGCCGCGCCGTGCCTGGTCCTTTCGGCCGACGCCGGCGACGCGACCCGCGCCGCGGTGCAGGAAGCCGAACTGGCCCTGTTATCAAAACCGGTGCGCCCGCTGGCACTGAAATCGGTGCTGGACCGCATGCTCGCCGCCACGCGCCTGTAGGAGCCCGTCTTGCGGGCGACACGGGCGTCGGAGCCGCGAGGGCGTCGCCTGTGCCGACGCAGTGGATCGCCCGCCACGCGGGCTCCTGCAAAGGTCCTTCTCCCCGACCGAGGGTGGAGACGCGCGAATTGAAACGGGCCGAGCGCAGCACATCCCTGTGCTGCTTGCGCCATACCCCCGCACTGCCGCGTCTTTCCGGCGCGTTGAGGGCGTGGTTTCGCTCTTGGTCTCGGCTTCCGTGCGTGCCTGCGGTCGTTTCGACTTGATCGCTCAAGTAGAGCGGGGCTTGCCCCGCTGCCTTGCCTTTGGAGGACGTCGTGCCCTGGGGGTCTGGCGCAAGCAGGCCAGGGATGGCCTGCGCTCGCTCGTCGGAGCCATGGACGGCGGAGCCGAGCGATGCGCCAGACCCCCAGGGCACGATGGCCCCCGCCGAAGCCGACGCTTTTCAGCTTTCCGCTCTCAGCCAAATATCACTGCCGCTGCGTCCAGAGCCCACCCATTGTCGTCCCAGCCGCCTCGCCGACGCAGCGCTATCGCGCCCGGTAGAATCGCGCTCTTTCCGCGCAGGCGCGTTCCGATGCCCTATACCCCCATCGTCGCCACCCTCGGCTACGTGCTCTCGCCCGACCGCCGCAAGGTGCTGATGATCCACCGCAACGCGCGACCCGGCGACCTGCACCTGGGCAAGTACAACGGCCTGGGCGGCAAGATCGAGCGCGACGAAGATGTGGTCGCCTGCATGCGCCGCGAGATCCGCGAGGAGGCCGGCATCGAATGCGAGGCCATGCACCTGCGCGGCACGATCAGCTGGCCCGGCTTCGGCAAGCACGGCGAGGACTGGCTCGGCTTCGTGTTCGTGATCGACGCGTTCAGCGGCACGCCGCTGGAACGCAATCCGGAAGGCACCCTGGAATGGGTCGACGTCGACCGCATCCTCGAATTGCCGCTGTGGGACGGCGACCGCCATTTCCTGCCGCTGGTGTTCGACGCAGATCCGCGCGCGTTCCATGGCGTGATGCCGTACCGCGACGGGAAGATGCAGTCGTGGAGCTGGTCGCGTCTGTGAGTGGCGCGTGTTCCACGGCGGACACGCTTGTCCACACCGGATGTGGAAAGCGATGGGAAAAGGATGTGGATAACCGCCGCGGCGGCTTGCGCGGCAAGGCTGTCAAGATCCATGGCGAAATTTTGACCAGGCCGTGCCGGACGCGTGGCCGGGTTTTCCACACCGGCTGTGGACGAATGCTGGACAAGCGTGTGGATAACCGCCGCATCGCCTTGCGCGGCGGGCTCGTCAAGAGGCTTGGCGAAGAAATGACCAGGGCATGACGGTGCCGGAAACGCGCGCGGAGGTTCCACGCCCCGCGGCGCTCAGCCCTCCAGCTGCCGGCTCGGGTCGCTCAGTTCCAGTTCGCGCAGGACCACGCCGGCCTGGGTGCGGTTGCGCACGCCCAGCCGTTCGAAGATCGCCGACAGGTGCGCCTTGACCGTGCGCTCCTGCACGTCCAGGCGGTCGGCGATCTGCTTGTTGAGCAGACCCTGCGCGACCAGGGTGAGCACGCGGAACTGCTGCGGCGACAGGCTGGCCAGGCGCGCGGCCAGCTCGGTGTCCTGGTGCGAGGACTGCGCGCGCGACACCGCCGCGCGCAGCGAGGCCGGCAGCCACTGCTCGCAGGCCAGCACCTGGCGGATCGCCTCGCGCAGTTCGTCCAGGCCCGAACTCTTGGGCAGGTAGCCGGCGGCGCCGTGGTCGAGCGCGCGGCGGACCACGCGCGGGTCGTCGTTGGCCGACACCACCACCACCGCCACCGCCGGGTACTGGGCGCGGATCGCGGCCAGTCCGGCCAAGCCGTGGTTGCCGGGCATGTGCAGGTCGAGCAGGACCAGGTCCACGTCCGCGCGCGACTCCAGCGCGGCGAGCACGCCCTCCAGCGATTCGGCCTCCAGCACCTGCAGCTGGGCCACGGCGTCGGCCGCCGCACCGCGCAACGCGGCGCGGAACAGCGGATGGTCGTCGGCGATCAGCAGGGTGGGCACTGCCGTCATCCCCGCGCGGGCGGGAGGCGCTTCACGGCGGCCGGATGGTCGATCATCCGGCGATTTCGCGCCGCGGACGGCACAGGCCCTGGACGACCGGCGCCCGGTGCTGCCGCGCTGTGTTGCCCGCCTGCCTCACTGCACCGTCCAGCCGCCGTCCAGCACCAGGGTCTGCCCGGTCATGTTGCGCGCCGCCGGCGAGACCAGGAACGCGGTGGTGCCGGCCAGTTCGTCCATCTCGATGAACACGCCCTTGGGCATCGGCTTGAGCATGACCTGGCTGACCACGTCGGCCTCGGAGATGCCGCGGGTGCGGGCCTGGTCGGCGATCTGCCGGTCCACCAGCGGGGTCTTCACGTAGCTGGGGCAGATGGTGTTGATGGTGATGTCGGTGTCGGCGGTCTCCAGCGCGATCACCTTGGAGAAGCCGACCAGCCCGTGCTTGGCGGCCACGTAGGCGCTCTTGTACGGGCTGGCGACCAGCGCATGGATGCTGCCGATGTTGACGATGCGGCCGAAGCCGCGCTCGCGCATGCCCGGCAGTACCGCACGGGTGAGTCGCGCCACGCCGACCAGCATCACCTGGACCAGGAAATCCCACTTCGCGATCGGGAATTCCTCCAGCGGCGAGACATGCTGCAGGCCGGCGTTGTTGACCAGCACGTCGACCGGGCGGCCTATCGTCGCCAGCGCGGCGGCCACGCTGTCGTCGGAGGTGACGTCCAGCGCCACCGCCTCGGCCGAACCGCCGTGGCCGCGGATGTCCGCGGCCACCGCTTCGGCGCCGTCGAGGCCGAGGTCGCTGACGATGACGTGGTCGCCGGCGGCGGCCAGTGCGTGGGCGATGCCGGCGCCGATGCCGCTGGCCGCGCCGGTGATGAGGATGCTGCGCATGGGTGGGGGACCTGTCGAAAACCTGCTGCGGCCAGCTTAGCAAGCCATGCCGGCAGCGGCGTGGTACCAAAGTACGATGACGCCGGCGCACGCGCGCCGGTAGCGTGCCGGCATCCCTCATGCCGGGCGCCGACATGCCACGCAACCCCAACCTGCCGCTCCTGTCGATGATCCTGGGCGCCGGCCTGCTCGGCGCCTGCACCGGCACCCCGCAACACGAACCCGCCGGATACGGGCCGGCCGCCGCCATGATCGAACCGCAGCGCATCACCGAACACCGCGGCAGCGACGACCTGCTCACTGCCGGCCTGGGCCTGGACGGTCTGCGTGCCATGACCCCGCCGGCGTTCGCCGATGCGGCGAACCCGACCGCCGCCGAACTGCGCCGCCGCGCGATCTGGAGCAACTGGCGCGGCATCGCCGACCTGTCGCCCACGGGCGGCTACGGCAGCGTGTACGGCAGCGTCGCCGCCGTGCCGGGACGCGAGTTCTCCGCGCTGGCCCGCCTGCCCGGCGCCAGGCAACCGCACCGGGTGCTGGTGCAGGTGCCCGACGCATTCGACCGCGCGAAGCGCTGCGTGGTGGTGGCGCCGGCCTCCGGCTCGCGCGGTGTGTACGGCGCGATCGCGGTGGCCGGTCCCTGGGCGCTGCCGCGTGGCTGCGCGGTGGCCTATACCGACAAGGGCGCCGGCAGCGATTACGTCGACCTCGACGCCGGCATCGGCGTGCGCCTGGATGGCACGCCGGGCCGGATCGGCGAGGCGACCGACCTGGCGTTCGCACCGGACATTGCCGCCGGCGCCACCGGCGTGGCGTTCAAGCACGCGCATTCGCAGGACAACCCGGAGGCGGACTGGGGCCGGCACGTGCAGCAGGCCGCCGGGTTCGCGCTCGCGGCACTGGGCCGGGCGTTCCCGGACGCCGCGCCGTTCACCTTCGCCAACACCCGGGTGATCGCAGTCGGCATTTCCAATGGCGGCGGCGCGGTGCTGCGCGCCGCCGAACTGGACGGCGACTGGCTCGACGCGGTGGTGGCCGGCGAACCCAACGTGTTCGTCGACGGCCACGGCGGGCGCCCGCTGTACGACGTCGCCACCGAGGCCGCGCTGCTGATGCCGTGCGCGCTGCTGCACCTGCCGGCCGACCGCCTGCCGCAGCCGCCGTTGCGCAGCCAGGTCGAACCGCTGTGGCAGTTGCGCTGCAACTCGCTGCAGGCCGCCGGGCTGGTCGAAGGTGCCGATGCGGCCGCGCAGGCGCGTTCGGCCTACGAAAGGATGCGCGCCAACGGCTGGACCGACGAGGCGTTGCAGGCGGGTGCGTTGAGCGTGGGCTTCGACCTGTGGCGGTCGGTCGCGGTCACCTATGCCTCGGCCTACGGCCGCCATGGCATTGGCGGGCATCCGTGCGGTTTCTCCTTCGCCGCGCAGAACCCGGACTTCACTCCGCGAGCGGCCACCGATGCCGAACGCAGCGCGTGGTGGTCGGACGCGGCGGGCATTCCGCCCGGCAACGGCGTGGGCATCGTCGATACGCGGCTGGCGCCGCCGGATTTCACCTTGCCTGGCCTGCAGTGCCTGCGGGGGCTCTACACCGGGCAGGATGCGGCGGCCGCCGGAGTCCGCGCCGGCATCGCGGCGACCCGTGCGGCGTTGCCGCGCGCCGGCCTGCCGGTCCTGGTCGTGCACGGTACCGACGACGGCCTGGTGCCGCCGGTGTTCACCAGCGCGCCGTATGCGGCGGCGGCACGCGAGGCCGGCCGCGACCAGGTGCGCTACTGGCAGGTCCGCCACGGTGAGCATTTCGATGCCTTCCTCGGACTGCCGGCCTACGGCGCCCGCTACGCGCCGATGCTGCCGTACATCTACGCGGCACTGGATCGCGTCGCGGCCCACCTGGACGGCGCCGCGGCGCTTCCGGCCGATGCGGTGATCGAGGCGCGAGGGCGTGGTGCGGGCGCGGTGGAGGCAGGGCAGCTGCCGGTGCCGCGCTGATGGACGATTCGCGGGGCAGGGCGGGCAACAGCGCGGCTTCGGACGAGGCGACCGTCACGGAAGCAGAAGCATCGGCCGATGCGCCAGACCCCCCGCACTGCCGAGTGCTCCCTCCGAAGCCTGCGCCGCCCAAGGCAGTTGCCCTTGCCGTCGCCTCCACGCCCGCACCCGCTATGCTTGCGCCGCCTCCAAACCGGCCGCCCGCATGACCCGCCACTTCTCGATGCTGCGCGACTTCCAGCTGGCCGACTGGTTCACCCTGGCCAACGCCTTCTGCGGCACTGGCGCGATCTTCGCCGCCATGCGCTTCCTGCACGAAGGCCGGGTGCGCGATCTGCTGCTGGGCATGGCGCTGATCCCGCTGGCCTTCATCTTCGACGCACTGGACGGCCGCGTCGCCCGCTGGCGCAAATCGTCCTCCACCCTGGGCCGCGAACTGGACTCGCTGGCCGACGTGATCTCCTTCGGCGTCGCCCCGGCCGCGCTGGCCTACGCCTGTGGCATGCAGGGAGGCTGGGACTGGCTGGTGCTGTCCTGGTTCGTCTGTTGCGGCGTCAGCCGCCTGGCCCGCTACAACGTTACCGCCGAGCAGTTGTCGGAGGGCGAAGACAAGGTGAAGTATTTCGAGGGCACGCCGATCCCCACCAGCCTGGCCCTGGTCGTGCTGCTGGCCGTGGCCGTCGCGCTGGGCCGGATCGGCGAGGACCTGTGGTGGGGCTACTGGCAGCTCGGCCCGTGGCGACTGCACCCGCTGGTGCTGCTGTTCGCCCTGTCCGGCTCGCTGATGGTCAGCAAGACCCTGCGCATTCCCAAGCCCTGAGTCCGTCCGGTCCGCGCCGCCGCGCGCCCGGAGCGCTAGAATCCTCCGCGTACGGGAGGATTCATGGCCAACGCACCATTCTCCGGCGAATTCGAATCGCTGGCCCGGCAGTACTGGAACACCTGGAACGAGCTGCTCGGCCGGGGCGGCATGCCCGATGGCTGGGGGCTGGCCGGTGGCCTGCCGCCGGGAATGGGCCGCATGGACCCCGGCGCCTACGACTGGTACCAGCGCATGCAGCGCCTGGCCGCCGATTTCAGCGGCGGCGGCAATGCGAGCGATATCGCCTCGGCCTGGCGCGACATGCTGGGCGGCCATGGCGCCGATCCCTTCGCCGGCATGCTGCGCTCGATGCACGGCGGCCTGGCCGGTGGCGACTGGCTGGAGCAGATGCGGCCCCTGCTGGACATGCTGCTGCGGCCGATCCGGCAGCAGAGCGCCGACTGGCTGCAGCGCCCGGCGTTCGGCCCGGCGCGCGAGCACCAGGAGCGGCTGCAGACGCTGGCCCTGGCCTGGCAGGACTGGGAGCAGCGCAACGAGGCCTTCACCGCGTTGCTGGCCCGGGCCGGGCAGGGCGCCTTCGAGCGCTTCGAGCGGCTGCTGCAGGCGCACGACGCGCCGGGCAAGCGCCTGGAGTCGGCCCGAGCATTGTTCGATCTTTGGATCGACGCGGCCGAGGAGGCCTGGGCGGAGATCGCGATGTCGGCCGAGTACCGGCACGCCTACGCCGAGATGACCAATGCGCTGATGCGGCTGCGCCTGGGCCTGCAGCGCGAGGTCGAGCAGTTCGCCGCGCTGCTGGGCATGCCCGGGCGCGGCGAACTGGATGCGTTGCACCGCAAGGTCGCCGACCTGGAGCGCACGCTGCATGCGGCGCAGCGTGGGGCGGCGGCCACGGACAAGTCCCGTGCGGCGCCGGCAGCGCGGGGCAGGGCAGCGCCCGTGGCGGCGGCAGCGGCAGAGGGCGTTGCGGCGGGTTCGGCGTACGGCGTTGAGAAGGCCTCCGCGGCCACCGTGCCGGCACCAGGCGAACCTGTCCGCAAGCCGCCCACGCGCAAGAGCACCGCGATCGCGCATACATCGCCCGCGCGCAAGAACGGGAAGAAGGCCGCGGCAGGGCGTACGCGCCCCGCCCGCAAGAGCGCCGCAAACAGGCGCGTTGTCGATCAGGTGGCTGGACGGGCATCGCCGTCGCGGTCCAGCGGCAGGGCGGCCGCACGCCCGAAGCCTGCCGCTTCGCGGACCGCCACCACCTCCACCGCAGCGGTGGTTCCGTCCGCATCCGGGCGCGCGGCGGCGAAGCCGCGCTCCGTCAGCACGGGGACCCGGGCAACGGCCGCGCGCCGTACGAAGACGGATACCATGGCGGCGAAGCGCAAGCCGGCCAAGGCGCAAGCGGGCGCCGCAGGCACGCCGGCGAAGGCCAGGTCCGCGACCGGTATCGCAGCGACTGCGAAGTCGGCGTCCCCACGCACGCCGCACGCGGCGCTCCGGAAGCGCGCACCGACCGTGCGCAAGGCGAAGGAAGCGACGGCCTCCGTGGCCGCGTCCACCCCCGCACCGGCGACCCGGAAATCCGCATCCGCGTCGCCGCGCCATGCGCCGGCCAAGGCCGCCGCCAGGCGCGCGCCGCAGGCCTCGACCGCCACCGCGCGCAAGGCGAGGGTGGCCAAGAACGGCAGTGCCCATCCCACGGCGACACCGGCCGCGGCCGGTCCGTCGGCGGCCACGGCCAAGGTCGTGTCGATGAAGGACTGGGTCAGCCGCAACCTGGCCGCGGCCCAGCCGGACGCGGGCAGTCCCGGCGGCAAGCATGGAGGACGTAGCCGATGAGCGCCGGGGTGGGACCGCTGCAGTTCAATCCGCTGGACCTGGCCCAGGAGGCCTGGGAGTTCCAGAAGCACCTGGCCGATGGCATGCGCGTGCTCGGCCGGGTCGACGGTGTCGACTACGGCGCGACCGCGCGCGAGGAAGTGTGGCGCGACGGCAAGACCGTGCTGTACCGCTTCGTCGGGGACGGGCCCGTCTCCGGCCCGCCGCTGCTGATCGTCTACGCGCTGGTCAACCGGCCGTACATGGTGGACCTGCAGCACGATCGCTCGCTGGTGAAGGGGCTGCTGGCGCTGGGCATCGACGTGTACGTGCTCGACTGGGGCTACCCGGACCGCTCGGACCGCTACCTTGCCCTGGACGACTACATCAACCGCTACATCGACGGCGCCGTCGACCACCTGGTCGAGGCCGGCGGCGGTCCGGTCAACCTGCTGGGCGTATGCCAGGGCGGGTCGTTCTCGCTGTGCTATTCGGCGCTGCATCCGGAAAAAGTGCGCAACCTGGTGACCATGGTCACCCCGGTGGATTTCCACACCCCGGACAACATGCTCTCCAGCTGGGTGCGCGAGCTGGACGTGGACCTGTTCGTCGACGCGCTGGGCAATGTCCCGGCCGACCTGATGAACGCCAGCTACCTGATGCTCAAGCCGTTCCGGCTGAACCTGCAGAAGTACGTCGGCCTGGTCGACATCCTCGACAACCCGAAGAGCGTCGAGGACTTCCTGCGCATGGAGAAGTGGATCTTCGACTCGCCCGACCAGGCCGGCGAAGCGTTCCGCGACTTCATCAAGCAGTTCTACCAGGGCAACGCCTTCGTCAATGGCAGCGCGCGCATCGGCGCGCGCAAGGTCGACCTGGGTTTCGTCGACATGCCGGTGCTGAACATCTACGCCGAGCAGGACCACCTGGTGCCGCCGGACGCCTCGCGCGCGCTGGCCGGGCTGGTCGGCAGCGACGACTACACCGAACTGGGCTTCAAGGGCGGGCACATCGGCATCTACGTATCCAGCCGCGCCCAGCGCGAAGTGCCGGCGGCCATCCATCGCTGGCTGGCGGCGCGCCAGGGCGACTGAGCCTGCGCGCAGGCGCGCCGCCGCGCTAGACTGGCCGCGCCAGCCCCGACGGAGCCAGCGCATGAACGCACGCAACGCCAGTACCGGCCTGTCCCGCTCCATCAACGACCGGATGATCGCGGGCGTGATCGGCGGCATCGCGCACCGTTACGGCTGGAGTTCCACCTGGCTGCGGATCATCTACGTGGTGGTGTCGCTGGCCTCGGCCGCGTTCCCCGGCATCCTCGTCTACCTGGTCCTGTGGCTGCTGATCCCGAACGAGGCCGATTGAACGACGACGCGGCGCGATGGCCGCGCGGCGCGCGCGGCTGGCTGCATGCGCTGGGATTCGGGCTGGGCGCGATCTGGACCTCGCCGTGGACGCTGGCCGGGCTGCTCGCCGGCCTCGCCGGCCTGTCGGGTGGCGCGAGCATGCGGTTCAGCCGGCGCGAACGCGCGCTGGTATTCCTGCGCTGGCCATGGGGGCCGGGCGGGGCGATGACCCTGGGCAATGTGATCCTGGCGACCGGCGGCGATCTGGACGCGCGCTGCACGACCTACGAACACCGCGCCGGTCGCTGCACGCATCCGCCGGTGCGGCTGGGCGACCATGAACGCGCGCACGTCTACCAGTACATGCTGCTCGGCCCGCTGTTCGTGCCGTTGTATTTCCTGTGCGGCGGAATTTCCGTGCGCAATCCGTTCGAGCGCGCCGCGGACCGCTATGCGCTGCACGGCCATGGCTGGTGGCCGTCGCCTTTCGCTTCGCACTGAACCGGCCCTGATCCGCGCGCGCAGCCGCAATCTGCGCGTCAGCGCGTGGAAACATCCCGCATCTAACTTCTGTTGCACGGAAAACTAACGACGTGCCGGGCACACTGCGCGGCATCGACCGAATGCAACACAGAAGAAGAGGAACGGCCGAATGAGCATTGTCCTTTACGTGGGTGGCAGCAAGGACGGCACCCGCGGCTTCATCCCGCACGGATTCACCAAAACGATGCTGGAAACCGTCGAGTACGGACGCGAGATCTACGTCGAGCGCATGATTCGCCTGGCCCGCTACGGCACGGTGCGGATCATGGCCCTGGAAACGCTGTGCGAGGAACTGCTGGCCGGGCTGGTCAGCCGGCATTACGCGGCGGCCGCGTGAGCGACGGCCGGACGGCCCGTCCGGCCTGGATCGCCGCGGCCACGCTGGCCTGACCGGGCCCTGTATCAATCGCGCGGCAGCCGCACCATGCGCGAGGCGCGCACGTCGAATCCGAATGCATCGCGCATCAGCGCCAGCGCCCGCTCGCGGCGCACTGCCGTCTGCGCGGCCACGCAGTCGCGTGGCACGTGCACCTGGAAATCGCGCATGTGGGCGTCGTGCGCGGTGATCAGGATGCACGAATCGGCGGCGATGCCGCACACGACCACGCGCCCGACCCGCAGCTGGCGCAGCAGCAGTTCCAGCGGCGAATCGAGGAAGCCCGAGTGCCGCGGCTTGAGCACGAAGCGGTCGTCGGCGCCGGGCGCCAGCAACGCGACGATGCCTGCGCCGGGCATGCCTTCGCGCCCGCAATGGGCGAGCAGTTCGTCGAACCCGCCCTTCCAGTCGAGGAAGTTGTCGTTGACATAGATCACCGGCGCGCCCGCACGGTGGAAGCGGCCGCGCAGCCGGGCGATGGCCTGCGCCGCGGGCCGTGCCGCGCGCAGCAGCGGTTTCCCGCCGGGAAAATCGAACGGATTGACCATGT
>Ga0160451_100510_pt1 | contig 20641 bp, 23 predicted proteins | sample HID1975M_E1MG_FD_108270 | JGI IMG/M metagenome (GOLD analysis project Ga0160451, IMG submission 108270) | Enriched soil microbial communities from UW Madison campus, WI, USA - HID1975M_E1 MG | ecosystem: Environmental > Terrestrial > Soil > Unclassified | place: USA: Madison, Wisconsin... | reverse complement strand
CGGGGTGCGGTTGAGCGCGGCGGGGGCGGGGCCACAGCCGCCGGAACGGGCGCGGCCGCCATCGTTACCGGCGGGGGCGTATGGGCGACGGGCGCGCTGGCCATCTCGACGCGGGCGGCATGGGGCGTCAGCCAGGCGCTGGCCGGGGTCAGGCCGGGGCCGGGCCGGGGCGCGCCCAGCGTCGGCGGCAGGTCGGCGGCGGGGCGGCGCGGGCTGGCGGCCACGGTGCGGCTGATGACGCCGGGTATCGGCGTCGGGTCAGCGGATACATTGGCGGGGTGGGCGGCGGCCTGGGCCTTGCCCGTCCAGTTCAGGACGCGCGGCGCCACCTGCGCGGCCGCCGGGACCGCTATGGAAGCGGTCAAGCCAGCGACGATCTGGCAGGCGACGGTCAGGATCAGGGTGCGGCGCAAAGGGATCTCGCAAAGGCGGACATCAGTCGCCACGCTAGGGGCCCGACGCTTAATCCGCCGCTAACGGCCGCGCGCGTTAAGCACGCTGCGCTCCACCGCCGCGATGACGGCGTTCAGCAGCAGGCCGAGCAGCGCTAGCCAGACGACGGCGGCCAGCAGTTCGGCGATGCGCAGGCGATTGCCGGCCTCCAGCAACCGCCAGGCCAGCCCCTTGGTCGCGCCCGAGCCGGACACGAACTCGGCCACCACGGCGCCGATCACGGCCTGACCGGCGCCGACGCGGAGGCCCTCCAGCGCCTGCGGCAGGGCGGCGGGCAGGCGCAGGCGCCACAGTCGTTGCAGCGGCGTGGCGGCGTAGAGGTCGAACAGGCGCTCCAGATCCGGATCGGCCGATTTCAGCCCCGTCAGCATGCCCGAGAAGATGGGATAGAAGGCAACGGCGGCGGCCAGGATCACGACCGCCAGCTGGGCCCGGTCCAGGCCCGTCCAGATCAGCACCAGGGGCGCGATGGCGATGACCGGCGTGACCTGGATGACGACCGCCAGCGGCCGCACCCCGCGCTCGGCCGACCGGCTGAACGAGACGGCCAGCGCCAGTCCCCCGCCCACCGCCGTCGCCAGCAGCAGGGCCTGCAACGCCATGCCGAAGGTGGCCCAGGCCGAGGCGGCCAGCACCGGCGCCCGCTCGATCAGGGCGACCGCCACGGCGCTGGGCGGCGGCAGGAAATAGACCGGAACGGCCAGCAGGCGGCACGCGATCTCCCATCCCGCCAGCAGGACGGCGAAGGCGATCAGGGCAGGCAGCAGGGCGATCAGCCGCTTCATGCCGGAACCCCCCTGGCGGCGGCCTCCATGGCGTCGGCTTCCATGGCGTCGGATAGGGCGGCGGCGACATCCTCGACCGCGCGGCGATAGTCGGCGTGGGCGCGCCACTGCGGCGGGCGGGGCAGGGCGCCGGGCGTGGGGATGTCGGCGACGGCGCGGCCGGTCGCGGCCTGCAGCACCACCACGCGCCCGGCCAGATAGACCGCTTCCTCCACGTCATGGGTGACGAAGACGATGGCGGGGCGCGGCGAACCGGCGGCCCACAGGGCGTGCAGATCCTCGACCAGGGCGCGGCGGGTGATGGTGTCCAGGGCGGCGAAGGGTTCGTCCAGCAACAGCAGTTCGGGTCGGATCGACAGGGCGCGGGCCAGCGACACCCGCATGGCCATGCCGCCGGACAACTGGCCCGGGCGGGCGGCCAGCGCCTCGGCCAGACCGACGGCGCTCAGGGCCTCGATCGCGCAGCGCTGCGCCTCGGGGCGGGGAACGCCGGACAGTTCAAGCGGCAGAGCCACGTTGGACAGGGCGTCGGCCCAGGGGGCCAGCGTCGGGCTCTGGAACACGAAGCCGATGCGACCCGGCGCGGTGCCGCGGGTCGCCGTTCCCGCGTCGGGCTGCTCCAGCCCTGCCAGCAGGCGCAGCGCCGTCGACTTGCCCGATCCCGACGCGCCGACCAGGGCGACGATCTCGCCCGCCGCGACGGTCAGGTCCAGCGGACCCAGCGGGCGGGCGCTAGAGGGGTAACGGATGACGGCGGCGGACAGGGCGGCGGCGGTCATGCTCGATCCTCCCCCGTGAACGGGGGAGGATCGCCAGTTTCTTCTATCCACGGCCGGGCAGGTACTGGGTCGTGAAGGCGTCGCGCCAGTTCAGGCCGGGGTCATAGACGCCCGCCTGGCTGGTGACCTCGAAGAAGGCCTGCCAGCGCTCAGGGGTCATGGTCCCCAGGCCGTAGAGGGCGGCGTCGCCGCCGTCGACGATGGCGTATTCGCGCAGCTTGGCCCGGGCCTGGTCCAGGACGTCCTGGGTCATCTCGGGGTTGTCCTTGCGGATCAGGGCGTCGGCGGCCCTGGCGTCGCCATGGATATAGTCGCGCCAGCCCTCGGCCGAGGCGGCGATGAAGTCGCGCAGCGCCTGGGCGTTGTCCCGCGCAAAGGCGTTCGGGGCCAGCACCATGGTGGCGTAGGAGGGGTAGCCTTCGTCCGCCAGCAGGAAGACGCGCGGCTCGAACCCCGCCTCCTTTTCGATCGAATAGGGTTCGCTGGTCAGATAGCCCTGCTGCACCGCCCGCTTGTCCGCCAGGAAGGGGGCGGGGTTGAACGTGTATTTGCGGACCTGATCGTCGGTGAAGCCGTATTTGGCCTTGAGCCAGACCCAGAAGGCGGTGATCGAGGCGTCGGCCAGCAGGATCGGCCGGCCCTTCAGGTCGGCGATGCTCTTCAGCGCCGGATCGGGGTGGGCGATCAGGACCTGGGGATCCTTCTGGAAGAAGGCGGCGACGGCCTTCACCGGGGCGCCCTCGGCGACCAGGTTCATCGGGATGAAGCTGTTGGAGCCCATGCCCAGCTCGACCGCGCCGGACGCCAGCAGTTGCGGCACGTTCACGCCCGGCCCGCCCTGAATGATCTGGACGTTCAGGCCCCGCTTCTCATAGGCCCCCGAGCTGAGCGCCTGATAGAAGCCGCCATGCTCGGCCTGGGCGCGCCAGTCGGTGGCGAAGCGCAGGCGGATGCGCCCCTGCTCGTCCACCGGGGCCTCGGCCCGGCCGCAGGCGGCGACGCCGCCGACCGCCAGTCCGGCGGCCGCGAGCATCAGATGACGGCGCGAGAGGCGGTCGAGTCTCATGCGCCGGACGTTAGGGGGCGAAGCGCGGCTTGGGAAGCGGTGGCGCATGCGCCACTATTCTCCCTCCCCTTTATGGGGAGGGTGGTCGCGTAGCGACCGGGTGGGGAGGGCAGGTGATGCCGGGCGTGGCGGATGCTCAGCCTTGCCGCCCCCACCCGACTTCGGCCTTTGGCCTCAGCCACCCTCCCCATGAAGGGGAGGGAGAAGGCGCGCTTCAGGCGCTCAAGCAGGCCGAAGGCCGTTAGCGCACTCCAGAATTGAGCGAGGGGACGAAGCGTCCGGGCGAACCGGTGCTCTTCGTCCCCTCACCAAGTCCGGGTTGGACTTGGCCAGATGGGTCAGGGCCTTGGCCTGGGCGCCGTCCGGGCGAACCCGAAAGGCGGTCGGCTGTATCCTGTCGGCCCCTGGTCTTCGGCGTTCCGCAAGGCGAACCTTGCGCCGTCCGTCGATCCCGGTCTGGTTCTCCGTGAACCGACGCCGAAGCGTCCGTTCGGGAGCCTGGACCCAGTCCTTCGTCGCATGGGCCCAAAGGCCTTTTGCGTCGTCCGATCTGAGAGCCGGACCGACCCGCTTGAAACCCCGGTCTCCCTGGATTTCCGCGCCGCCGTGTCCCTCGGCCCGTTGACGTTCCGACGAAACCCGCTATGAGGCAAGCGCCCCAATTCCGCTGGCTGTGCGGAACCGCCCCGGCGCCGGTGGGCAACTCTGTGGACATCTGTGGACGGATCGGATTCGCAGCGGCGGATCAGGGTCTTGTGTTGTCCACAGAAAGCGCGGGGGTGGCCGCCGCCGTGGTCGGTGCGATCCGCCAGACCGTGTTGGACAGGTCGTCGGCGACCAGCAGGATGCGGCGCGTCGGGTCGAAGACGACGCCGACCGGCCGTCCGCGCGCCTTGCCGTCCTTCAGGAAGCCGGTGGCGAAATCGACGGGGGGCCCAGAGGGACGGCCGCCGCTGAAGGGCACCCAGGCGACCTTGAAGCCGGACGGGTCCTGACGGTTCCAGCTGCCATGCATGCCGACGAAGGCGCCGTCGGTGAAGCGGCCGCCAAAGCCGCCGTCGCGGGCGAAGCTGAGGCCCAGCGCCGCGACGTGATTGCCCAGGGCGTAGTCCGGCGTCACGGCGCGGGCGACCAGTTCGGGCTTTTGCGGTTTGACGCGCGGGTCCAGGGTCTTGCCCCAATAGCTGTAGGGCCAGCCATAGAAGGCGCCGTCGCGCACCTGGGTCAGATAGTCGGGGACCAGCTGCGGGCCCAGCTCGTCCCGCTCGTTGACCACGGACCACAGCAGGTTGCTGGTCGGCTCGATCGCCAGGGCGGTGGGATTGCGGATGCCGGAGGCGATGGTGCGCCGGGCGCCGGTCAGGCGGTCGATCTCCCAGACCACGGCGCGCTCTTCCTCAACCGCCATGCCGCGTTCGCCGACATTGCTGTTGGAGCCGATGCCGACATACAGCTTGGTGCCGTCCGCGCTGGCGGTCAGGGCCTTGGTCCAGTGGTGGTTCAGCCGCGAGGGCAGCTTGGTCACCTCCTCGGCCGGGGCGGTGATGCGGGTCTGGCCGTCCTGATAGGGGAAGCGCAGCAGGGCGTCCTGGGCGGCGACGTAGATAGAACCGTCGACGAAGGCCAGGCCGTAGGGGGCGTTCAGGTCGGCGATGAAGATCTCGCGCACCTCGGCCCGGCCGTCGCCATCGGCGTCGCGCAGCAGGGTGATGCGGTTTCCGCTGTCGACCTGGGTGTTGCCGCGCTTCTTGATCACGCCGGCGATGACGTCCTTGGGCCGCAGGGGCGGCGCGCCGCCGCCGCGACCTTCGGCCACCAGGATGTCGCCGTTGGGCAGGACCAGCATCTGGCGCGGAATCCGCAGGTCGGTCGCCAGCGGCGTGATGGCGAAGCCGGCGGGGACGGTCGGCGTCTCGTTGCCCCAGGCCGCCGGCAGCGAGATCTTCATCGGCGGGATAAGCGTCTGGTTACGCTCAGGGATGGCGGGGCGGGGGCCGACCTCGTTCAGGTTCGGATCGCTGGGGCTGCCGCAGGCGGCGAGCGCCAGGGCGAGGGTGGAGGCGGCGAGGCTGAACCTGTTCATCAGACGATCTCCTGCGGGCGGCCGGACCAGGCGATCCAGCCGGCGATCAGGACCAGGACGGCGGACAGGATGGACAGGATCAGGCCAAAGGCGCCGACTGAGCTCCAGGCGTCCTGGCTGTGCTTGAAGGCGTTCACCAGGCCGATGACCCAGGCCAGGGCCAGGGCGCTCACATAGGCCAGCGGCCGCCGCGCGCCGCCGCGTCGCGAGATCCGCACCAGGTCCACGACAGCCCAGACGCCGACCAGGCCGCCCATGACCAGGGCGCCGGCGTTCAGCCAGGCCGCGAAATTGGTCCACTGGAGCTCGGCGGTGTTCAGATAGGTGATGTCCGCGACCAGTTGGGCCGGAAACAGGGCGACGGGGAACGCCAGCATCAGGGCGTGTAACGGGTGTGGCCGGTAGGCCCCGGGCAAGAGCATCGACGTCGCCTCCTGTGAACAGCTTCACGGGGGCAATCCCTTGGGGGCGGTTTGGTTTCGACCTGCGACAGTCGGCCCATGGGACGGGCCGGACGATCAGTCCGCCAGTCGCGCGGTCATCCAGTGGCGGATGGCCCGCCGGGCGCCACGGGCGGCGGGGCCGCCGAAATGCAGGAAGCCGTGCGGCGCCTGGGGCACGCGGATCAGGTCGGCCTGCGACGCCTCGCCCCAGCGGGCGGCCATCAGGGCGCTGTCCTCGAACAGGGGGTCGCGCTCGCCGGCCAGGAACAGGGCGGGCGGGACATCGGCCAGGTCGGCGTACAGCGGCGAGACATCGGGACGGCGCAGGGCGGCCTCGTCCCGGTCAGGCGCCAGTCGCGCCAGGTCCGCCTGCATGGTCGGGCCGTTGAACAGCAGAGTCTCGGGGCCCGCCGCGCGCACGCTGTCCGTGCCCGACAGGTCAAAGACGCCATAGGCGAAGACGCAGCCGCGCACCCGGTGGGCCAGCCCCTGATCGCGCAGGGCGATGACGGTCAGGGCGGCCAGATGGCCCCCGGCGCTTTCGCCCGCGACGAACAGGTCGTCCGCGCCCAGGTCGTCCAGATGCTCCAGCGTCCAGCGCGCGGCCCGGGCGCAGTCGGCGATGGCGGCGTCGACATAGACGCCGCGGCGCTCGGACAGCAGGCGATAGTCGATCGAGACGACGCAGAATCCGTGATGGACCAGATGGGCGTTCAGCCGGTCGTTCAACCCGGCGCTGCCCAGCACCCAGCCGCCGCCGTGGATGTCCAGCACCACCGCACGCGGCCGGCCGTCGGGGCGCAGGATCCGCAGCGGGACGGGCTGATCGCCGCCGGTGTCGATGATCTCGACCGTCACCCCGCGCCGCTTGAAGCCCAGAGGAGTCACGCGGCCCGAGGCGGCGTCCAGCCAGACCGACAGCCGCTGCCCGGCCTCGACCCGCCACGGATCGGTGCGCAGGCGCGGCGCACGGGCCAGGATGGCGTTGATACGGCGCAGGGCGGCCAGCTGGGCGGGCGCGAACTCGACCGTATGGAGGCGAAGGGTCATGGTTTCTCCGATCAGCGCCGCTGTTGACCTAGCCTCAGCGGCGCTCCCGGGCCAGAGGACTTTCATCCGTGTCCGGTCGGCCGGCGCTGCGATCAGGCCATATCGTTGATGCGGACTTGGCGGTAAGCTCTGCGTCGGAGGGTGGATGGAAAAAACTCTATATTACATCGGCGTAGTCATTCGAGAGACGCCAACCTGGGCCTATGTCGTTCTGGCGTTGCTGACGTTTCTGGGCGTCCGGCGGTTGGAGACCCGGCCGACGACGGTTGTGGGCCTGTCTGTTCTCCCGATCATCTTTCTGACCTGGAGCGTGATCGGCGCTGTCGTGTTTGGCCGAGCGGCCGGCCCCTTGACCGCCAGTTTGATGTGGGCGGGATGGGTGCTTCTGGGCCTCGTCTCGTTCAGAGTGTTCGGACCGCCGCGGGGCAGGTGGATCAACAGCCGTCAGTTCGCCCGTGAGGGCTCGGTGGGGCCGCTGGTCGTCTATCTGGGCATCTTCGCCTTCCGATACGGGCTGGAGGTCTGGACCGGTTTTGCGCCCGAACAGCGGGTTCTGACACAGGGGCTGGCGCTGACGCTTTCGGGCTTCATGAGCGGGCGGACGCTGGGCGACCTGTGGCTGGCCGTGGCCCGGAAACGGGATGCCGTTCCGGGCTGACCCTTACGGCCGCAACCCAGGCCCGACATGGCCCAGGGCGATCACCCCAGCGCCGCCTTCTTCTCTTCCAGCTCAAGCCAATCCAGTTCGGCGGCCTCGAGGTCGGCGCGGGCCTTTTCGGCGGCCTTCATGGCGCGGTCGAAGGCGGCGGGGTTCTGGGTGAACAGGTTCGGGTCGGCCAGGATGGCGTCCTGTTTGGCGATCTCGGCAGGCAGGGTCTCCATCAGTTTTTCGACCTCCTCCAGCCGGCGGGCGTCCTTGTAGGACAGCTTGGCTTTCTTTTGGGGGGGGCGGTCAGAAGGCTCCGCCTTCTCGACCCGACGCGCCCCGGTGTCCGCGTCCGCATGAGTGGGCGGCGGGGCCAGGAAGGTCGGGTTCTGGCGCAGGAAATCCTGCCAGCCGCCGGGGGTCTCGACGATGTCGCCGCGCCCGTTCATGGCGATGGTCGAGGTGGCCAGGCGGTCGACGAAATCGCGGTCGTGGCTGACCAGGATCAGGGTGCCGTCGTAGGATTCCAGCAGCTCCTCCAGCTTGTCCAGCGTGTCCATGTCCAGGTCGTTGGTCGGTTCGTCGAGGACCAGCATGTTGGCGGGCTTTGCCAGGGCGCGGGCCAGCAGCAGGCGGTTGCGCTCACCGCCCGACAGGGTCGAGATCGGCTGGCGCAGTTGGGCCTCGGAGAACAGGAAGTCCTTGGCGTAGGCGGCGACGTGTTTGGAATGGCCGCGCACCAGAATGGAGTCGCCGCCGCCGGGCGTCAGGGCGTCCCACAGGGTCATGTCGGACCGCAGGCCCTCGCGCGACTGGTCCAGATAGACGGGTTCCAGATTGGCGCCCATACGGACCGTGCCTTCGTCCGGCGTCAGTTCGCCCAGCAGGGTCTTGACCAAGGTGGTCTTGCCCGCGCCGTTGGGGCCGACGATGGCCAGCCGGTCGCCGCGAATGATGCGGATGGTGAGGTTGCGGAAGAGAACCCTGCGCGAGCCCTCCCCCTCGAGGGGGGAGGGTTGGGAGGGGGTGGAGGCAGGGCGTTCGACGTTCTTGGCCCCGGGGGCGCCGTCTCCCCCGCCTGCATCGGAGACGGCGGCGGCTTCACCCCCAACCCCGGCCCTTCCCCCCTCGAGGGGGAAGGGAGTGACGAACCATTTCGACACGCCCTTCAGTTCGGCCACCAGCTTGCCCGAGACAGCGCCGGAATCGACGCCCAGGTTCAGTTCACGCGGCAGGTCCTTGACCCGTTCGGCGCGGTCGGCGCGCATGGCCATCAGGGCGCGGGCGCGGCCTTCGTTGCGGGTGCGCTGGGCGGTGATGGAGCGGTAGAAGGTGTAGGTCTCGGCCTCGATCTTCTTGGTCAGGCGGCGCAGGGATTCGGCCTCTTCCTCCATCACCTTGCCGGCCCATTCGTCGAAGGCGTCGAAGCCCTTGTCCAGGGTGCGGACGCGGCGCCCTTCTAGCCAGTGGCAGGTGTTGGTGACGGTGTTCAGGAAGGCGCGGTCGTGGCTGACGACCAGAACGGCGAAGCGCGCCTGGACCAGCTCGTTCTCAAGCAATTCGATGGCCAGGATGTCGAGGTGGTTGGTCGGCTCGTCCAGCAGCAGCAGGTCGGGCTCTTCGGCGAAGGCTTTCGCCAGCGCCGCGCGGCGGGTCTCGCCGCCGGACAGGTTGACGGCGGGCTTGTTCGCATCGAGGCCGAAGGTGGTCAGCCAGCTTTCCGCCGTCCAGCGTTCGGCTCCACCCGAAGCGGCGTAGTCCAGCAGGGTCTCGCCAGTGATGACCGGTTCCTGCGGCACATAGGCGAAGCGGGTTCCGGCCTGCACGGAACGGTCGCCGGCGTCGGGCTCGATCAGGCCCATGACGACCTTCATCAGGGTCGACTTGCCCGCCCCGTTGCGGCCGACCAGGGCGGCGCGGCTGCGCGGCTCCATGGCCATGTCGACGCCGTCGAACAGGGGGCGGGGGCCGTCCTGCAAACGGACGTCCTTGAGAGCGACGAGGGGTGGGCGAGCGGCCATGGGTGCTTTCGGTCGCGAGTGCGAGTATGGAGAGCGCGTGGATGTAGAGCGTCAAACCCCCGCGACCAAGCCCTTCTGGGAAACCAAGACCCTGGCCGAGATGACGCCGCAGGAGTGGGAGAGCCTGTGCGACGGATGCGGCCTGTGTTGCGTGATCCGGTTCGAGGACGAGGATACGGGCGAGGTGATCCCGACGCGGGTGCACTGCAAGCTGTTCGACACCGATGTCTGCGCCTGTTCCGACTACGCCAATCGCAAGGCGCAGGTGCCGGACTGCATCAAGCTGACGCCGCACAATATCGAGGCGCTGGAGTGGATGCCCAAGTCCTGCGCCTATCGCCGGCTGCATGAGGGGCGGCCGCTGGCGGGGTGGCATCACCTGATCTCGGGCAGTCGCGAGACGGTGCACGAGGCGGGCGTTTCGGTGCGGCGCCAGACGGTGTCGGAACTGGCGTTGAAGGACGCGGAGGACGCGCTGGACTTCGAGGCGCCCGAGTGGGCGAAGGAGCGCGGCTAAGGCTGCAGCTTCGTAACGGAAAATTTCCGCACGGCGCCGCAACATGAAGCCATGACGGTCAAGCGCGCCCCCGGAAAACGCGACATTCACGAGGAACTGGTGTTCGCCGGCCCGTTGGAGCGGCTGTCGGCGCTGGCCAATTCCCTGTTCGGGGTGAAGGCCTCGATGATCGGCCTGATCGACGGCGACGAGATCGTGATCCGGTCCAGTCGGCCCTGCGACACGGCGCGGATGCCGCGCGACGGTTCGCTGACGGATCTGCTGGTCGCGGCAGGGCCCGACGCGCCGGTGGTGGTCGAGGATTGCACGGTCGACTGGCGCACACGTCACCACTATTGCGTCACCGGACCCCAGCATCTGCGCTTCTTCGCCGGGATGGCGGTGACGGACGCCAGCGGCGAGGTGGTCGGCGGCCTGTCGTTGATGGATGACCAGCCGCGCGAGCCGCTGAACGCGGCGGAGCTGGAGCAGCTGCGCCTGCTGACGCGCATGGCCGGCGACGTGATGGACCAGATCAACGCCGTGCGGGTGCAGGGCGAGCAGCTGGAGATGCTGCGCCTGGCCGAGGAGATGTCGGGTGTGGGCCACTGGCGGCTGGACGCCGTCGGGCGGACGCTGCAGCTCTCGGACGAGGTTTACCGCATCTATGGCGTGACGCGGGAGGGTTACACGCCCGACTTCGAGACCGCCGTCGACTTCTATCATCCGGAGGACCAGTCGAAGGTCCGGACGCTGATCCGCCATTCGCTGGATACGGGGGAGCCCTATCGCGCGCGTCTGCGCCTGATCCGGGCGGACGGCGTGGAACGGCTGGTCGACGCCTACGCCCACGCCATGAAGGGCGAGGACGGCAAGGTCGAGGCGTTGTACGGCGTATTCCAGGACGTGACCGACGCCGAGGCCCTGCTGGTCAAGGCGCGCAAAAACGAGGCGCGCTATCGCCTGCTGGCCGAGAACACCGGCGACGTCATTACGCGGGTGAACGGCGAGGGTCGGAGCAAATACATCTCGCCCGCGATCAAGGCGCTGCTGGGGTGGACGTTCGAGGAGATGTCGGGACAGTCGACCGACTATGTCTATCCCGAGGATCGGGCGCCCCTGCTGACGGCCATCCGCAAGGCGATCAAGACCGGCAAGCAGACGCGCCTGGAACACCGGGCCGTGCATCGCGACGGGCGGGTCATCTGGGTCGAATGCAGCTTCCAGCCGATCGGCGGCGACGAGGTGGTGGTCGTCATCCGCGGCATCGACGAGCGCAAGCGGCTGGAGGCCGAACTGCGCGAGGCGCGCGACCGGGCCGAGGCGGCGGCGCACAGCAAGAGCGAATTCCTGGCCAATATGAGTCACGAGCTGCGTACGCCCCTGACCAGCGTGATCGGCTTCTCGGGCCTGTTGCAGGCCAGCGGGACGCTGGCGGGCGAGGAGCGTCGCTATGTCGATCGCATCTCGACGGCCAGTCAGGCGCTGCTGGCGGTCATCAACGACATCCTGGACTATTCCAAGCTGGAAGCCGGCGCGGTCGAGGTGGAGCCCCTGCCGTTCGGTCCGCGCGCCATGGCCGAGGCCACGGCGGCCCTGGTCGAAAGCCAGTGCGCGGACAAGGGGCTGGCGCTGACGCTGGCGCTGGACCAGGCCCTACCGGAGACGGTCATGGGGGACGAGGGGCGCATCCGGCAGGTGCTGCTGAACTTCCTGTCGAACGCCGTGAAATTCACCGGCATGGGCGGGGTCACCGTGGCGCTGAGCCATGCGGACGGGCGGTTGCGGGCCGAGGTTCGGGACACGGGCATCGGCGTGCCGGCCGACAAGCTGGACCAGCTGTTCGAGCGCTTCACCCAGGCCGACGCCTCGACCACGCGCGTCTATGGCGGGACGGGGCTGGGGCTGGCGATCTCGCGCCGGCTGATCGAGATGATGGGCGGCCAGATCGGGGCCGAAAGCCGGCCGGGCGAGGGATCGACCTTCTGGTTCGAGCTGCCGGCGCCGACGGCGCAGCGGCAGGCGCAGGCCGTCGAGCCGATGGCGATGGAGGATCTGCCCGGCGCGGCGCGCATCCTGATGGCGGACGACGCCCCGGCGAACCGCGAGCTGGTGACGGCGATCCTGAGAGGGATGGGCCTGTCGATCGACGCGGTCGAGGACGGGGCGGCGGCGGTCGAGGCGGCGCGGACCGGCGCCTATGACCTGATCCTGATGGACGTGCACATGCCGGTGATGGACGGGCTGGACGCGACGCGGGCCATACGCGCCCTGCCGGGACCGGCCGCGCGAGCGCCGATCGTGGCCCTGACGGCCAATGTGCAGGCCGAGCATGTGCGGCGCTGCCTGGACGCGGGCATGGACGACCACCTGGCCAAGCCGGTGGAGTTGCGGGCGCTGGCGGCGGCGCTGTCGCACTGGCTGGGTCAGGGCGCGCGGGAGCGGGACACGGCGCTGAGCGCCTGATCCCGCCGAACGGCGCCGCATCGCGCGGCGCGGACATGATGGCCGGCGCGGAAAAACCGTGCCGGTTCAAGGCCTTGACAAATCCTCGATCCCTTTGGCGCGCCTGAGGACGCCGGCGCCGTAGTCTTTGGGCATGACGGAAGAAACCGATCACCGGGACGGCCCGACGCAGGGCGCCCCGCAGGACGCTCTGACGCGGGCCAGGCGCACCGCCGTCTGGCTGGACGCGGTACAGGACAAGCTGATGGCGCTGATGGATCTGGCGGTGATCGAGCTGGAAGATCCCGACACCAAGGGCGACAAACTGATCGCCCTGGATCGCAGGGTCCGGGCCATCGGCAATCTGGCGCGCGCGGCCAAACAGGTCGCGGCCCTGACGGACGCGCGCCCCATCCCCGAGGACGAGATGAGCGACGACAGTGACAGCGAAGACCCCGCCGAAATCCAGCGACTGCGCGCCGAACTGGAGTCTCGTTTCGAGCATCTACGCGGGGTGTACGAACGCAAGCGACGCGACGCAGGACTTGAGCCTGAAGACGCTTCGACGACTTTTGGCCTCGGCGTCCCGCCTTCATGACGAACAGGCGCCGCCGGTGGTCGACTGGCGGACCTGGCTGCTGCTGGGCGGGCGCGGGTCGGGCAAGACCTTCGCCGGCGCCTTCTGGCTGAGCCGGGTGGCCGAGTCGGGGCCGTTCAACCTGGCGCTGGTGGGGCCGACCCTGCACGATGTGCGCGAGGTGATGGTCGAGGGGCCGTCGGGGTTGAAGGCCCTGGCCGCTGGCGACCGGCCGCGCTGGGAGGGCGGGCGCAAACGCCTGGTCTGGACCAGCGGGGCGACGGCCTACGCCTTTTCCGCCGAAGACGCAGACAGCCTGAGGGGGCCGCAGTTCCATGCGGGCTGGGCCGACGAATTCTGCGCCTGGCGCGAGCCGGAGCGGGTGCTGGAGACCCTGAGGTTCGGGCTGCGGCTGGGGCCCGGTCCGCGACTGGTGGTGACGACGACGCCCCGACCGGTTCCGGCGCTACGACGGCTGATGGCCGAGGCGATGACGCGCAGTGGGCGGATGGCCACGGCGGTCAACGCCGGGAATCTGTCGCCGGGGTTTCTGGACAATCTGCGCGACCTGTACGGCGGGACGTCGCTGGAGGCGCAGGAGCTGGATGGGCTGGTGGTCGAGACCGATGGCGCCCTGTTTCGGGCCGAGGACCTGGCGCGGACGCGGGGTGATCGGCCGGCGCGGCTGGAGCGGATCGTGGTGGCGGTGGATCCGCCGGCCAGCGCCCACGGCGACGCCTGCGGGATCGTGGTGGCGGGACGCAGGGACCGCACGGCCTATGTGCTGGCCGACCGTTCGGCGCGGGGGCTGTCGCCCGCCGCGTGGGGGCGTCGGGTGGCCGAGACGGCCAGGGAATTCGGCGTCCATCAGGTGCTGGCCGAGGCCAACCAGGGGGGCGAGATGGTGCGAGCCATCCTGGCCCAGGCAGGCTGCGAGCCGCCGATCAAACTGGTCCACGCGCACCGGGGCAAGCGGGCGCGGGCCGAGCCGGTGGCCGCCCTGTACGAACAGGGCCGGGTGGTCCACTGCGACGCCTTTCCGGCGCTGGAAGAAGAGATGATGGCGCTGGGGTCCGACGCTGGCCCCGGCCACAGTCCCGACCGCGCGGACGCCCTGGTGTGGGCGCTGACGCATCTGCTGCTGCACGGCCCGGCGGGGCCGCGGCTGCGAACGCTTTGACCGATTTCAAACGACAAGGAGACGCCCGATGCCGGACGCCTATCAATCCCATGCGCCGTCGCCCAGCGCGCCTGCACGGCGCGCCGAGGCGGTGACGCCGAACGACGCGACGGACCTGGGCCATGTGGCCAAGGCCCTGTATCTGGGCCAGGGCGGCGACATCGTGGTGATCCCCGCCAGCGGGACCGAGGCGGTGACGCTGAAGGCGCACGGGCCGGGTTATGTGGCGGTGCAGACGCGCCGGGTGCTGGCGACCGGCACCACGGCGCAGCAGATCGTGGCCCTGTTCGATTGATGCTGGCGGCGCAGCAGCTGGGTCCCGTGGCGGCGGCGCTGCGCGGGGCCGGCGGGCCCGGGGTGAGGCTGGGCTTCGCCGAAGGTCTGATGGAGCGGGACGGACGGCGTCACGCGACGCTGGACGCCGTGCCGGGTGTGACCTTTGGTCGTGTGGGCGCGGGCCTGGCGCAGGAGGCGGACGGGCGGTGGCGGCCCTTCGCCACGGGACGGCCTCGGATCACCGGACGCGGCCTGCTGATCGAGGGGCAGCGGACCAACAAGGTCGCCTGCCGAAACGCCGCGCCGGTCGATCTGACGGGCGTGGTGCGCACCGGCGACGCGGCGGCGACGCTGGCGCTGGTCGACGATACGGCGGCGCTGCGGGCGGCGGGGCTCGGGGAGTTGATCGACGCCGGGGTGACGACCGGCCGGGTGCTGTATCTGGACAACCGGGCCGGGACCGCGCTGGCGCAGGTGCGGCTGCCGGGGCCGGTCGGCGATCTGACGGACCATGCGGTGTCGCTGGTCTGGCGCGGCGGCGGGCAGGGACGGTTCGGCACCACCCAGACCTTTGGATCCTATGAGGCGCTGGAAGGCGGCTATGTCCGGCGGGCCAAGATCGCCAACGGATTGACCCAGGCGACGCGGGTGTTCGGCCTGGATATCCAGGCGGGGGCCGAGGTCTGGTTCATCCTGATGCAGATGGAGGACGGCGCGCGCGCGACCAGTCCGATCGTCACCGCCGACGCTGCGGCGACGCGGGGGACCGATGCGCTGACGCTGGCCCTGCCGTCCGCGACCGAAATGTGTGTCAGCGGCGAGGTGGAGTTCACCGGCGACGCGGTCGCGGATCAGACGCTGATCGACCTGCATGACGATGACGCCGGGCGGCTGATCGTGCGGCGGCTGCCGGACGGGCGGCTGGCGGCCGAGGTGCGGGCGGGTGGTGTGACCGCCAGTCTGGGATCGGTCGCGCGGGCTGGCGCGCGGGTCGTGCGCTGGGCCGTGAGCCGGGCAGGCAGTGGTTGGACCTTTGTCGCCGACGGGGTGTTGGTCGGGACGGCGAGCGTGGCGGCGCCGGCGCTGAAGGCGTGCCGGATCGGGGCGTTGCGGGGCGGGTCGGCGCCGCTGGACGGCTATGTCCGGCGTCTGGCGTTCGAGCCGGCGGCGCGCACCATCGAGGAATTGAGGGAGCGGACGGCATGAGCATCGACCGGATCGGCCTGTTGTTCGACCCGCCGCCGACGCCGGACGGCGAGCCGGTGGAGCTGGCCGGATGGCATGTGAACCTGACGGTGGAAGCGATGGCGGAGCGGCCGGACCTGGCGGCCTATGTCGTCACGCCGACGCGCCTGCGCCGGACCTGGGCGGGAGACGATCCGGCGGCGCCGAGGATGACCGCGCCGCTGCGTTTCGCCGACGCGGCCCAGGCGGGGGCGCTGCTGGGCGCGGACTGACACTCGATATTTCTGGAGGATCGCCGATGGCGAAATGGCGCTGGCCCATGCACCGTGATGGGGGCCGCGAGCGGCTCCGCGCGCCCGAAACCAAGGACAGCCGGGCGGGGCCGCTGATCGCCCTGACCGGCGTCGGGCGGGCGCGCTGGACGCCGCGAGACTACGCCCATCTGGCGCGCGAGGGGTTCGGCAAGAATGCGGTCGCCTATCGCTGCGTGCGGATGATCGCCGAGGCGGCGGCGTCGACGCCTCTGGTGGTGCTGGCCGGCGGGGTGCGGACGACGGCGCATCCGCTGGCCCGGCTGCTGGACAGGCCCAATCCCGAGCAGTCGGGAGCGGAGCTGATGGAGGCGCTCTATGGCGCGCTGCAGACGGCGGGCAACGCCTATCTGGAGGCGACCGGCGACGAGGATGGGGATGGGGCGCCGGACGAGCTGTGGGCGCTGCGGCCCGACCGGGTGACGGTGGTTCCGGGGCGCGCGGGCTGGCCCGAGGCGTGGGAATATACGGTCGGCGGGCGGTCGGTACGGATCGGGCGGCGGACCGACGGCTGGTCGCCTGTGATGCAGTTGAAGCTGTTTCACCCGACGGACGATCACTACGGGTTTTCGCCGCTGGAGGCCGCGGCCTTCGCCATCGACGTGCACAACGCCTCGGGCGCCTGGAACAAGGCGCTGCTGGACAATGCGGCGCGGCCGTCGGGCGCGCTGGTTTACGGCGCCAAGGACGGCGAGCGGCTGACCGCCGAGCAGTTCGAGGCGCTGAAGGCCGAGCTGGGCGAGGCTCATGCGGGCGCCGCCAACGCCGGGCGGCCGCTGCTGCTGGAAGGCGGGCTGGACTGGAAGCCGATGAGCCTGACGCCAGCCGACATGGACTTCATCGCCGGGAAACATGCGGCGGCGCGGGAGATCGCGCTGGCCTTCGGCGTGCCGCCGCAGCTGCTGGGGATACCAGGGGACGCCACCTATGCGAACTATCGCGAGGCCAACGCCGCCTTCTGGCGCGGAACGGTGATCCCGCTGGTGCGCAAGGCGGCCGGGGCGATGACCGGCTGGCTGGGCGGACGGTTCGCCGACTGCCGGATCGAGCCGGACCTGGATGCGATTCCGGCGCTGCAGGTCGAACGCGACGCGCTGTGGGCGCGGCTGAATGCGGCGGGGTTTTTGACCGACGAGGAGCGTCGACGGATGGCGGGGGTGGGGGAATAGGCGGACCGCCTCTCCCTCCCCTTCATGGGGAGGGTGGCTGAGCCGTCAGGCGAAGCCGGGTGGGGGCGGCAAGGCTGATCAGGCGCGCCTTGCATCGCCACGCCCTCCCCACCCGGTCTCCGCTTCGCTTCGACCACCCTCCCCGGGACGGGGAGGGAGAAAGGTGATGATGACCGACATTCGAAAAATCCCCGTAGCCCTGATCGCGGCGCTGCTGATCCAGACGATCGGCGGGCTGGTGTGGGCCGGAGGGGCGGCGGCGCGGATCGCGACGCTGGAGCAGCGGGTGGGCGAGCAGCGGCTGGTCGCCGAACGCCTGGCCCGGCTGGAGGAGCAGGGGATCGCCACGCGCGCGGCGGTCGAACGGATCGAACGACGGCTGGAGGGGAAGTGATGCGCAACGACATTCTCCCTCCCCTTCATGGGGAGGGTGGTCGCGAAGCGACCGGGTGGGGAGGGCGCGGCGATGCGGCTCGGCGCGTGAATAGCCTTGCCGCCCTCACCCGACCTCGCCCTGCGGGCTCGGTCACCCTCCCCGAGACGGGGAGGGAGAGGGGCGCGCTTCTGATCCACGGCTACGCCTCCCTCTGGGGCGTGGCCGATCTGAACGGTGACGTGACGGCGCGGGGCGCCTTCGCCGACAGCCTGGCGCGGAGCGGGGCGGGTGGGGTGCGGATGCTGCATCAGCACGAGAGCCGCGCCGTGGTCGGCGTCTGGGACCGGATGGTCGAGGACGAGCGCGGCCTGTGGGTCGAGGGTCGGATCGAAGACTGGTCCCCCGAGGCCCGCTACGCCGCCGCCCTGGCCCGCGCCGGCGCCCTGGACGGCCTGTCGATCGGCTTCCGCGCGGCGAAGGCGCGGCGCAAAGGGCGGTTGCGGGTGCTGAGCGGGGTCGAGCTGTGGGAGGTGTCGCTGGTGACGTTTCCTATGCTGCCGACAGCCAGATTCAGGCCGCTGGCCTGAGACGACAGGGCGGAAAGATCGCCCGACTTTGATGAGGCCGAGGCTTCGTCGTTCAAACCGGAGAAATCATGAAAGAGACCAAGACCGCTTCGGCTTCGCCCGAGGCGCGCGCCGCCATGCATGAGATGATGGCCGCGTTCGAGGCGTTCAAAGGGGCGAACGACGCCCGGCTGGACGAGATCGAGAAGAAGGCGTCGGCCGATGCGCTGCTGGAGGAGAAGGTGGCGCGGATCGACCAGGCGGTGGCCGGGGCGCAGGCGCGGCTGGATCGGGCGCTGAGCGAGGGGCGCAGGCCGATGCTGGGCGGCGAACCGCCCGCCGTCGCGGCGGCGCCCGAGGCCAAGGCGGCCTGGGACGGCTATATGAAGTCGGGTCAGTCCTATGGGCTGGAGGTCAAGGCGGGCCTGTCGTCGGCGTCGAACTCGGCCGGCTATGTCGTACCGCCGGAGACGGAGCGGGCCATCGAGCGGCGTCTGATGGCGGGCAGCCCGATGCGCGAGATCGCCACGGTGCGCACGGTCGGTTCGGGCGTGTTCCGAAAGCCGGTGTCGACGGCGGGCGTGACCGCCGGCTGGGTGGCCGAGACGGCCGCGCGACCCGAGACGGACCCGGCGACGCTGGCGCTGCTGGAATTCGCGTCGGCCGATCTCTACGCCTGTCCGGCGGCGACGCAATCCTTGCTCGACGACGCGCTGATCGATCTGGACGAATGGCTGGCGGCCGAGGTCGAGGACGCCTTTGCGGCGCAGGAGACGGCGGCGTTCGTCGGCGGCGACGGGGTGAACAAACCCAAGGGCTTCCTGGCCTATGAGACGGTGGCCGAGGCCAGCCACGTCTGGGGCAAGATCGGCCATGTCGTCTCGGGCGCGGCGGGGACGTTCGCCAGCACCAATCCGACCGACAAGCTGATTGACCTGATCTATGCGCCCAAGGCCCAGTACCGGCCCAACGGGCGGTTCGTGATGAACCGGCGCACGGTTTCGGCGGTGCGCAAGTTCAAGGACGCGGACGGGAACTACATCTGGTCGCCGGCGACGCGGCCCGGCGAGACGGCGTCGCTGCTGGGCTATCCGGTCACCGAGATCGAGACCATGCCGGACATGACGGCCAACAGCCTGTCGATCGCGTTCGGCGATTTCGCGCGCGGCTATCTGATCGTGGATCGCGCGGGGGTGCGGGTGCTGAGGGATCCGTATTCGGCCAAGCCCTATGTGCTGTTCTACACGACCAAGCGTGTGGGCGGCGGGGTGCAGAATTTCGACGCCATCAAGGTGATGAAGTTCGCCGCGAGCTGACTGAAGATTCTCCCTCTCCCAGCGGGAGAGGGAGGCCGTGCGCGGCGGCGTGAGCCGTCGCCCTGGCGCGATCGGGTGAGGGGTTACGGGGTGTCGAGTTGGGCGCTGTAATCCCTCACCCTTTCGCACAAGAACGACCGCGAGCGGTCGTGTGCTCAAGCCCTCTCCCGCCGGGAGAGGGATGTCCAGTTTCGGAGACATTCCCATGACCGCACCCGTGAGCCTCACGGAGGCGAAGCTGTTCCTGCGCGTCGGGCATGACGCCGAGGACGGGCTGATCCAGACCTTGATCGATGCGGCGCGGGCGCGGGTGGAGGGGGAGGTGGGGTTGAGCCTGACCTCGACCTCGCCGGCGCCGCTGCGGCTGGCGGTGCTGATGCTGACCTTGCGCGCCTATGAGCGGGGCGAGGGCGAGATCAGCGCGGCGCCGGTCGAGGCGTGGATCGCCCCTTACCGCGTGGTGCGGCTGTGAGCGGCCTGAGCGTGATGAAGGTGGTCGCGGGCCTGCATCGGCCGGTCGAGGCGGAGACGCCCTATGGCGGGCGGGTCGTCAGTTATGAGCCGGTGGGCGGCGTCTGGCTGGCGCTGGGCGCGCGGCGCCGACGCGAGCGGACCGAGGGCGGGGTGACGCGCGGGGTCGAGACCCTGGCGGCGACCACGCGCGCAGACCAGCGGCTGGAGCCGGGGCTGGTGATCCGCTTCGGCGGCGCCGACTGGCGGATCGAAGGCGTCGAGCCCGACCCCATCAAGGCGGGGCGAGTACGGCTGGAGCTGGAGCGGGCGCGATGAAGGATCACGAAGGGGCGCTGGCGGGCGCGCTGATCGCGCACCTGAAGGACGACGGCGCGTTGCGGGCGCTGCTGGGCGATCCGGTGCGGATCTGGGACCAGCCGCCGGAGGAGGCGGCGTTTCCGCATCTGCTGGTCGGGCGTAACGAAAGCCGGCCGGTGGCGGCCGATGGCGGCGGGGTCGAGCACCGGCTGACCCTGACCTGCGCCAGCCGCTTCGCCGGCATGGAAGAGGCGCGGGCCGTGGCGGCGGCGGTGCGAGCGCGACTGGCCGATGCGCGGATCGCGGCGGACGGGGTGCGCACGGTCAGCCTGGGCGTGGTGTTCGCCGATGTATTCCGCAGCCCGGACCTGAAGCGCGCCTGGGCCGTGATGCGGGTGCGGGCGGTGACGGAAGAGGAATAGGCGCGGCCTCTCCCTCCCCGTCCCGGGGAGGGTGGTCGTGAAGCGACCGGGTGGGGAGGGCTTGGCGACACGGGCGCGCCTGATGCGCCTGGCCGCCCCCACCCGGCTTCGCCCTGCGGGCTCAGCCACCCTCCCCGGGGCGGCGAGGGAGAGGCGGGGCGCATCATTCAGACTGGAGAGATCATGACGGCGCAACGCGGCAAGGACATACTGCTGAAGATCGCG
>Ga0160451_100508_pt1 | contig 20768 bp, 19 predicted proteins | sample HID1975M_E1MG_FD_108270 | JGI IMG/M metagenome (GOLD analysis project Ga0160451, IMG submission 108270) | Enriched soil microbial communities from UW Madison campus, WI, USA - HID1975M_E1 MG | ecosystem: Environmental > Terrestrial > Soil > Unclassified | place: USA: Madison, Wisconsin... | reverse complement strand
GGCGGTGTCGGCCGGCGGGTTGGCCGCGGCGTCGGTGGAGGCGGGCGTATACGGCGGGTCGTTCTTGCCGCACGCGGTCAGCGGCAGCAGCGCGGCGAGGGCGATGGCGTGGAAGAAGATGCGCATGGTGTGGTGTCCCCTCAGTTGCCGGCGAACTCGCGCCGGATTTCGTTCTCGCAGTTCTCGACGTCGTCGGCCTGCAGCGTGGCGTAGGGCCGGAACTCCGGCAGGCTCGTGGCCAGGCGCTGCTGGCTGTCCAGCAGCGCCGGCAGGCTGCGGCAGATCTGCCGCACGCCCGGCTCGACCGTTTCCTTGACCGTCTTCTCGATGCGCCGCTCCAGGCCGCCGGTCATGGCGCTGAACACCAGGCTGAACAGGCCGCGGTCGACCGCCTCGAGCGCGGCCTGCGCACTGCGCTCGCCGATGTCGATGCCGGCCTTGGCGATGTCGATGACCTGGCCGCGATAGGCCAGCAGTTCCTGGCGCTGCCGGTCGTCGATGGCGACCGCCCGGCCTTCGATCAGGAAGTCGCCGCGCGGGGTGATTTCCGCCTTCGGCAGCGGGTCGCGGGCATTGTCCGGGTGCTGGCCGGACTTGCCGAAGTGCAGGCTGTCGCCCACGTCGAGGTTGGAGGTCTCCAGTTCGGCGCGGGCGGCGGCCAGTTCCTCGCGCACTTCCCTGCGCGCGTCGGCCATGTCCGCGCTGATTTCCTCGTGGATGCCCTGTTCCTGCGTTTCCGCAGCCTGCGCGGCCAGTGGCGGGCACGCCAACAGGCCTGCCAGCAGGAACGTCTGCGAACGGGAGCGGCGGATGCGTGGATGTTCCATGTCGGTTCTCCTGCCGTTGTCAATGCCCGCGGGGCAGGTCCACCGCACCGCGCACGTCGCGGTGGCTGGCGCCGCCGCTGCCGATCGAGCCGACCGACAGGCTGGCCGCGCCGCGCACGTCCACGTCGCCGGAGCCGATCGAATCGACCCGCACCGCGCCGGATACGTTACGCAGGTCCGCATCGCCCGAGCCGATCGAACCGATGCGCACGTCGCCGCGCGCGCCGTCCAGCTCGAAGTCGCCGGAAGCGATGCTGCCGACCTCCACGTCGCCGCCGATGTCGCGTGCGGTCACATCGCCCGAACCGATCGCGAGCACGTTCAGCGAGCCGGCGCCGTTGATCCCGATGTCGCCGGAGCCGACCTTGGCGGTCACCGGCCCGCGGATGCCGCGCAGCACCGCATCGCCGGAGCCCACGTCGGCGCTGGCCGCCGCACCACCTTCCAGCGAGGCGTCGCCGGAGCCGACCACCAGTTGCACCAGCACGTTGTCCGGAACCGTGCCGGACAGGTCCAGCCAGGCATATGTGTCGCCGAACAGGCTCGACAGGCCCGCCGCCTTCTCGCGGCGCAGGCGCACCACCAGGGTGTCGCCCTGGCGTTCCTGGGTCACGGTCAGGTCGGGCAGCCACTCGGGCTTGCTGGCGCAGGCGCGGCCCTGCAGCGCGTGGGTGGCCGCGCCCGTGGCCCGCAGGCGCACGTCGAACTGGTTGGTTTCGACGCGCACCTTGTCCACCCCGGCCAGGTCCAGCTGCAGCTGGCGCGGAGCCGAATGGAGGCAGTGCGGTTCGTCGGCCAGCGCGACGGTCGGGGCGAGCAACAGCAGGCCAGGCAGGACGATATGCAGGGCAATACGCATGTGGGTTCCTCGGGTCGTCGGGTCAGGCTTCGTCGCGCCAGCGGCGCAGGCGGATGGCGGCGGCGATGAAGGCCACGCCGATCACGGCGCCGATCCAGATGTCGGCCGTGGCGAAGGCGTGCCAGCTGCGGGTCAGGTCGAATGCGGCAGCCAGGTCGTTGGGCGTGTTGATGTCCACCGACTGGTCGACCGCGCCGCCGATCACCGGGAACCAGCCGCCCGGCACCACGCTCAGCAGGCCGCGATAGACCAGCGTGTACCAGACCTTGTCGTGCGGCACGTCCACGCCCGGCAGGATCGTCATCATGCTGATCACCACGCAGGCCAGCACCGGCACCAGCACTGCCCACAGGAACGGCTTGGAGCGCGCCCAGGCCGAGCAGAACATCAGCCAGCCCACGGTCGGCAGCGCCCAGGCCATGTAGACCGGCAGCGAGGCCAGCACGCCGAAGATGATCTTCAGCGGATGCGACTGGGTGAACACCGCATGCGCGGCGGGCATGCCGTTGAGGGTGATGGTCAGCGCCGAGATCACCCACAGCGCCACGCCGATCAGCAGGCCGACGCCGACCGCCCATACCGGTGCCAGCACCAGCGCCCAGGCGGCCTTGGACAGGACCATCTGCGAGTCCGAGACCGGCAGGGACTTCCAGAACAGCACGCTGCGGTCGCGGCGGTCGTCGTACAGCGAACCGAGCGCGTAGAAGAACACCACGAAGGCCAGCACGGTGCAGGCCAGCAGCACGCCGACCAGGAGCATGCCGTCGCCCATCGCGCCCAGCGCCTGGCCGACCTGGTGCGGATCCTGTTCGTCGAAGACGAAGCCGCTGCTGCCCATGCTGCGGCGGGCGGCAATGCTGCCGATCACCGCCAGGATCAGGTTCAGGCCCACGATAATGGCGCCGGTGATCAGCGGCGCCCAGAAGAATCCCCCGCGGTTCTCCCAGTATTCGCGGCGCAGCAGCCACTTGAACTTGGCCGTGGCGTGCGGAGTGGTCGCGGCGGACGATGCGGCGTTCATGCCGGTCAGGGCGTTCATGCGTAGGTCCCCTTCATGATGGCGACGAACAGGTCGGCGAGGCCGGGGTTGCGGGTCTCGCCCAGGGTGGCCAACTGCGCGCGCGGTGCATTGTCGAAAAGCAGCACGGTCTTGCCGAAGGGCAGGGCGCGCTCATCGATGGGCTTGAGCGCACGGGCGGATTCGAGCGCCTCGGCGCCGACCAGCACCTCGGTGTAGCGCTCGGCCACCTCGTCCATCGGCGCCGACAGCACCATCTTGCCGTCGCGGATGAACAGCACGTCGGTGAGGATGTGCTCGATCTCCTCGACCTGGTGGGTGGTGACCAGGATGGTCTTGTCCTCGTCGAAGTAGTCTTCCAGCAGTCGCTGGTAGAACTGCTTTCGGTAGAGGATGTCCAGGCCCAGGGTCGGCTCGTCCAGCACCAGCAGGCGCGCGTCGATGGCCATGACCAGGGCCAGGTGCAGCTGCACGATCATGCCCTTGGACATCTCGCGCACCCGCAGTTTCGGATGCAGCTGGGTGTTGGCCAGGAAGCGCTCGCAGCGGGCCCGGTCGAAGCGCGGGTGCACGCCGGCGACGAAATCGATCGCCTCGCTCACCCGCATCCAGCGCGGCAGCACCGCCACGTCGGCGATGAAGCACACATCGTTCATCAGTTCGTCGCGCTGGGTGCGCGGATCCTTGCCCAGCACCGTCAGCTGGCCCTCGAACCGGGTCAGGCCGAGGATCGCCTTGAGCGCGGTGGTCTTGCCGGCGCCGTTGGGACCGATCAGGCCGACGATGCGGCCGGCGCCGATGTCGAAGTCGGCGCCCGCCACGGCGAGCTTGTTCTTGTAGGCCTTGCGCAGGCCGCGGGCGGAGACGACCGCGGCCGCGCCGGCGGTATCGGAAACGACAGCGTTCATCAGTGTTTCCCCAGTGAGGTGAGCAGGTCTTGCAAGGACAGGCCCAGGCGCTGGATGCGCTCGGCGACCGCCGGCCATTCGTCCTTGAGGAAGCGCTCGCGCTCGCTGCTGCGCAGCTGCTTGGACGCCTCTTCGGTCACGAACATGCCCAGGCCGCGGCGTTTCTCCACCAGGCCCTCGTCGGCCAGCTCCTGGTAGGCGCGGGAGACGGTGATCGGGTTGAGCTGGTATTCGGCGGCGACCTGGCGCACGGAAGGCAGGGCTTCGCCCGGCTTGAGGATTCCGTCGAGCATCATGGCGATCACGCGGTCCTTCAGCTGGCGGTAGATCGGAGCGCCGTCGCTCCACTGGATATCACTCATGGTCAACCCCGTGAGCGCAGGGACTGCGCAAAGGAGAAATAGGGCATGGTCGAGGAGGCCCGCAACCTGCGCGCCGGCCGCTCCACAGCCGCGTCCAGGTCCGCGTCGCCGCGTTCTGCGGCGGCCCCGACGAGTCCATAATCACCACGGTGTCCATCGTGGTCGGGCAGCCACCGGGTCGTTCCTGCGACCGCAGCGGCCAGGCCCAAGGCCATGAACCAGGTGCGGTGGGCGGACAGGATGCGTTTCATGCGGGTGTCCTGCGTTGGATGACTGGTGTTGTATTCAACTATAACACCTAAACACACAGTGTCAACACCTGGCCGTACCCAACCGATGGCCTATTCCGATACACCCTTGAGCAGGAGTCGCGGATGTCGATCAAGTCAATGATTGTCAAGGCAATAATTCTGGCTGCAGCGGCGCCTGCGCTCGCCGCCTCACCGGCATTGCTGGACGTGGACTACCGTCCGCTGGCCTCGAAAACCGCCGTCAACCTGAACGAGCAGCAGGGCGGCAAGGTGCTGCTGATCGTGAACACCGCCAGCAAATGCGGTTTCACCCACCAGTACGAAGGCCTGGAAGCGCTGCAGCAGCGCTATGCCGGGCGCGGTTTCGCCGTGCTCGGTTTCCCGTCGAACGACTTCAAGGGGCAGGAGCCGGGCAGCGAGGAACAGATCCAGGAGTTCTGCACGCTCACCTACGGGGTCAAGTTCCCGATGTACGAGAAGGTGCACGTGACCGGCCCGGATACCTCCGTGCTGTACCGGCGCCTGGAGGAGGCCACCGGCGTGTCGCCGGGCTGGAATTTCCACAAGTACCTGGTTTCGCGCGACGGGCGCGTGGTCGGCAACTGGCCGAGCAAGGTCGAGCCGGATGATCCGGACCTGGTGGCGGCGATCGAGCGCGAGCTGAAGGCACCGCCGCCGCACCACTGAAACGGCCCGCCGACCATTTCGCGCATGCGACAATGGCGGGGCGCCGGCCTGGCCGGCGGACCGAACCACCCCTCAGGGAACCAACCTAGATGAACAACCGCATGCGCGGCGCGCTGGCGTCGCTGGTGATGGGAGCAAGCATGATGGCAGGCACGGCCGTGGCACAGGACAAGGCCGCGCTGGCCACCGACAAGGACAAGGTCAGCTACGCGATCGGCCTGGACGTGGCCCGCTCGTTCCAGCCGATCGCCCAGGACATCGATTTCGCCGCGATGCAGAAGGCGCTGGACAACGCGCTGGCCGGCGGCAAGCCGTTGCAGTCGGAAGAGCAGGCGCAGGCCACCCACACCGCGCTGCAGGCCGCCGTGGCCGCGCGTTCGGGCCAGCGCGTGCCGGGCATGCCGCCGGGCAGCGAACCGCCGGCGCCGTCGAAGGAACAGGTCGGCCTGCTGGTCGGCGACCGCATGGTCGGCCCGTCGCTGCTGCCGCTGAAGGACGACATCGACCCGGCCGTGCTGATGCAGGCCGTGCGCACCAGCCTGGCCCAGGGCGGCACGCCGCTGATGACCGAGCAGGAGGCGATGGCGACGCTGCAGGGCTTCATGACCCGCAAGCAGCAGGGCGTGGCCGACCAGAACCGCGCCGAGGGCGCGGCGTTCCTGGCCAAGAACCGCAACGAGAAGGGCGTGATCACCACGCCGTCGGGCCTGCAGTACACGGTCCTGCGCGAAGGCAGCGGCCCGCGGCCGATGCCCAGCGACACGGTGCGCGTGAATTACGAGGGCAAGCTGCTCGACGGCACGGTCTTCGACAGCTCCTACGAGCGCGGCGAGCCGGTCGAGTTTCCCCTGGACCGGGTGATCGCCGGCTGGACCGAGGGCGTGTCGCTGATGCCGGTGGGCGCCAAGTACCGCTTCTGGATCCCGTCGGACCTGGCCTACGGTCCCGGCGGCAACCCGCCGAAGATCGGCCCGAATGCGGCGCTGACCTTCGACATCGAACTGCTCGGCATCGTCCCCTGAGCCGCGGAGGCGGGCAGTGCGCAGCGTGATCTCCCGTAGCCCCGGTTTCGTGCACATCTGCCCGGCTTCGGGCGGCGCGGTGTTGTCCGGCGCGTGCGGGTGGCGGCCTGGAGATGCGATGGCTGCCGGCCCTGTCCGGCGCTGCCGATGCGGTGCGCCTCGCGGCGCCACGGTGTGCACCCCGTGAGCCCGGCACAGATGGAAATGCCGGGCATCCCCGCCAGTGCCGCCCTGGAGGAGCGTCTGGTCGAGCTGGAAACCCGGCTCGCCTTCCAGGAACACGCGCTGGCCGAACTGAGCGAAGCGCTGGCCGAGGCCCGCCTGGAGCGCGCGCGCAGCGACGGACTGCTGCAGGCGGTGCTGGCCGACCTGCGTAGCCTGCGCGGCACCCTGTATGCCGCCGACCCGGCCAGCGAGCCGCCCCCGCCGCATTACTGATTCCCTGCCTGTCCCCGCTGCCGTTCGCCTGCGACCGGCAACGCCAAGCCCGATCGACGATGACCGACAGCCTCCGCGACCAGTTGCTCAACCTCGGCTTCAAGTCCGCGCCCGCGCCCGAGCGCAAGCCCGGCGGCGGCAGGAAACCAGGCGCGGGCGGGCCGCGGCATGGCCAGGGTCCGCGCAAGGAACACAAGGCGGCTGCCGGCCGGCCCGAGGGCGGACCGCGCAAGGCCGGCGACGGTGCGCGCCGCAAGCCCGACCCGATGGACCTGGGCAAGGCCTGGGCGCTGCGCGCGCAACAGGAGAAGCAGGAGCGGATCGAGACCGAGCGCCAGAAGCAGGAAGAGGCGCGCCAGCGCCGCGAGGCGCGGGCGAAGCTGGAAGCGCTGCTGCAGGGCAAGGCACTGAACGATCCGGCCGCCGAGATCGCCCGGCACTTCGAGTACGGCGGCAAGATCAAGCGCATCTACGTCAACGAAGCCCAGCTCAAGGCGCTCAACGCCGGCGGGCTGGGCGTGGTCCAGCTCAACGGCCGCTACCTGCTGGTGGAGGCGGCGGTGCTGGACGAGGCAGGACAGGCGTTCCCGCCCGCGGTGGCGCTGAAGGTCGATCCGCAGGCGCCGGCCGCGGACGATCCCTACGCGGATCCGCGCTACCAGGTGCCCGACGACCTGGTCTGGTGAGTCGCAGTCCGGAGGGGAAGCCCTCCCGGACTCGCCGCTCCCGTCGCATCGCTTGCCCCCTGGCCGCATCGCCGGCTAGCCTGCCGGGCCTATGAACACGCCCCTGCGAGTCCTCATCCACGGCGCCTCCGGGCGCATGGGCCAGGCCCTGCTGCGCCTGGCCGCCGAAGCTCCCGACGCCTGGCGGATCGTGGCCGCGGTGACAGGGCGCTCCCCGGCGCAACGCGTGGTCGACGGCGTGCCGTTCTTCGCCGCCGCCGAGCTGGCCGGCGTGCCGGAGTTCGACGTGGCGATCGATTTCAGCCTGCCGGCGGGCTTCGATCCGATGCTGGCGCTGTGCGTGGCGCGCGGCCGCCCGCTGGTGTCCGGCACCACCGGGCTCGAGCCCGCGCAGCGGCAGGCGCTGGCCGCCGCCGGCGAGCGCATCCCGCTGCTGTGGGCCTCCAACTTCAGCGTCGGCGTGGCGGTGCTGGACGAGCTGGTCGAGCGCGCCGCGCGCGCGCTGCCCGGCTGGGACTGCGACATCGTCGAATCGCACCACGTGCACAAGAAGGACGCGCCGTCGGGCACCGCGCTCACCCTGGGCGAATCGGCCGGCCGCGGCGGCGCCGCGCCGCGCTATGCCAGCCTGCGCGCCGGCGACATCGTCGGCGAGCACCTGGTCCAGTTCGCCGGGCAGGGCGAGCGGGTGGAGCTGGTGCACCGCGCCACCAGCCGCGACATCTTCGCCCGCGGTGCGCTGCACGCGGCCACCGTGCTCGCGCAGCGGCCGCCAGGCCTTCACACGATGCGCGGCCTCCTGTTCGGCGCGGACTGAACGCCGGGCCCGGTTCCACGCGTTCGGGACCGGTCGCGGCGTTCCCTTTTGGGGCCTTCGCCGGTACAATTCCCGCTCGCCTGTTACCCCACACCCGGACCGGAGAGACACCGAGTCCGTGGTTTTCTGCAGCCCGGCTCCGACGCGCCGGACAGCGACAGGGCTCCCCCACACCAAGGCGAACGACGTGACCCAACCCGCAATCCTCGTCCTCGAAGACGGCACCGTGTTCGAGGGCGAATCCGTAGGCGCCCAGGGCCTGTCGGTCGGCGAAGTGGTGTTCAACACCGCCATGACCGGTTACCAGGAGATCGTCACCGATCCTTCCTACGCCCGCCAGCTGGTCACGCTGACCTATCCGCACATCGGCAACACCGGCTGCACCGGCCAGGACGACGAGGCCGCGAAGGTCTGGTCGGCCGGCCTGATCGTGCGCGACGTGCCGCGCCGCCCGAGCAGCTGGCGCAGCGAGGCCTCGCTGCAGGACTGGCTGGCCGCGCGCGGCGTGGTCGCCATCGCCGGCATCGATACCCGCAAGCTGACCCGTCTCCTGCGCGAACGCGGCGCCCAGAACGGGGCGCTGATGGCCGGCGACACGGTCGATGTCGAGCAGGCGCTGGAAGCGGCGCGCAAGTTCCCCGGCCTCAAGGGCATGGACCTGGCCAAGGTGGTGAGCACGGACAAGCCGTATCCGTGGCGCGAGGGCCAGCTGGATCTGGATGCCGGCACGTTCGTCGGCCTCGGCGGCAGGAGCATTGGAAAGTCCGCAGTTGGAGATGCGGGTTCCTGCGCGGAATCCGCATACAAAGTCGTGGCCTACGACTTCGGAGTGAAGACCAACATCCTGCGCATGCTCGCCGAGCGCGGCTGCGAGGTGACCGTGGTCCCGGCGCAGACCCCGGCGGCCGAGGTGCTGGCGATGTCGCCGCACGGCGTGTTCATGTCCAACGGCCCGGGCGACCCGGAACCGTGCGACTACGCGATCGCCGCGATCGGCGAGTTCGTTGCGAGGAAGGTGCCGCTGTTCGGCATCTGCCTGGGCCACCAGCTGCTGGCGCTGGCCGCCGGCGCGAAGACGGTGAAGATGGGCCACGGCCACCACGGCGCCAACCACCCGGTGATCGACCTCGCCAGCGGCCGGGTGATGATCACCTCGCAGAACCACGGCTTCGCGGTCGACGAATCGACCCTGCCGGCCAACGTGCGCGTCACCCACCGTTCGCTGTTCGACGGCACCAACCAGGGCATCGAGCTGACCGACGCGCCGGCGTTCTCGTTCCAGGGCCACCCGGAGGCCTCGCCGGGCCCGCACGACGTGGCGCCGCTGTTCGACCGGTTCGTGGCGTCGATGGCGGGCTGAGCCCGCCTTCCGTGCCTTCCGATGGATCCACACGCGACAGGAGTAAGGGAATGCGACTGCTGAAGGGGATGCTGCTGCTGGTGTTGCTGGTATTCGGTTTCGATGCCATGGCGCGCGAAGTGCCGATCCAGGATTTCTTCAAGGACCCGGAATTCACCTCGATCAGCCTCTCGCCGGACGGCAAGCACATGGCCGTGACCGTGCCGCAGGAGGACCGGACGGTCCTGGCGGTGCTGCGCGTGGCCGACAAGGGCGTGGTCGGCAAATGGGACTTCGGTCCGGACCGCCACTTCCGCCAGGTGCTGTGGGCGAACGACGAGCGCCTGCTGTTCTACGTGACGTTCAAGACCGGACGCTTCGACTTCGAGACGACCAAGGGCGACATGTACGCGTCGAACATCGACGGTACCCAGCGCATCGACATTCCCAACGGGGCGTACTACAACATCGTCAGCCTGACACCGGAGGATCCGCGCACGATCCTGGTCGAGCGCTCGATCGAAACCTCCTATCTGTCCAAGCTCGACGTCTACAACGGGCGGCTGGTCACCGTGGCGACCGCGCCGGTGGAGCAGGGGCGGTTCCTGGTCGACCACGAGCGCAATCCGCGTTTCGTCTGGGGCGAGATGAACGACGGCAGCAACGTCACCTACCGCCGCGACGGCGACAAGTGGACCCAGGTACACCGCAGCGAGCGCAACGGCGCGACTTACCAGCCGCTGGGCTTCGCCGGCGACAACCGCCACGTGTACATGGCCAAGGGCGTGGACGGCAAGCCGGAATCCATCGTGCTGCTGGACACCGAAACGCGCGAGGAGGAACAGCTGTCGAGCAACGGCACGGTCAGCCCGTCCGCGCTGGTCTGGAGCAGCGACCGCGAGACGTTGCTCGGCGTCCAGTACGAGGACGGCGTTCCGTACTGGGACTGGATCGCCCCGGAGCATCCGGAAACCAAGGCCTATGCCGGCCTGGTCAAGGCCTTCCCCGGCAGGGCGGTCAATTTCCTGCGCCCGTCCGACGACGGCCAGTACCTGGCCATGCGCGTCTATGCCGATCGCCAGCCGTCGGAGGCCTTCCTGTTCGACCGCAAGTCGGGCAAGGCCACCTTCCTGGCCGGCAGCATGGAGTGGATCAAGCCCGACGAGATGTCGCCGATGCAGCCGATCAGCTTCAAGGCCCGCGACGGCCTGTCGCTGCACGGCTACATCACCGTCCCGGCCGGCAGCAGCGGCAGGAACCTGCCGCTGATCATCAACCCGCACGGCGGCCCGCACGGGCCGCGCGACGAATGGGGCTTCAATCCGGAAGTGCAGCTGCTCGCCAACCGCGGCTACGCGGTGCTGCAGGTCAACTACCGCGGTTCCGGCGGCTATGGCAATGCCTTCGAGGGGCTGGGCTACCGCAAGTGGGGCACGGCCATGCAGGACGACCTGACCGATGCGGTGAAATGGGCCGTGTCGCAGGGCATCGCCGATCCGTCCCGGGTCTGCATCTACGGCGCCTCCTATGGCGGTTACGCCGCGCTGATGAGCGCGGTGCGCGAGCCCGACCTGTACCGCTGCACGGTCGGCTACGCCGGCGTGTACGACCTGGATGCGCAGCGCGACGCGGATTTCACCGAGCGCGAGTCCGGCCGCAACTACCTCAAGGACGTCTACCCGCCGACCAAGGCAGAGCGTGCGGCGCAGTCGCCCGCATACGGCGTCGACCGGCTCAAGGCCCCGGTGATGCTGGTCCATGGCGGCAAGGACGTGCGGGTGCCGATCAAGAACATGCACTTCCTGGTCTCGCAGATGGAGAAGGTGGGCAAGGCGCCGGAAGTGGTCGTGGTCGAGCCCAAGGAGGGCCATGGCTTCCGCGATCTCGACAACAACGTGAACCTCTATACGAAGATGCTGGCCTTCTTCGACAAGCACATCGGCACGGGCGCGAAGACGGCCCAGGCCGGCAGCCCGTAAGCCGGGAAACAAGCAGAGAACGAAATGCCCAAGCGCAGCGACATCCAGACCATCCTCATCATCGGCGCCGGCCCGATCGTCATCGGCCAGGCCTGCGAGTTCGACTATTCGGGCGCGCAGGCGTGCAAGGCGCTGCGCGAGGAGGGCTACCGTGTGGTGCTGGTCAACAGCAATCCCGCGACGATCATGACCGACCCGGACACCGCCGACGCGGTGTACATCGAGCCGATCAACTGGCAGACGGTCGAGAAGATCATCGCCAAGGAGAAGCCCGATGCGCTGCTGCCGACGATGGGCGGCCAGACCGCGCTGAACTGCGCGCTGGACCTGGCCGACCACGGTGTGCTGGAGAAGTACGGGGTCGAGCTGATCGGCGCCAAGCGCGACGCCATCCGCATGGCCGAGGACCGCGAGCTGTTCCGCGTGGCGATGGGCGAGATCGGCCTGGAGTGCCCGAAGGCCGAGGTCGCGCACAACCTCGAGGAAGCGCTGGATATCCAGACCCGGGTCGGTTACCCGACCATCATCCGTCCGAGCTTCACCCTGGGCGGCAGCGGCGGCGGCATCGCCTACAACCGCGAGGAACTGATCGAGATCGTCAACCGCGGCCTGGAGTTGTCGCCGACCACCGAAGTGCTGGTGGAAGAATCGGTGCTGGGCTGGAAGGAATTCGAGATGGAGGTGGTCCGCGACACCGCGGACAACTGCATCATCGTCTGCTCGATCGAGAACCTGGACCCGATGGGCGTGCACACCGGCGACTCGATCACCGTCGCCCCGGCGCAGACCCTGACCGACAAGGAATACCAGCGCCTGCGCGACGCCTCCATCGCGGTGCTGCGCAAGATCGGGGTGGATACCGGCGGCTCGAACGTGCAGTTCGGCATCAACGCCCAGACTGGCCGCGTGGTCGTGATCGAGATGAATCCGCGCGTGTCGCGCTCCTCGGCACTGGCCTCCAAGGCGACGGGCTTCCCGATCGCCAAGATCGCGGCCAAGCTGGCCGTCGGCTACACCCTGGACGAGCTGAAGAACGAGATCACCGGCGGCCTGACCCCGGCCTCGTTCGAGCCGGCGATCGACTACGTGGTCACCAAGATCCCGCGATTCGCCTTCGAGAAGTTCCCGCAGGCCGACGCGCGCCTGACCACGCAGATGAAGTCGGTGGGCGAGGTGATGGCGATGGGCCGCACCTTCCGCGAGTCGGTGCAGAAGGCCCTGCGCGGGCTGGAGACCGGCAAGGTCGGCTTCGATCCGACCGGGCTGGACCTGGCCGACGAGGACGATCTGGCCGCGCTGCGCCGCGAGCTCAAGGCGCCCGGTCCGGAGCGCCTGTTCTACGTGGCCGATGCGTTCCGCGCCGGGATGAGCGTGGAGGACATCCACGCGCTGTCGTTCATCGATCCGTGGTTCCTCGACCAGATCGAGGAGATCATCCAGGAAGAGAAGAGGCTGGCCGCCGAAGGCCTGGATTCGCTGGACGCCGCGCGCCTGCGCAAGCTCAAGCGCGACGGCTTCTCCGACGCGCGCCTGGCCCAGCTGGCCGGGACCAACGAGGCCGGTATCCGCGCCCTGCGCCGCGCGCACAAGGTCAAGCCGGTCTACAAGCGGGTGGACTCCTGCGCGGCCGAGTTCGCCACCAGCACCGCCTACCTGTACTCGACCTACGAGGACGAGTGCGAGGCGCAGCCGACCGGTCGCGACAAGATCATGATCCTGGGCGGCGGTCCCAACCGCATCGGCCAGGGCATCGAGTTCGACTACTGCTGCGTCCATGCCGCCCTGGCGCTGCGCGAGGACGGCTACGAGACCATCATGGTCAACTGCAACCCGGAGACCGTGTCCACCGACTACGACACCTCCGACCGCCTGTACTTCGAGCCGCTGACGCTCGAGGACGTGCTGGAGATCGTAGAGCTCGAGCAGCCCAAGGGCGTGATCGTGCAGTACGGCGGGCAGACCCCGCTGAAGCTGGCGCGCGCGCTGGAAGCCAACGGCGTGCCGGTGATCGGCACCTCGCCGGATTCGATCGACCTGGCCGAGGACCGCGAGCGCTTCCAGCAGCTGGTCGAGAAGCTGGGCCTGAAGCAGCCGCCGAACCGCATCGCCCGCAACGCCGACGAGGCGCTGGTGCTGGCCCGCGAGATCGGCTACCCGCTGGTGGTGCGCCCGAGCTACGTGCTCGGTGGCCGCGCGATGGAGATCGTGTACGGCGAATCCGACCTGGCCCGTTACGTACGCGACGCGGTCAAGGTGTCCAACGATTCGCCGGTGCTGCTGGACCGCTTCCTCGACAACGCGGTCGAGGTCGACGTCGACCTGATCGCCGATTCGACCGGTGCGACGCTGATCGGCGGGGTGATGGAGCACATCGAGGAAGCCGGCGTGCATTCGGGCGACTCGTCGTGTTCGCTGCCGCCGTACTCGCTGTCGGCGGCGACCCAGGACGAGCTGCGCCGCCAGGTCGTCGAACTGGCCAAGGCCCTGAACGTGGTGGGCCTGATGAACACCCAGTTCGCGATCCAGACCGGCGACGACGGCGACGATACCGTCTACCTGCTGGAAGTGAACCCGCGCGCCTCGCGCACCGTGCCGTTCGTGTCCAAGGCCACCGGCGTGGCCCTGGCCAAGATCGCCGCGCGCTGCATGGCCGGGCGCAGCCTGGCCGAGCAGGGCGCGACGAAGGAAGTGGTGCCGGACTACTACTCGGTCAAGGAGGCGATCTTCCCGTTCGCCAAGTTCCAGGGCGTGGATCCGATCCTCGGCCCGGAGATGCGCTCCACCGGCGAGGTGATGGGCGTGGGCCGCAACTTCGGCGCGGCGATGGCGCGCGCGCAGGAAGCCGGCGGGATCAAGGCGCCGGCGCCGGGCAAGGCGTTCGTCTCGGTCCGCGACCCGGACAAGAAGCGCGTGCTGCCGGTGGCCCAGGCCCTGGTCGAGCGCGGCTTCAGCCTGGTCGCCACCCGCGGCACGGCGGCGTGGCTGCAGCAGCACGGGCTGGAGTGCGCGGTGGTGAACAAGGTGGCCGAGGGCCGCCCGCACATCGTCGACTCGATCAAGAACGGCGAGATCGCCTACATCGTCAACACCACCGAAGGCCGCGCCGCGATTTCGGATTCGTTCTCGATCCGGCGCGAGGCGCTGCAGCAGCGCGTGACCTATTCCACCACCATCGCCGGCGCCAAGGCGCTGGTCCATTCGCTCGAATATCGCGGCACCGGCCCGGTCTGGTCGCTGCAGGAACTGCACAGGGAGCTGCAATCGTGAGGGCACCGATGACGCTGAAGGGCGCCCAGCGCCTGCGCGAGGAACTGGACCACCTGAAGTCGGTGAAGCGGCCGGAAGTGATCGCCGCCATCGCCGAGGCCCGCGGGCACGGCGACCTCAAGGAGAACGCCGAGTACCACGCCGCGCGCGAGCAGCAGGGCTTCATCGAGGGCCGGATCAAGCAGCTGGAAGGCGAGCTCTCGCACGCCGACCTGATCGACGTGGCCAAGCTCAACGCCGGCAGCAAGGTCGTGTTCGGTGCGACGGTGACCCTGGCCGACGTGGAAACCGACGAGGAAGTCCGCTACCAGATCGTCGGCGACCTGGAAGCGGACATCAAGCAGGGCCTGATCGCGATCTCCTCGCCGGTGGCGCGCGCGCTGATCGGCAAGGAGGAGGGCGATGCGATCGTGATCGAGGCGCCCGGCGGCAAGCGCGAGTTCGAGATCGCCGGCGTCGCCTACCTCGGCTGATGGCGACCATCACCCTGCTGCTGCCGGAGCGGACACGGTTGCCCGGTCCGCTGCCGGCGGCGATCGGCCGGGTGCTGGCGCGTGCGGACCGCGCGTCCGGCGAGCCGGGTGCGCGCGCGCAGCTGCGACGCCACTTCCGTCTGGTTCCGGACCATTGGCCGGTGGCCGCGCTGACCCGGCTGGTGGATGCGGGCGGCGGCAGCGGCGACACCTGGCTGCGTGCCGATCCGGCGCACGTGGCCCCGGACCTCAACGGCGCGCGCCTGCTGGGCTGGGGCGAAGGGCTTGGCCTGGACGACGAGGACGTGCGCGCCTTCCTGCCGGCACTGCGTCCGCTGTTCGGAGACGCCGGGTTCCAGCTCGATGCGCCGCATCCGGCGCGCTGGTACCTGCGCCTGCCCGAGGGCACGCGGCTGCCTACGCTGCCGGGTCCGGACGAGTCGCTGGGCGATGACCTGTTCGCCGCGTTGCCGCAGGGCGACGATGCCGTGGCCCGCCGCTGGCGCGCGCTGATCACCGAGGTGCAGGTGGTGCTGCACCAGCACCCGCGCAACCACGAACGCGCCGCGCAGGGCAGGCCATCGATCAACGCACTGTGGTTCTGGGGCGCGGGCCGGCTGCCGGACGCGGTGCAGTCGCGTTACCTGCACGTGCGCGGCCAGGACACGCTGCTGCAGGGGTTGGCGCGCATGGCCGGGGCGGCGATCGCCGCCCCGGAGGCCGCCGACGGCCCGGCCGGCGACAGCCTGGTCGACATGCGCCGGTTGCGCAGCCTGGACCTGCTGGCCACGCAGGCCTTGCCGCCGCTGCTGCAGGCCATGGCGCGGCGCGAATTCGACGCCCTGCAGCTGGATTTCGAGGACGGCGCCGGTTTCGGCCTGCGCCACGGCCAGCGCCGCTGGCAGTTCTGGCGCCGCCCGCTGGCCGCGCTGGCCGAAGGCTGAGATGGCGCCGCCGCGGATCGTGCGCCGCGCCGGCATCGACGACGCCGGTACGGCGTGGCCGGCGTCGATCCCGCCGCTGCTGCGCCGGATCTACGCCACCCGCGGCGCGCACACGCCCGAACTGGCGCGTCCGCGCCTGGCCGGCCTGCTGCCACCCGATGCCCTGGATGGACTCGACGCGGCCACTGCGCTGCTGCAGCAGGCGATCGCCGAGGACCGCCATATCGTCGTGGTCGGCGACTTCGACTGCGACGGCGCCACCGCCTGCGCGACCGGCGTGCGCGGCCTGCGGATGCTGGGGGCGCGACGGGTCTCGCACGCGGTGCCCAACCGCATGGTCCACGGCTACGGCCTGTCGCCGGCGCTGGTCGGCGAGCTGGCGGCGCTGCGGCCCGACCTGCTGCTGACCGTCGACCACGGCATCGCCTGCCATGCCGGCATCGAGGCCGCGCGCGCGCACGGCTGGCAGGTCGTGGTCACCGACCACCACCTGCCGGGACCACGGCTTCCGGCCGCCGACGCCATCGTCAATCCGAACCTGCCGGGCGATGCTTTCCCGAGCAAGGCGCTGGCCGGCGTGGGCGTGGTGTTCTATCTGCTCCTGTCGCTGCGCAGAAGGCTGCGCGCGGCCGGCGCCTTCGGCGCCGACGAGCCGGACCTGACTTCGCTCCTGGACCTGGTCGCGGTCGGCACCGTGGCCGACCTGGTGCCGCTGGACGCGAACAACCGCACCCTGGTGGCGGCCGGTCTGCGGCGCCTGCGCGCCGGCCGCGGCTGCGCGGGCCTGCAGGCGCTGATCCAGGCCTGCGGCCGCGATGCGGCGCGCTTGACCGCGGCCGACATCGGCTTCGCGATCGGCCCGCGGCTCAATGCCGCCGGCCGGCTCGAGGACATGGCGCTGGGCATCGAATGCCTGCTGACCGACGATCCGCAGCGTGCGCGCGAACTGGCCGGCGTGCTCGAAGGGATCAACGCCGAGCGGCGCGCGGTGCAGCAGAGCATGACCGATGACGCCGAGGCCGCGCTCTCGCGGGCGATCCTGGCCGAAGCCGGCGCGCCGCTGGCGCCGTGCCTGTTCGATCCGGAATGGCACCCGGGCGTGATCGGGCTGGTCGCGTCGAAGATGAAGGAACGCCTGCACCGGCCGGTGCTCGCCTTCGCCCCGGCCGAGCCCGGCAGCGGACTGCTGCGCGGTTCGGCGCGCTCGATCCCCGGTTTCCACATCCGCGATGCGCTGGCCGCGGTCGACGCCACGCACCCGGGCCTGATCCAGCGCTTCGGCGGCCATGCGATGGCGGCCGGGCTGACCCTGGCGCAGGCGCAGCTGGCCGCGTTCGAGCAGGCCTGGCAGGCGCATGCCGCCAGCGTGCTCGACGATGGCCTGTTGCAGGCCGAACTGCTCAGCGACGGCGAACTGCGCCCGCAGGAGTTCGACCGCTTCCACGCCGAAGCGTTGCGCGACGGTGGGCCATGGGGGCAGTGCTTTCCCGAGCCGCTCTTCGACGGCCATTTCGAGGTCTTGGACTGGCGGGTGGTCGGCGAGCGCCACCTGAAACTGACCTTGCGCCATCCCGACCGGCGCGAACCGCTGGCGGCGATCCACTTCGGCGGGTGGCAGGGCGCGACACCTTCGCCACGGCTGCATCTGGCCTACCGGCTGGCACCGGACGACTACCGCGGCGGGCAGGCGATCCAGCTGGTCATCGAACACTGGGCGCCGGCCTGAGGAGTCCATGGCCGGTCCGGGCGCGGTCGTGCGCCCGGAGGGCCGGAACGGCGGGATCCCGCGACGCGGCCGGGTTCAACCCTGGAGGCCTGCGGGTTCGCGCGCCAGCGGGCGGGTCCGCGGCCGGCGCCCGAGTCCGAACAGCGGGCGCAGCCAGCCGATCCGGCGGATCAACTCGTAACCGGCCAGGCACAGGGCGAAGGTCGCCAGCACCAGCAACGGGCCTTCCAGCCGGGGCCGCAGGTCCAGCGGCCCGAGTTTCACGGCCAGCACCACGATCACCGTCTGGTGGAGGATGTACACCGGGAATACGGCGCCGGTCAGGTAGCGTCGCGCCGGGCTGTCGCCGGGCGCATGGCGACGGGCGAAGCCGAGGATCGCCACGATCGCGCCCCACTGCTGCACGGGCCACAGCAGCCGCTGCAGCCAGCGCAATGCTTCCGGCGGCACCGCGTCGTCGCGGTAGTGGCCGAAGTACCAGGCGATGAACATCCAGCCGGCCAGCGCGGCGGCCAGCGCCGGCCAGCGCGCCCGTTCGATCCGTTCCCACAGCACTCCCGGTCGGGCGAGGGCATAGCCGAGCAGGAACAGCGGCAGGTACTGCGCATGGTTGTACCAGTCGTCGACCAGGGCATGGGTGGATTCGAAGCGCCCGACCAGGGCCATCCGCGCAACGACCAGCCAGGCCAGCGGCCACAGCAGGCCACCGGGGCGCGACAGCAGGCGGCGTACCCGTTCCACCGCGGCGGTGCAGGCGCGCGGGGCGAAGCGCAGCAGTGCCCACAGCACCACCGTGTAGCACCACAGGTAGGCCACGAACCACAGATGGTTCCAGGTCGGCAGGTCCAGGCAGTCGCCGTCGCGGCAGAACGAACCGTCGCCGGCCAGATAGCGCGCCCAGAATGCGAGGTAGCCATCGTGGTAGCCGCCGGGCAGTTGCTCCACTACCTCGAAGTAGGACTGCGGCGGCACGATCACCAGCATGCCGAACACCAGCGGCAGCAGCAGGCGCCAGGAGCGCGGGCCGAGGAAGCGGTCGCCGTCGCGCCGGCAGCGTTCCCACAGGAAGGCGGTGGCCGCGCCGGAGACCAGGAACAGCAGCGACAGCCGCCAAGGCGAGGACAGCAGCATCAGCGGCTCCAGCGCGTGGCTGGCGTGCGGGCTGTTCACGTGCCAGTCCCAGGTCACGTAATACATGCCGACGTGGTACAGGACCAGCACGCCGAAGGCGCAGATGCGGATCCAGTCGAGGTCGTAGCGGCGTTCCATGGCAGGGCCCGGCACAGGTGGGATCACCCACGGTGCCGTCGCCGGCCCGGTGCGGCGGGGACCGGGTGACCGGTTGCGGGTCCGCGGGGACGAATGGCGGGTCGCGGTGACGGGCCGGATAGGGCGCCCGCGGTCCGCTCCGTAGAATGCGCGAATGCCCATGCCGACCACGAACCGTCCCACGCCCTACGAACGCTACCTGCCCTGGCGCCGCTGGGTCGAGGCCGGTTTCTGGGTCGGGCTGACCGCGGTGAATGCGGTCGCCAACAGCTACACGGTGCTCGCCGACATCCGCAAGAGCGGGCTGGGCTACGCGGCCTGGGAACCGATGGTGTGGGAATGGTCGAGCGGACTGCTGTGGCTGGCCTTGGTCTGGCCGATCGCGTGGTTCAGCCGCCGCTTCCCGATCCACTGGGACAACTGGCGGCGGCAGCTGCCGCTGCACCTGCTTGCCAGCGTGGCCGTGTCGCTGGTGCATGTGGTGGGCATGGTCGGCCTGCGCACGCTGGCGTACCGCGTCCAGGGGCAGGACTACGATTTCGGCGACTGGCCGCGCGAACTGCTCTACGAGTATGTCAAGGACGTGCGCACCTACGCCGGCATGATCGTCCTGATCGGTTTCTACCGCCTGCTGCTGCGGCGCATGCAGGGCGAGGCCAGCCTGCTGGCCGAGCCGGACGAAGGTCCGCCGGTGGAGCCGGTCGACCGGCCCGAGCGTTTCCTGGTGCGCAAGCTCGGCCGCGAATTCCTGGTCGCCGCCGGCGACATCGAATGGCTGCAGGCCTCCGGCAACTACGTCAACCTGCGCGTACGCGGACACGACTACCCGCTGCGCAGCACGATCGCCGGGATCGAGGCGCGGCTGGACCCGCGCGTCTTCGCCCGCGTCCACCGCAGCTACATCGTCAACCTGGGCCAGGTCGCCTCGATCGAGCCGCTGGATGCCGGCGAGGCGCGGCTGCACCTGCGGGACGGCGGCGTGGTCCCCTGCAGCCGGCGCTACCGGCAGGAGCTGCGCGGGCGGATCGATGGCGCCGCCGCCTGAGCCGTCGCCCGATCCCGCGGCCATCCCCTCGATCCGCGGCCATGCCCTCGCAGAGCGGGGCTTGCCCCGCTACCTGCGCCATCGCCGGTCCGGGAGCAGCGGGGCAAGCCCCGCTCTACGGGAGCAGGCACCTCCTGGAGTGGGCCGTGCTGCTCCGGCAGGCCGGCCGCGACGCCGGTTTGGCCTAAAATGGGCGGGTTTTCCGCCCGCCATGAGCCAGCCGTGACCTCCCGCCACGCTTCCAGCCCGTCCTCCGTCCCGGCGTCCCCTGCGCCGGTATCCATCCGCCAGGAAGACCTGATCCAGTCCGTCGCCGACGCGCTGCAGTACATCAGCTACTACCACCCGGTCGACTACATCCGGAACCTGGCCGCCGCGTACGAGCGCGAGGAATCGCCGGCGGCCAAGGACGCGATGGCGCAGATCCTGATCAACTCGCGCATGTGCGCGGAAGGGCACCGCCCGATCTGCCAGGACACCGGCATCGTGACCGTGTTCCTCGAGATCGGCATGAACGTGCGCTGGGACGACGCGACGATGGGCGTGGAGGACATGGTCAACGAGGGCGTGCGCCGCGCCTACAACCATCCGGACAACAAGCTGCGCGCCTCGGTGCTGGCCGACCCGGCCGGTCGGCGCCAGAACACGAAGGACAACACCCCGGCCGTGGTCAACGTGAAGATCGTCCCGGGCAACACCGTGGACGTGATCGTCGCGGCCAAGGGCGGCGGTTCGGAGGCCAAGAGCAAGTTCGCCATGCTCAACCCGTCCGACTCGATCGTGGACTGGGTGCTCAAGACCGTGCCGACCATGGGCGCCGGCTGGTGCCCGCCGGGCATGCTCGGCATCGG
>Ga0160451_100501_pt1 | contig 21093 bp, 18 predicted proteins | sample HID1975M_E1MG_FD_108270 | JGI IMG/M metagenome (GOLD analysis project Ga0160451, IMG submission 108270) | Enriched soil microbial communities from UW Madison campus, WI, USA - HID1975M_E1 MG | ecosystem: Environmental > Terrestrial > Soil > Unclassified | place: USA: Madison, Wisconsin... | reverse complement strand
GCGATGATGCGGCGGATGATCCACATCGCGCCCCAGGCCAGCAGCGCCAGCGCCAGAACCACCAGCAGCCACACACCCATGCGCTGTAGCCGCGCGGCGCCGAAATACAGCAGCGCGCCGGCCAGCAGCACCCCGATCGCGGTGATGACGCGGTAGTCGGACAGCCAGTATCGAATCCTGCTCATGAAGTCATCGCATCCCTGTGATTCTGTTGCGTCCCTTGCGGGTGCAGTTGGCCAGCCGCCACGTCGTCGCGCACGGCGGCCGGTGAAACGACCAGCGCCACGCGCGCGCTCCGGCCGTCGGTGCCGATCACCATCGCCGGCGCGTCGTCGCGCAGCGCGCGCGCGTGCGCCATCGCCAGCGCGATCAGCGGCGCGGCGATGCCGGTATCGCCGCACGACACGCCCAGCGGCAGGCAGTCGTGCAGCGGTTCGAGATCCGGGAAGACCGCCGCGGTGGCCGCGGCGATATGCGTGGCCGGCGTGGCGCGATGATCGGCATCGCTGACCAGCGCACGCACGCGATCGGCCGGTTGCGCGGCGGTGTCGAGCGCGCGCTGGATCAGTTCGCCGGTGCGCAGGACGGCATCGCGGCTGCGCGTGCCGTCGGCGTGCGCGGCATGGACGCAGCGATGCAGGCGCAGAACCGGCGCTTCGGCCGGATCGGTCCGCGCGGCCAGCAGCGCGCCGGCCGCGCCTTCGCCAGGGATGCTTGCTTGCGGATGGCGGCTGTCGAACAACGCGCCCTGCAGCGACAGCGCTGCGATGCTGCGCGCGTCGATGCCCGAATGCGTGGCCAGCAGCAGATGGCGCTCGTCGTGCGGTTCCGCGGCGATCGTCGCGGTCAGGCGCTCAATCAGCCGCCAGGTTTCCATGCCGTCGGCCAGCGGCAGGCTTTCGACGGTGAAGGCATCCGCGGCGTGGCCCAGCATGCGCGCGCGTTCGACCAGCCATTGCGTGGCGGCCTGCCGCGCCGGCTGCGGCCAGGCCGCCGGCAGCAGCAGGCGCACGCGCAGCATCGGCGCGGCTTTCGCCGCGCTCAGCAGGTGCGCGTTGCCGTAGGGCGTGGTCGGGTCCTGCCAGATCGCGGCCGCCGTATCCGGCGCGTATGCGCGCAGCAGCAGCGCGTCGGCCACCGGTTCCAGCAACGCCAGCGCGCGCAGTATCGCCGTGTCCGCCGGCATGCCGGAAGCATCGGCCTGCACGCGCGAGGGCGATCCCAGTGCGTCAGCGGCGGCTTCGGTATCCAGGTCCGGCACGAAGGCCGCCAGCACCGGAAACCCCTGCGCGTCGCGCAATTGCGGATGCAGGCCGGGCCGGCGCGACTGCGCCAGCGCCAGCGCGGCCGATTCGGCATCGCCACCGATCGGCAGCATCACCGCAGCGGCCAGCAGATCGACGGGAGCGTCGGGGAGCATCGTTGCGGCGGCCGGCGCCTCCATAGGCAGCGACGGCGACGTCGGCACGATCGCGGCATCGGCGCGACGCCGTGCCCGCGTGCGTTGCCAGCGCCATGCCATCAGCAGCGCGATGGCGGTCGCCAGCGGCAACACACCCAGGTACAGCACCAGATCGCGTTCGTCCGGACGCGCGCCGGCGAAGTGCCAGACGCCGATCACGGTCGCGGCCACCAGCACGGACACCAGCGCCAGCGGGACCAGCGCACGCAGCATGCCTGCCATCATCGGCCGCTCTCCGGGAGCGGCGTCCGACATTCCCTGTCGAATCCCTGCACTTCGTACGGCTCCTGATCGGTGGCGGGCGCTGGCGCTTCCGGATGGGGATCAATCGCCGACGAACGTCTGCGTCTGCGCCGGCAGCAACGTGGCGCCGCACGCGGTCCTGTCGCCGTGGCGGGCGACGGGCGCGCCGTCGATGAGTAAGGTGAGATCGCCCGAGACGATCGCGGTCTTGCCATGGCGGCTGCAGACGGCATCGTCGCCGACGCGCGCCACGGGCTTGCTGCCGATGAGAGTGGTAGGGGTGCCGCCGACGACGGCGCCGCCGTGATCGAGGGTGTCGCCAACGACGATGAAGGGTCGTGACATGGCCGGGCTCCTGCTGGCAATGCGCATCCGATGCGTGGGCGCCACGATAGCAGGTGTCGGCGCCGCGGATAACCCCGAAGGCCGCGCCCGCTATCCGCGTGCCTGCCGGATGGCGGCCCGGCAGGCGTCGCGCGCCTCGACGTGCACGTAGTCCTTCAGGCTGCGCCAGCTGCCGCCCCATTCCAGCCCCGCCTCCTGCGCCAGCCGGCCATAGAGGTAATAGCCCTCGCGCACCCACGGGTCGCGCATGTCCCATTGCAGGCGGCCATCGCGCAGCAACGCGCTGTCCACCGCCAGCCCGTACTGGTGGCAGCTGCGGCCGGCGCCGGCGCGGGTGGCCTTGCCTTCGCGCGCCAGTTCGGCCTGCCGCTCGGCGCTGCGGTAGCCCTCGACCAGGGCCATCCGGTAGCCGTACTGGTCGTGCATGACCTGGTAGACCGCCAGCACGCGGCGCTGCAACTGCGGGTCGATGCGCTCCCAGCGGCGATCGGCGGCGACGATGTTCTCCGGCGCCGCCGCCGCATCGCCCAGCTGCAGCAACGTGGCCTCGGCGGCGACGAAGATCTCCGGCGGCAGTTCGGGCGGCGGCACCAGTTGCTCGCCTTCCAGCAGCGCCAGTACCTGCGAGCGGCCGCGGTCGATGTCGGCCTGCGCGTACATCGCCAGCCGCGGCTTTTGCCGGCCATGCAGGATCAGCAGCGGCGGCGCGATCAGCAGCAGTGCGGCGGCGCCCCACCACAGCGCGCGCGGGGATCCGCCGCCGCCACGATGGGAAAGGCGCTCACGCCGCAGCAGCGACGGTAGCCGCAGGCGCAGTCGGCTGGCCGTCTCGGGAAAGCACCACCACGCCGCGACGGCAACGGTGGCGAGAAACAGGATCGCGGCGGCGAGGATCACTCCATGCTCCTCCATGAGCGGGCCGAGCGGGCGCGTTGCGGCCGGGTCGGCGACGTGGGCTAGAATGCCGCCACGCGTGAAGTCCGGACATGCCGGACGGGAAAGGAGTCCACGTGGACAGGCAAGAAGCCAGACCGCAGCGGCCCAGTCTGCTGTCGCAACAACGCACGCCATCGGCCGGCGCGCCGGCGCGCATCCTAGCAGAGGTGCAGCCGCCTCCGGCCGCGTCGTCCCCGCGGCGGCGCACGCGCCTGCTGTTCGTCGCGCCGGTCGTTGTCGCCATCGCCGCCTGGATGCTGTGGGCGGCATGGCCAGAATCGACGCCGGCGCCCACGCCGCGGTTCGCCGCGACCGCGCATGCCGGCGATACCGCGCCGGCCGCGGCGGCAATCATCGTCGATGCGTCGCCGGAAAGCGCGGCGACGCCGTTTTCGGCCAGCGAGACCATGCAGGCGTCGCCGTCATCCGCCAGCGCAGCCGCCATGCCCGCGCCCGACGCGCCCGGTGCCGATGCGAGAAGCACATCGCCGCCACGCCGCGTATCCGCTGCCGCCCCACGTGCGCCGGCGAGCGCCGCATCGCCGCGCCCGCGGCCGCCGCAGGATCCGGATCTGCTGACGACGCTATTGCGCAACATCGAACAGGGACAGGCAGGCACGCCGGTACTGGCGAAGCAGGAAGAAGCCTCGTCGATGGACGAACTGATCCGCCAGTTGCAGTCACGCGAAGCCGCCGCCGCACCGCAGGCCCAGGCACCGCGCTCGGCGGAAGTCCAGGCGTTGCTGCGGCAATGCCCGCGCGCCAACACGCCGCAGGGCGTCGCGTGCCGGCAGCAGGTCTGCGCGTCCTACGCCGGTCGCGACCCGGCCTGTCCGGCGCGTTGAAGGACGCCATCGCACGCGCGCAAAGCGCTGGGTAGGCAACGGGCTACCGGCATTGCCGGCGCCCGGCCGCAGCGGCGGGGATCGGCTCTGCGGCGCTGGAACCGCTGCGGATAATCCGCAGGCGACTCGCGCCATCGCTTCCGATCACGCCGCCGCATAGCGCGCCGCGCCGCCGACCCAGCGCGCGATGATGCGGTCGGCGATATCGGGCGATTGCGCCAGCAGCCTATCGGCCATCGTGCGCACCTGCGGCAGCAGCGCCGCGTCGCGCGCCAGATCGGCCACGCGGAACGTCGCCAGGCCGGTCTGGCGGGTGCCGAGCAGTTCGCCCGGGCCGCGCAATTCCAGATCCTTCTCGGCAATGACGAAGCCGTCGTTGGTCTGGCGCATCGTTTCCAGCCGCTGCCGCGCCATCGCCGACAGCGGCGACTGGTACAGCAGCACGCAGCTCGAGGCGGTGGCGCCGCGGCCGACCCGTCCGCGCAACTGGTGCAACTGCGACAGGCCCAGCCGCTCGGCGTTCTCGATGATCATCAGCGAGGCATTGGGTACGTCGACGCCGACCTCGATGACGGTGGTGGCGACCAGCAGGTCGATGGCGCCGTCCTTGAACGCGCGCATCGCCGCTTGCTTTTCGGCCGCCTTCATTCGCCCGTGCACCAGCGCCACGCGCAGGCCGGGCAATGCGGCGGACAGCTGTTCGTAGGCGGTCTGGGCGGCCTGCGCCTCGATGCGCGGTGCCTGCGCGGGCTTGCCGGGCTCGTCCTGCGCCTCGTCGATCAGCGTGCACACCCAGTAGGCCTGCCGGCCTTCGGCGCAGGCGGCGCGGATGCGATCGATCAGTTCCGGACGCCGCTCGGTGCTCAGCGCCGCCGTCTGCACCGGCGTGCGCCCCGGCGGCAGTTCGTCGATCGCCGACACGTCGAGATCGGCATAGGCGGTCATCGCCAGCGTGCGCGGGATCGGCGTGGCGGTCATCACCAGCTGGTGCGGCACGTTGCGGCCGCCGGCGCCCTTGTCGCGCAGCGCCAGCCGCTGGTGCACGCCGAAGCGGTGCTGCTCGTCGACGATGGCCAGCGCCAGATCGTGGAAGACCACCGCCTCTTGCATCAGCGCGTGTGTACCGACGACCACCTGCGCGCGGCCATCGGCGACTTCGGCCAGCGCTTGCGCGCGCGCCTTGCCGGTGACCTTGCCGGCCAGCCACGCCACGCGGATGCCGAGCGGCTGCAGCCAGCCGCGCAGGTTGGCCAGGTGCTGCTCGGCCAGCAGTTCGGTCGGCGCGGCCAGCGCGACCTGCTTGCCCGCCTCCACCGCCAGCATCGCCGCCAGCGCGGCGACCACGGTCTTGCCGCTGCCGACATCGCCCTGCACCAGCCGCAGCATCGGCGAAGGACGCGCAAGATCGACGCTTATCTGTTCGAACACGCGCCGCTGCGCGCCGGTCAAGCGGAACGGCAACGCCTTCGACAGTTGCTTCGCCAGCCGGGCGCCGGTGAGCGCCGGCGCGTGATGCCGTTGCACCGCCATGCGCTGGCGGCGCAGGCTCAGGTGATGGGCCAGCAGTTCTTCCAGGATCAACCGGCGTTGCGCCGGATGGACGCCGGCGCCGAGCGCCTGCAGATCCGCCTCGCGTGGCGGACGGTGCAGCGTCAGCAGCGCATCGCGCAACGTCGGCAATCCGAGGCCTTCCAGCATCGCCGGCGGCAGCAGTTCCAGCGACGGCGCCGGCGGCAGCCGATCCAGCGACTGCCCGATCAGCTTGCGCAGCGTCGCCGGACCGATGCCTTCGATGGCGGGGTAGACCGGCTCCAGCGATTGTCCCAGCGCCGCTTCGTCGTCCTCCTCGAGGATGCGATAGCTGGGATGGACGATCTCCAGCCCATGCTGGCCCGGCTTGGGCGTGCCGTAGCAGCGCACGCGCGCGCCGACCTTGAACTGCGCGACCTGCGTGGCGCGGAAATGGAAGAAGCGCAGCACCAGCGTGGCGCGCGAGTCGTCGCCGATCGCCACCCGCAGCAGCGGCCGGTAACGGAAGCCGCGCTCGACCGCCTCGACCTGGCCTTCCACCTGGGCCGGTTCGCCCGGCCGCAACGCGCGGATCGGCGTCAGGCTGGTGCGATCCTCGTAGCGCAGCGGCAAGTGCAACCACAAATCCTGCACGCCGACGAGGCCGCGCGCGGCCAGCTTCTCGGCCACGCGCGGCCCGACGCCCGGCAGGCGCGCCAGCGGTTCGGGCGATGATGCGGCGGGAGTTCCGTCCCTGAATTCAGGCATGCGGCAAGCATGACGGGATCGGGAGGAAAGCTGAACCCCTATGCATAGCGCGAAGGCTAGGCATTCCCCTCATGACGCGGGCGATACAAAGAATCGCGCAGCAGGCATGTTCCATCGCCGTGATGCATCGCAGCTTGGCTTGTGGAACAGGAAGCGCGGGGGACTACGCCAGTACCATCACCGCATCGACCTCGAACGCGGCGCCCTTCGGCAGGCCGCTGACCTCGATGGTCGAGCGCGCCGGGAACGGTGCGCTGAAATATTCCTGCATCACCGCATTGACCTGCGCGAACTCGCCCAGGTCGGTCAGGTACAGACCCAGCCGCGCGATCCGATCCAGCGATCCGCCGGCCGCTTCGGCCACCGCCTTGAGGTTGTCGAACGCACGGCGCGCCTGCGCGGCGATGTCGCCTTCGACCAGCGCGCCGGTGGCCGGATCCAGCGGAATCTGGCCGGAGAAGTAGACGGTGTCGCCGCTGCGCACGGCCTGCGAATACGGACCGATGGCGGCCGGCGCCTGGTCGGTGTGGACGATCTGGTGGGACATGGCGGGCTCCTGTCGTGATGCGGCGATTCTACCTGCGGCAGGTCGGGCCGCGCCTGCCCGAACCCCGTCCGCCGTGGGAGCGACGTGAGTCGCGACGAATAAAACATCGCAGGCCATTCGACCGATCGAATCAAAAGATTCAATCCGTATCCATCCGGCTTTGATTCATCCGAATCATCGGATGACCGCCGTCGCGACTCACGTCGCTCCCACAGCAGGGAGGCGGTTTACTGCCGGCGCACGCCGTGGACGACATTGAGCCGGCGCAAGCGGCGCATGACCTCGGCCAGGTGGTTGCGATCGCGCACCTGGATGGAGAAGCGCAGCAGCGCGGCATGGATGTCGCGCTCCAGGTATTCGACGCGCTCGATGTTGGACTGGCTCTTGGCGACCGCCGCGGCGACCTGCGCCAGCACGCCCGGGCGGTTCTCGACATCGATCAGCAGCGAGGCGTCGTAGTCGCCGGTGACGTTGGCGTCCCAGGCGATCGGCACCCAGCGTTCGGGCGACTTGCGGAACTCGTTGACGTTGGGGCAGTCCAGCCGGTGCACGACCACGCCCTTGCCGGCGGTGTGGTAGCCCATGATCTCGTCGCCGGGAATCGGCTGGCAGCAGTTGGCGAAGCTGACCACGCCGCGCTCGCCGCCGGTGATCAGGATCTTTTCCTGCGAATGGCGCGAATGGCCGCCGCCACGCAGTTCGGCGAATGCGGTCAACGCCTGCGCGGCCTGCGCCGGCATCCAGTTGCCCAGCGCGATGTCGGCCAGCAGCGCTTCCAGGCGCGGATAGCGGTGCTCGGTCAGGAACGCCTCCATCCGCTGCGCCGGCAGCCGGTCCAGCGAGCTGTCCAGTTCCTCCAGCGCGCGATCGAGCATGCGGTGGCCCAGCTGCACCGCGTCCTCGTGCTCGAGCTGCTTGAGCTGGTGGCGGATCGCGGTGCGCGCCTTGCTGGTGGCGACGAATTCCAGCCATTGCGGCTTGGGCGCGGCCGACTTGGCGGTGATGATCTCCACGCTCTGGCCGCTGGACAGGCGCGTGCGCAGCGGCGCCAGCTTCTTGTCCACGCGCGAGGCCACCGCCTGGTTGCCGACGTCGGTATGCACCGCATAGGCGAAGTCGAGCGCGGTGGCGTTGCGCGGCAACGACAGGATCTTGCCCTTCGGCGTGAACAGGTAGACCTCGTCCGGGAACAGATCGACCTTGACGTTGTCGAGGAACTCCAGCGACGAACCGGCCGCGCGCTGGTTCTCGATCAACTCGACGATCCACGTGTGGGCGCGGTTCTGCGCGCTGTTGGGCGCATCGGCGCCGAGCTTGTAGGTCCAGTGCGCCGCGATGCCGCGCTCGGCGATGAGATCCATCTCGGTGGTGCGGATCTGCACCTCGATGGGCGATCCGTACGGGCCGAACAGCACCGTATGCAGCGACTGGTAGCCGTTGGCCTTGGGAATGGCGATGAAGTCGCGGAAGCGCCCTTCCAGCGGCTTGTACTGCGCATGCACCGCGCCGAGCGCGTGGTAGCACGACGGCACCGAATCGACGACGACGCGGAAGCCGAACACGTCCATCACCCGATCGAAGCTTTTGCCTTCGCCGCGCATCTTGTTGTAGATGCTCCATGGCGTCTTGATGCGGCTGACCAGGCGGTGCTCGATGTTCTCGTTGGCCAGCCGCTGCGACAGATGCGCTTCGATCTGCGCCATCGACTCGCGCCGCATCACTGGCTGGCTGCGGATGTGCTTGTCGATGATGGCGTGGCGCCACGAATGCATCGCGCGGAAGCCGAGATCCTGCAGCTCGGACTTGACCAGGTTCATGCCCAGGCGCTGGGCGATGGGCGCGTAGATCTCCAGCGTCTCGCGCGCGATGCGCTTGCGCGCCTCCGGCGTCTGCGAGCCGAGCGTGCGCATGTTGTGCAGGCGATCGGCCAGCTTGATCATGATGACGCGCAGATCCCGCGACATCGCCAGCAGCATCTTGCGGAAGCTCTCGGCCGCCGCTTCCTGGCGGTCGCGGAACTTCAGCTTGTCCAGCTTGGTGACGCCGTCGACCAGTTCGGCGACCGGCTCGCCGAATTCGCCGGCGATCGCCTCGCGGGTCAGCGGCGTGTCCTCGATGGTGTCGTGCAGGATCGCCGCGATCAGCGTCTCGGCGTCCATGCCTAGCTCGGCCAGCACGCCGGCCACGGCGACCGGGTGGGTGATGTAGGGTTCGCCCGACTTGCGGGTCTGGCCGATGTGCGCGGCGGCGCCGACTTCCCACGCGCGGCGCAGCAGCGGCAGTTGATCGGCGGGCAGGTACGAGGCCGTCTTCTCGAACTGGCGCACGTAGTCGGGCACGGACGCATCGCGCTCGGCGGCGGGCGTGCGAAGTGCCTTGGCGGTGCGGCCTGGGTTCATGCCGCCAGCCTATGCCAGAGAAGGGATTACGGCAATTCGCGCCTCGCCGCCATTTGCGCGCGCGCAACGAAAAGGCCCGCTTGCGCGGGCCCTTGCGATTCGGTTCCGCGAGGGAGCCGAGGGTTCAGTCGTCGCCCTTGGACAGATCGTCGTCGGCGACCACTTCGGCGGCGGCCCATTCCAGCGCCTCGCGCTCGGCGCGCTCGCGCTCGGCCTTCTCGACGCGGTCGATCAGATCGTTGTCGATCTTGCGGGCGGCGATCTCGCGCAGCGCCAGCACGGTCGGCTTGTCGGCGCTTTCGCTGTTGTCGATGGTGGGTTCGACGCCGTTGGCGAGCTGGCGGGCGCGGCGCGCGGCCATCGTGACCAGGTCGAAACGGTTGTCTACGACTTCAAGGCAGTCTTCTACGGTGATGCGGGCCATGCGGGCTCCCGGCGACCTGGCAGGCCGCGCAAGCTGGAGAGAAAGGGGCACGCATTGTATGCGCCCACCCTCGCCGGCGCAAGGGTTTCTTTGAAAATCAGCCAGTTAGCCCGGCAGGATGTCCGGAAACCGGGGATCACTCGGCCAGCAGCGTGCCCAGCAGGCCGGCATGGCGGAACTGCTGCGCCTCCCGGCGCAGGCGGCTGGCGACAAAGATGGCCTGCATCTGCTCGACCGCCTTGTCGAACACGTCGTTGACGATCAGGTAGTCGAATTCGTCGTAGTGCGACATCTCCTCGCGCGCGGCGGCCAGCCGGCGGGCGATGGTTTCCTCGCTGTCCTGGCCGCGTGCGCGCATGCGCTGCTCCAGCGCGTCGCGCGACGGCGGCAGGATGAACACGCTGACCGCATCGGGCACCTGCTCGCGCACCTGGCGCGCGCCCTGCCAGTCGATTTCCAGCAGCACGTCGTGGCCGGCGGACAGCTGCGGCTCGACCGACTGCCGCGCGGTGCCTTTCCAGTCGCCATGCACCTGCGCGTATTCGAAGAAATCCCCGGCCGCGATCATGGCCTGGAACTCTTCCTTGGTAATGAAGTGGTAGTGCTGCGCATGGCGCTCGCCCGGGCGCGGCGCGCGCGAGGTGAAGGAAATCGACAACGCGATTTCCGGGTCCCTGCCCAGCACCGCGTTGACGATGCTGCTCTTGCCGGCCCCGGACGGCGCGGCGACGATATAGAGGGTGCCGCGCCTGCTCATTCGATGTTCTGCACCTGTTCGCGGATCTGATCGATCAGCACCTTCAGTTCGACCGCCAGGTTGGTGGTGCGCACGTCGACCGACTTGGAGCCCAGCGTGTTGGCCTCGCGGTTGAATTCCTGCAGCAGGAAATCCAGCCGCCGGCCGACCGGCTCGCTCTGCTTGAGGACGCGGCGGATTTCCTTGATGTGACTATCCAGCCGATCCAGTTCCTCGTCCACGTCCAGCTTCTGCAGCCACAGCACCAGTTCCTGCTCCAGCCGGCCCGGATCGGCGGGCTGGGCCAGTTCGGCCAGCCGCGTTTCCAGCTTCTGCCGCTGGCCGGCGCGGATCTGCGGAATCAGCGTGCGCACCTCGCCGGCATGGGTGGCGATGGCGTCGACGCGCTCGCCGATGGCCTGCGCCAGCTTGCCGCCTTCGCGTTCGCGCGCGGCGATGAACTCGTCCAGCAATGTGTCCAGCAGCGCGGTCGCCTCGTACTGCAACGCGGCCGGATCCACGGCCCGGTTCTGCAGTACGCCCGGGAACTGCAACAGATCGGTCAGGCCGATGCGCAGGGCCGGGAACTTGGACGACAGCTCGCCCGACAGCGACGACAGCTGCGCGACCAGATCGGGATTGATCTGCAGCGATCCTGCGCCTTCCGGCGAGCGCAGGCGCAGGGTCAGATCCACCTTGCCGCGCGAGACGCGCGCGGCAATACGCTCGCGCAGCGGCGATTCCAGCACGCGCAGTTCCTCGGGCAGGCGCAGGCCCACTTCGAGGAAGCGGTGGTTGACCGCGCGCAGTTCGCCGCCGAGCGTTCCGCCGTCGGTGGCGCGCTCGGCGGTGGCGAAGGCGGTCATGCTGCGGATCATCGGCGGTCCTGCGGGAGACGAAGGCGCGAATGGTACCCTAGCGCACCCTGCGGCCGATCCGCAGGCGTCCTTTCCCCACGTCCTGGATCCTTCGATGTCCTTTTCCCGTCCCGGCGGCCGCGCCGCCGATCAGCTGCGCCCGGTCACCCTGCAACGCGGCTACACGCGCCATGCCGAGGGCTCGGTCCTGGTGAGCTTCGGCGGCACCCGCGTGCTGTGCACGGCCAGCGTGGAAAACCGCGTGCCGGGATTCCTGCGCGGCAAGGGCGAGGGCTGGGTCACCGCCGAGTACGGCATGCTGCCGCGCGCCACCCATTCGCGCTCCGATCGAGAGGCCGCACGCGGCAAGCAGGGCGGGCGCACGCTGGAGATCCAGCGCCTGATCGGCCGCGCGCTGCGCGCCTGCGTCGACCGCACCGCGCTCGGCGAGCGCACCATCACGCTGGATTGCGACGTGCTGCAGGCCGATGGCGGCACCCGCACCGCTGCCATCACCGGCGCCTACGTCGCGCTGGTCGACGCGGTGAACTGGTTGCAGCAGCGCGGCGAGATCAAGAAGCACCCGCTGGTCGGCGCGGTCGCGGCGGTGTCGGTCGGCGTCTACCGCGGCGTGCCGGTGCTGGATCTGGACTATGCCGAGGACAGCGACTGCGATACCGACATGAACATCGTCATGAACGACGGCGGCGGTTTCATCGAACTGCAGGGTACCGCCGAGGGCCACGCCTTTCGCCGAGACGAACTGGACGCGCTGCTGGCGCTGGGCGAGAAGGGCATCGGCGAACTGTTCGCTGCGCAGCGCGAGGCGCTGGCGGGATGACGCCTTGATTCATGTGGGAGCGACGTCGGTCGCGACGATCTATCGGGACGGCTCCATCGCGACCGACGTCGCTCCCACGAAAGATGCAGCGAGTCGGCAATGAAACAAATGCTCAGCCTGGTCACCGTGCTGGTGGACGACTACGACGCCGCCATCGCCCACTACACCGGCGCGCTCGGTTTCGAACTGCGCGAGGACACCGATCTGGGTGGCGGCAAGCGCTGGGTGCGGGTGGCGCCGCCGGGCAGTACCGAGACCGGGTTGCTGCTGGCGCGGGCCAGCGACGAGGCGCAACGCGCGCGCATCGGCGACCAGACCGGCGGACGGGTCGGCTTCTTCCTGCAGACCGATGATTTCCGGCGCGACCACGCCCGCCTGCGCGAGCGCGGCGTGCAGTTCCTCGAGGCGCCGCGCGAGGAACCCTACGCCACCGTGGCGGTGTTCCGCGACGCCTATGGCAACCGCTGGGATTTGCTGCAACCCAAATCCGGAGACAAGACGTGAAACTGGTGCTCGCCTCCTCCAACCGCGGCAAGCTGGAAGAACTGCGCGACCTGCTGGCCGATATCGGCACCGAGCTGGTGGCGCAGTCCGATCTGGGCGTGGAAGATGCCGACGAGACCGCGACCACCTTCGTCGAGAACGCGCTGATCAAGGCCCGCCACGCCTGCGTGCGGACCGGCCTGCCGGCGCTGGCCGACGATTCGGGCCTGTGCGTGGATGCGCTCGGCGGTGCCCCCGGACTGTATTCGGCTCGCTATGCCGGCGGGCACGGCGATGCCTCGGCCAACATCGACAAGCTGCTCGACGCGTTGGAGGACGTCCCGGACGAACGGCGCGGCGCGCATTTCTACTGCGTGCTGGTGCTGCTGCGCCACGCCGACGACCCGCAGCCGCTGATCGTCGAAGGCCACTGGCATGGCCGCATCCTGCATGCGCGCCGCGGCGAAGGCGGCCATGGCTACGACCCGGTGTTCCTGGACCTGCAGCACGATCAGTCGGCGGCGGAAATGCCGTTGGCGCTGAAGAACCGCCTCAGCCACCGCGGCCAGGCGCTGGCGGTGTTGAAGCGGCGCCTGCCGGGCCTGCTGTAATCCTGCCCCTGTAGTTTCTATGGGAAGCACGACTTCGTCATCCCAGCGAAGCCGGGGTCCATTTTCGCTGTTGCTTCAGCCACGCAGATTGACCGCAAAATCAAGATGGGTCCCAGCTTTCGCCGGGACGACGGCAACGGCACTACGCTGCTTCCATTCCCCTTCCCCGTTCCCCGTTCCCAACGCATGCTGATCCCGCCGCCCCTGTCGCTGTACGTGCACCTGCCCTGGTGCGTGCGCAAATGCCCATACTGCGATTTCAATTCGCACCAGGGCAACGGCGAACTGCCGTTCGACGCCTATGTCGATGCGCTGATCCGCGATCTGGATCAGGATCTGCCGCTGGTCTGGGGCCGCACCGTGCACAGCGTGTTCTTCGGCGGCGGCACGCCGAGCCTGTTCCCGCCCGAAACGATCGATCGCTTCCTGCAGGCGGCCGCGGCACGGTTGCGGCTGGCGCCGGGATGCGAGATCACGCTGGAGGCCAATCCGGGCACCGCCGAGCATGGCCGCTTCGACCGCTACCGCGCCGCCGGCGTCAACCGGGTCAGTTTCGGCATCCAGAGCTTCGACGACGGTTGCCTGCAGCGGCTGGGCCGCATCCACGACAGCGCCGAGGCCGAGCGCGCGGTCAAGCTGGCGCAGGATGCCGGCCTGGACAACCTCAACCTGGACCTGATGTACGCGCTGCCGCAGCAGACGCTGGCGATGGCCGAGCGCGATCTGCAATGCGCCTTCGCGCTGCAGCCGGCGCATATCTCGCATTACCAGCTCACGCTGGAACCCAACACGGTGTTCTTCGCGCGTCCGCCGCAGGGCATCCCCGACGACGACCACGCCTGGGACATGCAGGAGCATTGCCAACAGCTGCTGGCCGATGCCGGCTACGGCCACTACGAGGTCAGCGCGTACGCGCGGCCTGGGCGGCAGTGCGCGCACAATCTCAATTACTGGCGCTTCGGCGACTACCTGGGCATCGGCGCCGGCGCGCACGGCAAGATCAGCCTCGGTGCCGACGGCCGCATCCTGCGGCGCTGGAAACCCAAGCATCCGGCCACGTTCATCGAGCACGCCGGCACCGCGGCCGGCATCGGCGGCGACGACGACGTGGCCGCGACGCGGCGTCCGTTCGAATACATGCTCAACCTGCTGCGCCTGCATGAAGGCTTCGCGCTGGCCGACTTCCAGGTCCGCACCGGACTGCCGCAGCCAAGCATCGAAGTTTCGCTGCAGCGCGCCATCGCATCGGGCTGGCTGGTGCGGCAGGACGATCGGGTCATGCCCACCGAACTGGGACGCCGTTTCACCAACGACGTGGTAGCGTTGTTTCTGTGACGGTGGGGGCCGGATACCCTTCAGCCAGAGCCATGTCGGCCGATGATGTGATAATCGTCACCCATCAGGGGAGATCTACAGACACCGATGTCCGCCGCAAGACCGCCATCGTCTTCCACCACCCCGATCACCCTGGCCAGCGCTCCGCTGCCGCCGCGCGTGCGCAAGATCCTGCGCCGCTTCCTGGAGCACATCACACCTGACCTGACCAGCTCGCTGACCGCGATGCTGGGCGAGTTCGATCACATGCTGTTCAAGCAGACCGAACTGGCGCGCACCAGCCAGCACCAGGCCGAGCAGTTCGCCAACCTGCGCACGTTCCAGCGCAACCGCGCCGAACTGATCCCGCGTTTCATGGAAGGGATGGAGAACGAACTGGCCGGCTTGCGCCAGCGCCCGGTGCGAGCGGCCGACGACGCGCAGGCGCCGATCGAATTCCGCACGCTGACGCTGGTCGACGATGCGGTGATGGACCAGCAGATCGTGCTGCGCGAAATCGCGCGCCGGCACGAAATGCGCGCGGCCAACGCGATGCTGCTGCTGGGACAGCGTTTCGGCGTGCTCGCCGGCACCCCGGCGCTGGATACCGAGCATTTGCCGGTCGGACCGCAGGCGTTGTGCCGGATACTCAAGGACGCCGGTACCACGCTGGATCTGGATCTGGAGGCGCAGCTGCTGCTGTACCGCGCCTTCGACCAGAAGATGATGGTCAATTACAACGAGTGGTGCGAGACGCTCAACCAGTTCCTGTCCGGCGAAGGGGTGCTGCCGGGCCTGGTATTCACGCCGAGGCGGATGCGCGCGTCGCAGGCGCAGTCCCCGCGCCAGCCGCCGGGCCTGCCCGCCGATGGAGCCCGGCCGCTGACCAGTTGGCACGGCCAGGCCGCGCCTTCCTGGCACAACGTCGAGGAACTGCGCGGCGGCGCGCCGGGTGCGGCGCCGCACGGCAGCGCCGGCGGTAGTGGTGCCGGCGGGGTCGGCGCGGGTGGCGCGGCAGGCATGGGCGGCATGGCCGCGGGCGATGCGTCCCAGTCTTCCTTCTCCGCCCTGCAGCAGTTGCTGACCGCCAGCCGTACCGGCGCATCCGCGCAGCAAGGCGGCGGCGGTAGCAGTGGCGGTAGCAGTGGCGGTGGCGGTGGTGGCGGTGGTGGCGGTAGCGGTGGCGGTAGCAATGGCGCAGCGGGCGCAGCGGGCGCGGCGGTGGCAGGCGGCATGCCCGCAGGCGGCGCCCTGTCCGCAGGGGGAAATACTGGCGGTGATGGCGCGGCAACCGGCCCGGCTGGTCAGGGCCCCGCCAACGCGGGTGGCGGCGGTGGCGGTGCGGGCAGCGCTTCCGGCCACAGCGCAGCGCCGCCGCGCAAGCTGATGCCGACGCCGCAGGTACTGAGCGCATTGCAATCCCTGCAGCAGGTGGTCGCGCGCGAGCCCGGCCAGTCGCGCCGCCGCGTGCAGGATCTGCAGCAGGCGATGCTGGAAAAAATCCGCGAGGAACACGGCCCGCAGGCCGCGCTGGCCAGCGCCGACTCGGACACCTTCGAACTGCTCGGCCTGCTGTACGACCAGATCGAGCGCGAAGTGAAGCAGGATGCGCCGGCCGCCGACCTGCTGGTCAACCTGCAGGTGCCGGTGGTGCAGGCGGCGCTGCGCGACCGCGACTTCTTCCTGCGCGCGCAGCACCCGGCGCGCGAACTGCTCAACACCGTGGCCGAATCCGGCGCGACCTGGCTGGCCGACGACGAGGTCGATCCGCAACTGGTCAGCAAGCTGCACGAGGCGGTCGAGCAGGTCGTCACCGAATACGACGGAGACGACGGCGTTTTCGACAAGGCCAACCAGAACGTCGAGCACCACCTGCAGGCGGCCGCGCGCAAGGCCGAACTGGCCGAACGGCGCCAGGTCGAGGCCGCCCGCGGCAAGGACCGCCTGATCCAGGCCAAGCAGCGCGCCGCCGACACCATCGAGACCGCGCTGCGCGACCACAAGCCGCAGAAGTTCGTGATGGCCCTGCTCAACCAGGCCTGGGCCGACGTGCTGACGCTGACCCTGCTGCGCAACGGCGAAAGTTCCGACGAGTGGGCCGAGCAGCTGCAGACCACGCTGGAAATCGCCGCCGCCACTACCGCCGCCGACGCCGAGGCCAATCCCGACCTGGCCGGCAAGGTCGAGAAGGCGCTGTCGCAGGTCGGCTACCACGACGACGAAGCCGCCGCGATCGCGCGCCGCCTGTCCAGCGCCGAGGCCGACGACGAGACCACCTCGCGCACCGAACTGACCGCGCGCCTGAAGGCGCGCGCGCGTCTCGGCGAGCAGGCCGAGCCGGCGCGCAAGAAGCGCACCGAACCGCGCACCGCGCGCGAGCAGCAATGCTACGACTACCTGCGCACGCTGCCGTTCGGCACCTGGTTCGAGTTCACCAAGAACCAGCAGGGCGACGTGCAGCGCCAGCGCCTGTCCTGGTACAGCCCGGTCACCGGCAACGCGTTGTTCGTCAACCAGCGCGGCCAGCGCGTCGGCGAGCATTCGCTGGACCACATCGCCCATCTGATGGCCAAGGGCCAGGCGCAGGTGGTGACCACCGACAAGGGCCGCCTGATCGACCGCGCCTGGAACGCCACGCTCAAGGCGCTGCGCGGGCTGGCCGGCGGCCGCGACGACATCGCCGGAGGCGCCGCATGATCCAGGAATTCCGCCGCGCGCGCCGCCGCAATGTCGTCGAGCCCATCGATGTGCTCGACACGATGACCGATCAGCTGCTCGGCCGGCTCGGCAACGTGTCCGAATCGGGCATGCTGCTGATCGCGCACGTGCCGGTCATCGAGGACGCGCTGTACCAGTTGCGTTTCGGCATCCGCGACAACCGTGGCCACGAAACGCAGATCGACGTCGGCTCGCACCTGTTGTGGATGGCACAGGCCAACACGCCGGGACAGTCGTTCGCCGGACTGCGCTTCCTGACCATTGCGCCGGATGCGCTGGAATCGCTGCGCCACTGGGTCAACCAGCCCGGCGCCAGCACCAGCTGACACGACGTGCCCGGCGCGCGCGCTGCGCGTATCGGGGCGATGCGGCAAAATGGCTTTTTCCCGCATCGGCCGCCGCCATGACCGCTTCCGCCTCCCCTGCCGATTTCGCCGCGCTTTACGCCGACCACTTCGCCACGATGCGCCGGCGCGCGGACGAGGCGCTGGCGCGCGGCGGTTTCGATCATCTGGTGGTGCCCAGCGGCACGCAGCACTGGCAGGTGTTCGACGACCGCGACTATCCGTACGCGGTCAATCCGCAGTTCAAGGCCTGGCTGCCGCTCACGCGCGTACCGTACAGCTGGCTGGTCCACACGCCCGGCCGCAAGCCGACGCTCATCTACTACCAGCCGTCCGACTACTGGCACGTGGTGCCGGATGCGCCGAGCGGCTGGTGGGTGGAGCATTTCGATATCCACGTCATCCGCAAGCCGGACGAAGCGCTCGCATTGCTGCCCCGGCCCGCCGCGCGCTGCGCGATCCTGGGCGAGCCGCAGAGCGCGCTCGGGGATTACGTTCCCAACAATCCCGAAGCGGCGCTGCTGTACCTGGAATACCAGCGCTCGTACAAGACGCCGTACGAAATCGCGATGATGCGCCAGGCCCAGCGCCTGGCCGTGCGCGGCCATCGCGCCGCCGAGGCCGCGTTCCGCGAGGGCCGCAGCGAGTTCGACATCCACATGGCCTATTGCAGCGCGGTCGGCCAGGATCCGAGTGAGCTGCCCTACAACAACATCGTCGCGCTCAACGAGCACGGCGCGGTGCTGCACTACACCGAACTGGATCGCGCCGCACCGGATCCGCTGCGCAGCTTCCTGATCGATGCCGGCGCCAGTTTCCATGGCTACGCCAGCGACATCACCCGCACCTACGCGCGCGACACCGGCGGCGAGTTCCAGGCGCTGATCGATGCGGTGGACGCGGCGCAGATCCGCATGTGCCGGGGCGTGCGCGCCGGCGCCGACTACAAGCGGCTGCACGTCGATGCGCACCTGACGCTGATGGGCATCCTGAAGGATTTCGGCGTCATCACCGTGTCGCCGGAAGCGGCGCTGGAAACGGGCGTCAGCGCGGCGTTCTTCCCGCACGGGCTGGGGCATCCGATCGGCCTGCAGGTGCACGACGTGGCCGGCTTCGCCGAAACCGATCGCGGCGGCAAGATCGCGCGCCCGGCCGGCCATCCCTACCTGCGCATGACCCGCGTGCTGGAACCGGGCATGGTGGTGACCATCGAGCCGGGCCTGTACTTCATCGACATGCTGCTGCAGGAAGCCAAGCAGAACGGCCATGGCGACAGCATCGACTGGGCGCGCGTCGATGCCTTCCGGCCCTACGGCGGCATCCGCATCGAGGACGACGTGCTGTGCACCGACGGCGAGGCGATCAACCTGACCCGTCCGGCCTTCGCCGGGGCCGAAGCGGCGTTGCCGGCGCAGGCGGCCTGACGCGGCGAAACGCCTGCGCGGTCGTCCCGCGACGGAAAAAAAGAAGGCGCCCATCGGGGCGCCTTCTTCGCATCATGCCCCGGATCAAACGTCGCGCGGATCGCCCGGATTGCCCGCGCCGGCCACGTAGCGCTCGTTCAACTTCACCGGCCGGCGCGCCTTCTCGCCGCGCCGGCGGATCCACAGGTTGATCATCTCCACGAACACCGAGAACGCCATCGCCGCGTAGATGTAGCCCTTCGGGATGTGCCGGCCGAAGCCGTCGGCGATCAGCACCAGGCCGATCATGATCAGGAAGCTCAGCGCCAGCACCTTGACGGTGGGATGGCGCTCGACGAAATCGCCGATGGGCCGCGCGAAGCCGATCATGAAGGCGATCGAGATCAGGATCGCGGTCACCATCACCCAGCGCTGCTCCACCATGCCCACCGCGGTGATGATCGAGTCCAGCGAGAACACCACGTCCAGCAGCATGATCTGCACGATGACGCCGCCGAAGGTCGCCGCCGCGCTCGGCCTGACTTCCTGCGAGGCGCCTTCCAGCTTCTGGTGGATCTCGTGGGTCGCCTTGGCGATCAGGAACAGGCCGCCGCCGATCAGGATGATGTCGCGCCAGGAGAACTCGTTGCCGAACAGGGCGAACAGCGGCGCGGTCAGGCCGATGATCCACGAGATGGCGAACAGCAGCGCCAAGCGGGTGATCGCCGCCAGCGCGATGCCGAGCCGGCGGGCGTTGTCGCGCTGCTCCGGCGGCAGCTTGCCGGCCAGGATCGAGATGAAAATGATGTTGTCGATGCCCAGCACCAGTTCCAGCGCGGTGAGGGTGGCCAGTGCGATCCAGATTTCCGGATTGGAAAGCGATTCCAGCATGGGGGCGGTCCGTCAGGGGGTTGGGGAAGCGGCGGCTCGCCGCGGGGACGGGCGACTATAGCGGCAGGCCGCATCATGGCGACGTGCAGGGCAATGGCGCTGCGACGCCCTCGTCCCGGGGTGGGCGCGAGGTGAGTCGCGACGCCGGATCCTGCAGGCGGCCACGGTCGCGACTTACATCGCTCCCAGGACCTCGACGCGCCCTCAGCCGGCGGCGGCCATCTCCGCCTCGATCTCGTCGGCGCTGCGCGCCAGCGCGCCGGTCAGCACGCGGTGGCCATCGGCGGTGATCAGCACATCGTCCTCGATGCGGATGCCGATGCCGCGCCACTGGGCGGCCACGCCGGTATCGTCGGCCGGGATGTACAGCCCCGGCTCGATGGTGAACGCCATGCCCGGCTCGAGCAGGCGCGACTGCCCGTCGATGCGGTAGTCGCCGACATCGTGCACGTCCAGGCCCAGCCAGTGGCCGGTCTTGTGCCGGTAGTAGCGCCGGTAGCTGCCGTCGGCGAGGTTCTTCTCCAGCCGGCCCTTCAACAGGCCCAGCCGCAGCAGGCCTTCGGTCAGGGTCCGCACCGCGGCGTCGTGGCCGGCCTCGTACGGCACGCCGGGCCGCGCCTGTTCCAGCGCCGCGGCCTGCGCCTGCGCGACCAGGTCGTGCAGCGCGCGCTGCGCCTTGCCGAAGCGCCCGTTGACCGGGAAGGTGCGGGTGATGTCGGCCGCGTAGCCGCGGTATTCGGCGCCGGCATCGATCAGCACCAGCTCGCCGTCGCCCGCCCGCGCGGTGTTGGCGCGGTAGTGCAGCACGCAGGCATTGGCGCCGGCGCCGACGATGCTGTTGTAGGCCGGGCAGGCGTCGCTGGCGCGGAACACGCGCTCGACCTCGGCCTGCAGCTCGTACTCGTGGATGCCGGCGCGCGCGCAGCGCATCGCCGCGCGGTGCGCCTGCACGCTGATGTCGGCGGCGCGCTGCATCAGCTTGATCTCGTCGCGCGACTTGAACAGCCGCAGATCGTGCAGCAGGTGGCCCAGTTCGAGGAACTCGTGCGGTGGCTGCGCGCCTTGCTTGACGTGCGCGCGCACGTGGCGCACCCAGCCGATCAGCTTGAGATCGAAGTCGGCATCGCGGCCGAAGTGGTAGTAGACGCGCGAGCGGCCTTCCAGCAGCCCGGGCAGGATTTCGTCCAGATCGTCGATCGGGTACGCATCGTCCATGCCGTACTGCTCGACCGCGCCGGGCTGGCCGGCGCGCGGCCCGTCCCAGCCCTCGCGCTCGGGATCGCGCTCGCGGCAGAACAGGATCGCCTCGCCATGGCGGCGGCCGGGGATCAGCACCAGCACCGCTTCCGGCTCCGGAAAACCGCACAAGTACCAGAAGTCCGAATCCTGCCGGTACGGGTAGTGGGTGTCGTGGCTG